>Ga0315279_10005971_pt1 | contig 15555 bp, 11 predicted proteins | sample YL17G06_20_MG_FD_203694 | JGI IMG/M metagenome (GOLD analysis project Ga0315279, IMG submission 203694) | Sediment microbial communities from Yellowstone Lake, YNP, Wyoming, USA - YL17G06_20 | ecosystem: Environmental > Aquatic > Freshwater > Lake > Sediment | place: USA: Wyoming | collected... | reverse complement strand
TCCACGAAGACCTGGACAAACGCCAACTTTGCCGCGCTTGCCGGATCGTGCGCGGAGCGCTTGGCGATCAGCAGGTACACCACGGTGAGCGCGCAGACAATGATGGCCACAAGGCCCGCGGGGTGGCTGTAGAGCTGCTGCAACTCTTCCAGTTGCGTGGCAGGCGTGCCGGTAACGGCAGGCGTGGAAAGCGCCTTCAGATAGCTTAGATAGTACTCGATTAGAAGTACCGTCAGGGAAGCTGCCGCCAGCAGCAAGCGCAGCCCGATGAGCACCTGGTTGGCGCGCGCGGTTCGTGTATGCCGTTCGACGAAAGCTTCCAACATGGCTGGCTCTCGGGTCCCTGATTCCCCTTCCTATTCTAAGAGCTAAGGCCGCGTAGCCAAGAGCTAAACGCAGCCCAGTTCAGAATTCAAAATGCGGAATACAAAGTGAACTGCCAGCACAGTGGGCCATTTTGCATTTTTCATCCTGCATTTCTAATTCTGCCAGCCCTCCAAATAGGACCTGAATTGTCCGCGATATTTCCTGCAAGATTCTCAAGTTTTTTTGAAACTCCTGCCGGCTTGCACGTCAATTATAGTGGAAGCAGGAGTGAAGCAGTTGGACAGGGAGGAAAAAGGACAGCGAGGCCGGTTGGAACGAGAATTACAGCAGAAAATCGGCCAATTCGCCATTGAAACAGTTGACTTGCCCCCTATCCACATGGTTAATTGTGTATAGGAGGCCGATAGCAGGGAAGGTGATTCAGGAGGGAGGAGGAAAGACAGGGGATTTTGGGAGTCAGTCGCCCCGGGTGTCACTCGAAGAGACGGAGTCCCTGGAAACCCCTCCTCCATGTCCGTCTCAGCGGGTAACAACCGGGGTGGCTTTGAAAACGAGTTCCAACGGTGTGGGAGATTGAGTCGCGAATCGAGGCTAACCTACCGAAGTAATCATCAAAGCAACACTACCAACCCTCGATCGTAGTTTCAATCTCCGCAGTACAAAGAGCTTCGGTTAACGGCCCTTTCCCCCGCACCGGTAAGTTCTGAGAAGTACGAAAGACAGGCCCCGTAAGGGGCCTTCTTCGTTTTGGCGCTTAGCTCTTGGCATTGCCCTGTGACGCCGTTTCCAGGAGCCAGGAGCCAAGAGCCAAGAGCTAGGAACTGTTTCAGGTGGTCACTTATTTCCGGGGAGTTGTACTAAGCCATCTTCAAGGACATGGCTGCGCACCCCTGCGCGAAGGGGCCGAGCATTCGATTTGGGTTAACCCGCGGACGGGCCGCAAAGAAGCAATCCCACGGCACAACGATATCAAGAAACATCTCGCGCGTTCGATTTGCCGGCATCTTTCCGTACCGATTCCGCCCGGTGACTAGGGCGCCTGGCAACTCCCGGAACCGGCAAGGCTGTTTAACTGATAGTCAGTCCCAGAGCCTCACTGCAAACTGCGTGGTATCAGGATGTTGTGTGAAGCAGAAGGGCCATGGAGGCGTTGGATTTTGACTCATTTTGTGCTAGGAATGATCACTTTTGGGATAGTTTTTGAGCACCTTTTGCATAGGGTTTGACCGACCTTGGCGGTGCTTTGACTCTTCTTGGCGCACGTTTGAAGCAGGTTTCGGGTCTCAGGTTAGCGCCGACCTGCCTTGGAGGGCCTGCTTCCGCGTATTCTATTGTCAAAGAACCGTGCACAACTACTACGTTTTAGAAGCCGTGGAGGCCGCTGAAACATTTGGATTTTTCACCGGGCCGGGACGAAGCATCCCTGCACCGTTGGCCGAAGCGAAAGTTGTGGGACGACCCTCTGGATCGTCCCGCGACCCGGCGGGCCGCCCCACCACGAGCAGGACAGGCGGGACGCCTGTCCTACGGGGGAATTTCGGGGACGTCCACGGAACTCTGCGCCGCCCTGTTCCACTGGCGGGGTCCCCATGAACGCAGCTTTGTGCCGCGGTCTCCTGTGCTGCGAGTCCAATGCTCCTTGACTCCCTATGCCGCTGGTTCCGCACGGCGAAACCGGATATCTGCCGAGAAGCCCAACCCCGCCAAGATACGCAGCAGCAGATCCGCTGAAACGTGCTGCGTATTACCGTTAAGGAGCGCCGTCAGCCGCGTCCGGGACGCGCGGGCCGCAGTCGCCACCTGCTGGTGCGTCAGGCCGCTGTCGGAGACTGCCGCGATGATCTTTTCAGTCAACCGGCGGCGGACCTCGAACTCGACCGCGTCCTCGGGCGTCAGACCAAGTGCCGCCACCAATTCCTCGGCTGTACGTGTAACCACCGGTTTAGCTCGTTTCATGGCTCAACTCCCTCAATCGGCTGGTGGCACGAGCGCGCGCTACCTGAGGAGCGCCTTGAACCCCGCTTGTTCGAAGTGGTGGTCGCCGGTCAGCGCCTCCCGGATGCCACGGTCCTGCATGACCACGAAGGAAATGCAATCCGTCACCGACCACTCCTTGTCGGCGCGGTTGCCATATAACTTGATCCCGCGCTCAAACAGACTTTCGCTCGGTGGCACAATCGTGGCACGTGGATTCCCGCGTAGGTGTTCCAAAGCGCGCAGAAATTGGCCCCGCAGTCTTGCACCGGCAAACGCATTCCCGAACTCGGTTAAAACCCAGGCTGTCGTCACTATCGCCGTGCGGCGCGTGGTTGATTCCTCGACCGCCCGCTGGTGAGCCTCGTCGTCAGGGTTGAGAAGCGCGAGGAAGTAAGAAGTGTCGGCGAAGACAGGGGTCATTTCTTCCTCTTCGGCGTGCCATACAGGTAATGGTCATGGTTCTCGGCCATGTCCGCAGGCAGCCCCTTCGCCGTTCCTGCCAGCTTCAGCAGTCCTTCCCATAGATTGTCGAGCTTGGCATCGCGATGCTTCCGCGGGCTCCTCACCGGCTCGAGTTCCACCCGCACCTTCGTGCCATCCGCCAAGTCCGGCGCCTGGTCCAAGACCACCACGCTGCCTTTCACCTTCCCCAGGTACGTCATACTCGCAACCTCCAACCGGCGCCCGCCCCACCTTGTAACATTATACCAGCCCAAGGCCGCCGCTTCCCATTCATTTTCTGCAAGGGTGGGTGGGCGCGGTATAAACGGCATGCTGGGTCGCGCCTTGCTCTTCTCGCGGGTGTGCGAAGCTCATCCGTGCTTTACGGCGCAGGCCGCGGGAAGAGCGTCAGGTCATCCCCGGTCAACACGGCACGGCAGATGGCCAGCGCGGAAGCCGCCCAGGGAGTGGCGATGAGCGGATCATCCTCTTTCGCATCCGTGAAGCGGTTCGACCACGCGCCGTCGTGGCGTTGGCGGCGCAGCAATTCCTCAGCCAACGCCACGCTCCAGTCCGTTCTTCCGCTCGCGCCTTCGCCCCTCGTCTCGATGGTGCGCACCCGCAGGCTTTGAAAGGCGTGGGCAACCGCCCAGGTCCAATAGTAGTAGGTGCTGTCGCGAAGTTCCTCACGCTCTTTCGCAAACACGCCCGGATTGTGCGCGGCGTCGAAGTTTCTCTCAAGCCAGCGCCGAGCGGCGGCCACACATGGTTCCTCCGCGGACAAGCCGCGGCGCATCAGGGCGCGCAGACCGTCGGCAGTCATTGTGCCGTAGGAATGAAACCGCACTTTGCCGTGCCGGTCTCTTCCCGCGGCGCCGGCCTTGTTCTGGAGTTCATCGTTGGGGATGAAGAAGAACCCGCCGTCGTCGCAGGCGGGGTCGGCCAGCGCGGGATCGCCGGAAAAGTTCTGGCAGCGCCGAACGAAGATGAGAATCTCGGCGTACGCGGAATCTGTCGCCGGCACCTTGGCGGAACGCAATGCGGCCAGGCCGAAGAGCGTCGCCGACAGATTGGACTCACAGAAAGTCTGGGCGCCCTCGCCGGGTGCGGGCTTGCGCGGTGGGTCCAGCGAGAATCCCCAGCCGCCGAATTGCGGATCGCCTGGCGTCCAGCCCAGCTCGCGGCTCAGCCGCCGGGCGAGAACTGCCTTGAGCCACGCGCGTTGCGCGCGCAGGTGGGGTTCGTCTTTCTCACGCAAGGCGGCCATGCGGCACACCGAAGCGCCCGTGTAGACGGGATAGACGAACTCTTCGGCGCGAGCGTTCAGCGTCCCTTCCGGCGTGACCGTGCCCAACAGGAACTCCTCGCCCTTCAGGAACGCTGACTTGGCCGGCTCACCGCCCTGCGGCAGGAAGAAAAGGCAGCTCATGACCAGCGGCGTCAGGTCGGCACTGTGCTTGAGCGCGCCGTAGGTTTCCGAGCGCCACGTCCCATCCGGTTTCTGCTTGCTCACCATGAACTGGGCGGAGCGGGCCAGCGCGGCGTCGAGGCGGGCGGCAAGCGGCACGGTCTCCGCGGCGTCGCAAGAGAGAACACACGCAAGAAGCACTAGCCCGGACAATTCACCACAGAGACACAGAGACGCAGAGAAAAGGACGTAGGTGGTAGGTGGTAGGTGGTAGGTAGTAGATGGTAGGGAGTGTTTGACCATGCTTTATTCCACCAACTATCTACTGCCGGGCACCTACTGTTGTGTTGAGTAAGTCATGGAACGGGGAGCAGTGACGGCGGAGCGAGCAAGGGCGCCGAGGCACGGCACTGCGTGCCGTGGCACCCGCAGAAGGGCGACACGGCGACCTGCTGGCCACGCACCCATGCCATCTAGCCTGAGAGCGTTCCAGGACTTCTTCAACGCAACACTACTATCTACTGCCTACTGCCTACTGCCTACTTCAGTCCCGCTCTGTGCCTCTGCGCCTCTGCGGTGAAGTCCTGGCTACCGCCGCCGGATTTCGGCGGCCACAGGGACCGGCGCACGGTCCACGGTCAGGACCAGCAGCGCCGCCGAGGTGCAGAAGGAGCGCCCCGTGATGCAGTGGTGTCCGGTCCAACTGCCGTCCTCGTTCTGGATGTGGTTGAGGTTCTCAGTGGTCTTCTTGTCCCACTTCTCCCAGGCCTCGCCGCCGGTCACCACCAGCGATTCGCCGATGTTCATCTGCGAGAGGAATTCCTCGCCTCCGTTCGAACCGAACCCCCTTATGAAGCGCTCATCCTGCATGTTCTCGACGAGCGTCTTCTGGGCCTCCTCCAGCGCCTTCCTGTTTTTGTCGTAGCGATCTAATGTGGCCTGAATCTCTGCTTTCTCGCTCGCATCATTGGACTTGGCGAGGCGGTCCCGCAGCTTGGGAGTCTCAATGGCGTTAGTGTTGTCCTGGTCGCGCATGGCGCTGATGTTCGCTGACCAAGCGTACAAGTCCACGCCTGCGCTGCCCCCGGCGCCGCCGCCGCTGACACCGGAGACACGGCCTCCGCTTCTGCGAGCGCCAAAGCTTCCGCCTTCGAGCGCCACAGAGGGACCAAGTGGAGAGTGCGCGTCTGCTGATTCGGCCAAGGCCACCCTGCCGTTCTTCATCTCGAACTGGCCCTGGGCGAACTTCTCCACGTTCGCGCGGGCCTGCTCGCTGACCACCGCCCCAGACTGCGCGGCCATGTTCAGGGCCTTCGCTGCCATAGCTTGCTGCAGGACCGGCGCCCAGCCTTGTCCATCCCAGGTGCCATCGGGCTTCTGGTTCTTCTCGATCTTGTCCATCACCTTATTGAAAGCAACCTTCACGCGCTTGGTGGCGGCGTCGTCCGCCATTTGGTCGCGCGTCTCGGCCAGCAGCATCGAGGCCATGAACGTGTCAATGAACTGGCCCAGCTTGGCCTGAGTCCGTGTGCCGCGCAGGTTCGTGATGAACATCGTCTTGTCATCGGCCGACTCAATCTCGCCGCAGACGAAGGCAATGGCCTTCCGCACGGCCTCGGAGTACTCGCCGCTCTTGGGTGAGCTGCCCGAGCGAATCAGGGCCAGCGTGGCCAGGCACGTATCCGCGACGTTGGGCGAGGCCTTGATGCCATCCATGGCATTGCCCATCTGGGTGGACTCCTCGCCCTGACTCCAGCTACCGTTGGGCTGCTGCGTCTTGACGAGCCACGCCAACCCTTTCTTAACGTTTTCGGAAAGTTCCTTTGGTTTTACCGCCGGCGCCCACTTGCGCGCCGGGGGCGGCGTTTGGACGGGCTTGAGCTCCACAGGCCCGTCCTCTACGCAGGATGCTGACCAGATCAGGCCGAGGGTCACTATGACCGCTGCCGGCGCCAGCCATGCTGTCTGCCTCACGGTAATAACCTCCTTCCCCTCCTGTCCCCTTGAATCACAGCCCGCACGTTACCTCATCCCCTTAGACGCATTTTCCGAACGAGCGTTTGCGGAAAACTTTCAGTCTCAGTAACCGTTCAGGGGGCTGGCCAACACGGACGAACACAGACTTACACGGACGAACACGGACTGAACGCTCCCTTACGGTCGCGGCTCGGACTGAACGGTTACCAATTTCACACTTCCCTGTAAGTATAACTGGTGAGCACCCCATTTCTTGCATGAGTACTTGCCCTGATGCAGTGCCCCTTCTCCGTGCCCACCGTGGCAAATCCACTTGGTTTCTCAGCGGCGGACGGTATAGAGGTTCGTCCAGGACTGTCTGAGGCAAAGGGGCAGATTGAGGAGGGGTTTGACGTGAGCACTGGGACTTCAGGTCGGACAATCAAGCCGGGCACTAAGGTACTGATCGCCGACCAGCTCAACGAGCGCGGCGCGGCTATCATCAAGGACGGCGGTCTGGCCGCCGATACGCGGCCGGGATTGTCCGAAGCGCAGCTCTGCGAGATCATCGGCGACTACGACGGCCTGATCGTGCGTTCCGCCACCACGGTCACCCGCAAGATCATTGCCGCGGGAAAGAAGCTGCAGGTCATCGGCCGCGCCGGCGTGGGCGTGGACAACATAGACCTGAAAGCCGCGACTGAGGCGGGCATTGTCGTCGAGAACACGCCGTTGGGGAACATTACCTCCGCGGCCGAACACGCCATCGCACTGCTCTTCGCTTCCGCGCGCAACGTGGCCAGGGCCGACAAGGAAATGAAGGCCGGCAAGTGGAATAAGAAGGGCTTGACCGGCGTGGAACTGACCGGCAAGGCGCTGGGCGTCATCGGCATGGGCAAGGTCGGCGGGATCGTGGTTCGCGTCGGCAAGGCGCTCGACATGGCGATCCTGGTCTACGACCCGTATGTCACGGACAAGAAGGCCGAGGAACTGGGAGTCAGGAAGTGCGACCTGGACACGCTGCTGCGGGAGTCCGACTTCATCAGCATCCATACGCCGCTGACGCCTGAGACCAGGAACCTGATCGGCCTGGACAAGCTGAGACTGATGAAGAAGACCGCGCGCCTGATCAACGCGGCGCGCGGCGGGATAGTAAATGAGGACGCGCTTTCCGAAGCGCTGAAGGAGGGTCTCATCGCCAGCGCGGGCCTGGATGTTTTCGAGAAGGAACCGCTGCCCGCGGACTCGAAGCTGAGGACGCTGGAGAACGCGGTCCTGACACCGCACCTGGGCGCCAGCACCACGGAAGCGCAAGAGCGGGTGGCGGAGGATATCGCGAAGCAATTCGTGGAGTTCTTCCGCGACGGGGCCATCCGCAACGCGGTCAACCTGCCGGTGTCGCCGGACTCGAAGCTGGCGGCGTATGCCAGGCTGGCGGAGATGCTGGGCAGCATGGCCGCGCAGATCGTGAAGGAACCGGTTACGCGTCTGAAGGTCGGCGTTTACGGCAGGCTTGCCTCCGGGGACGTGCGGGAGCTGAACCTGTGCGCGCTGAAAGGCCTGCTGGGCCGCAGCAGCGGGCAGCCCGTGACGCTGGTCAACGCGCCAGGCCTGGCCGAGGCGCGCGGGATCGAACTGTCTGAGCACAAGAGCGACTATGTGCGGAACTACGCGAACCTGATTATCGTGACTGCGGAGACCGACGGCGGCGCCGGCAAGAAGGAATACGTGGTGGCCGGGACCTGCTTCGACGGCCAGGCGGCCCGCATAGTGCAGATTCATGACTTCGACATTGACCTCAAGCCGGCGCCGTCAATCCTGCTGATGTTCTACCCGGACCGGCCCGGCATGGTGGGGAAGATCGGCACGATCCTGGGCGAGGCCAACATCAACATCGCCAACATGGCCGTGGGGCGCCGCGAGAAGCGCGGGCAGGCGGTCGTCGCGCTGACGCTGGACGACCCGGCTGCGCCGCAGGTGCTGCAGCACATCCGCGAGGCCATCGCAGTGGATGACCTGTTCTCGATACAGTTGCCGTGAGTTACTTTGCGAAGCGTGCCAAGAGCGCCTTGGCGTGGATTGCGCACGGCAGGCTGGACGCGGCGACGCGCTCAAGTTCCGCCTTGGCGGCGGGCGTCTTCAACACGGCAAGGACTTCCAGCGCCAGGACGCTGCTGAAATCCGCGGGGCCGCCGATGGCCTGCAACAACTCTCCGACGCGCGAACGGACCTCGGGCGAAGGGTGCTCGGCCGCCGCGGCCAGCTCGCCGCGCGCCCGCGCACCCATTTCCGCCAGTTCGTCGAATGCCCAGAAACGGACTGTGTATTCCGGATCGTCCAGTCTTGCGATGAGCCGGCGTTGCGCGGCGCGGGCGGCCTCGTCAACGGTCACTTCCTGTAACCGCCTCCGCAGTTCAGCCGCGGCTTCATCCGGCGCAACCTGCTTGCAGTAGTAGTTGAAAGCGGCCGCGCGTTCCTGGTGTTCCGGGGACGCAAGCTTTCGCCACGCCTCGTCCAGGCTGCCTATGGCCACTTTCGGACCGAACATCCTGGGGGCTGCCGTCAGGTCCCAGATCACCACGCCTTCGGCGGCCGAAAGAGTAACCGCAAACTTCCCGTCCGGACCGTACGCCACGCTCATCGGGGGACTGCTGAGCTGCCAGCACCTGATCTCCGTGCCGGTGTCAACTTCCCATTGCCGCAGCGTTTGGTCATCAATGCCGGAACTGCCGGAGAGGATATAGCGCCCGTCGGGAGCGAAGGCGTCGCAGGTAACGTCGGCATTGCCATTCATCAACGATCTGAGGACCCTTCCTGTGGCCACTTCCCAGATCCGCAGCCGCGGGCTGGACTCGTAAGTCATATTCCCGCGGACGGACACGCCCAGCGTTCCGTCCGGCGACAACGCCACGGCGGCCGCGGCGCCATCGTGGTACGGCAACATGCGCAGTTCCTGGCCCGTCAACGCGTCCCAGATGCGCGCCGTTTCGTCGTTGGCTTCGGAGACAAGCGTGCGGCCATCCGGGGAGAAGGCCAGCGCGTCTATGGTCAGTGGGATCGTGCGTTCAGCAGGGCCCGGCAGAATCGGCACCTTGTGGCCGGTCAAAGTACGAAGGAGCTTGCGCGTCCTCAAGTCATAGATGCGGATGCCTTTCGAGTCCGCGCTCGCCAGGTGTTGGCCGTCCGGTGAACAGGCGATGCTCTTTGCAGAGCCTTCATGCCCGTCGAATTCGCCCACTTTATTCCCTGTCGCGACGTCCCACTGGCGCACAGTCTGGTCGTTGGAACATGAGAAGACGGTAAAGCCATCCGGAGCGAAACAGACCGCATGGCAGTCGCCCTGATGCGCCGCAATTGTGGCCAGCAGCTTGGCATTGGCGGTGTCCCAGATGCGGACTTTGCCGTCGTCCCAGGCTATGGCGGCGCGGCGGCCATCGGGCGAAAGGGCCACGCGGTAGGCAGAGCTGCCGCCGCCGCCGATGGTCTCCACGGGCGCTACTTCCGGCAAGCGGCCGGAGCAGGCGAGCGCGCCGTCAGGGAGCGGCACGGCCTTGTCGGGGTCCTCTTTGTTGCCGCCACGGCCAATAACGATTTGGAACGCTCCAGCACGGACGGAGAGAAGCAGCACCACCAGGGACAAGCAACGAACAGCCCAACTTCTCATACCATTCACCCTATCGCGGCGGGCCGCTGTTGCGAGAACCGGAGAACCACTTGAGCATGTAAATTGGCAGTGGCTGGAAAGCGTACGGATAGGAGTAGGGCAGAGTAGTCTCCGGCTCGAAGAGCAACTGCCAATAGCAGCGCGTCTGGGGGACCTTGAAGATGAAGGAGGTGGGTCCACCCATCACGTCAGTGCCGACAACCAGGCGGGAGGTTTCGAGCGGGGCGTTGCCGGGCTGGCGTATCAGGAGCTTTCCGTTCATCCAGGCCTGGACGCAATCGTCGCCGGCCATCACCAAGGGCATGTGGCGGTTGGCGCCCATGGCGACGACGGTTACAGCGTAAGCTATCTCCGGCCGGTCCTTGACGCCTTCGCGCCACCCTTCGTCCGGGCGGCCGAAGACCTTGTTCAAATCCACCACGCCAAACTCATTGTAACAACTCCCGTCTTCCACGGTTTTCCATTCCAGGCCGGGAAACTTGGGCAACAAAGGGAAGGTTGCGATTTGTTGTTCGGGCCGTGGCACGAAGTCGAGGCCCTTGCCTTCGGGATCAGGGATGGGGCCAAGGAAGGCCCAGGCGAGCGGCCGGATGAAATTCAGGGCCTGCGGCTGCAAACACCCCGAGGGCAGTTCGACACGCATCTGGAGGGGCGCGAAGTAGCCGGGCTGCGGGCGCAGGGTGATTTCCCAGGAGAGCAAGTGCGTGCGCTGCTCGGGCGTCAAACGGAATTCGCGCTGCTCAGAGTAGCCCGCCCGGAAACTCTGGAGTTCCACTTGGCCGGCAACAGCCTCGCGGCCGTTCAGGCGCAGGAAGACCGTCAGCGTGTTGCGGTGGCCTGCGCCGATGACCAGCGAATCGGAGGCGAGCATCTGCGCCGTGACCGCGCCTATGGCGGGAAGATTGGGCGCCGCGGGCGGCAGGGACTCGAAGACCGGGGGCTGGGTCGCGGGCAGCCCATCCAGTTCCGCGCTGAAGAGGGGACGGTTAGCCACCACTACGCGGTCGAATTCGAGGCTGTCCTCCCTGGTCTGGAGAGTGAGCCGGTGCAGGCCTGCATACAGGCGGAATTGGCGCATCGAATGCACCCAGATCCAGCGGCCGAACACTTTCATTCCGCCGATCACGGTCGGGGCTCCGCCATCCATATAGCAGCGGAGCGAATCGCCGCACTGGTCCGCAAAGCGGGCGTGAAGGTAGACGGCCACGCTGGCTGTACGATCCGTCCGGAAGACGAATTCACACAACCCATTATCAAGGCCGGTCAGCCGGTTTGCCCCTTCGCGGAAGCGGAAGTGCGGGTGGTCCACGCTGCTGCTCTTCGGCAGAATCTCCATGGGCCAGACGTCGCGCACGCACTCATTGGCGGTGAAACACCAGGCTTCGGGCGCCGGCGCTGTGATTAGTTCTGCTGCGTCCTCCCTGGCAACTGCCGGGTCAAGAACCGCGAGCGGGGATGCGGCCACGACCGGGCCGCCGGCATCCTGCCTGGCAGGCTCAAGCTTGTGGGGAGCAATCTCGAGCGGCTCCTGCGGGAATTGGCGATGAGGTGGGACAAAGTACTGCTCGGACAGGAAAAGGCGTTCTCGTTCAACTTCCCTGCCGCGCTCTTTTCCTTTGCGATAGGCGAGGTAAAGCAGCGGCGCGCCCACTATGGCGGCCAGCAGCAGACCCGCCAGGGCGCCGGTCCACCACCGCCAGCGGCGTTGGCTGGCCGATGAGTTCGGCGGCGGGGCCATTGGGGTCGCAGGTGTTTCCGTTTCGCTATTCATAGCCGCCCGCCTTGAACAATCCGCAGGGAACCTAGCACCTTGCTCCACCTATTCCAACAGCACTTTCCCGCCTCAGTCATGGCTTAATCGGAATCTCTGGGCTGAGCGGCCGCGCTCCGCGCAGCATCCGGATGCCAACGCCTGCCAGCCGCAGATACCAGTCGCTCGGCAAACCGTCATAGCCGACGAAATGGCCCTGGGTAGGCGGGGCGCTGGTCACCTTGAAAATCGCCGTGCCCTCGTCAACTTCGTCAAACATCGCCACGTAGGCGGAGTCAACTCCAAGCTTCGCCAGCTCATAAAACTGCTCCCAGAAGAAGCGGCCGCCACGGCGCGCAATTTCGGTCGAGCCCGCAGGCTTCTGTCTGAGATTGTCCCAACTGAAGCCGGGGTAGACGGAAGGAATCCAGAGCGTCCCGGTCCGCTCGCATTCGCGCCTGTCATCCGCCCAGTAGCTCGTGGCCGCGTGCTTGGCGCCCGATTTGTCGGGCCAATAGTTGCCGATGTTCCAGGGGACATAAGCTTCGAAACGGCCGTAGAACTCCCGCCACTTGGCGTCCGGGTTGCGCCGCCAATTCCAGTCGCCGCCACCCACGAGAAAGGCCGAGTATGGTCCTGGCGCTTTGAAGAAGTCAATCAGCTTGTTGGCCAGCTCGGGCGTCATGCGGTTATACTCGTTGTTATAGTAGAAGCCCCAGATTTGCACGACCGGCTTGCCGCCATTGTGGAGGTAGCACGGGTCCTCGGTGATCTTCTCATCGCTCATCTTCTTCCAGTCACTGGTCAGCACGTCAAAGACGCGCTCAGTCGGCATCGCCGCGACATCGTAGCTGAGGGCCCACACACGCCCGGTCTTCTGTGCCGCGGCGCGGACATGATTGAGCACCCGCAAGCGCGAAGGGTAGCGCTGCGGCTGCGCTCCGCCGGGCAAGTCCACCAGGAAGTGCTGCAGCCAGGCCCCGTCCAGGCCGTAGCCGCGCATCCATTCGAAGTGGCGCTGGACGGTGGCCGCGTTGTCCGAGCTGAACAGTTCCGCCTGGCTGCCATCGGGGTAAGTGAAACCCGGGGCCGGATAGCGCTCCTCAGGGGCAGAGTCGGTCATGTCGGGCCACATTTCAAAGGTCAGCGTCTCGGGGGAAATGCTCTTTGAGCCGCGGCTCCAATGAATCCAGCCCATGTTGGCGGGGTCGCCGGGACAGCGGAACCAGCCTTGGTATCCGCACATGACCTTGCCCTTGAGCGAGGTCGCGTCAACGACGTCTCCTTGACCTTCCTGGGCGGCCAGGTGCGGGGGCAGCGCCAGGGCCAGGAGGCAACAGGCGGAGGCGAGCGCGGGAAGATCAGGTAGACGAGTGGGGAGCATGGTTGGTTTCCTCAGCGTTGGTGAACGTCCTTAAGAGTATGGCAGGTTTCTTCACAGGATGTAAGGGCAACAGAGCAAAGGTTAAGGAGGTACAGCGAGCATCAACCGGAATCCGAGGTTGTCGAACAAGCCGTTCTGCGGAAGCCAGTAACGGCGGGCCGAGCGGCAGCCCCGGGCGTTGCTGCCCAAGCCACCGCCGCGCGTAAAACGTTGCCGGGAGGGCGCCTGCCGCGGATCTTTCGCTGCCTGATTGGCGTAGGACCCTTCACATTCCTCACACCATTCCTCCACGTTACCGAGCATGTCATAGAGGCCCCAGGGATTCGGTTCTTTCTGGCCGACGGGGTGGTGGGGAGTGCCAATGTAAGCGCCATACCAGGCGACGCGCGCCAAGTCGGTCTTCCTATCACCAAAATAGTACGCAGTAGTCGTTCCCGCGCGGCAGGCATATTCCCATTCGGCCTCGGTAGGAAGTCGTATCGCGGGCGTCCCGCCCGCCCACGTCCCTGCAGGCGAGACGCCTGCGGTACGTTCGTTGACCTTCCTGCAGAACTCCTTTGCGTCGTCCCAAGAGACCATTCCGACCGGTAGGTTTGGACCTGCGAACTTGCTGGGGTTGGCGCCCATGACTTGCTGATACTGGGCCTGAGTGACTTCGTATTTGCCCATGTAGAACGGCTTCGTGATCATGACTTGATGGGCGGGCTTCTCGAAATCGTCTGCGTCCTTGAACCGCGACATAGCCGCGCTGTATTCCGCGCGCACTACCTCAAGACTGCGCTTTGAATACCACCAGTGCATGCCGCCCAGGACGCAAAGGCCGGCAGCGAAGGTCATCCCAATTAAGCGCCGCAGCGAGTACTGGAACCTGCGCCTCTCCCGTATTGCCCGCAGGATACCCCCGCCAAGAAGGAACAGCAGAATTCCGCCGCCCACAGCCAGGACCGCTTGGCCCGTTACGATCTTCTTATGGAAGGCTTCTTCGTCCACCCGCTTCGGCTCGGGCGTGCCCATGATGAATTTCCCCGCCGGAATGAGCACCAGCTCAAGCGTGACGCCGTTGCCCAAGTCGAGTGTCTGCGTCTCGGGCAGGTTCACGCGGCGGGCGTAGTGGGCGACAGTCTCCTGCCCGTCCCAGAGGGGATAGGCGGGGTGCGAGGCATCTGCCGCTCCTAGCGCGGCCGCAGCCAAGCAGAGGCAGGCAGCCAGGGACAGAAAAGCGGAGCAGTTCATTGCGGCCACTATCATACTCGCAGCTAGTGGCCTGTGGAAGCGCCGGCACCGGTCTCAAACAGCCGAGACCCCCACGAGAGGGCAAGGCGCGATCAACGCTCATCTGTCAGACCATGCCCACCCGCCAACCAAAGAAAGGGAATTGAAAATTGAAAAATGAAAATTGAAAATTGGCGAATTGCCCGGCAACGCGCCTTGCCCAATCTGAAATGTGAACTTTTCAATTTTCATTTTTCAATTCTGTTTCTGCGGCACATGGGTATCCTCTATCAGGGACCTGCCGGCTTCATTGAACAAGAGGAACAAGACTATGCATAGCGCTAAGGCGAGCGGTTTTGCGGCGCTGCCGTTGGCTGCGGCGGCGGTGTGGATGGGTTTGCTCTTGCCTCTTCACGGCTTGGCTCGTGGCGGCGAGGAGGCGCTGCGGGTGCGGCTGGCCACGCGAGACATCCCCGTTGGAAGAGCGGATATCCAGATCGTTCCCGCAACTGTCACCGTAAGCCCGGACACCAAACGCGTGGCTTACGTCGCCAGGCAAGGCGGTGATTGGGCGGTGGTCGCCGACGGTGTCCCGGGGAAGGGATACGACGGCATCGGTGCGCACAGCCTGGTCTTCAGCCCCGACAGCCTGCGCGTGGCCTACGCCGCCGTGCGGGGCAACGACTGGCTGGCGGTCGTGGATGGCGTGGAAGGCCGGGGCTATGAGGGGCTGCGGGGACTCGTCTTCAGCCCCGACAGCAAACAAGTGGCATTCGCCGCCAATCGAGGCAACAACTGGCTGGCCGTGGTGAATGGCGTGGAGGGCAAGGCCTACGACGGGATCGGGGATTTCAGCTTCAGTCCCGTTGACAGACGCGTGGGCTATACAGCCATACGGGGCCGCAATTGGCTGGCAGTGGTGGATGGCGTGGAAGGAAAGGGCTACGACGGCATCGGGAGAGGCAGTCTCAGGTTCAGTCCCGATGGCAAGCGCGTGGCCTATGGCGCGCAACGCGGCCACAACTGGCTGGTGGTCGTAGACGGCGTGGAAGGCAAGGAGTACGACGCCTTGGGCAAGAGCAGCTTCATCAACCCCGATGATAACAGGCGCGCGGCTTACGGGGTGCTGAGAATGAACCCAGAGTTGGCAGCACTGGCCGAGGGCGGGGATTTAGAGACCCTCGGCGACAGCGGCCCGGTCTTCAGTCCCGACAGCAAGCAGGTGGCTTACTGGGCGAGGCGCGGCAATCAATGGAAGGTGGTCGCAGGCGGCAACGAGAGCAAGGGATATGACGGATTCCTGCGCGGCAGCAACCTGGTATTCGATACTCCGAAATCGCTCCATGCCATCGCGGTCCTGGGACGCGAAGCTCTTCGCGTGGAGATAGAGTTGGTGGAATAGATGATGAAACCGCAGATAAACGCAGATAAACGCA
>Ga0315279_10005970_pt1 | contig 15556 bp, 12 predicted proteins | sample YL17G06_20_MG_FD_203694 | JGI IMG/M metagenome (GOLD analysis project Ga0315279, IMG submission 203694) | Sediment microbial communities from Yellowstone Lake, YNP, Wyoming, USA - YL17G06_20 | ecosystem: Environmental > Aquatic > Freshwater > Lake > Sediment | place: USA: Wyoming | collected... | reverse complement strand
GACGACTTCGAGAAATTCCAGTCCCACCTCTTAAATGTGCTTACAAGGGTGGGCTAAAAAATGCGAAAGTCCAGATCAATGTATACGGCTACAAATCTGAGGAGCGGGACGGAAAAACCGATATAACGCTGGAAGACCTGTATGGCGGCGAAAAGCGTTCGCTCACGCTGCGGCTGAAGGCGAAGCCGCAGAAGCCCGGCGAATGCAATCTGGGCTCGGTATCACTCTCCTATACCGATTGCGAAAAAAACACGCGGCGCACACGTTCCTTTCCCATGACCGTGGTGGCCACGGAAAATGCCGGCGAAGTCGCGCAGTCGGAGAACAAAGCGGTACGGGCTGAGGCGGTACTGGCAGCGTCAGACGAGGAGCATTCGCGATATGTGAAGCAATACGAAGCCGGCGACAAGCAGGCCGCGCTTGCCAATATCAGCGCGCTTCAGCAGCGGATTTCATCGGTCAACGCAACCATCAATGACGTGCGGCTGGCCAAAAAATCCGAAGGGCTCGCATTGGAATCATCGGAAATGGCGGCTGCCGATCAGAGCCCCGCGGCCAAGGCCGATTATCTCAAGAGCTCCAAGCAGCGCTTTTATTATGCGCAAAAGGGGAAACAATCGTTCTCCATGCTGCGGAACGGTGATGATGGATATCAGGTAAAGCAACTGCAGCAGAAGCTGAAAGACCAGAACCTTTATTCCGGAACGGTTGACGGAGAATTCTCGCCGGAAGTAGAAAAGGCCGTTGAGGAATATCAAAAGCAGAACAACATTCCCGCTGATGGCGTGGCCGGCCCGGCGACGTTGAAGAAGCTGGATATGTATTGATACGGCAGAGCCACAGCCAGAAAATTCGAAACAATGCGATTTCTTCACTCATCAACAGGAGGACCGATATGTACAAAGGGATTACTTTGTTCATCACAATCTGCGCGTGCACCGCCCTTTACTCGGGACACGCGGCAGACCTTGCCGCATCTATTGATAGAAATAATAATGTAACCATCACCATAGGAATTTCGAAAGGTAAAGCGGCAGACAGCCTCTATCTCTATCGATCATATCTGGATCTGGCGCCCATGAAAACACTTGATATTAATGCAATACCGATATCCGGATTCAGATTCCAATGGAGCGGGAATCCATTCCGCTTCAATGATACGTCTCTGGCCGACGATTGCGATTATTATTATTACGCAAGCATTCGTTTGAGAGATGGATCGATTCTTCCGTCGAATGTTGCGCATATCAGGACGCTTCCGGTCCTTCTTCCGGAAGCAACCGATGCCGGTATATCACTGTTCATAGATAAAACCGCCTACTTTTTGGAAGTCCGGCACAATGGAACAGGCGTGAAGCGCTATCCCGTATCCTTAGGCCGAAATCCGCAAAATCGCAAGTTGCATCAGGATAACATGTCTACACCGGAAGGGATATATCGGGTTTCCTATTTCAAGCCGAATTCGGCGTATTATAAAGCAATAGGCGTCAGCTATCCGAATGCGCAGGACCAGCGGCGCTATGCTCAAGCGCGTGCAGAAGAAAAGCTCCCGATGATTGACGGGAAAGAGCCGCTCATTGGAGGTTCCATTCAGATCCATGGCGGCGGTATCGGCAATAACTGGACCTTCGGGTGCATTGCCATGCGCAATGCGGATATCGATGAGCTGTTTGAGATTTCGGGCATGAAAGTCGGCAGTCCTATATCCATCATCGGCAGTGAGTTTACGAGAGACAGTTTGGCGCGGCCGAATCGCAACCAGGATATCCCGAACACGCGAATTGCAGGATTGCAGGCCGATTGCCGATGATTTTCATTCACCATGAATCGAAGGAATGCTATTTTAATGGATAGGCCTGTTATCATGGCAAAACAACCGGACAAAACCCAATCCTCCCCTGCCGCGCTGCGCATCAGCCTGCTGCTTTTTGCAGGAGTACTGGTTCCGGCAATCATCCTTGCGGTCCTCGCCATTCGATTCTTAAGCCACGAAGCCGCGTATATTGAAAAGCAATTCCAGACATCCGTGAATGAAGAGCTATCAGCCACCAAATGGCGGGTCCATGATATGCTCAAGGATCTGCAGGAGGAGTTGAATGTATCCGCCCCCAAAGACCTGCAACCCGGGATCCGGGAGAGCCTGGCGACCTGGAAGGCAGGCGACTCGATTGTCGGCGTGCCTTTCCTCTTCGTCCGCACCGGCGATTTCCTCTATCCCCCATCCGCCGCCGCTCGGCAGTCTTCGGAAGAGCGGGATTTCCTGAAATTCAATCTCTCCTTTTTCCAGGACCAGAAGCCGGCGGAATTGTATAAGAGCTTGACGAAAAAGTATTCCCTGGAGATTCTGGCATTGGAGAAGCCGAAGGCGGAAAAACCAGCGGACAAGATGGATGATGCCGGACTTGCCTCCGGCGCTCAACCCGCAGCCGCAATGTCGTCCGTCAACATGCCCATGAAAAAATCCGCCGTGTATGTTGAGCAAAGGGCAATGAGCGCCTTTGAACAGGATGAGGAGCTTCAGCAGAAGATCTTTTCCAAAGCGAAGAGCGAATCCAGACTGGCCTCCCGCAATGTCGCCCCGGCGGCGCAGCGCTCGAAAGACGCGGCAGCGGCGCCGCCGCCGGCCCAGACCGCACCGTCCATGTATATTACCGAATCAATCAAATTTTCCGAAATCGTCTCCCAGGGAAAATCCGGGATCATACCGCGCATCATAGACGACCGCATGATGCTGATTTACTGGAGGCATTACGCGGACAACCGGATCATCGGCTGTTCGATTGATGAGCGCGAGTTGAAAAACCGCATCGTGCAGCTGATCTCGCAGATCTACACCGATGCCCGTATCCTCACGATCCTCGATCAGAACGGCGAACCCCTTATCTCACCGGAACTGAAGCAGCCGATCAACTGGCATTTCCCATTCGCATCCGTGGAGATCGGCGAACTATTGCCGCGCTGGGAAGCGGCCGCGTATCTGACTGATCCGGATTTCATCGCATCCCAGGCCCGCCACAGCGCGCTGATGCTCGGGATACTCATTGCATTCCTGTTCGTGACCATCGCAACCGGCGGATTTCTGGTGGTGCGGGCATTGCAGATCGAGGTGCGCCAGGCGCAGCAGAAAACCACATTCGTGGCGAACGTCTCCCACGAACTCAAGACCCCGCTGACGTCGATCCGCCTTTTTGCGGAGATGATGAAAGAAGGCCGGCAGACCGATCCGGAAAAGCGCCGCACATACCTTGACATCATGGTCTCCGAAACCGACCGCCTGACAAGATTGATCAACAACGTGCTGGATTTCTCCCGTTCGAAAAAGGGGCGTCGCATTTACGACAAAAAACCGGTCAATATCATTGAGGTCTGCCGCGAGATGGTTGAAAACCAGAAGGTCCGGCTTGAACACAACGGCTTTTCCGTCTCGTTCGAAACATCGATAGCGGAAGTCAATGCCGTGGTCGATCCCGAAGCCGTCAAGCAGGCGCTGCTGAACCTGCTTTCGAATTCCGAAAAGTATTCGGCGGATGAGAAGTGGGTCCGCATCGAGATCGGCAAAGACGATAGTGCGGTGCTGATACGCGTCATGGACCATGGGATCGGCGTAAAAGCAGCGGACACGAAAAAGCTGTTCCGTGAATTTTTCCGCGCCGATGATTCCCTGACCGCGCGGGTGCGCGGCACGGGTTTGGGCCTGGCCATTTCGCGGCAGATCATCCGCGACCATGGTGGAGACATCCGATATATGCCGAACCATCCGAAGGGCAGCGTGTTTGAGATCAGGATTCCGGTCTGAAAACCGGTGCGCCGGAAGTCGGCTGCCGGTGGTCGGCAATCGGAAATACAGGGGCGTTGCATGCAACGCCCGTAGAAAGTCGCCGCAAATCAGGGGAAAAGCATGAAACAGAAAATACTGGTCGCCGAGGATGATCCTTCGATCCTCACCGGTCTTGTGGACCTTCTTGAGAGCGAAGGCTATATCGTTGTCAAGGCGTCGGACGGCGTGCAGGCGATACGGCTGTTCGAGCGCGAACATCCCGACCTGGTGCTTCTCGACGTGATGATGCCGCAGCAGAGCGGCTACGACGTCTGCCGGCAAATCCGCGCCGCCGACGCCGTCGTGCCGGTCCTCATTCTCACCGCCAAAGGCCAGGAGGTCGACAAAGTCGTCGGTCTGGAGCTTGGGGCGGATGATTATATCGTCAAGCCTTTCGGCATCAATGAGCTCCTTGCGCGCGTGCGCGCCGCATTCCGGCGCGTACAGGCGAAAAACGAAAAGCCCGATACGCGGCCCATTGAATTCGGCACGGTGCATATCGATCCCAAAACGCTTGAAGGCAGGCGGGGAAAAGAACGGTTCGAGGTCACCCCGCGCGAGGTGCGCCTGCTGCAGGAATTTCTGGCGCATGAGGGCGAAGCGATAAAACGCGATGATCTTCTCGAACGCATATGGGGTGTGCGCTACGAAGGCACCACGCGCACGCTGGACCAGCATATCGCAAAGTTACGGCAGAAGATTGAGGCGGACCCTGCTGATCCGCGGCATATAGTGACTGTGCATGGGGTGGGATACCGGTTTTATTCTGGACGGGAAGGATGATAGCCAATAGGAGGAACCTGTTCCCAAATTTCCGATAAATTTCAGTGTTTCTTATTAGCAATCCTTCCCACCATGGATGTATTTTTTGTCACCATTGCCCGATATTCGTATGGAGCCATGCTATGACTTCGCTGAAATTTTGCCGGCTTCCATTGCTTGGGATAATTCTCTTCTTACTTACATGTTCGCCGCCCCTTTCCCCTATTGAGAAACCACCTGTAAACCTGACCTACTCGCCCGCGGAACTGGCGATATATAAAGATCAGGCAATGACGAGTATTCGGCCGTCCCATGAAGGATATGCCGATAGCTTCTCATGCAAACCATCTCTTCCCGACAGTCTTGTTTTCAACACCGGCAATGGCGCCATCAGCGGAAAGGCCAAAGCCGCTCAATTGCATTCTTCGTATACCATTACCGCTCTTAATTCCAATACCGGGGCAAAGACATCCTGCATATTAGGACTGACTGTATATGAATTGCCGCGCATCCGACTGCAGCCGGCTAATCAAATCATCAGCAATGGAGGTCGCGCGGAATTCTCAATCGTAATCGAGGGCGGCGCGAGTCCTTTTCATTATCAATGGTATAAAGGTCCCAATGCTGTTGCGAATGGTACTGCAGCGACCTTGACGATCTTAAATGCGACCCAGGCGGACAGCGGGAAATATTATTGCATCGCTATCGACGCATTGGGGACCCGTCTTTCCAGCGACACGGTTCATTGCATCCTGAGCACCGCGGCAGCGCCGGTCATTTCGACCCAGCCTTTGGCCCAAAACGCCACAATCGGCAGCCATATTGTCTTTTCCGTTGTTGCGTCTGGGACTGATCTGAGATATATATGGCTGAAGGACGGATTGCCCATTTCAAACGCCGTTTCATCGACATATCAAATTGACAGCGTGACTGCTTTGCATGCCGGACTTTATCGGGCGATAGTGAGTAATGCTCTGGGAGTTGATTCTTCGGACACTGCGCGCTTATCAGTGTATCAAAACAGCTATACGATCACTGTCACCATCAACGGGACCGGCAATGCAACATGCAATTCAGCGACGGTGATCAGCGGATCGCCGATTACAATTCCACGCGGCAGCAACGCTGTAATAAGCTTTTCAGCGCCGACCGGTTCCTCCATCCAGCGGGTTTTGATTGACGGACAGGAAGATCAATCCGCTCGATTGATCAAGGGCATTGCATTCAGTTCAATACAAGCCAACCACACTGTAGCGGTGACATTTGCGGTAAACCGCTATTCTGTTGCGGTATCATCAAACGATACCGCATCCGGCACAATCAAAACAATTCCTTCGGTCATCGATACTGTCTCGCATCACGATACAATCACCCTGATCGCGCAGCCAAAGCCCGGACATTATTTCGCGGGATGGTCTGGAAGCGTCCCCTCTTCATTGCGGTCAATGGACACTATCGGCTTGCGGGTAGATAGTGCATTGATCATCACCGGATTATTCGCGGAAATCGGAAAATTTCCTTTATCAACAACTGTCTTTCCGCAAAACAGCGGAACCATTGCCAAGAGCCCGGATTCATCCCAATACGCAAAAGGAACGATTGTTGCGGTTACCGCCCATGCCTCTGAAGGGTACCAATTCATTCGATGGCAGGGCGCATCGACCGCAACTGATACCCAGATTTTGGTGACGTTGGATACCACCCAAAGCGTAACTGCGCAATTCCAGAAAATCACCAATGTACTTGCAGCCGGCGTGAGCCCATCCGGAGCAGGCACGGTCTCGTTGACCCACGATACAGCTTTGGGCTTTTTCGATACCCTGAGCATAGCCGCGGTCCCGGCATCATCAGCGGGATATTCCTTCAAAGCATGGCGAAAAACCGCCGGGAGCGGCATAGTGACAATTAAAGACAGCTCGCAATTGACCACCACTCTTGCAATCCGTGATGGGGCCGTCACCTTAGCAGCGGTTTTTATCAGGCAAAACCAATATACTCTATCGGTAAACCTCCAGCCGTTAGCCGGAGGCGCCGTCGATCTATCACCAGCAAAGCAGCTATATGCGTATGGCGATTCTGTAGCGCTCACAGCCCAACAGAGCCTGGGATACGCTTTTACAGGATGGAGTGGCGATACGATTGCTGCCGCATCAGCAAATCCGTTGAGAATTGCAATTCGCGGCAATATTTCGATTACCGCGAATTTTGCTGTAAAACGCTATCGCGTGTTGATTGTCGCTAATGACACGAGCTTTGGCACTATAAAAACTATTCCGTCGCCCATTGACTCGGTTTCCTATCACGACACCATTACACTTATCGCGCTACCCAAAGCTGGTCATTACTTCGCAGGTTGGTTGGGCTCAGTGCCTGACAGGCTGCGCGTTAAAGACACAATCGGATTGCGCGTGGATAGCTCATTAACCATTGCCGGATCATTTGCGGAAATTAAATATTATCCTTTATCAACAATCTCTTTGCCGCAGGGAGGCGGGATTATTTCCAAGAGCCCGGATTCGACCATATATTCAAAAGGAACTATTGTAACTGTTACTGCCCATGCATCTATTGGGTATCAATTTATCAAATGGCAAGGAGCGTCGGCCGCATCCGATTCCCAGATTACCATAGCAATGGATACAACTAAAAATCTTATCGCCCAGTTCCAGAAAATCACTAATGTATTAACGGTATCAATGAGCCCATTAGGAGCTGGAACCGTTTCGTTGACTCATGATACAGCATTGGGATATTTCGATACGTTGAGAATAACGGCGATACCCGACACAACAATAGGATATTCGTTCAAAGCATGGCGAAAAACCGGAGGGAGCGGGACGATTACGTTTGCAGATAGCACTCAATCAAGCACGACCATTACTATTCGCAATGGCATTGATACAATAGCAGCAATTTTTATTCGGCTTGATCAATACACGGTTACAGTAACTTGTAAACCGATTGATGGAGGCACTGTTGCTGTATCACCAGAAAAACAGCTTTATGCTTATGGTGATTTTTTAAGGTTTTCTGCGCAACCAAATCCGGGATATTCATTTGACGGATGGAGCCAAGGCAACACTTTTATTTCAGCTTCAAATCCAAAGAATGAAGTAATACAGGGCACTTATTGGATTACAGCGAATTTCAAGCAAGCCGCAACAACAGGTTCTTCACCAGCGGCTATCTTGCAAAAATAGGCTTAGCTTTGGTTTCGGTCAGCCGCAGCTCAATTAATTTCACCCCACGAGGCGCAGCTGCAAAGGTAAAATTCGCTATGGTTTTAGTCTTGGATTTGACCTTTAGCAATAAAATAATTGAATAGGATTCATCAGAAAAGTAAATTAGCTAATATTTGTTTATTTTGATTTTAAATCCGATGAGTATCCTTCGTATAATTTGCCTAAAACCAAGCAAATCGGCGTTATTGCCCAGGATGTTGAAAAGAGTTTTCCTGAGCTGGTATATACTGATAAAGACGGTCTTAAATCAGTCGATTATGATAAGCTGGGCGCTATCTTGATAGAGGCGGTTAAAGAACAACAGCGCACCATTGATAATCAAGCCAATGAAATTCAAAAACTAACAAATCAGATCAGGAAGGTCAATCAGTATTTAAATTTAGAATAATCTTTTTTCAAATATTTTTATCAGCGGAAATGAAAGTCTATTTTAGCAGCTATTCCTTTTATTGCGCGCTGCCATCGATTCTACCTCCCGGCTTTTGCTAATGCAGCCGCCTGCATACAATATGGCTTATATGCGAATTAATCCTCCAATTCCGCACCTGAAATCATCGGCCGATATTTTGAGTTATATATATCCAATAATATATGCCTTTTCCGGCTATGCCGCTGCCATTTCATGCGATTTTTATGTGTCACATAATGATTTCTGGGACACATTTTTTATCGCACGACATATTGTACTTCAGAATATTTGCTCATGGTACAATCCATTTTTTCCTATCGCCTATAATTTCTTCCTGAAATTCATCCTTTCTCCCGGGTTTCCCGGCGCTCCGGCATTGGTGGCTAATCTCTTGTTTTCAGCCGTTCTTTTATACATCGTCCGCCACTTTTTCCGCATGGCTCTCACACCGGCCCAGACTCTGGTTGCCCTTGTTCTTCTTTCGTTGTTTCCCCGCATGTTCCGCTATTTAAACGCCGCCGGCGCAGACCCTTTATCGATGCTCTTTTTCGCACTTGGCGCTTCCCTTATATGCAGGGAGCTGATCGAACAGAAAAAAAATGAACGATGGATCATGAGATTTGCGGCCGCGGGGCTGCTTATGGGAATAGGAGCGTTATGCAGATATCATATACTTGTGGCCGGCGGCTTTTTTATCGTTGCTTTCTGGATCGTATATCCCGGATGGCGAAAGCGGCTTGCTGTCACCGCCGCGGGGCTGCTTGTTGGATATTCCCCTCAGATAGTACTCAGCGTCCTGACCGGTCATGGGATTCTTTCAACCGGTTACGGACTTGTCAATATATATAACCTCATGTATCATTGTTCATGGTATCAAACCATTACTTTGCAGCTTCCGTCTTCGGTCATGGCACTGATCGCCAGGGACCCGCTCAGGTTTATGGTGCACTATGCGAAAGGGATCGCAGAACTCTGGATGATTTTAGTGCCGCCTCTGCTGTCGATCGTTGTTGAACGAAATCGCAATCTGCGCCGTTTCTGCATAGCGCTGTTCCTTGGAATAGTGGCGTATTCCCTTTTTGCCGCAATATCAACCAGTGCCCGCGCCCCGCTTGTCATGCTCCCCTTTTCGGGATTCTGCGCGGCCCTGTTCGTGCGGTCACTCTATGATTCCGCCGTTCGGATTCCCATTAGGCGAATGCGCCGGATTTCCATCGCGCTGATTATGGCATTCATTGCGTTTTCGGGTGCGGTATTTGCCGCTCATGATGTCTTGGAAATAAAAAGATGGAAACGTGCGGCGCATACGATCCAATCCATCGAGAATTTCCTGATGCATCGAGGCGTAGTGCGGGTATCAGAGTTGTTCTCAACCGAATTTAATCTCTATTTCCCAAGCTTTCCGCCGTATCTGCCGTATTTTAACGGCGGTTGTCCCCGCTGGGGCACGTATGGCTTTAATGAGGAATATCCTGAACTCAATGTCGCATCACTTGATGAATTCATCGCTGATTGCAGGAGACAAGGGATTCGGTTCGTTATCCTCAACACTCAAGGGCGGGAACTGTTGAATCGCTTCGGTGACCTTTTTGACGGAAAAGCATTCCCCTCCGCCGGTATTCAATTTGTGAAGGGTTTCAGCGAGCTGCGCGTTTTCGAAGTGATTCCTGCACGATAACCCGCTGCATCCATATTCATAGGCAAAAGCATCGGAAGCCGGACGCGCTGTGACGCACGCCGCAGCGCCTCAGTCTTTAATGAAAAGGCCGGTTTCGTATATTTTCCCACCAAAGGAGAATATGCTTTTCATTGGAGTGATATTGACCTTTCGCAAATAGCGGCCGGCGGCCTGAGCTATCATGCTTTCCGAGCTGAAGTGGTGTTTGCGGATATCATATCCGAGGAGAAGGAAGCATACCTGCATAAAGCGCGTAGCACAGGGAACGCCATAAACAACCTGGCCGCCCCGACGCAAAACCCGGCGAATCTGATTAAATGCAGCATCGAGTTCGTCGGGCCGCAGATGTTCAAGGATGCTGATAAGCAGCACGGTATCAAAAAAGCCGTCTTCATAGGGCATTGATACAACGGATCCGTTTCGCAGCGAAACCGCGACACCATGTCGTTTGCATAGCGCGGTGACTTTATCAATCGATGCGTGCAGATCAAGGCCATAAATCCGACGGTAGCTCCGTGCAAGATTCAGAAGCGTGATTCCCGATCCGAAACCGACATCGAGCACGGATTCCCCCCCGATGCACTGATTGAGGCAGCGCTCAACGCGACGGCGATACAGCGAGCCCACCAACGGCCAGAAATAAAACCGGATGGGATCATCAACATCGACGCCCGTATATTCTTCTTTTTGAAGGAGTATCAGTTTTTCATCCGCCATAGGGATCATACGAATTTCAGCTTATTGAGTGCAAAGAAGGCCATCCGCATCAACAGAACTCCATGACGCCAGCGATTGATATTGGTAGTTCCATAGGTGCGATCGCCGTAGCGCACCGGGACATCGATGATTTTCAAATTCAGCCGTGCCGCCCCGAATAATAGATCAAAATCTCCGAACGGGTCTGCTTCGCCGAAATATGAACGGTTTTTAGCAATCAGCTCATAATCGCTTCTCCATAACGCCTTTGTCCCGCACAGGGTATCCTTGACCGGCTGTCCGAGCAGCCAGGAGAATATTCTGCCAAAAATCGTATTCGCAACGAGATTGGACACCTGCATTGCATTTTTGCCCATAGGATATACAAGGCGGACGCCATTGATGAATTCCCCTTTTCCCGAAGCGATCGCACCATAGAAGCGAACGAGATCGTCTGGCGCCACCGTACAATCGGCATCGAAAATCATAAGAATCTCATTACGTGCAAGAGAAAAACCAAGTCGGACGGCGTCGCCTTTTCCTTTGCCGTGCTGCTTGACTAGTCGAGCATCAAACCGCGGATTGTTCCGTATACAATCGCCAATCAGCTCATACGTTCCGTCCGTCGAATTCCCTTCCACAAAGATCAGCTCGGTAGCAGCGCCAAAATCCGGCATTTCAGAAAATACGCGTTGGATATTGCCTCGCTCGTTGCGTGCCGGAATGACAATAGAGACCGACGGGGATTTGGAATGAGAGCGCTCAGTGCGCGGACGCGCGATAATAAAATTTGTGATAGCCAGCAGATGAAAAGGCGCGAACCTTACCAGCATCCTGTTCAGGAATTGTTCGATCAGCGGCAGGGGGAACGGGAAAAGTACCTCCTCCCATGCACGGACCATTTCATAGTCGGCCAGATGAAGAAGATTTCTTATATCCTGAACAGTCAACCAATTCTGGCGCATAAGGGGTGTGCATAATCGTATTCGGACCGCCAGACGGAGAGGCACTTCCCATAGCTTGCTGCTGCTGTTGATGATAAGCCGGGTTCGCGCCGTGCACACTGGTTTGAGAGCATCGAGCAAACCCTGCACATCCCAGACATCATTTAATACATCAGACAGGATAATGGCATCAAATTGACCGTGCATGGCTAACTGGTGTCCGTCGCACATGACAAATCGAATATCGTGATATCGTCGTTGGGCTTGCGCCAGACGGCGGTGTGAAATATCGACGCCAACGCCAAACGAAGGCTTGAGATGTGCAATGATATCGCCTTCACCGCAACCGATTTCAAGAACGCGCAATCCCGATGGGACAAGATGACCCATAATCTGAATAAGCCGTTTGCGATAAAACGCGCCGCCATCAAAGCGCCATCGGCGTTTCTGAGCGACGCCGTCCCAGTGCCTCATGCGCTCTTTCAGGTGCTCATTTGCGAAATCCATACATTGACCCCTTCATGCACATTGAGTCGCGCCGGGTATCTGCTTCTCCAGCACCACGAGAAGACGGGTAGCAAACAAATAGGGAAACGCGTCAAGCACTGCATCAAGGAGCCGCAAGAGCGGATATGCGCGCCGGCAATAAAGCTGCGGGCCGCTGTATCCGCCCGATGCGACATAGGAAATAGCCGATAATCGTTCGCAAACAACCATACGCCAGCCGTGAAGCAGGATTGGGTGCTCTTTTCGGACAAACAGACGTGTCGGATTTCCCTGCGCTGCATAGGTATCAGCCGGATCAAACGGGCAGTCCGGCGGCGCGAATAGCTCGATTGGATCGTATAGTCCCAAAGGCTCCCGGTGAAAAAGTCCATACACAATCCGCCCAAGCAGACTTATGCAAGGTTCAAAAATAATCATCCTTCCGGCGTCAGTCAGAACCCGCTTCGCCTCGGCCAGAACATTCCCCGGATAGCGAATATGATGGAGCACATCAAACAGGATCAGGTTCGAAAGCGATCCGGACTCAAATGTCAGCTTATAGGCATTCTCGATTCTGTCAATGCCCGGTCCGGGCTGAGCGTCGGTGCGAATACAATCGGGAATAATATCAGAAATGGCGCCGATCCCGGAACCGATTTCAACAACAGGCCCTTGAGATGTGCGCTGGACATATGAAGCAATCCGTTTATAGAAAGAATGGTAGATTTCTCTCAGCAGCGGTTTGCTATGCCACTGCAAATAACATTCTGTTTGCGGCATTAACACTCTTTCGAATGGTTCTTTTCCCATGCACGCATGAAAATTGGCCTTAAATGCCAGCAGACATTTAACGCAGAAACAACCCGCCAATCACCATCGGCCTAAAATACTCTCCCCCGCATTCCACATGGTTCCAGGGGTTGAGGTCTCCAGCCGACAGCCGAAATCCCATTAGCGGATGAATTCTGGAGGCTTGTTCATTATAGCCCCGCGATCTGAATGAAAGAGCCTCCGAATTCGCGCATTTCCATGGTTCTCCCCTGATAAAATTTACCTCTTGACTTTTTTTCTAATCGGGTGTACAATGTTTATGCGCTTAATTGGGGAAGTTTGTTGAAAGGAGGCTGCCCTATTTTAAAGAAACGAATGGATTAATCCAGTCAGATGTGTAGGTTCAGATCTTTTGAAAAAATGATTCTAATCAGGGATGATTAACCTTTAAAAGGAGATAACCATGAAAAGCATGAAAAAAACTCTTATTGCAGCACTGATGGTGGGTGCGATGACAAGCACTTCGATGGCAACGGATGTGATATGCGGTGGGCAGGTGCCGTTGATCAATAATATTATTGGCATTGGTATGATGACCCTCGATTTCGGTTCTGCGGGGACGCTTGTTGAATGTGCTGATTTTTTTATTAATAACAACTCGGCGACATGGGACCTCACGATTGAGTGTAACACGAGTGGTAATGGCGGGCAATTCGAAAATCATGGCGGAGATGCTATTGTTCCCACGACTATGAATGTCATTGTAGGCAATCTTGGCGGTACCTTGGGGGGCGCGGCTGCCGCTTTTGTCCCGGGCACTCTGCTCGCCGGCGCGTCTGTGAATTGGAATCCTACCCAGACCTCTGCAACCCAGATGTACAACCTGGCTGTAGTTGCAAGCTGGGCAAAATCCGCCGCTCTGGCAGGCCTGTATACTGAAACTATCACGGCCACGATCATAGCCACTCTCTAAGCAGCAATTTTCGATCATATGAAAAAGAGGGCCTCCAGCCCTCTTTTTTTTTTGCCAGGTTTTCCTTGCACTCTAATGCAGATAGTTCTATAATTACAATTAACAAGACCTTACATCCTCTTTGCTATATCCCAGAATTAACTGGGCTTCGAACATGCATTATAAAGCATTATCTTACTGCCTTCTTTGCGTAGCTCTTTTTTTCCAGAATGCCGCCGCGCTTTCCCCTCCGGATCCGCCAATCAGCACAATTCAATGTCAAGGGGTAACGGCTCTTAATTTTGGCGCCTCAGCCACCAACACGCAAATAGCGCTTTTCATCATCAACAGCAACATGACTACCGCTTTTGACTTCAGGCTGGAATTCGCAAACGGCTGCGCGTTCAAGAATGGCTCATCCGAGATTCCCATGACCGCCCTCGTCCTCAACGATGTCAGCGGGGTCCTTGGCACAGACTTGACCAAACCCGATCACCTGGATGTGCTTCACAATCGTCCGGGAGGCGAGTTTCTGTGGGATCCCGGCGCAACGCAGTCAACTCCGACGACCAATTATATCGTGGACTTGAGGGCAAGCTGGGCCAATCCCGCGGGCAAGTTGGCGGGGTTCTATTACGAAACCATTACGGTGACATTCACGGTGGGACTGTGAGAACCGGAATCTCTGGATTGTTGGAGTATTGGAGTGGTGGAGTATTGTCACATGGACAACCTGCGAGACCCGGCTGCGCCGGCAACTCCAGTACTCCATCAATTCAGCTCTCCAGCACTCCATTTCTCCAGTACTCCAACGTCAATTTTGACGAGAATCGTCCGTCTTTCCCTCGTAACAAGGAGTCCGACCGTATGAAGCTCCGAAGAATCGCAGTATCCACGGCATTTCTCTGCATCTACTCATTTCAGAGCGTTCATGCCGGCTATTCCATGACGCCGCTGATCACCATTCTCGAGCCTTCGAACAAAAAAATGAGCGACGTCGTCATCCTGAAATATGAAGGCGACGTCAAGTCTCCCGTTGCCATCGAGCTGAAGGTCATGGGGCGAGAAATCAGTGTGGACGGCAAAGTCGTTTACAATAAAGATGATAAATCCATTAACAATCTCGTCGTGTATCCCGCGCAGGTCGTCCTTATGCCCGGCGATGTTCAGCGGGTGCAGATCAAGTGGGTGGGCGATACGGTTCCCGCAAGGGAGGTCGCCTATGGTCTGATCGCCGCGCAGGCGCCCGTCAAGCTCGGGGATGAAGATAAAGAGCGGAGCACCGCGCAGGGCAGGATCAACATTCTCACGCGATATGAAGGGATCATCGTGGTCCGCCCTAAAAACGCCAGGCCCAGCACAAGCGTGCAAGCGGCTGGGCCGAAGGCTGATGAAAAAGGCAAAACCCTATTGATCATTACACTCAAGAATTCGGGTACCGGCCTGCAAAAGCTCCAGGGAATGAAATTGCAGCTTATGCCCGCGAGCAAACCCGGTCAGTCCCAGTCAGCCGGGAGTTATCTCTACAAACCGGAGCTCACCAACGAACAATCGAAGCACAGCATTTTTGCCGGATTCAGCCGTACGCTGGAATTGCCCTGGCCGCCGCAAGTGCCGGTGGGGCCGGTGCAGGCAACCGTCAGTTTCGATGAAGCTAAATGAGCGCCGGGTCCGATTCGGGCCTTTGCAGGAGCGAGCACCGTCCCTGACTATATTGATGAGACAAAAATATGTTCCGCAATTAACCTAGATCTGACGGTGGATAGAGAGAAACAGCTATGAGAACGAAAGTGGCAAGG
>Ga0315279_10005969_pt1 | contig 15557 bp, 8 predicted proteins | sample YL17G06_20_MG_FD_203694 | JGI IMG/M metagenome (GOLD analysis project Ga0315279, IMG submission 203694) | Sediment microbial communities from Yellowstone Lake, YNP, Wyoming, USA - YL17G06_20 | ecosystem: Environmental > Aquatic > Freshwater > Lake > Sediment | place: USA: Wyoming | collected... | reverse complement strand
CATGGATTTGTGTTTTAATAATTATCTATAATATGTTTCAATATGGATTCGAAAAGAAAAACTCGACAAAGGGCTAGTCATACTTCACGAACATCAGCAGATCGAGCACCTTTTATTACACCAGAACATGTTGATGCGGCTTTAAAAGCTGAAAAATCTTCACGAAGATATTTTCTAAAAATGATAGGTTCTGGCATAGCGGGTGCTGTTATAGGTGGACTAGCTGTTAAAACGTATGATATGTTATCTGCTGCTCCTGTGAGCAGTCCTCCGAGTGTTGTTCCTTGCGAAAAACCAACTGTGACACCAGAAGTAAAAAAAATGATAATTGGATATGATAGAAATAAACTACAAGATCAGCTAGGAATATTTTCAGATGCTGCTTTGAGTTTGTACACTTCAGGACAAAAGATTTTTTGCGAAACCTGTGATCAGATAAATCAAACATGCAGTGGCTTGGAACTTTTGCTAGATTGGAAAACCGTTGAAGGTTATCGTTCTGTTGTTTCTCGGTTGTCTTCTGGTCAGTTTGAAGAATACAGTGCAAAACTAACAGCATTTGATGATGCAAATGCAGCACTAATAAAAGTAAGTGAGGATGAATTGGAACTTTTGAAAAAAGTTTTTGCAAATGATGCACAATCTATTGCAGCATGGAATGAAACTCACAAAACGAATGAAGAAAATGATAACAATGGATACGGAACAAGGCAATGGCAGTTAATGAATCTATCTCAAGCTAATTTAGCAAAAGCAATTTTGACTGATGGCTCTTTTTCAAAAGAATCTTTGGATGCTCTGCAAAACGCACTGCAAAAATATAGAGTGCAAGACGGTATGCTTCTGAGAAATTCTGGTTTTGTTTCTGTCACTCAACAAGCTCTGAAAACATTGCTGAAAGGAGTTGAGGATTTATACGCTTCCTTTGAAAAAGGTACTAGCTATTTGTGGGATATGCCGGGAGTAATTCCGTTTTACGAAGGCAACAGGCATTTTCCAACAGCAGATTCTCACATCGAACTTAATCCAGATAATATTCCAAAGCCGTCAGCACAGATTTGGGGACTTTGCAGTTATCTTGAAGAAGAGCTTAGGCCAAAATCTGAGAACATTGTTCATTTGGAAACTCAAGAGGGATTGTATCAAATTCCAAGAAGACTTTATGATAGAGTCCAATTGCTGAAGCAAAAGATGGGTGGTAAAGCTTCTCGTTTGGATACTTTAATGAAAGATGCAACATCAGAACAAATGTTTAGATTTTCTCATGCACTCGAATACTCAGTTGACCCATTGACAGGAGTTGATTACATCGACAAACAGGCGAAAACATTAACGCAAGAAATGGATTTTGATAATGTAGATTTTGATACTGCAATTAAAGGAGCGAATTTCAGAAGAGCTCCATTAGATCACGGAACTGCAGCGGACGCGTGGGATCCTTGGTTGGATGCTATTGTTTCTGGTCTTAGTATCAAGAATCAAGGCCAAGAAACTGTGGAGAATGAAATTGATAAGAGAATTCGTGAAAAGTATAGCTTGCTGAGAAAAAGAGGAAACTTTTGCATTTTGGAAAAAGTTTCGGAGATTGCAGAATTGCTGACTGGAGGAAGAACTACATACACGATTATTTTTGAAAATGCTTTAGCCAGACTTGGCGGTTATTCTGATACTGTTTTTATCGATTTGGCTCCATCAGGATTTGCATCCTTTGTACGAACATATGAAAATGGAAGTCCTGTTAGACTAAGAGGCTACAGCTTACAGAAGCCTAATGATATGGAAGTTAATCTCTGGCCAGATGCTGTTCCGAAAGATTATTTCGCAATGAAAAGTTATTTCAAAAGTAGCATTCTTGCAGAATAGTTTCTTTTCTGTATTAAATCCAAAAAGTTTATAAAACATTTTCTGAAAAATAGAAAAATTTTCTTTCTAGAGCATACATATTACTTATAAGTAACAAGCAAAGTCATTTGAAGAATAGACTGCATTTCTTTTATTAATTACTCAGTAAGATGTGTGAAAAATGAAAAATGGAGAGATGCTAGTATTTGCAATAGTTTTTTTGCTAATTTTAGTTGTTTATTCCATTTCTTCTTCAAATGTTTTTGCCGGTGGTGACACTGGAGGAGAAGGTGGTGAAGGTGGAGAAGGATGCCGTGGATGTGCTTGTACTGATAGCTGCGTTACACCTTCTACAACGACTACCACTACGACTACAACTTCAACAACTTCAACATCCACATCAACAACCACGACTAGTACTACCACAACTTCAACAACGACTACAACAACAGAAGTTCCTCAATGCGGCTATCTGAAAGTTTTCAAATTCTATGATACAAACAAAAATGGGGAATGGAATGTTGGAGAACCTACAGTTCCTGGATGGACTGTTGAAATTAGTGGAAATGGATTAGATTTTACTTTGACAACTGGAGCAGGTGGAATAGTTTTTAGCGATTGCATTCCAACTGGCAATTATACAATTATTGAACAAATTCCTGGCGGATGGATTAATACAACTTTAGCAGTTCAAGATGTAATTATTTTTGCGAATGGTTTGAGCGAAGCAAGATTTGGAAACGTGCAAATTCCTGAAACTACTTCTACAACAACAACTACAACTTCTACAACAAGTACAACAACAACTTCTACAACTAGCACGACTACTTCAACAACAAGTACAACATCAACTACCACGACTACAACAACAACTACTTCAACAACAACTTCAACAACTAGCACGACTACATCAACAACCACAAGTACAACTTCTACAACCACAAGTACAACTTCTACAACCACAACAACTCAACCTCCTCAATGCGGTTTCATAAAAGTTTTCAAATTCTATGATGCAAATAAAAACGGACAGTGGGATGTGGGTGAAGAAGTAATTCCTGGATTTACTTTTGAAATTAATGGAAATGGTCTTGATTTCAATGTTACAACTGGAGAAGGTGGAGTTGTATTTACTAGCTGTTTGCCTGTTGGTAATTATACAGTTGCAGAATTTCTTCCTTCTGGCTGGATGAATACAACAGTCACTGTTCAGAATGCTCAAGTAGTTCCTGTTACTTTTGCTGAAGTTAGATTTGGTAATGTTCAAATTCCAACTACCACCACCACTACTACCACAACAACTACAACAACCACAACTACTACTACAACCACCACAACAACTCCAATCGGTGGATGCACTGGAAATATTTCTTTGAATGCAAATACGAATGTATGTCCAAAGAATTTAGTAACAATTACCGCAAGTGGGTTTTCTGTTGGTTGCGGTGATCCATTCATTGTTCATTTCAGAGAAAATAATTGTACAAGTCCAGAGATTGCCAGATGCACTGTTAATACTGATGGATATTGTATTGTTGTGATTTCTTATTCTGATTTGAAGTCACATAATGTTTACGGATGCGTTGACATAAACGAAGATGGAGATACCACCGATCTTGGCGAAAATGCATCTATAACAATCAATGAAAATTGTAATAACTGTCAATTCAACAAATGTACTGTAGGAATTTGCAATCCATGTGTTCAATGTGGCGGTCTAGGTGGAGGTTATGTAAACAATTATAATGCTAGCAAATGTTTGAATCCTGATCAAAGCTGCAATTATTCATGCGTTCCAGGATATTGTGGGACAAGTTCTTGTCCTTCAGATAGCTCATCTTCAACAACATCTTCTTCTTCAACTTCTACCACAACAGAATACGATTATGAAAATGGAGTAACAATTCTCGATTCGCAAGGATGTAATTTTGGTCAAATAAATTGTCCTTCAAGTTATTCTTATTGCTCATATCGTTTCACAACTAACACGCAAATTAATTCAGTTAAATGTGATTCATATATTTCAAAACCAAATCCAGGAACATTGAATGCAGGCGAGTCACTCTGCCCTGCATATGATAATAATAAAGGATATTCATCCTCAGTTCATTGCGAATTAATTGGATATCCAGTGCAAACAATTACATCAACTTGGCTGACTACTTTAATTACAACTCTCACCACAACTCTTTCGACAATTACTACATCAATCACAAATACTTTGACTTCGACATTTGCTACAACAACTACTTCTGAAACAGCAACAACTACAACAACACTAGTTCCAGTTCAATTGCTGAATTCTGATAGCTGCCGTTACAATCAACTTCAATGCCCTTTCAGCGGATACAAGTATTGTGTTGCTCAAGTTACAAATGTAGGAAGCACTTTTGAGTGCGCTGATGGTAGTGAACAGACAAATCCTTTGCAGGAAAATCCTGGCCAACAGTGGTGTCCCAGCTCCCCGCAAGGAAATTATATTCCAATTAGTAGTACTTGCATATTGACTGGTTATCAGTAGATGCTGAATTATGTTCTTTCTTGACTTTGCAAAAATTCATTTTAGAAAATGCTTTACATATGGTGCAAGTTCAGTTTTTTTTCTATTTGAGTGCAATTCATGAAACAGAAAATCACTATCCTTTCCATAGCAAGAGTTTTCATATTTTATAGTAATACCATTAGCGAGTAGCACGTAATGTCTATAAATAGTTTCCTTAGTAATCTTCTGTTTAGTGATAAGATGAATTCCCGAAATAAAATAATCTTATCCGGTGCGCTCTTAGCGCTCGTAATGCTAGTCACAACCAATGTATTCTTCACAAGCAGCGCTTTAGCTGTTGGTGTTGAGACAGGAACTAGTCCAGACGGACAGCTTGCAGTATTTGTAATAAAAAAAGCTGCGTTAATCTGTGATAATGGAGCTCAGGCTCCTTCATCTCAAGATGCTCCAGAAATAGGTGGATGTGTTGATAATACATTCCAGGATAATGCCCTATACGGCAATACATCTGGAAACAGATTCAACCAATACCTATTCAGCGGAGAGCAGCTTGCTGAACTGGTTGTTGCACGAGACTTATCTGGTGCGACATTCCTTAGTTCAACTGCAGCATTGTCCATAGGCGGTTCACAAAAAGTAGTTTGTACTGACATAACTGCACAAGCTGCAAATTTGAGAGGTAATCCAGGAGCATACAAATGGTACGGTCATGATGTTTCAAATCTATTGACCATCATACCACCAGCAATGGGCATTTCAGATACAGCAGGATTCGATGCAACTTACGATAAGTTGTACAACTGTTTGGTAACTGTAACACCAAGTATGGTAGACTACAAGTCAGTTGCAGTCACAGTTACTGACTCTTTAAGTCGCAGTGCTACAACTGAAGCTCAGAAGTGGTATTTCAATCCAGCAATCAGCATCAGCATAAGCTTCGATTCTGGAAGTTCAGTACTATTTCCACATACTCAGCCTGGTCAAACAGTTTACTCAACCAACACGCTGATAATCAAGAACACAGCAGCTGGCGGAGTTGACTTAGCTGCTTACTTGGTTGGTAACGACTTGTATGACACTTCAGGTGTCGCATTGTGTCCAGACTCAAACATATTGAGTGTAACCAACATTGCATACAGATGTAAGGTCGGTACATTCATGAGTGAGAGATATACACCACTGCAGCATCTCAAAGAAGCTGCTGTATGTAGAGACTTTGATGCAAGACACTGTCTTGTCGACACTGTCGTTCACAACGATCTGTTACCTGACGCAAGTAACGCAATAACTAGCGTTCTCTACAACCAACACCAAGCTGAATGTTGGTTCCAGTTGAAAGTTCCAGTACCATGTGCAGGAACATTCACAAATCCAAGTGCAATAGAAGTGCTAGTAAGAGCTCTCTAAGAACCGGATGTCTAACAAAAAAATTTGACACCTTTCCTCCTTTTTTTTCTTTTGAAAGATGAAAAAAACTTCGTTTGAAAATGTAGATTCATCATCTATCTCATTCGTTCACAAACTGCCTAAATATGGAAAACAAAATTTCGTTGAGACATATGAAAAAGATTTTTATTTTAGCTTCAAGTTTATTTTTTTTGCTGTCGGCTAGTCTCGTTTCTGCTGATTGCCAGACACCAATTGTTCGAGACCAAAATGGCTTTCCGATTACAAATTGTGGGTTTCCAGGTAGCTCGTGCAGTTTTGTAATTGATGGAGCGAACTTTTTGGGAACTACGACAAATTATACTTTGCAAGTTGAAAATGGAGGTTCAGATTCTATAACAATTTTTATTCAACCATCTTCTTCTTTAGCAAATTATATTTCTCCAGTGACTGTTTCCGTTAATGGCAACTCAGTTGTAAATTTTTACATTATGGTTTGGATCAGAGGCAGTAGTGTTAGTGGAAAATTAGATGTTTCTGCAAATTGCAGCAATTCTGTATTGCCGACTCTTATTTCAATTCCAACTCAATTAAATGGAAAAAATATTGCAAATGGTGACCCAACAAAGCTAATGCCTTCTCTCGTTTTTAATTCGGGTACGACTTCTACATCTACAACTACTACAACAACTTCAACATCTACCACAACAACATCTACAGCAACTACAACAACTGTCACAACTACAACTACAATTACACTTACACCAACGACAACTACTACCACAACAACTACAACTCCAGTTCCGATCAATGGCAGCCTTTTTTTCAATTCTGCTGGTTGTAATTTCGGTCAAATAATTTGTCCTTCTAGTTATTCTTCATGTACTTATTTCTTCAAAACTCCTATCCCTTTGAGCACAATAAAATGCGATTCATACCTTTCAAAACCAAACCCAGGAACATTGAATGCGGGCGAGTCACTATGTCCTGCATATGATAACAACAAAGGATTTTCTTCAACAACACAATGCCAAATTTACGGAACGGATGATGATCCACCAACATCTGCAACAACTACCACAACAACAAGTCCATCAACATCTACAACAACTACAACGACAACTACTTCAACAACATCTTCAACAACTACAACAAGTCCTACAGATGGCAAACTTATCTTCGATTCTTTTGGTTGTAACTTCGGCCAAATAACATGTTTTCTAGGTTATTCTTATTGCAAATATTTCTTCAATACTCCTATTCCTTTGAATACAATAAAATGCGATTCATACCTTTCCAAACCAAATCCAGGAACTCTAAATTCGGGTCAGTCACTATGTCCTGCATATGATAACAACAAAGGATTTTCTTCAACAACACAATGCCAAATTTACGGATTCAATGGAATTCCAACTACTAGTACAACTTCTACATCAACCACTACAACAACAAAACCTCCGGCAACATCAACCACTACAACAACTTCACCACCATCTAATTCAATTTTCGATTCTTTTGGTTGCAACTTCGGTCAAATAGTTTGCCCATCTACGTACAATTCTTGTTCATATCAGTTTACTACATCGACTGGTTCAGTTTCCTCTGTAAAATGCGATTCATACATTTCAAAACCAAATCCAGGAACATTGAATGCAGGCGAGTCACTCTGTCCTGCTTATGACAGCAACAAAGGATATACCAACGCCGTAAGATGTCAAGTTTTTGGAAAATAAATTAGATTTGCAAATAAATTAAATACTAATATGCTCTTAAATTTTTATTTCAATTTTACAAATTTCACTAAATCATTTACGTTAGTTATTTCGTCTACTTGATTCTGCAAATATTCTGTCACATATCTGTGCGTGGTCGATTTGCTTAGTCCTGTTTGTCTCGCTATCTCCCTGATCCATAATCCTTTCGGATTTTTTCTCAGCACCCTAATTATTTTTGCAATTTTGTTTTTGTCAGGTCCTTTTTTGCGTCCCATAAATATATTTGGGACATTTGTCCCATATAAAGATTTCGATAATCAAATTTTGATGCAATACCAAAAATTTCAAATGCTGATTCCAAAAGCTTCTGAGAACTTCTTGACTTTTCTAAATTCCTGAATGAAGCTCAATCCTCTCTCTGTAATCAAAAAAAATGTTGAACCATTGTGCTGAGTCTTTTCCAAAAATCCATTCTGAATTAGATAATCAATATGCTTTTTCATTCTTGTGTAAGAAAGATTTGCTCCGTAAAGAATTCGCGTAGTCTTTGCTTTGCCACCCTCGCTCTGAACAATTCTCAAAATATCAAAAAAAATATCTGCTTTAGTCCTTCTCTCAATCCTTTCTTCTATCATTTTCTTGTCACCCGGATAAGCATTGCTAGAAGTGAAAGAAAGCCTGCGATCAAGAAGACATGTGCAAACAGATAAAGCTCGATTCCGAATGGCATTAGCAAAAGAAAAACATGGAACAATATGATCATCAGAAATGCAAACATAACAAGGAATGCCCCTTCTGATTTTACTTTGAAGAAGTTGTAGACGCTTCTCAACGCAACATAAAATAAAAGCAACAGCGCGACCGAATGGAATCCAATGTCGCTGATAAACCACACGGGAACAAACAAATAGAATCTTTCATCTTGCTTTGGCAAATTGATCATCACCAAAAACAAGTAAGCTACAATGGATAGAATGTAATAAACATTGTAAGCATCTGTGTTGAGATTGAAGATATTTTGATCCAAAGATTGTGATTGTTGATATGTGAAGATGCTTGTTGCTGTAATTATTGCAAATCCGATTCCGATCAAAAGAAATGCAAGAGATAGCATTCCTTGTTTTTTGGATGAAGTTATTCTATAAAGTTTGAATGAAAAATAGCTTACGAGCATGCTCACAGCAAAAACTAATAAATATACTAACCCTGAGAACAAGTAAAACCATTCTGGCACTAGAGTGACTACTTGTGTTTGTGGAAGTATCGGTAGTAAGTTAAACGCCATATTTATCCATAATACTCATAACAAGTAAATTTTTTAAAGACATTGCTATAGAACAGTAGTCCATACCAGCCGTTCACAAAGCAGTTTATATACCAAACCAATTACTTTTTACCGGATAAGATAGTTTCGGGATGAACTTTCCCGATTTTTATTTTTTGTGATAAACATGGAAACAAAATATGTATGGGATATTGCAGTTCAAGAAAAATTTACATTAAAGAAAAGGAAGATAGTCGATGAAGTTTCCCAGATGATCAGTTGTGGTGGAGACGTTAGAAGCATGCAAAAAAAGTTACAGTTGTTGAATCTTCTATAAAATTTCTTTGCTTTGGTAGTACTTTTTCTATTCGAGATAAACTTTTGATATGTTTTTTGAGAAAATCTTAGACAGAGTTAAATCTATTAAATATAATCTTTTTATTACTGAAACGTGAGAGAATGAATAAAAAGTTCTTATCCGGTATATCATTAGTAATATTTTTATTTATTTTTGTTAGTTCTGTTTCTGCAGCGTGTTCGATAACAATAAGCAGTCCTAATGGTGCAGAAGTTTGGAGAGGTACTCAAACAATAACATGGAGTGGCACAGGTTGTAATCAAAACAAATTTGATATTAGTTATAGTAGTAATGGTGGTACCAGTTATTCAAATTTTGTCAATGATTTTCAAGGAGTTTCAGGCTCCAACAGTTATTCATGGGATACAACAAGCGGATTTACCGATAGTACACAAGCAAGAATACAAGTTTGTGATAAAGATGGTCATAACTGCGATGCCTCAAATGCCAATTTTAAACTTGATAATACAGCACCGACAACTACAGATTCCGCAGGTAGTTATGTTTATGGAACTTGGACAAGTTCGAATGTAATAATTACTCTAACGCCTGCTGATGCAACATCTGGAGTTGCTTCTACAAAATACTGTACAGATACATCAAACACATGCAGTCCATCTACGTCTTACACTATTGCTGTAACAATAAGTTCAGAAGGAACAACTTATTTCAGATATGCATCAAAAGATTTGGCAGGGAATGTACAAGACACAGTTTCGCGAACAGTAAAAATTGACAAGATTGCTCCATCAGGAGGTTCAATTGCTTACACAGCTGGTTATTATACGGCAACATCAGTACCGATTACATATACAACCGGAACTGACACTGGATCTGGTTTGAATACAGCGTCGGGAAAAATTCAGCGTGCATCCGCAACCCTTACTGGCACAACTTGCGGTGATTTTGGTTCTTTTTCCGATTTGGTAACTGAATCTGATGGCAGTTATACTGATACATCAGTCACAAGCGGACATTGCTACAAATATCAATATGTCATTTCGGATAATGCTGGAAATGTCGCAACTTATACTTCTGCAAACATAGCAAAGATTGCAATTTGCGGTAATGGAGTTATTGAAGGAACAGAACAATGTGAATCGCCATTTGATTCTTGTTGTGATTCTGCAACTTGTCAATTCAAATCTTCTAGTACTGAATGTAGAGCAAGTGGTGGAGCTTGTGACCCAGCAGAAACATGTACTGGAACAACTGCGACATGCCCGGCTGATGCGAAATCTACTGCTGTATGCAGATCAAGTGCAGATGACTGCGATGTAGCAGAATCTTGTGATGGTGTGAGTAATGATTGTCCAACCGATACGTTCTTACCAGCACAGACAGAATGCCGTGCTGCAAATGGAATTTGTGATGTAGCAGAAGTTTGTAGTGGCTCAAGCGCAACTTGTCCTATTGATTCATATCAACTAGTTGGAACTTCTTGTGATGATGAACTATATTGTAATGGCCATGAAGCCTGCGACGGTAGTGGGAATTGTCAACAAGGAACTGCTGTAAGTTGTACTGCAAATGATATTTCTGGAATAACAACATGTGATAACAGCCCAGATGATATTCATTTTACTTGGGATTCAAGAGATCCATTTGCAAGTGTATGTGATGAAACACATGACATATGCTCAACAGGTGACGAAACAATAGCACACGCATGTAGCAAAGCGCAATGTGGTGCAGAATGTGATGCACAGAATTCATGTCAAAATAAGTGTGTAGATAGTGTTAGATATTATTCAGGTAGTTGTACTGAAGGTTGTACATGCTCTTATTCAACACAAAATTGTGCTTTACAGACTGGATGTTATGCATACGATACAGGATGTGAAGACAGAACATACACATGCGCTCCAGATGGTTGCCAGTACACGTTCTCAAATAGAAACACAGACTATGATGACTCTCCTGTTAACTATTGTTCAAATGATGAAGTAAGACAACGCACACAACATCACGACTTCGGTTGTAATGGTATTTGTTCTGACCATACAAGCTGGATAAATGATCAATTAATACAGAATTGTAATTTGCAGGACGGATGGTATGACACTGGATCTACACAGTGGATAAGTTCAGGTGAGTGTACAGAGAAAGAACAAAAACAGCAAGAACTTAGAGATTATACTTGTAGTGCATCACCAGATGTAGCATGCACTTTTGGTGTAACAGATCATCAATGGGTCAATACAGGCAATACAAGAAATAAGGATGATGGAACTACTTGTGGATCTGCACCTAGTGGTGATTGTGATTTACAAGATACTTGTGTACAAGGTCAATGTGTTGATAATATAAAACCTAACACAGAAATTTGTAAACCTTCTCAAGGACAATGTGATGTCGCAGAATATTGTGATGGAACAAATAAAAATTGCCCAGCAGATTTAAAATCAACTGCTGTATGTAGACCATCTGCAGGAATATGTGATGTAGCTGAATCATGTGACGGTGTAATCAACGATTGCCCAGTTGATTCATTTTTATCAGCTTCAACAGTTTGCAGAGCCTCGGCAGGTGTATGTGATTTAGAAGAAACATGCACTGGTTCAAGTGCTACTTGTCCATCAGATTCAAAATCAACTGCATTATGTAGAGCAGCTGTAGATCAATGTGATGCAGCTGAATATTGTAATAATATAAATAATGATTGTCCAACAGATCAATTCAAACCAGATCAAACAATATGTGATGATGGATTATTCTGTAATGTTGATGAGACATGCAATGGACTTGGCCAATGCACTGGAGGAACTGCAAGAAATTGTTCTGCAAATAATCTACCAGCCATAGGAACATGTGATAATGATCCTGACGATGCTTATCATCCTACATGGGATTTCAGAAATCCATTTACATCCGAATGTGATGAAAATGCAGATGCTTGTACAGATGGCACTTCTATTGATGTAACAAACACTTGTGATTTCACACAATGTGGAGCAGCTTGTGATTCAACACATCCTTGCGCAGATACTGATTGTGATATAAATGATGGTTGTGTTGGAAAAGATTATTATGATTATGCAGATGTTGCTAACACTTGTTTAGATAGTTGTTCATGTACAAGCAATTCATGTGGTTCACCACAAATTTATGAAAATGATGAGAGATGTTATGGAACATTAATTGTTATTAAACATGTTGTCAATGATAACGGCGGAACAGCAACAGCATCATCGTTCACAATGTCTGTTACAGGCACAAATGTTCAACCATCTTCAACATTTTTAGGTGCAGAATCTCCTGGTACAACTGTGACATTGAATGTTGGAACATATTCAGTTAGCGAAACATTACCAAGTGGTTATACAGAAAGTGATTCTGCTGATTGCTCAGGTACAATTGCTTTGGGCGAGACAAAAACATGTACAATAACTAATAATGACATCGCTCCAAAACTTACCCTTGTTAAAACAGTGGTTAATGACAATAGCGGAACCAAACAGGTTGAAGATTTCACTTTAAAAATTGATGGAAATACAGTTACTAGTGGTCAGGCTAATTCATTGAGTGCTGGTCAACATACTGCTAGCGAAGTTCCGGTTGCAGGATATTCGTCTTCCGATTGGGGCGGTGATTGTAATCCAGACGGAAGTATTATTTTGAATGCTGGTGACGTTAAGAGTTGTACTATTACTAACGATGACATTCAACCAAAGTTGACTGTGACGAAAGTTGTCGTCAATAACAATGGCGGAACAAAACAAGTTTCAGATTTTCCACTTTTCGTTGGTGCAACGCAGGTCACATCTGGAATACAGAATGGATTTAATGCGGACACTTACACTGTTAGTGAAACCTCTGATTCAGGTTATACAGAAAGCATCAGCGGTGACTGTTCGTCAAATGGACAAATAACTCTAAACGTAGGCGATGTGAAAAGCTGTACAATAACAAATGATGACAAACCTGCAAATATTATTGTTATTAAACATGTGGTGAATGACAATGGTGGAACTACATTAGCTAGCGGCTTTACAATTCACATAAGCGGAACTGCAGGAAGTGCTACATTCGCTGGAGCTGAATCACCAGGAATAGATACGCAAGTTAACGCAGGAATTTACTCAGTCACAGAGAATTCAGTTTTTGGTTATTTTTCAAGCGCATCTGGAGATTGTTCTGGTAGCATTGCTAGCGGAGAAACAAAAACTTGTACAATTACAAACACGAATTCATCATTTGGTCGTTTGATTGTTCATAAGGTAACTATTCCAACTGACAATAACCAGACAATTTTCAATATAACTGCAAGCGGTGGTACGATAATCAACGGAAGCGCAGTCCGAAACATATCTAATACTTCTTCAGTTGACTACCTTGTTACTGTTGGAACATATTCTGTCTTCGAATCACCTCAGATAGGATGGGTACAAGTCAACAATACTTGTAGTAATTTACAAATTAGTCTCGGTCAGACCGTCGAGTGCACGATTACAAATCAAAAGTTCGGCGAGATTCGAGGAAGAGTCAGAGATTCTCTATTTGATTTCGGTTTATCTGGATGGACGATATACATAGATAAAAACAACAACGGAGTGCTAGATGTTGGAGAACCTCTTACCATTACAAACTCCAGTGGAGCTTATGCATTCACTGGCTTATCTCCAGAAACTTACACTGTTCGAGAAGAATTAAAGGCTGGTTGGATTCAGACACCAGTTAATGGGTCATATAACATAACAATAAACGGTTCTGTAGTTACTGGTGTGGATTTCAGAAACTACTTAGGATTTTCACTCACTACCTCAACTCCAACAACCACGACTACTACAACTACAACAACTTCATCTACAACTACCACAACATCAACCACTACTACAACTTCACCACCATCTAATTCAATTTTCGATTCTTTTGGTTGTAACTTCGGCCAAATAGTTTGCCCATCTACGTACAATTGTTCATATCAATTTACTGCATCGACTGGTTTAATTTCCTCTGTAAAATGTGATTCATACATTTCAAAACCAAATCCAGGAACACTAAATTCGGGTCAGTCATTATGTCCTGCTTATGACAACAACAAAGGATATACCAACGCCGTAAGATGTCAAGTTTTTGCAACTGCAGGTGTATCTACAACTACCACGACTACGACATCTACCACAACGACTACTGCAATTCCATTTTGTACTAATTCCACTTATTCAATAGCAAGGGGCGGTTCAAGCATTTCCTGTGTCACTGCTAACCCATCATGCAATTATTATGTAACATGTAGTAGCGGCAGTAGTCCTATGGCTTACACTGGAACTGGTAGCATACAACAAATAAATGCAACTGGAGCAATGCCTGCAGGAAGCGTATGGACATTCTCATGCTTCCTTTCAAGATATTACACGGGAACAGTTAAAATTTGTAAATAAAATACTTTACTGTTTTTCAAGAAATTAAAAAAAATCAATGCAAATGCAATTTTTCCATTTCTTTTCTTACAAGTTTCATCTTTTCGTGTTTGCTCCAATTGCAGGAAATGCGAATGTCACTTCTAGAGTATCGACAAGTAACTTTAACACCATCACACTTTTTATTTGAATTTATCCAAAAAACATAAATAGAGCATTTATTTTTCTATTAAATAGCAAAATTTACTATCAAGTAGAAATTTGACTTTCTACAAAACAGAAAAAATGAAAAAAAGCTTTAAATTATTGTTTGAGACACGTAATTACTATGAAAACGGAAGTTGTTGCGTTAGTTTCCTTACTAGCTCTCGGATTGTTCACTTTTTTGGTTGCTGCCGATGATGCAATTCCAACTGGACTTCCTGTAACGATTACTATTGGAAATAACCAGACTAACACATCGATGCCACAAAATACGACGATCAGCAATCCTGCGAATATCAGTTTTTCGTTCAACACGAATAAACAAATAAACGTTACATTCTATGATCACGTTGGGCACAAGTTTCTAAATAATTCAATAATTATAGGCCATGGTGATTTATTTTCTCCTTCCTCTTTGATTGATCTCGAAATTACTCATGATAGCAACAATCTGTATATTTTAGTAAACAGTTTGAACTTAACAAATTTGGACGGAACTACTACGCAAATTACTGTCCAAGTTCAAAATCCACAAATTCCAAATGTGACCGTTTACAAAGCTTACCAAGTCGAACTTCCCTCGCAGTTTTCATATAATAACATATTTTTGAGAATCAATCTTGGAAATGTATCAAATGTGAATTACTCGAACATTAGTGTTTACAGATGTGGAAATTATGTTTCTAATAATTGCTTGGATGGTTGGGTGAGCCAACCTATTAGTGTTGACTTGACGAACAAATTTGTTTCACTTAATATCAATCATTTTTCAGTTTATGCAGTTGGTAGCGGTTCAGGAAATTCAAATGTTCAAACTACAACTACATCAACAACCACAACAACATCCGCTTCAACATCGACATCAACCTACATTCCACCAGCATCTAATTCAAATTCTGTTTCTACATCTTCAGGCGGAAAC
>Ga0315279_10005968_pt1 | contig 15557 bp, 10 predicted proteins | sample YL17G06_20_MG_FD_203694 | JGI IMG/M metagenome (GOLD analysis project Ga0315279, IMG submission 203694) | Sediment microbial communities from Yellowstone Lake, YNP, Wyoming, USA - YL17G06_20 | ecosystem: Environmental > Aquatic > Freshwater > Lake > Sediment | place: USA: Wyoming | collected... | reverse complement strand
GCAACTCCGCAAGGCCATGCCGGCGGACAGAGTGAGAATGCTGCGGCGCGGTATTGACACCGTATTCTTCACGCCCGCCAAGCGCGACCGCGCCTGGCTGCAAGCGCGTTTCGGGATTGCGCAGGAGCGCCTGGTCATACTCTTCGTGGGACGGCTCAGCCGCGGCAAGAACGTCGGTCTGCTGGCTGAAGCTGTATCGCGCCTGGCCGCGGAAGGTCTGCCGGTTTGCCTGCTGTGCGCCGGGCAAGGCGACGAGTTGCAGAGCATCCTCGCGCGCCTCGGGAGCAGCGCTTGTTGTCCGGGCATGGTGCTCGGAGAGGACCTGGCGCGTCTGTACGCCAGCGCGGACATGTTCGCCATGCCCTCCGAGATTGAGGTATTCTGCAACGTGGTCCAGGAGGCCATGGCCGCGGGCCTGCCCACGGTGCTGGCCCAGGGCGGCGGCATGGGGCGGCTGCTCGCGTCCGAGGAAACGCGTCTCATCGTGGAAGAGCGCTCCGCCGAATCCTGGGCCAAGGCTTTGAAGACGCTCTGCCTGGACCGCGAGCGCCGCGTCACTATGGGCCGTGCGGCGCGAGCTTTCGCGGAAAAGGAGTTGCCTTCGTGGGAGGACGTGCTGAAACAGGACCTTCTTACTGTCTGGCAGACTGCCGCGGACCTGGGGGCGCGAAACCGCAGATGAACGCAGATAAACAGAGATGAACGCAGATAAGAACAACACTCCACTCCCGTGGCAGATGGGCCGGCGCGTCCTTATCCTGATCGCGCACCCGGACGACGAAGTGGTGGGTTGCTGCGCCGCCATTGGGCGCGCGCGCGCGGCGGGCGCGGAAGTTTTCGGTCATGTCCTGACAACGGGGGTGCCGGCACGGGAGGTGCTCTGGCCTTGGGAACGGCACAGGCATGGCGAGCACGTCGAACGCCGGCTGCGGGAATGCCGCACCGTCGCCGAGATGCTCGGCTTCTCCGGCATGGAATATCCCAGCTTGCCTACGCGCAGACTGAGAACCGCGCTGCCCGAAGCGCGCGCGCAGGTCCTCCGCGCGCTGGCGCGGCTGCGGATTGATACCGTGTGGGCTCCGGCCTATGAAGGCGCGCACGCGGACCATGACAGCGCCAACGTCCTGGCCGCTTCGCTCAACGCAGGCCCCGAACGGGCCAGCGTTAGGGTATATGAGTACGCGGAGTACAACTTCAGCGGCGGAAAAGTCTGCTCGCACACCTTCCCAGAGATGCTGGGAAGCGAAAGTGTCCTGCTTCTGACCCCGGAGGAAATTCAACTCAAGCGCAAAGCTCTCGCGGCTTACCCTTCAGCACAAGACGACCTGGGGCATGTTGAAGACAAGCGCGAATGCCTGCGCCCGTTGTCCTCTTACGATTACGCGAGTCCGCCGCATTCGGGAAAGCTGTTTTACCAGCGCTTTCAGTGGGTCCCCTTCCGCCACCCGCGGATTGATTTCACCGTGCCCGAGGAAGCGTGCCGGGACTTCGCTGATTTCCGCAAGGCGCTCAACGGCCGCGGCGGAAACAGAATTGAAAAATGAAAATTGAAAATTTCGCACTTCAAATTGGGAGAGGCGCGTTGCCGGACAATTCGCCAATCTTCAATTTTCATTTTTCAATCTCCAATTCCTTTTCTTTCGTCGCGGCTCCGCCGCCGAGAAGGTTAAAACCGTCTCCACCGCGTCCACCAGCTTTCCCGCGCCGTGCCGGACCGGGTCGCACGCGGGCAGGCCGGTCGCGGATTCGGTCTCCGCCACGGCGCGATCGGCTTCAGCATCGCTCATACCCACGGTGTTCAGGGCAACTGCAAGCACCTTTGCAGGGAAGATGGGGGCGGTAAGGTCTTCGACCAGCCGGATTGCCTGCGGCAGTGGCGGAATGGCAAACTGTTCGTAATGGCCGATCCTGGTGCGCAGCGGCGCGTGGGCGAAGAGCATGCCGTGCGGCATGGCGCCGTGCAGCATGCCGACAGTTACCGCGCTGTACGCCGGATGGTATACGCTGCCCTGGCCTTCGATCACCACGACCTGCCGCTTGCGCCGCTCCCAGCAGAGCTGCTCCGTGGCGCCGTTGACGTAATCGCTCAACACATGGTCCGTGGCAATGCCCGAGCCGGCGATCAGGATGCCTGTCTGCCCCGTGGCAATGAACTCGCTGTCCCAGCCGCGTTCGCGCAGCACGCGATCCACCTCCAGGGCCGTCACCATCTTGCCGACGCTGCAATCGGAGCCGACCACGGCAATGCGGCGCTGTTTCAGGCGGCGCAGCTTGTCCAGCGCCACGCCTACGCCGGGCGGCGGAACCCGCACGTCGAACAAGCGCACTTTCTTCTTTCTGGCCAGGGCGGCGAGTTCCGCATCATCGCCCAACACCAGGTGCAAGCCGTTCACAATGTCCAGCCCCGCGCCAATGCCCTCCAGCAGGGTCTTGCGCCACGGCGCGGGCAACTGGCCGCCTACGGGCGCAATGCCGATGACCAGTTGCGTGGGCCGGTACTTCAGGCCTTCGCGCACGGACTTCACGATGGGAATGCCGCGCCCGACGCCGATGAAATCCTCCAAAGACTTGCCGCTGCGCGCCGCCTTGGAATCCAGAACGCAGACGACTTCCGGAGCGCAGTAGCGGACCAGCGACGTCGCGGTCTTGGACGAGAAGACCCCGAGCTTGCCCTCGGTGAGAATCATCATGCGGCGCATCCAATGTCCTCCAACTGAAACTTCAAATTTACCGCAGAGGACGCAGAGTGCGCAGAGGAACAAACAATGGAAACAACAATAAATCCTTTCCTATGAAACCCCTGTGCGTTCCTCAGCGTCCTCTGCGGTGAGAAGTTTGGACTAAGGCGCAAACCAGACATATCAGGGCAGGGGCACTTTCAACAGATAGCCCTTGTCGCTCACCGTAACGGCGCTCTGCTTGGTTTCGCCGCTGGTGTACGTGACAGCCACTTTATAGTTGCCGGGCTTGACCGCGAAGAAGGCTTCGGCCGGCTCCTGCGAACTGAAGCTGCCGGCCAACCCAACCTGCCGCACGCCCATGGGTTTATCCGCCTTGTCGTACAGGCGCACCAACGCGCCGAGAGACCGCGTGGCGGGCAGCCGCACGCGCAATACGCTCATGCCCGCCGGGCGGGGACACTGATTTATCAGAATCCCGGCGGCCTTCTCGCCCAGCACGAGCAGATCCATATCGCCGTCGCCGTCCCAGTCGCCGAGCGCCATGCCGCTGGCGCCGCGGCTGCACTCGAAAGCGCTCAACGACTGTCCCAGCGTGAACTTGCCCTTGCCGTCGCCCAGATAGATGCGCGCGGGACCTTCGGCGAAGCCCACGATCAAATCCGGATTCCCGTCCAGATTCACATCGCCCCAGGCCGCGGTGCGCGCGTTGCCCTTGAGCTTGGCCAGATCGCCGGCCTGCGCGATGACGTCCGTGAAGGTGAGATCGTTATTGTTGCGGTAAAGGCGGCACTTGCCGTCCTGCGGGACGAACAGGTCCAGCGAGCCGTCATTGTCATAGTCGCCCCAGGCGGCGCCCAGCGGCTGCGCGGTGCTGTAATCGAGGCGCGCGTTGGGCAGCGGACGGAGTGACTTGCCTTCTTCGTTGCGCAAGAGGAGGCCTTTGCCCTGGTGGCAGAGCACATCGTTGAAACCGTCGCCGTCCAGATCGGCAACGGACAAGCCCAGGGGCGCCGTGAGAGCAGCGAGTCCCCAGGCGGCGCCGGCGTCTTTGAAGCGCTCCTGGCCTTGGCCCAGGTTCAGCAACAGCGCGGCGCTTTGCTTGCTCGTGAGCAGAACATCGGGGCGGCCATCGCCGTTGGCATCCAGCCAGACGGCTCCTTGTGCGGGTGAGCCGCCGGGGAGCTTGATGCCCATATCCACAAGGGCGTACTTGACCATTCCCCTGCGCAACAACGCGCCGGTGGACAAAAGCAGGTCCGCTCTGCCGTCGCTGTCGCAGTCGGTCCATGTGCCCGTCAGGCTGCCTCCGCCTTGCCTGTTGCAGAGCTCCGGCGGGAAGAGCTTGCTGCTCACATCCGCGAACTCTCCGGCAGTGTTCCGAAAGAGTCTCAAGCCGCCTTCATTGCACAGGAAGACGTCCAGTTTGCCGAAGCCATCGCAGTCCACCCAGCTTGCGGTGCCGGTCTTGCCGGAGGCCGCGGTCAGCGGAATGGAGCGGATGAAAAGGCTGCTGCAATCCGGGCGCACGCGGTCAATCAGCATCGCGCCGCCAGCCGGCGCGTCGTAAACGACCAAGGTCAGCTTGACGATCCTCCCGGGGTTCAGCAGCGCCGACCGGCACTGCCACTGCGTGTAGGCGCTCTTGAAGGTCTTGGCCGTGAGGTCAACCTGCAGGTCATACAGCCACTGGCCGGGCGGTACTTCGGCCGACACACTCTCGTAATACAGCTCGCCGGGCATGGTGGTGAAGCCCCAGCATACGCGCAGGGGCCTGTTGGTCTGATTGAGGGCCTCATAGAAAAAGCGCTTGGCCTTCGTGTAGTCGTCATCCATCTTGCGGCTGACCGCCACCCGCTCTTGGCCGCCGGACCCGAACTCAAGACGGAGCACTTCGCCGCGAGAGCCGATGGTCCTGTGAAACAGCGCTTTCTCTGGCACCGCGCCCCTGGGAATGCCAGGGCCCTCCCACTCGAACTTGCACGAGGCGGCTCCGGTAGACTGATAGTAGTCAATCTTGACCGCATGGTCGCCGGCTGTCAGCTCCACCTCGCCTCCGTGTTCCGGGTTGCCGTGGCCCCCGCCTAGCCCCGTGGCCATCTTGCCGTCAACCGTGATGTGGGCGTAATCATGCGAAACTGTGTAGAGCTTGTACTTGCCCTCTTTGGCGACCCGCAGGTAGCCGGTCCAGCGCACACAGAAATTCTCAACAAGATTGGTCCCTGGGAAGGGCGCGCTGCCGAAATTGACTTGCTTGTCCGCGCGCCTGAGCACAGGCACGCTGTCTGCGATGTCCGGGAACTCCGTTATGGCCTTCGTGAATCCGTAGTATTCGCCCATCAAGCCCGGGGAGAGTTCGCTTGCCGCTACGCCGGGAGGCGGGGCAAAGATGATGGACGGCTTCACCTGGCGGCTCCAGGCCTCGGCCTTCCACTGTGGACAGGCTTCGAGGCCGTCCGGGTCGTCCGTCTGAGGGAAGGGCGGCGTTTCGACTTGATCAGAGGCGCCTTCCAATTCTTCGCGGGTAAAGGACTTTACCGCTGGGTCTGGCGGCGGCAGCGCGCGTTTCCCGGCGACCACATCCCGGACGAGCGCAATCAACTCGGGAGTAGGGGCCTTGTAAGTGCGGCCCATGTGTATCTCTACATGGGTGAGGTTCCACCACACGGCCTCAGGGTCGGGATTGGGTTGGCCGTAGAGCTGGAAGAAAAAGTTGTTGGTGTAGGCTAGACTGCGGAGCCCGTCATCCCAGAATAACAGGACGGGCGCGCCAACCTGGAAACGTTTCATGAGCACTTCGGGAAACCAGGCCTGCCCCACCCCGATGTTCATTTTGATCTGCTTGAACGGGCACTTGCCCCTGATGACGTTCTTGACCTTCGCAGTCGCTGTGCGCCCGCTCTGGTCGAGCGACTCGACCTCCCCTTCGACGATGGTCTTCGACTCCTCCATAACTTGCTTCAGGCTGTAAAGAGCGTCAACGTAGGCCAGCGAGCGGCTGCGCACGAAAAAGCCGCCTAGAACCATGAGCACCACGGCCGCTGCAAGGGGCGCTCGCAGCGCACGCAGTCGAAAGCTCTTGGCTCCTGGCTCTTGGCCCCTCACCCTGCCCTCTCCCCAAGGGGGAGAGGGTGGGGTGAGGGGGCGTGGCAATGCCAAGAGCCAAGAGCTAAGAGCCAAGAGCTGCTTCAGGTGGTCAATTTTTTCGAGGAAGCCGTACTTCGCCATGGAATCCGCCCGCTACCGCAATCTTTCCGCTGGCGCTTGCCGCCCTGCGTCCTTCTGGCCGACTGTTGCCATTCTCAGGCTTATCTCACACCCAGTCAAGCCACGATTGTTCAGCACTTGTTAAGACGGATCTATCTCAGTTTGGCTGCAATAAAACTGACGCGAATCCTCCCAGACCGGTTCCCAGCACTGGGTACAGCGCCGCGGAAATGAGTGCCCCTTCGCGAACCCTGGGACTACCCCCGCTTCGGCCGGCCATGCACCCTCGAAGAGGCAAGGCCCAATTCGGCCTCCATTGCAAAACTTCGCCACCAGCCGGAATCTTCGGAGAAATGGCCAGGCTGGCTTGTCGAAAGGCAGCCGGCGGCTATATTCGTTGGACATGGATCCCACTGCCTTCGACGAAGCCTTCCAACGAGTGCAGCAACTTGCTCACACTTTCCATGCCAATGAAAAACGCTACCTTTCGCCCGATTATCAGGAAGCCGAAGCCCGCAAGGATTTCATTGACAAGTTCTGGATCGCACTCGGCTGGGACGTGAACCACGACGCGCAGACGAACCCCTACGAGCAGGAGGTCGAAATGGAAGGGAAATGGAAGGGACAATGGAAGGGACAGACCATTGCATCGCTAACGCTCTCCTCGAATTGCTATGGTCTTACCCTTCCATCAAGATCGTGGAGGGACCGCAGGGCGGTTGAGGAGCGCGTGGCCGTGGACGAACTGGAGTTCCAGGGACAGTGATGCAATTCGGTGACAGGTGTTGACGTGACACGTGTGAAAACGGTGCCAGAGCAGTGCAACTCAAGACGCCCGCCGCTTGGGGGCTACGGTTTCCGGGGGCGCCGGCAACCAGGGGCGGCGAGACAGGGAGAGTGACGATGTCGCAGGCAGATCTGAAGCCGATCGTTGACCCGCGGGGACGGCAGGAACGGCCCCTGCTCAGCTTGGCCAGACGGCCGGCCCTGCAGGCGCTCAAGAGGGGCAAGGTCCTCTTTTACAACAACACCAAACTCGATTTCTGTAACTACGGCGAAGTCTTCGCGGCGATCAAACGGCACTTCGCCGCCGCGGGCATCACGAAGTTCTGCGACTACAAAGAGACCGTCCGTGGGAAATCCACCGCCGATCTGGAGAACTACGCCAGAATGCTCGCGCGAGAGAAGCCCGTGGCGGCGGTCGTGGCGCTGGGCGACATGGGCACGACACCTGCCACGACGATCCTCACCATCGCACTCGAGAAACGCGGCATCCCCAGCGTCTTCATCACCGCCAGCCCCGGCGCCGAACTGGCGGAAGCCGTGGCGTTCTACCGTGCCGGGCAGTTATGCCTCGTCCCGCTGGACATCTACCAGGGCAGCACCAAGGCCGACGTGAGCGCCCAGGTGGACAAGCAGATCGAGGCGGTCTTCGAGTCGCTGACGCTGCCGCCAGCCCGGATCGGCAGGCGAGCCGCAATCGCGTTCGCGCTGGACAAGACGCCGCCCGCCGCGGACGGACTGCTGAGAATCCCGGCGCAACGCGCTCTTGCCCAGAGCGACTCACCCGGCCGCGGCATGGAAGAAGTGATGGACCTGTGCAGCCAACTGCGCCTCGGCGACGGTCTGCCGATCATCCCGCCGACGGAGGCGCGCGTCGCGCGGATGATGAGCTACTGCCCGTTCGAGCCGGATGGCGTGCTGGTCCCGGAGGCAGGCCCAACCGGCAAGGACATCACCGTGCGCGATGTTGCCGTGGCGGCGGTGATGGCCGGCTGCAAACCCACCGCGATGCCGATCCTCGTCACCGCATTCCGCGCGTTGGCTGATCCCAAGTACAACGTGCTGCAGTCGGTCACGACGTCGCACCCCGGTGGCAACCTGGTGCTGGTCAGCGGGCCGCTGGCACAGGAGGTGGGGCTATACGGCGGCCCCGGCTGCCTGGGCCCCGGCTTTGCGGCCAACGCGACGATTGGCAGGGCGGTGAACTTGGTCATCATCGCCGTCTGCCGCTCGGTCCCCGGAGTCTCCGATCTGGATTGCCTCGCGTCACAGGCTGAGTTCACCTACTGTTTCGCCGAGGAGCCGCGGCTCAGCCCCTGGCCGACGATCAATGCGGAACGCTACGACAAGAAGACTACGACGGTGCTGGTGTTGAAGGCCGAGCCGCCGCACGACATCATAGATTTCCTCAGCCAGACGGCCGGAGACCTGCTGGACACGATGGTAGATAGCGCGACCACGCTGGGCAGCAATAACGCCTATATCCCGGGGAACCTGATCTACGTGCTCACGCCCGACCACGCCCGGCTGCTGCACCGCGAAGGCTGGGACAAGAACAGGATTCGCGAGCACGTCCACAAGTGGGCCTGCCACCAGACGCCGATGGTGCGGAACCGCGGCCTCGTGCCGGTGCGCCCGAAAGGCTTCGAGAAACTGCACCCGATGCCCGTGACGCGCTCGCCCCAAGATATCGAGATCGTTGTGGCAGGCAATCGCGGCGGGCATTCGGCGGTGATCCTGCCGTGGGCGCTGCACAGCGAGGCCATCGTCGAGCGCGTCACGACGCCCGGCGGCGGAGCGGCGCGGTGCATCGAGGATTTTGCGTGCTGAGGGGATAGAAAGGACAGACCATACCAATTCCAGGAGCGCGTTAGCGATGCAATGGCCTGTCCCTTCCATTCTGAGTAGCCCGGATTTCTCACCGCGGAGGACGCAGCGCGGGCGTTTCGTTCGCAACCGAAAATGCAGGACAGGGAAGCTGCATGGATACTTTACGGGAAATCACCGGCTGCCTTTTCAATAGCGACGCCCGGGACGTGGAGGAGGTCCAAAGCGGGCCGTTTCGCTGGATCTGGAGATTCTACACTTGGCGCCTGACTCACGCCGGCCGCTGGCTGGTGTGGCCCACCGTGGCCCTGGTCGCCTACACCTCGGCGTCGCGAGACTATCAGGCCTACGTGCCGCTCGCTTATCTCCTGGCGCTCTGGCTGGTGGCGCTGGCCGCCATGCTGCTCTTCAGTCCCAGGGCCCGCATCAGCGTGAACCAGACCGAACGCGTGACGGCAGGCGCGTGGCTGCAAGTAGACATTGAAATCGAGCCGCTCAGCCGCTGGAGCAGCGACTTGTACCTCGTGCCGCACCGCCTGCCCGGCGCCGTGGAGTCTGTGCCGCCGGATGGCGTGCCTCTCCCGCCTGCGCTGCCAGGGCGGAAGGCGCGTGTGCGCCTGGCGCTGCATTGTCCGCGCCGCGGCGTCTACCCGCTGCGCGGCTATCGCCTGGAGAGCGATTTCCCTTTCGGGGTCCTGCGCTCGTTTCGCCACTTCGCGCATGACAGCAGGCTGGTCGTGTGCCCGCAATACACGCCGCTCGCGCGCCTGGAACTGCCCACCGGCCGGCGCTACCAGCCTGGCGGCGTGGCGCTGGCATCCGAGACGGGCGATTCGGTCGAGTTTGTCGGCAGCCGCGAGTTCCGCGAAGGCGACAACATCCGCGACATTGATTGGCGCGCCACCGCACGCCTGAACAGGCTGATCGTGCGCGAATATCGCCAGGAGTATTTCCTGCGCGTCGCGGTGATTCTGGACACGCACGTGCCGCGCGCCCGCGGTTTGCTCAGCGGCCCCCTCACCCTACCCTCTCCCCGAGGGGGAGAGGGTAGGGTGAGGGGGGCCCGCGCCAGGCGCCGGCAGTCCTTTGAACACGCTGTTTCCCTTACGGCCGCCATCAGCGAGTACCTGGCCCGCCGCGAATACGTGGTTGAAATCTTCGCCGCCGGATCAACGCTGTATCATCTCACCGCCGGCCGCAGCCTGGCGTATCTGGAGCAGATTCTCGACATCCTGGCTTGTGTGGACGAGAACCCGCACGAACCCTTTGCCGCTATCGAGCCGGAACTGATTGGTGGACTGTCGCAGATCAGCACCGTGATCTGCGTTTTTCTGGATTGGAATGACACGCGCCGGGCCTTCGTGCGCAACGTCAAAGAGCAGGGCGCCGGCGTGAAGGCCATCGTCATCAGCGACGAGCCGGCGGGGACTGACCACGGCGGCGTACGCAGGCTGACCAACGCGGACCTGGCGCACGGAGTGGATGAGTTGTGAATGGCGAGACCCTGAAAGCAAGAGAGCCGCTGCCGTGGCCGATGACCGCGGCAAGCCTGCTGGCCTTCGCCTCATTCTTCTTCAACCGCAGGCTGATCGCAGTCCCGGCGTTCCTGGCTGCCGGCGTCGCCGCCTCGTGGTTCATCCCCGCCCGCCTGCGCCGCGGCTCCTGGGCCAATTGGCTGGCGCGGCTCTTCCTGTACGCCTTCGTCGCCGCGCCAGTGTTGACAGAGGCGGTGCCGTTGCCGGGACCAATCTCCTCCGCCGCGCAGTACGTTGACGCCCTCACGCAATTGTGCATGGCCGAACTCGTGGTGCAGTTCTGGCAATGGCCCAGAACCGGCGGCCAGCATTCGGCGCTGATAGTGTTGCTCTCAGCCTTCATTGTCGTTGCCGCCTCAAAGACCTTCGACACGCGCTCCTTCCCCTACCTGGCGCCTGCGTACGCGGTTTGCCTGGTGCTGGCGCTCCGCTCGGCGCGCGTGCGCCTGGCGCCGCAGGCGGAAAGCTGGCGGCGGCACGTTTCTCGCGCCGGACTGTTGGCGCTCCTGGCGGTGCTGCTGCTGGGGCTGGGCGGCAGTGTGTTCATCAAGAAATATGGTCTTCTGCCGGCGCCGCCGGAAGCCGATTTTGCCAAGGCGTTGCAGGCCGCGGCAAAAGTGGTGGGCTTCTCCGATGCCCCGCGCCTGGGCAGCAGCCAGAACGCAGCGCGCTCTTTGATCCGCGTCCTGCTCCTGTCTTGCACGGCGCCAAACCGCCAAGAGGTGCTGAGCGCCGCGACACATCTGCGTGGCATTGCGTTTGAAACCTATTCGCGCGGCCGCTGGGAGCGCCCCGTCAGCGCGCGGCGTTACGCGGCGCTGAATTCGGGACTTGCCGGCGGGACGCCGGCGGCACACGCGGCGCTCGCGCGCCTGAGAATCGTGCGGCTGACTGAGGATACCCCGCTGCTCTTTGTGCCGTTGCACTGCGCTGGAGTTGAAATCCGGGGATACGATCCCGATTCCCAAACAGCCGGAGATCGGGTCATGTCCCCGGATTCCGGCGTGCACTTCGAGACCAGTTTCGGAGGTTCGCTGCTGGCCGCTGGAGACCCGGCGTTTGCCTATGACGTTCTCGTGGGCGAGCCGGAATCCCAGCAAGGTCCCTTGTGCGCCCCTATGAACGGGGAGCAGCGAGAGCGCTGCCTTGAAGTTCCCAATGAGGTCGCCCCGGAGGTGCGAGTGCTCGCTGAGTACATCGCAGGTGGACTGAACAATCCGCGCGAGCGCGTCGCCGTCGTGGAGGAATACCTGCGCGCAAATCACAAGTACAGCCTCACTACCCATTCAGGCGCGGGCGACCCGGTGTCCAACTTCCTGCTGGACAAGAAAGCTGCGCACTGCGAATACTTCGCTTCCGCCGCCGCCATTCTGCTGCGCTGCGTGGACGTGCCGGCGCGGTACGTTACAGGCTACTACGTTCACGAGTCTGCCGGCGCAGGCGCACGCACGGTCCGCGAGCAGGACGCGCACGCATGGGTTGAGGCGTGGCTCGACGGCGCCGGCTGGGTATCGGTGGATGCCACGCCGCCGGCCGGCCGCCCTGACCAACTCGGCGCAGCACCGCCCTTCTGGCGGCGCGCCGCCGAGCGCGCACTGGACTTTCTCGCGCAACTCTGGGCCAGGCTGGGCGCGCGCGACTGGGCGGCGCTGGCGTTGGCCACGGCTATCGCAGCCGCGCTCCTTTACTGGCGGAGGCAAAGAAGACTCCGAGGCAGCGCGGGGCAGGCGGCCGGCCCAGCCTACACCCCGCCGCCCCCTCACGTCGCGGCTGTGGCCGCGCAGTTCGAGCGACTCCTGCGCTCCCGCCGGATTCCCTGCCCGCCGCAGATGACGTGGGGCGAACATCTGGGGTCGCTGACCGGCGCCGCCGGCGTTCAGAAGGTCCGCGGGATGAATCTGGAAGGAGCCAGGATGTTCCTGCGAGAGTACAATGCGTTGCGTTTCGGAGACCAGGAGAACGCCGAGTCCGTTGCGCGTGCACGGGAGGCGCTGGGGATGGCGGGGGCGGGAGCTGAAAGATAACGGCTCGACTGTTCACCACAGAGGCACAGAATGGACATTTTAGATTTTAGATTGCCGATTTGCGATTTGAACTTCCATTCTGACGCAATCGCAGATCTAAAGTCCTTTCTCTGCGTCTCTGTGTCTCTGCTCCGAAAATACAGCATTGCACCTTGTAGTCTCATCATTCCCATTCCTCCCATTCCTCCCATCAGTCCCATTTCATCCTTTCTGGGTGAGGCACGGCCTCATCGTGACTGTGGTGAATAATGGAGGCGAACATGGCCATGAAGCAAATCTATTTGGACTTCAATGCCAGCACGCCGGTGGCGCCTGAGGTGGCCAGGGCCATGCGCCCGTTTCTCTCCGGCTGCTTCGGCAACCCTTCCAGCCAGCACTGGGCCGGCGCCGGGGCCAAGACCGCCGTGGAGGCTGCTCGCGCCCAGGTCGCTGCCCTGCTCGGCTGTGCTCCGGACGAAATCGTTTTCACCAGCGGCGGCAGCGAATCGAACAACCACGCGCTCAAGGGGGCATTCTTTGCTCATCGCTCACGCGGCGGCCACATTATCACTACGGCCATAGAACACCCCGCTGTCCTGAAACCTTGCAGTTTCCTGGAGGCACTTGGCGCTGAGGTCACCTGCCTCCCTGTGGACCGGACAGGGCGCGTTGACCCGGCAGCCGTGCATAACGCCATCACGGGCCGCACTATTCTGGTCTCGGTGATGCATGCCAACAACGAGGTGGGAACCATACAGCCCCTGCGGGAGATCGCCGCGATTACGCGCCAGCGCGGAATCCTCTTTCACACGGACGCCGCGCAGAGCGTTGGGAAGATTCCTGTCAACGCCGCCGAGTTGGGCGTGGACCTGTTGTCAGTCGCCGGCCACAAGCTATACGCACCGAAAGGAGTAGGAGCGTTATATATCCGCAAGGGCGTCAAGCTTGAACCGCTGGTACACGGCGCAGGCCACGAAAGCGGCCAGCGGGCAGGCACGGAGAACGTGATCCTGGATGTGGCCCTGGGCGCCGCGTGCGAATTGGCCGCGGCCTGGATCGGCAAGCCACGGATACAGGAGCTGCGCGACCGCTTCTGGGAGATGCTGCAACAGGCTTTCGACGAACGAGTGGTTCTGAACGGCCATCCCACTGAGCGGCTGCCGAACACATTGAACGTTTCTTTCATCGGCCAGACCGGTTCGGACATACTGGCCCAAATGGAGAACGTGGCTGCTTCGACAGGTTCAGCCTGCCACGCAGGGCAGACCACCATTTCGCCCGTGCTGGCAGCCATGGGGTGTTCTCAAGAAGCCGGCATGGGAGCCATCCGCTTCAGCCTGGGAAGAACCACGACGTTGTCTGAACTCAAGAGTGTCGTTGGGCTATTGAGGCGAATCGTGCGCGATGGGAAAACGTGAAACTTGAAATCACTACTTCACCACGGCCTGCGGCGGCTCTAAAGTGGGGGGGCAAGGCGATTGATGGTCTTCGCGCGTTCTGCCGTGGTGGTTGTGGCCAGGCAGGGAATGTGGTAGATTTCAGATTGGCAATGGTTGGAGGCACAGCTTGCTCAGCACGAAAGAGATCATACGAGAAGCGGAGTCGCTTCCTGTGGAGGAAAGAGCGGCCGTGGTGGATAGCCTGCTCCGCACTCTGAATCCGCCCGATTCGCAAGTAGACCGGAAATGGGCAAAGGTTGCTAAGCGCCGGCTCAAGGACCTGCGGTCTGGGTTGGTGAAGCCTATTCCAGGGGAGACAGTTTTTGAAAGAGTCAGGGAACGATTTGCCAAATGACGTTCTCCTTCCATCCCGAAGCTGAAACCGAGTTCTACGAAGCAATTGGCTACTACGAAGAGCGCCAGCGCGGGCTGGGATGTGATTTCTCCATAGAAGTTTACGCTACCATCCAGAGGATTCTCGACTTCCCTTCTGCCTGGCCCGTACTGGAGCACGAAATCCGTCGTTGCCTCACACACCGGTTCCCATACGGCGTTCTGTACACTATCGAGCCCGACCGCATTTTCATCCTTGCGGTCATGCACCTGCATCGGGATCCGGACTACTGGAAACACCGGCGGTGACCGCTCTCTTACGGTTGCTGCTCTGACTTACTTCACCACCACCTGCGGCGGCCTCGCGAAGTCGTTGTATAGCCGTTCCAGTTCGGCCTTGTCCGCGGGGCCGTCGGCGGCGATCAGGCGATAGCGTGCCACGTGGGGCTTGCCTGGTTCGATCTTCCAGTCGCCCAACTGGGACACGCAGATTCCCAGGAAAGGCTCGGTCGGATGAATCCGCAGGGGCCCCGGTGAGCGGAAGTTGTCGGGATGGTCCAGCACAGCGATGCCGGCCAGTTCGCCGTCAACCTTGCCTCCCATGTGGCTCCAGCGCGCGCGGCTTTCGTTGCCATCTTTGCGGACTTTGCCCTCGGAAGTCAGGAAGCTTGCATTGGGCGCACCGTCCCAGTGCCTGTTGCCGCGAATGCCGAAGCCGCCGTAGTAGTATTTGGGCAGAGTCAGCGGGCTGGCGCTCGCGCATTCCTGGGTGTCGGTGAGATCGAAGAGATTGTACTTCTGCGCACCCAGGCCCACGCGGAAGACGAGCACCTCCCAGGTTTCGTTCAGCGCAGTCTTAGGTTCAGGCTGGGCTGTCAGGTCCACCTGCTTGAGGCGCGACTTGAAGCCTCCGAAAACGGGCCCGCTCCAAATTTCATCCAACCCCACGCACTCGACCGTGCCCGTTTTGTCGCCCATGTTCCAGAAGTCCGGATGGCGCCCCTCGAACTCGGTCTTTGTCCACGGCGTCCAGATGCTGTGATGGTGCTTGTGGTTGGGCGGGTAATCGTCTGTCACCAGCTTGCCCGACGGCGTGAAAACAGGATAAATGTACCCGCCTCGCTGGAACTGCTCTGCGTAGCCCTTCGGCAGTTCGCTCTTCTCCGCCTTATAGCCCAGCACCTCCCGCTTCTCCACGGTCACTTTCACGACGCCGCCTTCCTTGACGGCCTCCACCGCGGGCGCAGCGCCGGCTGCCCGGCCTTCGCGCAGGGAATAGGTCTTGCTCTGTCCGGCCTTCAGTTCGGGAAGGATGAACCAGAGCTGCTTTCTCGCGTCCTGCTGTACCGGCACGGCCGCGCCGGCCTCATCGGACATCGTCCAGTCGGTCTTAGGCGCATCGGGCAAGACGATGCACACCGGCGTCCCTTTGCGATCGTACTCGCCCGCGGCCACCGTCACGGTGCGGGTCTTGGTTCCCGGTTCAGCAGCTCTCATCGTCGCGACTCCCAGCAAGAGCAGACCGCAAGCAACTATTCTCAGTCCAGACATCGGCGTGGCCTCCACCAAGCGCTCCCTCGAATCGAGCACAATCTAAGGCCCCGCCCGCGCTTTGCAAGAACGAGTGACGCGTTGCGTGGTGCGCTCCAGGTTTTACGCTTCACGTTTCACACCTAGTGCTGCGTTGAGAAAATCCTGGAACGGTGGGGCGGGCGTCCTCGCCCGCCACAACCAGGAGCAGGCGGGCGAGGA
>Ga0315279_10005967_pt1 | contig 15557 bp, 13 predicted proteins | sample YL17G06_20_MG_FD_203694 | JGI IMG/M metagenome (GOLD analysis project Ga0315279, IMG submission 203694) | Sediment microbial communities from Yellowstone Lake, YNP, Wyoming, USA - YL17G06_20 | ecosystem: Environmental > Aquatic > Freshwater > Lake > Sediment | place: USA: Wyoming | collected... | reverse complement strand
CATAAGGTCGCACGATGAAAGAAACGACGCTGAAAGTTTATAAGGAGCGGATTCTCAGGTCGCTGGTGTTCATTCAGCAGCATTTGGACGAAGAGATCGAACTCGGGACGTTAGCGCGGGTCGCTCATTTCTCCCCTTACCACTTCCACCGCATCTTTCACGGCATGACCGGCGAATCCGTGAAGGAACATGTCCGGCGCACCGGCGGTTTTTTGTTTCTGTGCGAGAATGAGAAGTATCAGGAGGACGCATGAGAGTGCGGAGATAAGCGCCCCGCGGGCAAGGCTCGCAGGATGGTATCGCCATTCAACAATGTGTCTGCCCTGCTCTATCCTCACTGCCTGGAACGCCACATCCGCTGGAAGGTTGGGGCATTCCCGTCCATCAACAAAGACCCTCCAGCCCGGAAACCACCCCTCGCGGAAAAAGATATAGCCCTCCGAGGCGGCATCCACCTCAATGCGGGCAAATCCATCGCGGAGTTCCCGCAGATGAATCTTCGCCGAGCCACCGCCACGCCCGGACGGGGCACCCCCTCCCTCCACCACACCCCGCACTTTTCCTGAAAGCGTCTGCCAGCGCAGCTCTTCCGCCGCCTCTTCCAGCGAGCCGGCAATGGCGGGGTCTGACTCAAAGGCAAAGCGTCCGGGGGCGGGCATGAATTCACAAATCGGCGTGCCGTGTTCACCCGCCGGGGTAATCCGTTTCCAGCTTTCCGCACGGGCATCCTTCGGCAATCCTATACTGTGTGTGATACCCGCGCGATTGATGAGGGGCGAATCGAAATTCCGCACAATCCCGAAGTGAGAGGCATAAAGGAGCGGTTGGGGCTCGTTCAGGATGGTGAGAAAGATGGTGTAGCGGATTGGGCGCAAGGGGTCATAGCCCTGGAAGTCGCTGACGCCATCAATGGCGGCAAGGTTCGGCATTCGAGAATCGGCGAAACCGGCGCGGATATAATCATATGAGTAATTTCCCGATGGATCATAAGCGATGATCCTTGCGGGCTGATTGAGTTTTGAGATAAAAAGCGGCCGTGGGCGGATTTTCGCTTCCGGCGCAAATTTGGTGTCAACACGGCAGAGGCTGTAGTTCAGCATCTCCAGCGCGGCGAGGCAGATTATGAGCGTCCACCACAGATGCCGCCGGTGCGGTATTAGGTCGGCAAGAAATATTGCCGCAAGGAGAACCGCCGAGCATATCACGCTTCCCCCGAATGTGAAGTTTGGCATAAATCCGAGGGCGTGCCAGAGCTGAAGATTGCCCGCCGCTCCGTTGCGCCAGAGAAAAAAGATGGACAGCACGGCGAGAAATAAAAAGAGGAGGCGTCCCGGACTGGGGATTTTTCCCTTGAGTCGGATTGATAGAAGACCCCGCGCCATGAGCGGCGCGCCCGCCATCGGCACAAGTGCAAGGATGCGACGAGGGTCGTGGAATCCGCCATATCCGGGCAGAATGTAGGCGAACAATCCGGAAAATGGCCAGATGCCCAACGTCAAAAGTCCTGACCACAAAACAACATCTCTCCACCGCCCCTTTCGTCCCGATGACAGGACTCCCCACAAGATGAAAAATAATCCCGCCGCGCCCACATACGCCACATCGCCCGTATCCTGTGGAAATTCGGAAGTTCCGAGAAACGTGCGCAGGAGACGTCCAAATGAGAGAGAGCCAAGCTTGAGCATCCACAGCGGCAGACGTCCCGCGCGCGCCGTGTGTGCTATGAGTTCATGCGTTGGCACAAGCTGAATGGCGGCAATGCCCGCCCCGAGGAGACCGCTCACGAGCACTGCAATCAGTGTGCGCACGGAGCGGCGCGAGCATTTTTCAACTATGAGATTCAGCGCCGCCCATGAGACATAAAGTATGAAGGAATAATATACCGGCTGAAGGGCGCCGCAAACAAACTGCAGGGCGGCGCACAGGCACATGCCGGCAAACCAGCCCGCCCCGCCATGCCTCCTGAATTTCTCAAGGAAAAAAAACATCCAGGGGAAGAGCGCCATGGCGCAAAGATAGGCGCCGAAGGCAAGGTGCGCCCATGTTGCGCCGCTCACGGTCACAAGCAGTGCCGCCGCCAGTGAAACCGGCTGCGGAAAACGCCTTGCACGCAACCAGAGATAAACACCAAGCGCCCCAAGGTAAATGTGGAAGGCAAAGAGGAGTGTAAAAATGCCCGCCCGCGGCAATGCGAAAAACAGCCAGTTCGGCGGATACAGCGCCGCCACCTGCGGGTTTGCCAGAAGAGGAACCCCCGCATACATGGACGATGTCCACAAGGGCAGGTGTCCCTCCGCCAGTTGCCGCGCCACGGCGCAACGCCAGGGAAAAAACTGCGTAACGATGTCCATGAAAAAGGGGAGTTGGTTTCCTGCGATGGCGGAGAGGAGGAGCAGGGCGGGCAAAAGTAAAACAAATCCTGGAGATAACTTGTTTCGTTTCAATATTCCGCCTCCGGATTACAGCCAGGCATTAGGTGTATTCGTCTCAAAAATGGCAAAATTTGAGGCGAATTGGCTCGATTCGTCTCACCTGTGAGACGAATTCATATACTTGTTATGTTGAGAAGTGATTCAAATGCATAGATTGCCGGTTTTCTGCCTCCGCCTTTCCTTAATTCGGTAATAATGCCTTTTTCTTTTAATATTTTTAAGATTCTTTGAGCGCTGGGTCTGGGAATACCTATGTATTGGATAAATTTTGACGAATTGAAGATTGGCATTTGGAAAAGAGCATCCAGAATCGGCAATTCATGTATCGTTCTAATTCCATGAATATCGAGCTTGGTTTTTGCATAAAGACTGTGAATCATCTCCGCCTTTTGTATATTCCGCTTCGCTTGCTCGATGAACGCCGTAAGAAAAAATCCGATCCATTCGTTCCACATATTACCCTGCGAGATATCATTCAAGCGAACATAATATTCCTCTCGGTGTGATTCCATGTATTCACTCATATAGAAAACAGGATTCGATAATAGCTTTTTTTCATAAAGAAAAAGCGGGATCAGGATGCGGCCGATCCGGCCATTGCCATCCAGAAAGGGATGAATCAATTCAAATTGCGCGTGAATAACTGCCAGCTGGACAATTCGGTCTTCTTCTTCAAAATGAAGATAATTTTCCCAATTATACAGGCTACCCATCACATTGGCAGGTTCAGGCGGAACGAATGTTGCCTGTTCTATTGTTGAGCCGGGTTTCCCAATCCAGTTTTGTTCCTTCCGAAACTCTCCGCGTCTCTTGTCTTTTCCCCGAACACCTTCCATCAGGACAAAATGTAGTTCCCGCACAGTATTCAAACATAAAGGACGCTTTGCTTTCTTTTCAATCGCCGCCTGAATGGCTTTTCGATAATTCAGCACTTCCTTGATGTCGGCCACCTTAGGATTTCTCTCATCCGGCATCGCCTCAAAAGTGAGAACTTCCTGGAGAGTGGCCTGTGTTCCTTCAATCTTCGAAGATAAAACCGCCTCATTTGTCATCAATGGTGAAAGTAACACGGAAGGATTGACCATTGTTTTGATAAGGCCTTCATAGAGGGCGAGTTGACGATTCGCCTCGGCAATCAATCTGATAAATGATACCCAATTAATTTTATCTATGGGCAATGTCAAAGGGATATAAGGTTTCATTGGTTAATCCGCCATTGTTTATTATTTTTATACCGACATTTGAAAGAACTTGAAACGCATTCGTCTCACCGGTGAGACGAATTCAAAAACTTCAGGACATCCTCGTTACTCGGTTGCGCCGACCATCCGACGGATTTCTATTACTGTATCTGCGGCGCGCCGGCGCAACTCTTTTTTTCTGGCAATCAGTTCCGACTCTGTGACCACACCGCCGTTCACCTGAAAATGGAAGCGCAGGGCGTTGGAGGTGCCGGAGGGACGAACTGTCAGATAGGTGTATGGGTCATTATCGAAATAGAACCGGATGCCCTCATCAGGGAAGCCGTGCCAGTTGACAGCATCATACTTTCCCGTCTTGTAGATGTAAGTGGATGTTGCCTTGAACCCGCAGATTTCAAAACTGCCTGTCTTTGCCTTCCTGTGCAATTCTTCCGTCTTCACAAGAATGCTCTTCTTTTTTGTATAGCCCGCAAGACCCTCATACTCGCCGTCCATGGGCGATGGTTCATAGTGATTATAAATGAAGCCGATATCGGGGTCGAGGAAGATTTCCTTATCGAGGATTTCTATGAGAGATGTTTTTTGCTCCTTTGCCCATGCGGCGACCTCGGCGATGAGGAGTGCGGCGAATGTGCCGTCCTTATCCCGCACATGTCCACCCTCGCCAAGGGAGAATCTGTCCTTCGGGGGACCGCCCAGTAAGGAAAATCCGTTCGATTGCTCCATTGTGGCAACATTGATGCAACGTTCCGGCGTCATATTGAGATATTCCATGACCACGGGGTCGCATTTTTCCTGGGATTGGATAAGACGTCCATGCGAAAGGTTCAGGATTTTCTCCTTTTCCCAGAATCGGCGCACACCGGCTGCCAGCATGGCAAATCCCACCCACGTGCGCACAACGCCCAGACCGTGCTTCAGCGCCAGACGCGCAATGACATCTGAGGTGGTATGGGACTGGGCGATGAATTTTTTCTCCGCATCCTGGACGCCGCCGTATTTTCTGATTTCGTAATTGAGGCGATACCACAGAACGAGGCACCAGGCATCATCCGCGGGGAGGAGTGTGTAATCAGCGCCGCCGTAAATATCTCGCTGGTTTGCGGGAACCTTGACCACCACGCCGCATCGGTCGGCATCGGGGTCAGTGCCGATGAGGATGTCCATATCCCTGAACTTTCCCGGATATTCCTTTTCAAACGCCCGGACGCTTAGTTCAGCGGCGCGCCAATCGCCCGGGTCGGGCTGCTGCTCCCTGCCGGGCTCGGAGCAGAATGCGGGGAAAAGGCCGTTCAGCTCGTCCATGGATTTGATTATCATCGGTTTCCCAAAGCCGGTGCCCTCAAGGATGGCGGGGACTGCCTTGCGACCGGCGCCATTAAAGGCGCAGAAGGCAATCTGGAGAGGCTTTTTCTGGCTCTTTATCATCTCCGGCTGGAGGAGGAAACTCATCACGTGCCTCACATGGCGTTCATGCATGTTGATAAGATGGTCTTTGCGGCCGCAGTAATCAAATTCCGGCAGAGACATTGCGCCGCCGAGGAACCAGAGCTGTTCGGGCGCGGCATCCTTGAAATCGCGCAGGATAATCTGCGCCGCTGTGGCGGGTTTTATATATTTTTCATAAATCTCATCACGTTCCTGCGGGTCAAACTGCGAGCCATTGCCACAGGAGAGCTTGTAACCATTATAGCGATAATCGTTGTGGGAGGCGCTGACGAGGATGCCTGCATCCGCGCGGAGATTGGGAACGGCGAATGTGACTTCGGGATAGGGACATGCCTCGTCAAAGAAGTAAACACGGATGTCATAGCCGAGAAATAGACGGGCGATAAGGGCGGCAAAGTCCTGACCCCGGATGCGGCTGTCATAACCGATGACGATGCCCTTCAACCCCTTTTCCCTCATATAGCGCGCCACGCCGACTGATTTCAGAAGGACAATCTTGTCATTGAATGTGTTGGGTCCCTTCAGGATGCGGACGCCGATACCCTCCTCCTTTAACTTCAGGATGGATTCCTTGTCAAAAGCCATCTTCCCGCGAATGCCGCCTGTTCCGAACTTTATTTCGGAAACAAAGGCATTGGTAATATCCGCCCATCTGCCTGCGTTAATAGAGTCACGGATGCCATCCTTCAGGTGCGGAGAAAATTTATCGATGTCCGGGTCAGCAAGCCAGTCAATCAGATTGGGTATCACATTTCCCACGGCGAACTGATAATAGCCCTGTTCTATCCTCCCAGAGTGAAGTTCCTCATTGAGGGATGCCATGATGGCGGACTCCGCAGTCTCAACAAGTCTTTTGTCCTCCAGCGAAAGAACATCTCTCACAGACATCTCTCTCCCCCTATATCATTAATAATAATTGAAACCGATACCTATGAACAAGCAGATGGGATGTCAATTATTTCTTTCCGGAAGCAAGTCTTTCCTTGGAATTTCCTGGAGGCTTGCAGGCGCACGTGCATTGGTCTTGACAGCATAAGGACTTAATGAGGATTATGAATTAATTCAGTAAACTCAGGAAATGCGATGGGGGACATTATTTCGTCAACAGAAGACCGTGCGGAAAGAAGTGTGACTTTGACGGTCACCAATCCGCTTGGTTTTCATGCCCGTCCTGCCGCCCGCTTTGTGGAATGTGCCAGCAAGTATGATAAATGCGAGGTCTTTGTGGAAAAGGATGGAACACGTGTCAATGGGAAAAGCATCATGGGGCTTATGCTGTTTGCCGCGGAGCGTGGAAGTCAGATGGTTGTTATTGCGCGGGGGGAAGGGGCGGAACAATGTCTCCGCGACCTTAAGGAACTGTTTCTGAAAAATTTTGGCGAAGCGCCGGTGAATTAAAGGTGGAATCTGATGTCACACCAACGGCATTTTGAAGGCATACCCGTCTCCCCCGGCATTGTCACAGGAAAGGCATTCCGCCTTGACCCGAGGCGTCTTTCAGCTGAGCCGCGTCCAATCCCTGAGGCGCAGGTGGAACAAGAGGTGGAGCGCTTCAAAAAGGCAGTGGAGACCTCAAAAACACAAATCCAGAAGATCAGGAAAAAGGTGGAAAAGGACACGGACTCATCTCATGCCGCCATCTTTGACGCCCACATGTTCATGCTGGATGACCCCATTCTCATCAAGGAGACCGTTGAGGGCGTCCGCCGTGAGAAAAAATGTGCCGAGTATGTCCTCAGCCAGACTGTTGACCGTCTGGCGGTCCTCTTTAAAAACATCCCTGACGATTATTTCTCCTCACGCGCCACCGATGTGTATGACGTTGCCAACCAGATCATGAATAATCTGCGCAAGGTGACCAGTCATCCACTCCGCACACTCACGGAACCCGTCATTGTTGTTGCCCATGACCTTGGTCCCTCGGACACCGTCATGATGGACCACTCCCGCGTCATAGGATTTGTCACAAGTATTGGCGGTCCAACATCCCACACGGCAATTATGGCTAAGGCTCTGGCAATCCCAGCCGTCGTCGGTGTTGCCGGCATTGCGGATGAGGTCTCAAGCGGTGACACACTCATTGTGGACGGCGGCGGCGGACGGGTTATTTTAAATCCCACTGAGGATGAACTGAAAAAATATGAAGCCTTGCAGAGGAAGATACAGGAGCAGGAACAGACCCTCTGCCTCTTATGCGAGCTGCCTGCCGAGACGATTGACGGACACAAGATTGAGCTTTCTGCAAATATTGAAATCCCTGATGAGACGGCGCATGTGAGGTCGCACGGCGCTGATGGCATCGGCCTCTTCCGCACGGAGTTCCTCTACTTAAATCAACCAACCATCCCGGATGAGGAAGAGCAGTTTGCGCTTTACAGGCACGTCCTCGAAGAAATTAAGCCCAAGCCTGTCATCTTCCGCACCTTTGACCTGGGCGGCGATAAATTCATCTCCGGGGTTCGCTTCAAGGAGCTCAACCCCTTCATGGGACTGCGCGCCGTCCGTCTGGGGCTTGCCAATCCTGAAATCTTCAAGGTCCAGCTCCGCGCTATCCTCCGCGCAAGCCCGCATGGCAATGCAAAACTCATGTTCCCCATGGTCTCATGTGTAGAGGAAGTCAACGCTGTCAAGGGTCTCCTGAAGGAGGTGCGGGATGAACTTGACTCTAAAGGCATACCATATTCCCGCGAGATGGAAATCGGAATCATGGTGGAAATCCCATCCGCGGCAATCACGGCGGATATCCTCGCCAAAGAGGTGGATTTTTTCAGCATCGGCACGAATGACCTCATACAGTACACCCTTGCCGTGGACCGCGTGAATGAGCGTGTGGCATACCTTTATGAACCTTACCATCCCGCCATACTCCGCCTTATCCGCGACATCATCAATGCCGCGCACAGAGAGAACATCTGGGTCGGTCTCTGTGGCGAGATGGCGGCAGACCCCATGACGGCAATCATTCTCATCGGTCTGGGCATTGATGAACTCAGCATGGGACCTGTCGCCATCCCGGAGGTGAAACGTGTCATCCGCAATATTCGCCTTGCTGATGCGCAAAGGCTCACGGAAGAAATCCTCCAGATGGGCACTCCCGCCGAAATCAGATGCCTTGTGACCGCCTACGCCCGTCAGCTCATGTGACGTTAAATGCATGATAGGCTCGCAAAAAAAAAGAGCGGGGAACGTCTCCCGCCCTTAAATAATTTTTAAATTTCAGAAGGGACGAGATAAGGCGTTCCCCGGAATTTTGCGTGCCTAACCGCCGTGCCATTTATCAGGCGTCGCGGAAGTTACTTTGCGCGGGTTTTCTTGGCGGCAGGCTTTTTCTTCTTGGCCACAGGTTTCTTCGCAGCCTTCTTCTTGGTAGCGCACTTTACAGCCATGAGTTTCCCCCCTTTCTATCTGAAATTTTTATCCTTAAAAAAAACCGACTAAAAATTTTTTATCCTGACAGGGTATCTTCTCCTCCTTCACACAGCCGGCGCATCTGCCTGATTAACACATTGTCCGAAGAACAACGATGAATTATAATAGTTTATTTTTGAATGTGAGGCATCATCCGATTGCGTGTCAAGACAAAACGATACATCTGAAAAATTTTTTTCATTCCGTTCCGAGCCATATTTTTCAAGGCTCGGAGAGTGATATCACCATTTTGAAAATTTTTGCGCTGCTGGAATTTTTCTCCAGATTTTCGAAAAAACAAAATTTGCATTTTGCCATAACGAAAAAAATGCATCGCTCTTGCGCCATCAATAATGCTCGAAATATTGTGCAGGAAAAAATTTCACTTCATGCGGGCGTGGTGAAAATGGTTAATCATTCGTAAGAATTCCACGAAGAGTCAGCGGATGTGATTTTTTCTTCATTGTAGATTATAGTGTCGCCGCTTGTGGCAAGACTGACATAAAGCAGGCGCCGGTCAGGATTCGATGCGAGTCCCGAGGGCGCATCGTTATAGGAGAGTCCCATTAAGAAGGCGCTGCCGGCGGGGCGCCCATCAGTTTTCATCCTGTCAATGCGGCGCCCGTTCGGGGCGAGGGTGTAAATGGCATCAGCACCGGCAGAAACGCCGCCCGGGTCCGAACCATCCACGGAGCTGAAACACCTGTTCATCCCCTGGCGGTTTGTCCAGATGAGACCATGGCGCGAACGAATCAGAATATCTCCCGTGTTCTCATCAATATCCAGTCCTGTGATGGGCTGTCCGATAAAACTATTTTCCCCCCGGTTCTCATCCATGTCCGGTTTCTTGATGGACGACCCGATGGGACTATTGTCCCCCTGTGTCATCCACATCTGAAATGAGATAAATTTTCCGTAGTCTGGGTGATGGTGCGGTCTCACCCGCCCTTGGCGGGCGCACATATACCCATTACTTTACCCTTCCATCATCGGACATCTCCGTTCCGGTGACAGAGAGCGGCATTTATGTCTCATTTGACCTGGTCAATTTAGACCCGCAGGACGCAAAAGATGCCACTCTCAGTCTTGACTGGGTTAAGATTGAGTCTATAGCGGAGTCTGATGTGCCGCAGGGAAACGAGGTTCTCTCACTTGACTTCTCCACGGGTGTTTATGGATGGTCAAATGAATTTGCCAGCACCTTCACCCAGCCGCAGGTCATCTCCGGACCTTATCTCGGTCTGAAGGCAAAGAATAACAAGAGCACCTATGGGGTCTGGGTCAGTCCGCCAAAAGATATCTCCATCGAGGCGAACACCATTTATGCCGTCGACTGGAATGTCTTCTCAGACCAGGCTGACCTCTCCACCGTGCCCGGCATCCGCATGAGGGCGGGCGATTCCTCCAACCGATTGATTATCCAGAAGAGCGTCTTCAGCAATGCCGAGGGTGACAACTCGCCCGATGGGCTAGGCAGGACATATACCCTTTACTATGATGCCCCTGCCGAGCTTGCCGGTGCGGGACTCTATCTGGCATTTGACATGGTCAATTTTGACAGCACGGACGGTTTGGATGCCACAATCGGTCTGCGCTCAGTCACCGTCCGCGCCATACCGGCTGTCGATATGCCACAATCCTTTCGAAAATATAATTTTCCGCTCATCGGGGGCTTATGCCCCCGATTTTTTTGTTCGCCACAGATTCCACGCTCCGTCGCCTAAAGATATGGTCCAGCCTTCGCAGCTGCTTCGGCGGAGTAGGCAGCATCGGCGACTGATTAACACGGATTTAAGCAATTGACAGGAAGGGGAACATGTAACCATAAAAACCATTGTTACTTACGCGCCATAGATTCAGCGACGGAGCGTGGATGGCGGAACACTATTATCCATCCCCTCCATCTGTTAAAAAGTTTCAGGAACAGGTCAACGGATGCAAGACTGGGACGTCCAACATACCATAGAACAACAGGCGGCGACCGAGATGTCCGAAAGGGAAATTCGTGACATCGTGGAAGCCGTCCTGCGAGGCGACACTGAAAAATTTGGAAAGCTATTTGACCTGTTACATAACAGGGTTTACGCCCTTGCCTGGAACTTAACGGGGAATTACGATGATGCAATGGACGTCCTTCAGGAGTGCTTTCTTCGGGCATATCGCGCCCTCTCCTCCTGGAAGGGGAATGCCAGGTTCACCACATGGCTGCACCGCATCACGGTCAATACGGCAATCGACTACATCCGCCGCGAGGCGAGGCATCATGATAAACGCATCACCGGCTCGGATGATGAGGAGATGGACAAAGAGATACAGAGCCTTTGCGAGGGTGTGGAGCGCCGCACGCCCCTTATGGAAGCCGAGCGGAAGGAGCTCCGCAGGAGACTTGTCCATGCTATAAATCAACTGCGCGGGATGCAGCGCCGGTGTTTCATCCTGCGCTATTTTGGCAACCTCCCCCTGAAGGAGGTGGCACTGATTGCGGGCTGTGGCGAGGGGACTATCAAGCGTCATCTCTTCCGCGCCCGCGAGCGTCTGCGTCAGCTCTTGACAGAGGGATAATTTCCCTCAGGGAGGTTTGAAGATATGGAAGAAGATTCAAGACATGAATTAAGGTTCAGAACCGTCCCCGAGGAGGAGGTATCTAAGGTCGTCATCCAGGGCGAAAAGTCCATGCGAGATGGTGAACTCGGACCTCTGGGTCCATGTATGGCGGCTTTGAAAACAAAGCCTGCTGACCCCTCTATCCAGCAATGGGAAAGTGTGAAAGGAGAGGTCATGCGGCGTATTGCCGGCTCCCGACACGGTTTTTTTACCACACTGCATGACAGAATGACAGCGACGGATTCTACAATGTTGAAGGTATTTTATTATGTGGTGGTGGTGCTGGCGGTTGCGGTTACGGCGGCAGCTGTTGCGGCGGGTGTTTTCTACCTTATTGAGGCACTTACTGCCGAACCGGCTCACGCCATAGAAAAAATCTTTTTTTTTGAGATGGGAAAATAACCAGAATCCCGTTAGTTAGGCGCCACCGCGTCATGCGCTCTTGGCTTTGTGATCATCCTGAGTAGTATCATCTCATTGGCTTCGCTCACATCCCCTCCGGCGGTTGTGGCTGAGCTTTAGACGTAAGGCAGGTTGCTTCTATGCACACAAAGCCTTCAAGCCAGCCTGAGATTATTCTGAACTTGCCATTCCTCCTTCGGTGGTAGATTTGGATAGGTAGATTAAAAACAAATTTGGCGACATGGCGGGGTAGCGAGTATGAAAAAGAGAAATCAAGGATTCACCTTGATCTCGTTCATCGTTCCGGCGCACAATGAACAAGCGGGGATTGGTCGGACGTTGCAGGCAATCAATGACGCCGCTCGCGTCGTGGGCCAGCCGTATGAAATCATTGTGGTGGACGATGTTTCCACCGATGCCACAGCGGAAGTGGCCCGCCAGCACAATGCGACCGTATTGCCAGTCAACCATCGGCAAATCGCCGCCACGCGCAACTCCGGCGGACGCGCGGCGCGAGGCGACCGGTTGTTTTTTGTGGATGCGGACACGACAATCAATCCGCGCGCCGTTGCCTCGGCGCTTCGCTGCATGGACAAAGGTGCTGCGGGCGGCGGCGCTATACCGTTAGTTGATGGGATGGTGCCACTTTACGTCCGGCTTTTATCATTTTTATCCTTTTTGATAGTTATCTTTGCGAAGATGGCGGGATTCACGGGCGGTGCGTTCATGTTCTGCACGCGGGAAGCGTTTCAGGCAACGGGCGGATTCGACGAGCGACTTTATTGGGGTGAAGAGGGGGCAATGGCGATGGCGCTGAAACGGGAAGGGCGGTTTGTCGTGCTTTGGGAAACTGTTCTCACTTCCGGACGCCGTTTTCGCACAATGTCGGCATTGCAAGTGCCGGTCTTCGTCGCCCGCGCGATTTTTTCCCCTTTCAAAACGTTTACCCGACGCTCGTCCGTGGAAAAGATTTGGTATGACTCAAATCGCGAAAATGACGACAAAATGCCCGATTCACTGGCCTTTAAAGTCTCCAACGCCATCATGTTATTGATTATGATAGTGCTGATCACGGGGCCGCTCTGGAATTTTGTCCCCCGATCGCTAACACCCCTGGCCAGCCCATTCGGCAAAATCAGATTTGTTATCGGAACATTTCTTTGTCATGCGGGATTAGTCTTTTGGCCGATCGCCATTATTCTTTTGGGTTATCTGTTACGGCAAAAGCGGGGGATTGAGTGGATTAAATTGGCGGCGCTCATCGCTTTTTGTTTGTGGCAAGCTTGGGAATCTACGCACGGTGTCATTTGGATTTGGACACGACTTTACCATTGGTTGGCGCATTTAAGAGCATTGACATGATTGTGCTGCCTAACAAGTGCGCTACAGCCAACAGCCACCGCGCCGGCTAAGTTGACCATTTATGGAAACTCGGATATCATGGTTGCTGCCTCAGCTCCCGCTCCGGCGGCTGTGACTGACCTTGGACGATAATTTCATGCAGAGAATGCGGTGTTTTTTGCTATCAACGGTTTGAAATCTTATATTATTTCCTGCATCTTTTAAATTAATATTCTTCTCTGCGCCCACTGCGTTCTCTGCGTGATATCTTCACCCTTCCTTACTTACGCGCCATAGCTTCAGCGACGGAGCGTTCCCTATCCTCATGCATCCATCCGTTCAATCCCCTGCACATAATGGTCTGCAACGATGTAGACAGGGTCAGGGTAGCGGACGATGTGGAGGACGCCTGCCTTGACCTGGTCAAAGTGTCCCGCAGGGTCAATGTATGATTCATCACAGCGCGCGCAGAGCATTTCCGCCGCAACGAGGTCATACGTTTCCACATCCTTTGTCCATTTCAGGCGGCACTCCACGCTGGCGGGATATTCCCTGATAGTTGGCGATTTGACCATCAGGCTGTCCTCAGATTTCAGACCAGAGGCGGAAATCTCATCACACTCGCCGCTGTGAGGGCGACTCACCCTCATGATGGACTCAAGGTCCTTTAATCCGGGGAGATTGACAACAAACTCGCCCGTCTTGACAATATTCTTATAAGTGTGGCTTTCGCGGTTGATTGCCAGAATAATGGTGGAACCGATGCGGAAGTAAGAGGCGATTGCCGCAACATTTTTCGCTCCCTTTTCATCCACAGTGGTGATGACAATCACCGGATTCCCCGCCAGTATCTTGGTTTTCTGCAAATCCACCTCATTTTTATAGCACATAATTTTCCTCCCATTTCCCCTTCTGAATATTTTATATTTCTGTCATCCAAAAAGGAAGTCAAGTCCCGACTGCAAATGATTTGGCTACAAGTCTAAGGACACAGTTGCATCAGGCAACATGACAATTTTTATGGACGTGGCGCATGATTTGTTACAATCATTTTTTCAATATTGTGCGGGGTGTGTGTCCCGCTAAAATAATTGTGGTTTTGTTTAATGAAGAAGATTCTCGTCACCGGCGCTGATGGAATGCTTGGAACTGACCTTGTGCGTCACCTCCGAAAGGGCCCGCACATTGTGCTTGCCGCCACCATTCGCTCCCTGGATATCACCGACCGCGACCAGGTCAGGCGTGTCCTCCTTTCGCGCCGACCTGGGATTGTCATCCATACTGCGGCATACACCGCCGTGGACCGTGCCGAGACCGAGAGGGAGCTGTGCATGGCAGTCAATCACGAGGGGACGAAAAATATTGCCCTTTCCTGTCGTGAAATTGGCGCGGAACTTATCTATATCAGCACGGATTACGTCTTTGACGGCAAGAAGAGAACGCCTTACGTGGAGACAGATACCCCCCGCCCCATCAACGTTTATGGCGTGTCCAAATGGCTGGGAGAGGAGGCGGTGCGCACACTTGTTGAGCGGCACAAGATATGCCGCTCCTCCTGGCTGATAGGGTTGCACGGCGTCGGCGGGATGAATTTTGTGGAAAAGATTCTACATGCCGCCTCTGCGGGGAATGTCCTGCGGGTTGTGGACGACCAGATAGGGCGCCCCACATTCACCTTTGATTTTGCCCACCTTTTAGAGCGGGTCATGGGGCTTCATGAGCGGGGCATTTTTCACCTGACGAATACTGGGGAGTGTTCCTGGTATGATTTGGCGCGATGTGTGCTGGAGATGAGCGGGCGGAGTGATGTCGAGATTGTGCCTGTCTCTTCTACAGAATATCAGGCGGCGGCAAGACGCCCTGCCAATTCACTTCTGAATTCGCCGCGCCTTGAGAGCCTTGGCATCTCTCCCCTGCGTCATTGGAGGGAGGCGCTCCGCGATTACTTCATCCGCCGCAAAAAATCGGGAAAAAAGGATTGATACGGGAGACAAGTTGCACTATTTTTCAAATATATATGTCCCGGGGTTATGAAAATGTTTTTTGCGGCAGACATTGGAAACACGAACATTGTTCTGGGGCTGTTTGAGGGCGATGAGATTATCGAACACTGGCGCGTCTCCACCGACCTGAGACGCACCGAGGATGAATATGCTATTCTCCTTCATGAACTGTTTGCCATGAAGCAAAGGGATGTCGCCTCCGTGAAGGGCGCCATTCTCGAGTCCGTGGTTCCCCACCTGAATGAGAAAATAAAAAAAAGCATGGAGCGCACTTTTGGATTCCCTCCCCTCGTCATGACCAGTGAGACCCCCATCGGGCTGGAGAACCGTTATGCCATTCCCCGGGAGGTGGGGATGGACCGTCTTGCAAACGCCGTGGGCGGGAAGATGAAGATTGGCAACCCACTCATTATTATCGATTTCGGCACAGCCATTACGCTTGACCTTGTGGATAAAGACGGCGCTTATGCGGGGGGATGCATCCTTCCGGGACTTGAGACGAGTGCGGATGCCCTTTTTCTCCGGACGGCGCAACTGCCGCGCATCGAACTTCTCCGCCCGCCCGCTGTCCTGGGCAAAACGACCGTGACAAGTATGCAGTCGGGGCTTTATTTCGGCACCATTGGCGCAGTGGATGCGCTGATTGACCGCCTCTGGGAGGAGATTGGATATAAGACCGCCATTATTGTAACCGGCGGGGGGGCGGCGCAGATTGT
>Ga0315279_10005966_pt1 | contig 15557 bp, 18 predicted proteins | sample YL17G06_20_MG_FD_203694 | JGI IMG/M metagenome (GOLD analysis project Ga0315279, IMG submission 203694) | Sediment microbial communities from Yellowstone Lake, YNP, Wyoming, USA - YL17G06_20 | ecosystem: Environmental > Aquatic > Freshwater > Lake > Sediment | place: USA: Wyoming | collected... | reverse complement strand
CACCACGCTTCACCACGCTTCAGCGCGCTCCTCTTTGCCCACGCCTTCTGGCGATGGGAAACGGCTTCTGGTTCTCCCCTTTTCCCCTCAGCACGCTTCAGTACGCTTCAGCACGCTTCAGTACGCTTCACCACGCTTCACCACGCTTCAGCGCGCTCCTCTTTGCCCCCGCCTTCTGGCGATGGGAAACGGCTTCTGGTTCTCCCCTTTTCCCCTCAGCACGCTTCACCACGCTTCACCACGCTTCAGCACGCTTCACCACGCTTCACCACGGTTCAGCACGCTTCAGCGCGCTCCTCTTTGCCCCCGCCTTCAGGCGGTGGGAAAAGGCTTCCGTTTCTCCCCTTTTTCCTGAGCGCGCTTCAGCGCGGCTTCTCGAAAAGGCTTCAGCCATCCCTCTCGATTGTCCTTCCTGGTAGCCCAGTCAAGATGCGCCCTCTTCATATCATCGGGGGAAAACCAATTGAGCGGAATGAGGGGGATCTTCAGTTGGGTGGAGGTGGAGAACTGCCTTCGCGGATGGCTCTCCGCGGATGGAGATGGGCAAAGAAGGTGATCTTTCGTCCATATTGGCACGTGCTGTCCATCGCATCGGTGGTACGGTGCGAACATCTTTCAAGCCGCGATAAAGAAGGGCCGCCTAAGGCGCATTCCTCCAGGCATGCAAGGATTCTCGAGAGGAAATCCCGCGCTCACCACCCCGAACTCGGCCCTCCGCGTTCCTCCTGGTCTCTCCACCTCCATCGTTGACACGGGAAACCACTCCCAAGACAAAGTTTTTTCTTGACCCGCCATCTGTGCATATCGTATATATACACCATGACGCCCGCGACACCACCCCGAAAACTCCTCCTCCCCCCCATTTCGCCCGCCGCCCCCGGACCGCTCTACGAGCAGATCGCCGCGGGACTCAAGCGCGAGGTGAGCGAAGGCCGCCTCGCCCCCGGAGCCGCGCTCCCCTCATTCCGCCGGCTCGCCAGAGACCTCATGGTGAGCCTGATCACCGTCAAGCGCGCCTACGAGGAACTCGAACGCGAGGGCATCATTTATCGCAAACAGGGCCTGGGGACGTTCGTTTCGGACAACGGCCTGGACCGCAGCCGCGAGGTGAAAGAAGAGCGGGCGCGAGAGCTGATGACGCAGGCCATCCGCGAGGCGCGCGAAGCCGGCATGACCTGGAGGGATATCCAAAACATGTTCGAGGAGGACCGGTAGCAGAGATTTGTTCGATAGTGGAACTCTATGAAACAATGATTCACAGGATAGACAGGATGATGAACAGAATCCTGTCCATCTTGTCCATTCTGTCCATCTTGTCCATCCTGTCCATCTTGTCCATCCTTGTTCAACACTCATCCAAAGGAGACCAACATGACAACTCCCGCAATGAACACAACCGTGGCAACCGAGATCGCGATTCAGGTTCGAGGCTTGGAGAAAACCTTCCGCAACTTCCACCTCGGCCCGCTGGACCTCACCGTCCCGCGCGGCGCGATCTACGGCCTCATCGGCCCCAACGGCGCCGGCAAAACCACCACCATTGACCTCATGCTCGGAATGGGACGCGAGGAGGCCGGAACGATCCAAATCCTCGGCTACGACCACCGCCGCGACGAGGTGGACGTCAAGCGCCGCGTCGGCTACGTCAGCCCCGACCTCTCGTATCAGCCCTGGGGCAAGGTCAGCCGCGCCGTCAACTTCGTCCGCGCCTTCTATCCCGATTGGGACGACGATTACTGCCGCCGCCTCTTCGACACGCTGCAAGTGCCCTGGGACGAGAAGATCGCCGCGCTCTCCTACGGCGCAAAGACCAAGCTGGCCCTCATCATGGCGCTCTCGCACCGGCCCGACGTCCTCATCCTCGACGAGCCGACCGCCGGCCTCGACGCGCACTCCAAGCGACAACTCTTCACCGAACTCCTGAGCGCCGTCGAAAACTCCGACCGCACCGTCTTCATCTCGTCCCACAGCCTCAGCGACCTCGAACGCTTCGCCGACCACATCGGCATCATCCACCACGGCCGCCTCCTGCTCGAAGGGCCGACCGCCGAGCTCGTGGACCGCTACCGCCAGGTGGATTTCATCCTGCTCGGCGGGCCGCAAGAGAAAATCGCCGGGATTCAGGGCGTCCTTCTCCAGGCTCAGGACGGCGACCGCTACCGCGCGCTCGTGGACGTCACCGGCCCCGCGTTGGACCGTCTCAAATCCCTCGGCGCCGACCAAATCGCCGCCACACCCGTCACGCTGGAGGACATGTTCATCGGACTGACACAAGGATGAGAGCATGAAGCACCTGATCGTTGATTACCTCAACCGCTGGAAGTGGTGGATTCTGGCTGCTTTCCTTTTTTGCGCCGCAGTTCACATTTCCAGCCTGTTCGAGGAGAATGCGATAATCCGAAACTGCGGACGGATTATGTGGTTCATGGCGGGAATTGTCGGCTGCGTTGGAGTCTCCTCGCATCTTGAGCGCAGGCCTCTGAGAGTTTTTCTGACACTCCCTATCCGTCGCGAAAGATTGGGGCTCGCATTCTGGTTTCTCGCGGTTCTGTTGTGTCCAATTGCCGCCACAGGATTCTACCTATTGATCGAGACCGTGGGATACATCTGGTTGGGGCAAATGCCGCCAACCTCCAGAGAAACAGCCGCTTTCCTCAGTTTTCTGGTGAGTGTCTCTGGAGGCCTCTTTCTGTTCCATTTCATCGTGATATTTCCGTTATGCGGTCTGGGCGTTGAATGGATCAAGCGCATTGTGGTGATGATAGTGACCGTTCTCTCCCTCATGGCCACGTGGGCAGGAACACTTATCTTTGCCGTGCGGTACCAAGGCCAAATGTCCGCACTTTGGCCCGTTATTGCGGCGGGACTCCCCGCTGCGCTTCTCTCCTATCCTGCTTTGCTCCACTTCCAACTGGGAATCGGTAGGCCATTAGCAAAAACGAGAGTGAATCTCACCCGATCCCCGGTACGACGGATTGTCTTCGCGTCGCGGGAGTCTCCTTTATCCAGAGATCCCTTACTCACATTAGGGTGGAGGAAGGTTTTCCACATCTCGTGGTCTGTTGTCCTAGTCTCCCTTCTCTTTCCTGTGGGAATGGTGGCCATGTTTTCATGGATTGCAGGGTATGCCGGCTTTCCCTTCCCCCCAGTCGCTCGCTTTCGGATATTCATCATGGCTCTGCCCATGGTCCAGGCCTTTCCTCCCTTCTTGGCCTTTGGCCTCATGGCAGGAATGATGATGGCACTCCGAGTCCTAAGGACACTGCCGATACAAGGAAACAATCTTTCCCGGAGATTCATGTTGGTTCCCATCCTGGGAATCTCTATCGGCGAAGCGCTCACTTACTGGGCGCTCTGGTATCTTGGCACACCGATATACCTTCTGTATATGATCGCGAGTTTCTTTCCTTTTCTTCTTGGTATCTCCCTGTGCATGTCTGGAGCGTTTCTCCGGTGGGGGATGATGGCGGCTTTTGCAGTCTTGGCAGTTTCTTTCACATCCCTTATGGTTGTCTGTGGGCCTTCGGAAGACATTCTCGATGGAAAACTGCCGGTAACGTATTCCTTAAACACTTGTCTTCTCCTGGTGGGCACTGTTTTCCTTGTCGCCAGCGCCTGGTGGTTTCACCGGCAGATCACGCACGGCAGCCACACCTACCAGATGAAAAGAATACCCGGGAAACAGTAACGCATGAAACCGCTGTGCCACAGCCCAATCGCCGCCACGCCCGTCACCCTCGAAGACATGTTCATCGGCCTGACTCAAGGATGAGATTATGAAACACCTGATCGTTGACTTCCTCAACCGCTGGAAATGGTGGATATTGCTGCTGTTGGTGTTCGGCGGATTCGTCAACCTTCACGATCTCTCTTCCGAAGCAGAGAAGGAGTCTTGCGAACATCCGATCGTCTGTAGTACCATCAAACAATGAAAGTGCTGGGTGGCCCGGCCTCATACCCCGGGCGTGTCGCGGGCTCATTCGCCGCCCCGCCACTTTCTGAAAGGACGCCATCCGCATAGAGGAGAAGACCGCCCAACACGCGCGGAATCCGCGGAGGCGGCAAGGCGGCACGGCCATGAAGAAAGCGCTTGAAGTCCTGAACCAACTGGAGCACGACGGCGTCATCGCCCGCTACGCCATTGGCGGCGCCGTCGCCGCCATCTTCTACATGGAGCCCTTCGCCACGGAAGACCTCGACGTCTTTGTCCTCCTGCCCCCCTCTTCGCGCGGCTTGCTCACACTCGCGCCCATTTATGACGCTCTTCGCGCGCTCGGCTACCGCGAGGATCGCGAATGCATGGACGTCCAAGGCGTCGCCGTCCAGTTCCTCCCCGCCTACAACGCACTCATCGAGGAAGCCCTCCGCGAAGCGGCCGCGGTGGATTACGAAGGCGCGCCAACCCGTATTCTGCGCGCCGAACATCTCGTCGCCATCATGCTGGACACCGCCCGGCCAAAGGACCGGCAGCGCTTCGCCGCCTTCTGCGAACAGGCGCCCCTCGACAACGAGCGGCTCCAGGATATTCTAAAACGGCACGGTTTGCTGGAAAGGTGGCGGACATGGACGCCATAAACGCCGCGAACGGCCCGACCGAGCTTCAGCGAGCGCTCGAGAGGAAGCAGGCGCGCCGCCGTCTTATGGCCGCCGCTCCCTTCCCGGAGAAGATCGCCGTCGTCGTCCAGCTCCAGGCCCGCTTCGCCCCCATCCTCCGCGCCCGCGGAGAGGAATACCGCGTCTGGCGGTTGGAATCCCCCGGCGGACCGAAGCGGGAGGGATGAATGCCTTTGCCCGCGTCGCTGACGGCCTAACCAATCAATGGCGCGGCGCCTTACCCGCTGATCGAAGAGTTTGAAGCGCCGCCTTCAGGCAACGTGGCGATAGCCGCCGCTCAGAGCCCATACTGTCACACCACATACTGAGAGACAAAGTCCAGATATCCCCGCCGGCCTCCTAGCCTGTTCCATCTGTCAATGGATTTGATTATTCGCTTCAAGCACAGCGCCATGTCCTCCATGGATATGGGTTTCGGACCCTCGCCCGCGCCGTCCACGACGGCCCGGCCAAGCCGCCACTCGCACATCTTCTTTACTTCCTCCTTAAGCATCCGCTCCAAATCCGTCAGGTGCATATCCCTGGGTTCTCTCGGAACCCTTTCGGCGGCGTAATCCTCCAGTATCGCTTCCAGCACGATTCTGACACTATGGTCGCTCATATCCCGATGGGAACGATACACGCGGACAATCGCGAATTCCATGTTCTGCAAAACATCCGTGAACTGTTCTTCTATTCTCATGATCTATGCCTATGCTTCCTTTCTGTTTGGAACGTAGGGTCTTTGCGGCATCGCGGTTTCTTTGCTCTTGTGAGCTTGGCTGCAGCTTCGCTACTCCAGGTCTCGCGTGCTTCTTCTGTCTCCTTGCGGCCGGCCCTTAGTCTTCTCCCCTCACCGAAACAATGCCAGGTTCCGCTGCACCTGCGCGTCCGCGGGGCGCAGCGCGCGGGCGCGTTCCCACGTCCCGCGCGCCGCGGGCAGATCCCCCTTGCGGTAGTACAGCGACCCCAGGTTCACCAGCGCGTCGAAGAAGTTCGGATCGGCCTCCAGAACCGCCTCGAAAGCCGCCGCCGCCTTCACCGTGCCATAGTCGTTCCATGCCAGCCCGAGATTGTTGCGCGCCTCGAGGAAGCCGCCGTCAATCTCCAACGCCTTCTCGAAGCACTCGATCGCCCGGTCGTGCTCGCGCCGCCCCAGGCAGGCCAGCCCCAGGTTGTTAAGCACGTGCTTGCTGCCCGGCACTTCCTCCAGCGCCTCACGGAAGCGCTCCTCGGCCCCCGCGTAGTCCCCGCGCAGATAGGCGTTGATCCCCGTCTCGTAGGCCTCGCACTGCGCCAGCGGGTCGGCGGGCCGCGCGGCGCCTCCCGCCTCCTCCCGCGCCGCCTCCAGTCCCGCGCCCGAATCCCCCACCCACCCGGACGGCTGCTCCCCCTCTCGCCGCCCCGCTTCCCGCCGCTCCGCCAGCTTCCGCTCGATCACCGGCAGGATCGCCTTGGCCTGGACCACATAGTTGTTGGTCTTGGGCGACATGGCCAAAAACCGCCACACCTCCCCCTTCGCCTCTTCCCACTCCCCCTTCTTGTAGAGAGCCACGGCCAGGGCGTAGTGTTCCATCGGCCGGTCCACCCCCGTGGTGGCGGCCCGGCGGAACCTCTCCACCGCCTCATCCAATCGGTTGCCCTTGAGAAGGGCCATGCCCTCCTTGAAGTCGGCGATGTCCTGCTCCAACTGCTCGCGAGGTGAAAGATCATGCTGGGACATGGTAAACACGCTCCTTTCAATGGTGAATGATGAATGACAAATGATGAATAAGCACAGAGGTGGCGCTGAGTTTTTCGGCCGGACATCACCCCCCGAACCACTCATCATTCCATGTTTATCACTCATTATTCATCATTCGTCATTCGTCATTCATCATTCGTCATTCATCATTCTCGTCACTCCATCGGGTTCACCTGGATCTCCTCGATGAACGTCCACGCCTTGCCGCCCGCTCCCATGTGGCCCCCCGGACAGACGCCGCGGCTCTGGGCGTGCAGCCGCACGTGCCGCACCACTTCTCCGGCGCAATCGGAAACCTCCGGGCTCCATCCCCTCGGGTGCATCCAGGTGCAGCTGCCGTCCTTGAATTCAGGGAAAACGGGACATTTACCAGGAACTGCGCCCCCCCCTCCCCTTCGGCAAGGACGGAGGAAAATCGGATTCCGCGGTTTCCATCGGCAGAGGCGGAGGTTCACTGGACTCGGACGACGGCACGGTGGGCAGAGGCGGGGGCTCGTCCGGTTGCAGCGGAGGAACCGACTTGGGCTTCTCTCCGGGCGAATCGCAGAAAGGACACGCTTTCAGCTTCTTGCGATATCGCAGTCCGCAAGCCCCGCATGGAATGTGCCGGGCATCCGAGTAATCCTCTCCTATCGCCTCACGGACGGCTCTGCGGCGGGCGAGAAGATTGGCAAACCATCTGACAAACAACAGCGATCCGACGAGCGCCGGCGCGAGGCCCCCCGCAGCCAGCTTCGCCGCATGCTCCCTGGAGTCGAAATCGAAGTGCTGCAACATGAAGTCCCAAGCCAGTTGGCACATCTCACCGATGCTCCCAGTCGCCAGAACACCGCCCGCCAACCCGCCCAGAAACAGACACGCAAGACTGCTCAGAAGCAGGAAAACCCCCGGTTTACGTTTCCTCGCCTCCTCTATCCTCGTCGCGTAAGCCTCGTCGCAGGTCTGGAAACGCGCGACCCAACTCTGATTGCCTGGAACAAGACGCAAAACTTCGGAGTAAAGATACCTTGCTTCCGCCAGCTTGCCCGCTTTTTCTCGGCAGTAACCCATCGCCATCCGAGCCGGTGCTTTGAACTTCTCGTCCAAAAGGAACGGCTTGAGGGTCTCATAGCCTTGGTCAGCCAGTCCGCTATTCGCCATTTTTAAGGCGCTGTTGAGCGTTTGCTCACTCATTTTCAGGTGATCTCCCCTTGTGGATTGCCCGTTTCCTCCGGCGAGTGAGAAAGTTGTTTTCGGAACTGGGTCCACGCTGCTGACCATCGTTTATCACAACGTACCAGAGAGGCATAGGTCAAGCGCTCCTTTTCTCAGAGTCGTGCGGCCCGGTAAACAATGGTGAGACTGGCGATGAGGAATGATATCACGAAACACAAGAGCGCGGCGAAAATGACGCCGAACGACACCATCGAAATCAGTCCCCCGATGTCCTTCCCGGTGTCGCTTGCCTGGCTGCGGGGCTTCGGCTCAGAGCCTCTGAAAATGTCGCCGCCTCCGAGCAGGTCTCCTCCGTCCTCAGAACTCCGGGTAGGGGAAAAACTACTCGCAAGGCTCCTCATCGAATCTCCACTGGTTGACACGCAGGTCACGGCCGTGGCGGAGGACAAAAGCATGAGCACGAAAACGACCAGAGGCCACAGGACAATAGAGACGGCCATCTCGTAGGAGAGGATGCGTCCCGCCCGCTTGGACAGAGTCGCGAGGAGGCGCTTGAGCGCCGCGAAAAGATCACAGTCCTCGACGGCCATAATGGCGGGGACCATAGTGAGATTGATGAAGACGAGGATGGCCAGGAGGTTGAGCAGAAACAGGGGAATCGTAAGGATTCCCGCGAGGGATGGGCCAATGGCCGGAATTTGTCCCACGCCGTAAATGATTCCGTTCACGATGGCCCCAGTGAGGAGGTTGAGGAAAAAGAGAACAAGAAGGGAGAAGGCGAGGCCGGGAAGGTGTCGAAGCACGAAGCCCCAGGCTTCTCCCAGCCGGGCTCTCGCGCCGTGGACCAATTCGTAATCAACAAGCCGGGCAAGGCCCCCGATAAGGATGCCGGCGCAGGCCGAGCCCCAGACACCAAGAAGGATTATCAGGAGACCCATGCCCAACATCATCTGGGCTTTCATGATGAGGACGCATAGCCCGGCCAGGACGGCCGCGCCGACGGCGGCGATAAGCAAGATACAGAAGACAAAAAGCAGCTTCCGGGGGTCGAAAGCCATGTCGATGGCGCCGAGGAGAGTGTCAAATCCGAACTTCGCCCCGGCGGCAGGCCTTCGCGGAGGCGTTTGCTGAGGCGTAACGGCAGGCGTGCCTTGTGGCGGAGTTGGCGACGCCGGCGCCACCGCGAATTCCGGAATGTCACGGATGTGTGCCCAGTTCCCCATTCCTTTCTTCCAGCAGAGATCGTCAGGTCTGAGCGCGCCGGACCGCACACGGCGGACGACCTCGGAAGTCGAGATAGGTCCCTCTTTCTGACCTGCATGGGCGACATGCCATCTCTCCTCCATGATGCGCCTCCTTATGCGGCTTGGTGTGTGGATAAAAAGCCTTCAGACAGAACACAATCCACCAATCAGGTTTTGCATAGCAAAGAAAGACATCAAAGTCAGCCAATTCCTTCGTGCCTGTCGGGAAAAAGCGGGAAGAGAGAGCATTCTCGCTTCCCGTTCAAGGGACGCCGACTCTTCTCAAAGGGCTGACGTTTCATCCCAGTCCCCGCGCTCAGGTTACCTGTATATGTCCCAGTTTTCAGTCTTTGCGGGGTTGGCATGCAGCACATTGAGACCTTCCGCAAACGAGCCTGGCTTCCACCCAAGGTCCGGGGAGAACGTCCATTCCTCGGCGCCCGGGTCCCACACCAAGCCGCCGCGCGTGCTCCAACGCCCCAAGCTATCCTGAACGCGCACATAGAGGGTGGTGGTGGTTCCAATAGCGCCATTCAGAAGAGACGAATTCCCCGTGAAGATCAAGTCTTCTTCCGCCTCATCGAATGAGCCGTCCACCGCCTCCATCGCATGCCCGGTCCCGGCTGCGGAAAGCGTGTCGGTGGTCCATTCCGCCCGTGCGACAAAAAGCGGCGGGCCGACATAAAAGGTGGTCTGGTTTGTGATGCCCCAATCCCCATTCGAGTCCTTGCATCGGATGAAGAGGGTGTGGTAGCCGGTCGCCAGAGACGAACTGTCCACGTTCGGCGCCTCGAACTCCTCCTCCGGCTCATCCCATGCGCCATCCAAAGGCAACGTGATGGACGTCGCGAGACCCGGGCCCGGGTCGGTGTCAATGAACCATTCCGCCGCCACAAGGTGGGTTTCCCCCGTTACGCGTATCCACTGTCCCTGCCATGCGCACCAGATGCCGTTGAGACTTTGCATGCGCGTTTCCAGCCTGTGGGAGCCGACGCTCAGGCCGCTCGTGGTAAGGTCGGTCTGGAAGGTCTGCTCCCGGTACTCGGTCCGCGTGACTGTCGAGACAGAATCAAGCGAGTGAATTGCGCCTCCATCAATCCGGTATTGAGCCAGTTGGATGGTATTCGTGGTCAGTGAGGCGGCGAAGGCGCTCCCCGCCGTGTTCGAAAGAAGCGCGAACCCAAGAACCGCGAAAACCGCAAGTTTCGTACAAAGCGGCCGAAACATTTTATTCATAAACTGCGGGATGTTTCCGTTCATCTCAACAATCCTCCTTTCGCGTTGAAGTTGAGAGGAACGCGGCCTATCGGACGGCGCCCTTGGCGCGGATGGTGAACGTCTCGCCTTTCGGTATCAGCCCCTTGTCAATTGTGACTTCACGCACGATGGGGCCGTCGTTGGGGTTGGTGTAAAAGCGCTGAGCGCCCGGCCCCCCATAAGCCCCCACGTCGTTGACCGTTCCATCCGGGTCGAGATACGCGATAGCCGGATTACCGGTGTCGCGACAGGGAGACGTGGGCCGCAGCCGGAAGTCTTTGCCGGCGCTGGGACCCGTCCCTCCGACGAACTCGGGAGGAAGGGTGATCGAGTGAATGCCCGTTGGATATGTCTTGCCCGTTCCGAAGTTTGGAGAGTAGCCTCCAAGGCTGTTTCCGCTGGTATCGTTGTAATCTAAAACAATCCTTTCCTTGTAAGAGCTGATAGCATTCAAAATGCTGTCCTGAATACCGTAAGCTGAGTTTGCGAAGAAAATGTTGTTAAGGGCAGTGAGAAAAGGCGGATACGTATCGCTAGCTATACCATCATATGCGACAAAAGCGATACCGCTGCCCGTGTTGTTGGCGAAAACGTTGTTCACAACGGTGGCGTGCGGCGGCTTCGCGTTGGTATTCACGATGTTCAAGCCATGGGAGAGATTGGCGCACACCACGCAATTCTTGAGATACAGGGTCGTGTCTTGAGGTTCATAGATGCCATATCTGCCGCCGCTGATGTTGAATCCCTGTATCGTGACGATGATGGATTCGGCCAGCGTCACCACGTCGTGATCCCCCGGAGGCAGACTGCCCACAATCCGGGTGGTGTAAGGCCCGTCATAGCCGATGACCTTGAGATTCGCCGTCACGTTGATGTTCTCATTGTATGTGCCGGGGTAAACGATGATGGTCTCGCCAGCGCCGCTGTTGATGGCCGCCTGGATGGTGTCGAAGGGCATTTCCTGGGAACCATCTCCTCCCGGCCCGTAGGCTTGGTCCACATATATGGTCGCCGCCGATACTCCTCCCGCAAAACCAGCCAACGCCAACAGAAACAGTAAAACAAGCCCGCTGGATTTCCGTGATGTCTTCATGATCTTTTCTCCTCTCCGTGTTGGAATCCGATGCTTCCAGACGATCCTCCTCCAAATAATCGCGGGAAAAACCCAAACGAGGGCAAAGCCCGCAAGATGAAGGGAGATATCATGCCGTAATCCTTACCACTTTCCTTCTATACACGTCAAGGAGAAATCACATAGGAGTCTCCCCACTTCGAGCAGTTTTGGGAGAGCCGTTGCGAAAGGCACGCGGCATGAGAACCCAGATCCATGTCGCACACCCGTCTCCCCACTCTTCAGCCCCAGACAACTGTTCCACTTACCAAGACGCGCAGATCAAGTGCGATCAAGAATCCGGATCAATTTCCAGAAGGTTTTGGGGAAGGTCCTGGAAATTACCGGATTTTTAGAGAAGTAGAGGGTCTTGCGAAATGAGGCAGGCCAAACAGCGGTCAGGGAAAGAAACATTGCCTGGTGGCGGTTTTGGGGGGCAATCAGGACGACTGTGAAAGAACAGGAGGCCCTTTTGTGGATCCGAATTGGGTCTTCTTCCCTATCTGGCGCACAGGGTTTGCCCTTGCGCCGGGACTTGCGGCGCGAGGTAGGCTTGGCGAGGGCAGAGTTTTCTCCTTTCTTCGCGCGAGGCCGGAGCGTTTCTCAGGCCGCCGCACGCAAAATGCGCCGAGGCAAGGCTGTTTTCCTTGACCCAAGCGGGAGGGAATCGTATAGATAGGAAGGCGCATGTTTCCCGATTCCAGGGGTTCGCTGCACACCAAGGCGGGTCGTCATGTACAACCGGGAAAACTCGCACCCCACCCGAAACGCTGCGGGGCGGTTGCTCGTACTGGGCGGCGGGCTTGCCGGCCTCAGCGCCGCGCGCGAGGCGCTCCGAACCCGCCCCTGCCAGGTCACCGTCCTCGAAAAGGAAAGCCGCCCCGGAGGCTTGGCGGTATCGCTCAGGATCGGCGAGCACACCGCCGACCTGGGACCGCACCGCATCTTCAGCACCATCCCCGAAATGCGGCAGTGGTTTCACGAAACGCTCGGCGACAAGCTTTTCGTCGTCCGACGCCAAAGCCGCATGTACGTGCGGGGGCGCTACGTGCGCTACCCCCCCACGGTCCGGGAGCTGCTCCGGGCCTTTGGCCTCACGGGGCTCGCGCGCTTCGGGGCGGGCTATCTCTCCGCCCAGGCGCGAGCGTGGACCGGACGGCTCAGCGGCGGCTCCTTTGCCGGCGTGATGGAACGCGCCTTTGGCCTCCCCATGTGCGAGGCCCTCGTCTTCCCCTATATTCGAAAAACCTGGAAGATCCCGCCCGAACAGGTCTCCCCGGACGTCGCCCGCGCCCGCGCCACCATGGGCGGGGCCGCCCGCATGCTCCGCCTCCTCCTCATGTCCAGACAATCCGCCGGCAACGAATCGTCCCTCAAAACGTTCCACTATGTCCAAGGCGGGATAGGCCAACTCGCGCAGCAACTCGCCGATGACGTGCGCGCGCACGGAGGCGAGATCGTTTGCAACGCCAAAGTCTCCCGAATCGTCCTCAACAACAACCGGGCCGTCCGCGTGGATTACACCGACGAACGCGACCGCACCCACTCGGTCTTTGGGGATTTCGTATTCTCCACCATTCCTGTCAACGAGATGGTGGAGGCGATGTCGCTCGAGAACAAACCCGGCAAGCCGGGCGTGGCTCCGGAAGCGCTCGAGGCCGCCCGCGCCCTCAAGTTCCTGCGCGTCCTCCTTGTTTACGCCCTCCTCCGCAAGCCCGGCGCCAGCGACGACCACTGGCTCTATTACCCCGAAGCCGAGCCCCGCATCAACCGCGCCCACGAGCCCCGCAACTTCGACGCCTCCCTCTCACCCGCCGGACGCACCCTGCTCTGCATGGAAGGCACCGCCCTCGCCGGCGACCTCGAGTGGTCCGCGTCCGACGACGAACTCGGACGCAAATACGTCGAACGCATGGCCTCCACCGGACTCATCAAGCCCCAAGACGTGGAGGAAACCTTCGTCCACCGCCTCGAGCACGGCTACCCGCTCTATGATCTTGACTACTCCGCGCGCCTCCGGCGGGTCTGGCAGGCCCTGTGCATGGTGAAGAACCTGATTCCGCTGGGCCGCCAGGGGCTCTTCCAGCACAACAACATGGACCACGCCATCTACACCGGCCTGCGCGCCGCGCGGTGCTGGAGCGAAGCCCCCGATCCCGTCGCCCGCTGGTACAACCAGGAAATCCGCTCCTTCCAAAACTTCCGGATCATAGATTGAAAAGCCACGAAAAGCGCGAAAGACACGAAAGACAAACCCGTTTTGCGGTTGTTCTGTTTTCGTGCCTTTCGTGCTTTTCGTGGCTCATCCTTTTTTTCAACAAATACTCCAAATAATCTCTTGACACGCACCGCCCAAGTGTATTAGTGTGTTAATACACTCATACGGCCACCCAGGTTTCGGGGCCGCATGAGCGCCTCGAAAACCAGCCGCGGGAGCCACCGCCATGCAAATCCGCATATCCCCCCAGGACGGCGTCCCCATCTACCTCCAGATCATCAACCAGGTCAACTACCTCGTGGCATCTCGCCGCCTCCTGCCCGGCGAACAGCTGCCGCCCGTCCGGAAACTCGCCGAGACTCTCGTGGTCAATCCCAACACGGTGGCGAGGGCCTACCGCGAACTGGAGACGGCGGGGATTCTCACTACGCGCCGGGGCGCCGGCGTCTTTGTGTCCGAGACCGGCAAGCCCTCGCTGCCGCAGCGCGAACGCAAACGCATCCTGTCGGAGCGGATTGACATATTGCTGGCCGAGGCGCGCCAAATGGGCGTGAGCCTCGGGGAAATCGTGGAACTGGTCCGGGAACGAGATAAAGGAATCGAGAAATCCGGCACGGGAAGGAGAAGCGAACCATGACAGAGAACGTGGTGGAAGTCCAGGGACTAACCCGGCGGTTCGGGTCGAAGACGGCGCTCGACAACGTGAGCCTCAACGTGCGGCGCGGGATCGTGTTCGGCCTCGTCGGAGAAAACGGCGCGGGCAAAACAACGTTCATCAAGCACCTCCTCGGCCTTTTCCGGGCCAAGAGCGGCTCAGTGCGGGTCTTCGACCTCGATCCCGTGCTCGACCCGGTGGAAACGCTGGGCCGGATCGGATACCTGTCGGAGGAACGCGACCTGCCGGATTGGATGCGCATCCAGGAACTCCTCAGCTATACCCAAGCCTTTTTCCCGAAGTGGGACGAAGCTTACGCGCGGGAACTTCTCGAAACCTTCGCCCTCGATCCCCGCCAGAAAATCAAGACCCTCTCTCGCGGCCAACGCGCCCAGACCGGCCTGCTCGTCGCTCTCGCACACCGGCCCGATCTCCTCTTGCTCGACGAGCCCTCATCCGGCCTCGACCCCGTGGTGCGGCGCGATATCCTCGGCGCGATCATCCGCACGGTGGCCGACGAGGGCCGCACGGTGTTCTTCTCGTCGCACCTGTTGGAGGAAGTCGAGCGCGTCGCGGACGACGTCGGGATGATCCACGCGGGCCGCCTCGTGCTCGATGCGCCGCTCGACCAGATCAAGGCGTCGCACCACCGCCTCACGCTCCGCTTTCAAACTTCGCAGGCCGCGCCGCCCCGCCTGCCCGGCATCCTGTTTTGCGATGGGTCGGGACTCGAGTGGACGGTGTTGTGCGACGGCGCTCTGGACGCGTTGCGCGCGGCGGCGGAAAAGCTCGGCGCGCGCATCGTCGAGGAAGGCACGCCGACCCTCGAGGAGATCTTCGTTGGGCGGGTAAAACAGACGACCCTCGCGCGAAAGGAGGCCTGAGCCATGCGTTCCATCGGACGTGCTCTCACGTGGGAATTCTGGCGGCGGCAGCGGTGGATGTTTCTGACTGTTTTTGCCAATAGCGTGTTCATGATGTTTTGGATTTGGCTTATCACGAGCGGAGGCTCGCCCAGAACCTGGAATAACGCACCGGATGTGAAGACGGTTACCATGTTGTACAGAGTTGCCTTGTGCGTGGTGCTTTGGGGTTGCACTGGCGTCCTGCTATCGGGGTTTGTGGACAAACGCAAGCGCATGGTGTTCTCGGTCCGGCACTATGCTTTGCCCGTTCGGACCAGCGTCCTGGTGGCATGGCAGATGGTACACATGTCGGTCCTCGTGTCCGCGTTGGTGTTGGTCATGGCGGTTTGTTTCCAGCTCTTCACAGGGTTGAGTTTCCCCGTACTCGCCCCGGCGCTGTTCTGTTGCGCCGCATTGGCCTGGACAATAGCGGGACTCTGGATTCTCAAGGGTTCCCAGTTTCTTGCTCTCTTTTTTGTCGCTATCGGTCCGATACTGCTGATCCTATGCTTCGGAAACGGGGTTTTCTTTAGAGAGACGTGGCGATCAGAAATGGGAACCTTGGGAGAAGCCCCTTTGCCCGTTCTTATCCTCCTTTTCCTGCTCTCGCTCCTGGCCGCATATCTCATTGGGGTCGCGGGAGCCGCCCGCGACCGCCGGGGCGATTCGTTCAGT
>Ga0315279_10005965_pt1 | contig 15557 bp, 16 predicted proteins | sample YL17G06_20_MG_FD_203694 | JGI IMG/M metagenome (GOLD analysis project Ga0315279, IMG submission 203694) | Sediment microbial communities from Yellowstone Lake, YNP, Wyoming, USA - YL17G06_20 | ecosystem: Environmental > Aquatic > Freshwater > Lake > Sediment | place: USA: Wyoming | collected... | reverse complement strand
AAGGTCGCTAGTTCTGACTACGTTGAGAATGCGGAGTCGGTCGCTTACAACACTTTTGCCAAGCGTTTTGGTCAGAATCGAGTTCGTTCGCTCGTCATTTGCGCCTGGTAATGGGAGAAGGATCGCACTCCTTCCCATCGACAGAAAGTTGATGATGGGGGGCAGCTCGATTGTTCTGAGCGCAGGGTAGGGAACATTCTCATCATATTCGATAGCCAGGGTGCTCCCAGGAATTATGCCTCCAAACAGTCTATCCAGAGCCCCACTTCCGAAAGAATAGGATCCATCGATGTCAGGCCTTCGAACAAACTTGTCCACCTTCGAGTAATCGGGAATGGCGTAGGGTCCGAAGAAAGTGAATTTTCCTTCTAGAAGTGTAAAGAGATACTTGTGTTGGGGTATCTTTGTCCCACGCAGTTTGTGTATGATGAATTCTCGTACCGCACGGTCTTGTTCTTCAGCCCTCACCAACTCGAGGATACCATCGACGAGATAGTCTATGGTCGTGGCGCCGGGTTCCTCGCTAACAAAGACAAGTTGGGCGCCGGAATTATTTGCAAGGGCCATCATAGTCTTCTCGGCTCGTAACCTTTCCTTCTGGTCCAATTCCTTCGCGAGGCCATCCCAACTATCAAACACAATGGTTCTGACTTTCTTGGGCCCCGTCAGTTGGATGACAAAATCCAGTGCTGTTGTCGCGTCCTCGAGCCTAATGTCGTAGAAGTCTTCATTCTGTAAGGTCTTCTTCATGGCTGGTATCTGCATTTCAAGGAGTTCTTTTGGAACTCTTGAGGATATGTACGCGCCTTTCCCTTTGCCCGCTGCCTTGAGAATTTCAAGGGCGATTGTTGTCTTGCCAGTACCTGCGAGACCTTTGACGAGTAAGGTTCTGACGGGTCGCTGCGTGAATTGTTTCAGACCAAGTACAGCAGCTATCCGTGTCTCCGCCAGATCATCTGCTCCAGAACCAGCAATACCTTCTTGGCTATCCACCTGAACAAGGGGTTTCAATCCTGGGCTTTTTCTAGTCGTCATGCTTTCATACTCTTCTGTATCTTGAGCATGGCCGTGTTGAAATCGAAGGGTCCTTCTATACTCAAAAGGTCTAGCGCCCACTTGAGCCTCGTCATAAGATCCCTAACTATCGCTCTTTCCAGCGAAAGTGTTGCTTCTTTGCCGAAAAGTGTGAGCAACTTCTTATGGAATTCAGCCGGGTCTGGAAGATTACTAGTCATCTTCATGTGAGTTAAGACCGCCGCCGCCCCGCTCCGACCTAGAACCTTATCCAGCCCACCGTGCACCGCATTTGCAAACGTGGTTGCAAAGTCTTCCGTCCCTGAAGTTGCTGACAATGAATTCAACGACCAGCCTTGCACTTGTTCTTGGTGGATGAACGGGCGATGGTCTTAGAAAGACCAGCCGCAGAAACACGAATCAAATTCGTTCTATTGATTTTCATTCAACTCTAGCCTCTATAGGTTTAGTACAGCACCGATAGCAAAGTATGCCACGAAGAATACAAACAACACAACTATTTCAGCATTTTGGCAGCGTCAGGATATTGGATTGCGCGCATGCTGCAATGTTGATGCGTAGACTACACTCTATGTTTGACTCCTTGCTTCATTCTGAAGTACTCTGTGGGCATTTGAGACGTGGCCCCGATTGCCTGCCCCGGATGATTGGCTTCATGATAACCTTCGAGAACGCCCTCGCAATGATCAGCCTCGCTGGAAACCACGCGTTCTAGATGATTCCCGCGGGGTAGAAGTACTACGGCCTCAATGCGTGATTCCTGCTCGTTGTTCTTGCTCTGAAATGCTCTGCTCTGGGATATCCCTTTCTATCCCCCATCTTGCAAGAATCCCTTGGCATCCTTCTGGTGCTCCACTTCACGTGGCTTCTCGGCATGCTTCGCATTCTTGAGCACGAAGAACAGAAACACGATACCAGTTGTCGCTAGTATGACTTGATAAGCGGCGACTCTCCATATTACAATGGACGCCCACGAAGAGAATCCATAGATTGCAATCAGGTAGCCCTGCATGGTGAGCTCCGTGAGTCCCGCGCCGCCTATGGATACCGGGAGTTGGGCGATGGTTTCCACACCGTGGACTGCAATGGTTGAGGAGAGCAGGTCGATCTTCAAGCCTACGGCGTTTAGCACAAGCCAGAGACCCGCACCGTCCAACACATTCTCAGCGATGGTCAGAACAACAGCCTTTAGCGCTACAGGTAGTGTACCTCTTGTTAGAATTGCGCGCGCGGAAACTGAAAAATTCAGAGAGCCGACGACAGCGTGAAGATAGAGGGCTGTAGCTCTTGGGCCACCTACCAGATACTTCGCAATCGTGAAAACAAAATGAGGAACCTTGATGGCTCTCCTAGCCGGAATTATGAAAATGATCGTGTACCCAGCAATCAAGACCAGCGCAATCACAGTAATTGTTGACCCCAGGACGACCGCGCCCTTCAAGAAGGCGTATACGCCCGCGGCAATTCCGAGACTAGCACCAACATATACCTCGATCAGTACCTCAAAATAGCCAATCCAGAGCGCCTTGCCGCCGGTCACCCCCTTCCTCGACAGCCAGGCAGTGCGTATAAAGACGCCCGTACTCGGTGTGGGTGTCGATATCGAGATGAACTCGCTGCTTACTCTGGTAAGCGCCAAGCCACTCAAATCCATTTTCGGGTCACCAGCCAAGCCTACCGTTATCACTCTGAACCGCACGATCTGGACGAGGAGCTTGGCCACAGATGCAGCAGCTGCTAGGCCGAATGTCAAGTAACCGATACTTTCAAAATCCGAGAACTTCACGCCCGAATATAACGAGATAATGATAACAACGGCGGAGGTTAGAACCAAGCCCGCGGCTACCCACTTTATGACCGATCTGGGCAGCTGAAAGCCGCCCGTCGGTGCCTCAGTCGGATCTGCGGTTTCCTGACTCATGCTTCAGACCTCACCATACATATGGTGGGACCGTTGCAAATAAACGAGAAGTCGTCCACTTTATCGGAGGAATCGATCGATCGATCGACCGACTTCTTCATCTTTTCCATACTTATAGATTTCTCAGAGGAATCTTCTGCCATCATGGTTGTTACAACTCCGATTGTTGCAATGTGCCAAAGACTCGACTTGGGTCCGTTAATTGTTCATATTCCGTCTGCAGCAAATTAAACAGGAGTCTTTCTTTATAAATTGTATTGCTGGATAGGAAGATCTCACCTTCTTCACCCGAAAAGTAGTTGGACAAGGCGCGCGCGCATTTTCAAAGCTCTAAAGTCAGCATTGAGATTACGACCCCTCGCCCCTGCAGAACTTGTAAGAGTCATAAACCTCAATCTCTCGCTCCGACTCTTGCCAACAGTCAACCCACTCATCAAGCGCTGAAAAGCTCGCCTCTGCTTCTTGGTATAAACCGGTTTCTCACTTTCAACGTAGCGTCTAAGCTCAAAATCAAATCTTCGAGCGCACAATTCTTGGGCGATTGAATAGGAAAGCTCTAGTCACAGCAAAAAAAGGAGTAGTATTCTTCAACACATGGAATGGTAGCCCGGGAGAGATTCGAACTCGGCTTTGTAAAAGTGAGTTTTCTGTAACCAGGGTATGGGACTTGACCCCGTTTGGGTCCAAATCCCGCCCGGTCCACTCTACGTGAACCCAGTCCAGTTTCAGTGAAAGAAGCCGTTTTCAAAACAGTTTGGGAATTGAAGAAAGAAGGCTACACAGAATCGACGATTGACGGATATAACCGTAAACTGCGATTATTGGCAAGCATCGCTGACTTGCAGTCACCTGAAAATGTGAAGGAAGTCATTGCCCTGAAGACGTGTTCCACTGCTTTCAAGGAGGCTCTTGTCAATGCATACCATCACTATGTCCGTGTCAACGGTCTAGTTTGGATTAGGCCTGTATACAAGCGTCAACACGCATTGCCCTACGTAGCGAGTGCAGAGCAAATTAACCAGATAATCAGTAGAGCCTCACGTCGCTACGCATTGGTGTTCTCGATTCTAAGGGATACAGGGTTGAGACCAATCGAATTTCACTGTTTGACTTTGAGAAGTATTGATTTGGAAAGAGGAGTCATCACGGTCAGGACTGCCAAAGGTGGCAATCCCAGAATGGTGACCATGAAGCCAGCTACGCTTGCAATGCTGAAGGAGTTTGTTGGAAGACACGATTTTGGGCTTGATGATAGACTGTTTCCTGACTCGTATTCAATGAGGCATGCTTTCCAAAGAAACAGGAATGACGTTGCAGTGAAACTGCATCAACCAGAACTAGGAAAATCAGACTCTACGATTTGAGACACTTCTTTGCCACAATGCTGTATCACAGAACCAAAGATATCCTCTACGTCAAACAACAGTTAGGTCACAAGTCATTAGAGTCTACACTCATCTACACACATCTCATAGATTTCAAGTCAGATGAATATACCTGCAGAGTTGCTAAAACGTCAGATGAAGCTCAGAAACTTGTGGAAGACGGCTTTGACTACGTTGTCACAAGCCCTGATGGATGCATGCTTTTCCGAAAGAGAAAGTGACTTGCGCGCGCGCTCCGTAAGGGCGCGTGAAATGGGAAAACTAGCAAGGAAACATAGAAATAGATATTCTTTACAACAAGTCTACGAAATTGTTAGATATATGGTAAATAGAACGTGATGCGATGACAACTAAAAGAAAGAAAGAAAGGATGAAAGAAGAAAAAAAGAAGAAAGAAGCAATGAAGTAGAAATGATGCCTATTGTACCACAGCTTCCCATCGCGCTCGCGGTTCCGTAAGGCGCGCGCTACTATTTTATTATTGATTGTACTCTGCCGACTTTGCCGTCTATCAGTCGTACCTTGATTCCGTGGGGATGAGTTGAGCTGTTGGTGAGGATATTCTTGACGATGCCCTCAGTTAATTTGCCGTTGCGTTGGTCCTGCTTCAAGACGATTTTTACGCGGATACCAGGATTGATTTGACTCCTCTGCTGATTAGGTTGCATTTCCGATAATAGGTGCTTCGCGGCTTATAGTGTATTCGCACTGCTTATCCAAAACGATGAATTGGTGCCGAGGGCAAAGTTTTATCCCCAAACCCACTACATCTACTCTCTCCCCCTCTCTCTGACAGACACAGACAGACAAAAAACAACCAAGCAAAAACAAACAAAAAACGCGCGCGCTTCCAAAAAGACAGCCAAAAACCGTATACCCGCGCACGCTCAGACCAATGCAAGTCTATTTTTCTGTTTTGCGCGCGTTACCCATAAGATTTTGACAATTTTTGCAGGCATCAATAACTTGCAGCCCTTTGTTGGTCGTTTTCCAGAGGCGATCGGCTTCAGCAATGTAACCTGCTTCCTTCAGGTCCACGAGATATCCTTTACATTGAACCGAACTCAAATTCAACTTGTCAATCATCCTAGTTTTCGAGCTTCCATACTCAGCAATCTTCAGGATGCACATGATAATGTCTTGGCGTCCCCTTCGCCCACGTTCACAAGGCACGACATTCGTCCATGTTCCCTTCGGGGTCTCCGTCTTCACGTCCCGCACTTCCCTATTATAAACTAGTTATTCCGGTCAAATAGCTTTTGGTCGCACGCGTTAACACCTCAACGCGGGCTGTCAGTTGCCATCAAAGACTTTACGCAGAAACATCTCAGGGCTCGTTAAGAGCCCAAAGTTTTTTCCCACGTTCATTTTAGCTGGGGTCTCTTCGAGTTTTCGAAAGGTCGCGCGCGCCGTCTTATCTACGTGCACTGTTCCATTGTTATCATTCCGTTTGGTTCCGCCCGACTTCGTCGAAATATTCGCCATCTCCCTCTTAAATAGCCGACAAACGTTCTCGGCGCCGACGATCTCTTCCTTATCAAGGTCCCATTCAGAAGGATGCAGTATGAACGGCTTCGACTGGGTGCCGCCTAGGCCGCCGTGGCTACCAATGAGCTCCTCAAATGCCGCCACCTCGTCTTTCTCCGTGTCGTACATGCTTATGAGAAGGATATCAGGGACACAGTTGAAGCTGTCCAACCTGCGCAGGTGCGCGGCAGCCCGCTTCCCGAATTTGGCCAGCGGGTTATTCCCCTCGACCTTATCGTCCGCGAGGTAATATTTGCCCTTCGCGCCTATGACGACAGGCCCATGCTTCTTCGAGCGGATCATGGCAAAACTCACGCCCTCATGCTGCGACAAACCTTTCACCATCTCTGGATAGGTCTCATTGATATCCTCCAAGCTTATCCGATCCGCCCATTGTGTGAAGTATATCAGGCCCACGTTTCCCGAGGCCAGCACGATTGCATCAATCTTTTTGTCCTCCTTTTTCTTAGACTTCCGATTCACTCTATTTCTTACGTTCTGCAGAGGCACTGTCACCATCTGTCCGTAGTGGTCCTGGTTGGAGTCAAGCTCGAAGTACGTCCTATGCCCCTCAGGCAGAAGCTTCTGCACAATATCTGCCAGGGTGTGACCGTAACGTTGCTTGAACGTGGCGCCGTTGGTCTGACCGTGGTCTGAAAGGACGCAGAGGTAGTACGGGCGTTGGGCGTATGCCTTTGCCGCCTCTATCCTCTTTATGCACCTGTCCAGTTTTCTTAAAACGTAGAAAGCCTCATCGTCCGAGATGCCGCAGTGATGCGCCACCTCATCGTACCCCATGAACGTAATATATACAACATCCTTGTCACCCGCGATAATGTCGCCTATGACCGTGTAAGTGCTCAACTCGCGCAGGAAGACATCCGCCACTACCCTTGTGAAGTAGTATACGAGTCCGCGGTGGCGCAGTCTGGGTAGGGTATTCCGTCGCCACTGCCTGTATCTGGATCGGGCCTCCAGCACTATCTCCCAGAGGGTGTACGCGATCGTGTGGACAAGATTGAAGGAGACCGCGTAGAAAGTGTTCCACGACTCACTGTACAACTCCCTTATCTTGCTGAGCTTGCTGTAGACGAAGATGTTGTCTTTGGCGTCACCAGAATAGAGATTGGCTATAGCGTGTCCATTGGTTGCAAGCAAGCCGTTCCCATCCGAGATGCGTGCCTCGATCGCCGGGGCATCGCCCATGCCGGTGGTCGATATGACTTTGTTGCCTTTCGCTTTTTCCACCCATCGGAAGGCAGGGATGTCTTTGTTGTTCCCGTGCAATATGCCCGCTTGGCTTGCGCCGGTCTGGGACGAAAAGTCCGTTTCCCATCCCTTTATCTTGTGCGTTCCGCTGCTGACCCACCCTGCCAGGGTTGGCATCGTCCCGTTCTCTATCGCTTTGCGGAGAATCGTCTCAGCCAACCCGTCGATCTCCAGAAAGATGAAGCCTGGCTTGTCCTTGTTCTCCGTTGCCTTCTTTGCGCGCCCCTTCATCTTCTTGAACACCGCACGGTAGAATGATGCATCGTCGTCGATGGCGAGTATCCCCGAGACCGCGGTATTGATCAGCGCTATGTTCAAGGGGAGCAAAAGTAACCCCCACCCAGAAGCCTCAATTTGCGAGGTGAAGGAAGCCAGCAACCAGATTATTATGCCGTTCAATAGTAGCGCACTCAAGCCGAACGTTATCACAGAGCGCGCGCCTGCTAACCTCGATAAGAGGGGCCAAAGCAGTGCATTAATTAACCCAAGCCCGGCGGTCGCGATCAGCGCGACGACAAGATTGCGGGCGTAAAATCCAGTCAGAACGCCCGTAAAGAAGATACCCAAAGATGTTAATAACCACACAACTAGTGCGCGTGTGAAACTATCTTTTGTCATGCTCTCTTCTCTTTAGGTTGCAGATCAATGACCGTAATCTCAGGCGCGCAGTTGATGCGGATCCAGAACGCGTTTGTGCCTAAGCCTCGGTTGGTGTACTGGACCATTTCCCACACTTGATACTTTCCGAGGGGATACTTCCTGAAACCCTCACCGCGGAAAGGGGTTCCGAGCTTGGGTATCACAAACTGGCCTCCGTGGGAATGTCCGGAGAGCTGGAGACTGAACCTCTTCGTCTCTGCGCTGATGTCGGCGAAGTCTGGCTCGTGGGCCAGCAGAATTGCTGGTCCGTTGGGCGGCAGCTTCTGCAGCACCTTGTTCAGCTGGTTCTTCTTCACAGTGGTGCTGTCGACCCCTGCAAAATGCAGCGCACATCCCTCTCTAGTCACCGTGTAGACGTCGTTGTTCAACTCTATTATTTTGCTTTCGCTTAGTATCGAACGGATCCTCTTCGCTCCAAGCCAATAATCGTGGTTACCTAGCACTGCCACCGTCGCGTCTCGCGCACGTATTCCCTTGAGCGCGGGGATAAGGTCCTCGACATTCCTCCCTGAGTAAGATACAAAATCCCCTGTGATCGCAACGATGTCCGGCTCCTGCTGGTTGATCAAGCCAACCACGCCCTTCAAACGATCTGCAGAGATCCATTGCCCGTAATGGATGTCGCTGATGTGCACTATACGGTAACCTTGAAAGAGGGTCGGAAGCCCTGGGATATTGATTTTAACTTTCACGACATCGAAATCGCCCGGGTTAAACCTCTGTCCCACCAACTTAGAAGATCTCGACATCATCTTTTGCGCGCCTCTTCGGAGGCGGAAGGTCAAATCCTCTCTAGCATCTTCCACAGGCTTTCGCTTTCTCATTAACCAAATGCCCCCTATCAATTGCCTAGGCGGATGTCGCTCATAATGAGCAAAATTGGTCAATATATTCTGTTTGTCTCTATATTTTAGGCGCTTAACAGCTCCTTATTAGTCTTGATGAATGAACTATGGTTGAAGGGATTTAGTTGGGTCAGGGTTCAACTGGAAGCGTTCTTGTGATGGTGCCAACCTTGAACGAGGAGAGAGGGATAAGAAGGGTTCTAGAAGATGTGCCAAAAGACATCGATGTCTTGGTTGTGGACGGTGGCAGTACAGATGAAACCGTCGAAGTGGCAAGGCAATATCGAGTTAGAGTGATTAGACAGAAGTTCGGGAGAGGTAAGGGTTACGGTGCTAGGACAGGGATGGAATTCTTTCTCAGCAGTAAATACGACGTTTTGTGCATGATTGATGGCGACGGAAGCAATGATCCCGAGGAGTTGCAAAAAATGATTGAGGCTATGAAGGATGAAAGGGCCGAGGTTGTGCTTGGTTCAAGGGTAAGGGGGAAACGAGAAAAAGGCGCTATGACTCTATTTACGATTTTTTCCAACGTCATTGTGTCGCTGTTTCTTGGGTTGCGATTCCTAAGGATTTTTACAGATGTGCAAACAGGCTATTGGGCATTCAGCAGGAAAGCGGTTGAAACTCTTTACCCAAGGTTGAAGGCTAAGGGATTCGAGATAGAAATGGAGATTTTTGTGTTGGCATTGGACGTTGGGCTGAAATGCGTTGAGGTGCCCGTGGGATACAAAAAACGATTGGGTAAAACGAAGTTTCGTCTTTCTTTACGTTTCAGAAATTTTGGCTACATGATTTACTACTGGTTACGTTCTTTCTTTTGAGTAGAAGAATGATGATAATCAATGTACTGTTAAAGCGGTCGTCTGATTGCATGAAACGGTTCATCTCTGGGGCATTCTATCAGGAGCACCTAAACCAAAAAGCTTAAAGCATGTGCTTCAAATAGCGTGTTCTCAAAAAGGGGGTATAAATTAGGATGAAACCCAAAGAGTTTATCGACAAAGACGTTTATGCTGGAGAAGAGAAAATAGGCAAAATCAAAGAAATCAGAATAAACCCAGAAAGTTGGAAAGTAACTCATCTTGAAGTCGAATTGACTAAGGATGTAGCTGAATCTGTGCTTGGCGCAAAGAAAGGTGGAGTGCGAAACATGTTGGACACTTCAGCCCTAGAGAGTGGGGTTGCACGCTGGACAGACAGAGGGCTAAACATAAGAGTCCCAAAAACAGAACTTCACGCGTACTTGAAACCAGTAACTGGAACTTAGTTGGGGATTGGCCATGGACGTTTTTTGGACGATTGTTGTTATTCTCGTGATATTATGGTTACTGGGATTCTTTGCTGGCGTAGGTGAATTGATTCACATACTACTTGTGATTGCCGTAATCGTAGTAGTCTATCGGCTTCTGACTGGAAGACATGTTTTGAGTGGAGAAAAAAGATAGCGTTCACAGACTGGATCGCCCCCTCCAATAACTCGCGCGCCCTGAACTGACAGACTTCAATGCGCGCGCGAAGTCCTCTGAATAGTCTTCATATTCTCCCTTTTGGGTCTCATATGTTGCGGGCTTGTCGCAGAAGTCACACTTCCCCATCCCTAGAATTTTCTTCCACATTTCCTCTTTCTTGTTCATCTTTCTTTGCCTCCCCCCAATCATCGGTGGAGAAATTTCTGTTCCACTATCTTCTGCTTCTGTGATACATTCCATTCAGCACTCATAGACATCATTGAAGTCCTCTTCCGATGAGCTCAGTGAAGAAGAGTTAGCAGTTGTTGATATTCTGACAAAGCCAAAACGAAGGCTTACAACAAAAGAGGAGCAACAAGTCAAAGCCGTAGTCAGGGAGCTTCTCGAAACATTGAAAGAACAGAAGTTGGTTCTGGACTGAAAGAAAAGAACAAGAACAAGAGCAGATGTACAAGTGACCATCGAAGACATCCTCTACAAGAAATTGCCTGAACCAGAGTACACGCCAGAAATCAAACAAGAAAAGACATTTCCAGTGTATCAACAATGTTTATGATTCATACTCTGGGGCAGGGCAGAGCGTATACACTTAGATTCATGTGGGGCAGTATCGATCGATCGGATCGCATACCAATGACTTACTCATCTGGGTCTTCTTCGTCCGATATTGCGTCGTAGCTGCTTTCTTGTCGCAGACTTCCGCACTCCTCACAAATGTCCTCGTCTGCTGGGTTCAGGTGGTCACATATCGGGCATGTCCATTTCTTCATTGTTTCCTGTCTCCTCCCTTTCTAAGCTTCAAGAACAGCTTCAGTCCTTCCTTCGGCTCGGTTGGCATTGCTTCCATTTCAATGATACCTATTGTACCCTTTTGTCCTCCTTGCATCAGTTTCTCAAGTCGCTTTTTCTCAACAACCGGTTTTACTAATTCCCAGAGGGCTTCAGCAAACAGCTTACTATCCTCTTCTAGGCTTGTCACTTTACCATTTCCACTGCTCTTGTTTTCTAGAGGTATTGCTTCTATTACTTTGTTCCATGAGTCCTTCAAGTCCTCTCTATCTAGGAAGTATGTCAGTAGTTCTTCTGGTACTGATTTGAAGCTAAGAATCTTAACAATAGTTTCGTTTAGTCCTAAGTTAATGGCATTGGAAATCCAATACTTTCTGAATAGATGTTGGTTGATCCTTCGTTCTCATCCAACAATTGAACAAGCATTCTGCATCATTTTGTCTACTCCTCTTTGACTTTTCGGCAGCGTGATCTTGGCTACTTTCAATTGTTCAAACAGAGCTTTAGTCTCCTCCGAAATGTAACATTTTCCAACCACAGACTCTTTCTTCGAAAGTAGTAGAAATTCTCCAGATGCTATTTGTTCATTTGTTATTTTTAGTAAGTCACCCATTCTAGCAGGAAGATCCCTAGACAAGGACATCCAAGCCTTAACGGAGATATCATTCAATCTGAAGATTCTCTGAAGATCTTCTATAGTTGGTTTCCAGTTCTCAATCTTCATGTGAGTCTTTGGAAGTTTGTTTTTCAACTTTAACGCAGAGCCAACATAAGAAAATAGTGACTGAAGACCAATAACATAGTTCCTAGCTGTGTTTGACGATACTCCTTTTTCCTTCTGAAGCCATTGATAGTATTGAATTATTCTCGTTTCAAAGTTTCGTTCTGACTGCCTAAGTTTTATTAACTCCTCAGTGGAGTCTATCTCCATGAATTCCTTGAAGTTGGTGAGAGTTCTTGAATATGTCTTTCGTGTCTCCTGTCCTAGAATCTGAGAAAGCCATTCCTCTTCAATTGTCATATTATCCATTTTCTCAATTCCTCCTTGTCCTTTTTATGAAGAGGAAATCAGAACAGATTGTTCAGGATGATATGAAATTGTTCGTGAGACAACCTCGGTATTCAGGAGAGTCTAGAGAACTTGGACGTACTAGTCTGCGTTAAACATGTTCCTGAAACGGCGGACGCTGAACTGAAAATCGATGCAACGGGAAAAACCATCGAGAGAACCGGGTTGGTCTATGACATTAATGAGTGGGATGACTATGCGCTCGAAGAGGCTGTGAGGATGAAGGAGAAACAGGGTGGAACGGTTACGGCAATAACCGTGGGCGGCGACGATTCCGATAGCACGCTGAGAAAATGTCTGGCTCGCGGGGCCGATAAGGCGATAAGGCTTACTGATCCCAAGTTTGAGGGTTCAGACAGCCACGCCATAGCGAAGATCCTTCACTCAGCCATTAAAACGTTGCACTTTGACCTGATACTCTGCGGTGTGCAATCAGGAGACGGCGGATATGCGATGGTTGGTCCAATCCTCGCAGAGATGCTTAACATCCCGCATGCGACGATGGTCAAGAAAATTGAGCTTCTAACGGGTTCAGTAAAGGTCAACCGCGAACTCGAAGGCGGCTTAGAAGAACAAATCGAAATAAAGCTTCCCGCATTGTTCGCGGTTCAGACCGGAATAAACGAGCCGAGATACGTTTCGATAATGGGCATACGTAAGGCAATGCAGAAAGAAATAAAGCTCATGAGCCTCGCGGAGACGGGACTGGCCGAAAACGATGTGGGCATTTTAGGCTCTTGGATAAGACTGGAAAAGCTGTACATCCCGCCGGTTGAGAAACAAGCCGAATTTCTTAAAGGGAACCCAGACGAGATCGCGGCCAAGATTACCGAGATTCTCAAGTCAAGGGGGCTACTATGATGGCGGAAATCCTCGTTCTGGCTGAGCACCGCCAGGGACAGATGCGAGACATAACGTACGAGATGCTCACTAAAGCCAGAGAACTCGTTGAAAAGACAAGTGCGAAGCTGGCTGTTGCCATACTGGGCAACAAGATCAAGGAACTCGCGAAGCCTCTAGCAGAGTATGCGAGCACGGTCATAGTGGTTGAAGACCCGAAGATCGAGAATTTCAACTCTGAAGCCTACAGGAAAATTCTTTCAAAATTAATCGCTGAGCGCAAACCCTCATTAATAATGGTCGGACACACGAGCTACGGAATTGATCTGGCTCCGCGACTAGCGGCTGCACTGAACCTGCCGTTGGCAACGGACTGCATAGACTTTTCATTCGAGAACGAAGCATTCACAGTGACCCGACAAATGTTCGGGGGCAAAGTGAACGTCAAGGCTACCGCTAGAAAGGCCGACACCTACATAGTGACGATACGGCAAGCAGCGTTCACCGCGGCCAAACCAGCAACGCCAGCAAACGGACAAATCGTCGAAGAGCCCTCACCGCTGGCAGAAGAGATAACTGAAAAACGCTTCATACAATACGTTCTGCCGCCGCCAGGCGGGGTAGACATAACAGCCGCAGATAAGCTCGTCGGCATCGGCCGCGGAATAAAGGATGTAGCAAACCTGCCCATTATGGAAGAACTGGCGAAAACTCTGGGCGGAGTACTATCCTGCTCGCGGCCCATAGTTGACAAGGGCTGGCTTCCGAGCGACAGGCAAGTGGGCACTTCTGGAAAAACCGTGAAACCGAAACTCTATTTAGCCATGGGCATAAGCGGCGCGTTCCAGCACGTGTTAGGCATGAAGAGTTCAGATCTGATCATAGCCGTCAACAAGGATCCAAAAGCCCCGATATTCAGCTTCGCCGACTACGGAGTCGTCGAGGACTTGTTCAAGATAGTTCCACCATTGAAAAACAAGATTAATGAGGCACGAACGCAGAAAGCATGAGCTAACTAGGGAGAAGATGAATATGGACTTCAAACTTAACGATGAACAGCAAGAAATTAAGCGTGCCGTACGCGAATTCGCCGAGAAAGAGTTCACACCGGAACTGGCGCTGGAATACGACCAGAAAGAAGAATTCCCGTTCCCCCTCTACAAGAAAGCAGCGCAGTTGGGGATTACGAGCATGCGAATACCCCAAGAGTATGGCGGACAAGGCTACGGCGTGCTTGAAGACTGCATAGCCGTGGAAGAAATGTGCAGAGTCGACCCAGGCATAGGCGTAGCAATCTCATTGGGAAACCTGATGATCCCGGACCTGCTGCTCAAGCATGGTAACGATGAACAGAAGAAGAAGTATATTCCGCCGCTTGCGAAGGGTGAAAAGATAGCCGCAGCTGCGTTCACCGAGCCAGAGCACGGAAGCGACATCACCCGTATGGACTCGACAGCCGCAAAGACCGGACAAGAATGGACGATCAACGGAGCCAAAGAATTCATAACGAACGCCACGACCGCCGACACTTTCATCCTTCTTTGTCAGTCGGACCAGAACGCGCAGCCCTCACACAGGGGACAGAGCATATTCATCGCGGAGAAGGGCATGGGTGGACTCGACGCCACGAAACTGCATTGGAAGATGGGCATAAAACCCTGTGTTACGGGTTCGCTTTCGATGTGCGACCTGAAGGTTCCGGAGACTAACCTCGTAGGCGAACTGAACAAGGGCTTTTACTACACGCTGGAGCTTTTCGACGGGACCAGAATCACTGTGGCAGCACAAGCCGTCGGCATGGCCCAAGGCGCCTTCGAGAAAGCGCTGAGCTATGCGAAAACACGAAAACAGTTTGGACAGCCGATAATGAATTTCCAGGGCATAAGCTTCAAGCTCGCTGAGATGGCGATCAAAATCGAATCTGCTCGGCTGATGATGCACAAGGCGGCCTGGCTCTACGACAAAGAAAAGCCGAACGCAGTCGCGACTTCGATGGCAAAGGCATACGCAGGCCGAGTGGCCATGGAAGTCACAGACGAGGCCATACAGGTCTTCGGAGGTTACGGCTACCTAGCCGACTATCATGTTGAACGTTTTCACCGGTGCGCAAAGATAACCGAAATCTACGAGGGAACGAGCGAAATTCAAAAAAGCACCATCGCAGGATACCTTGCAAAACAACCATAATCCCATTCCACTTTTCTTTATGATTCGTGCACGGAGATATATCGAGCATTCGCAAGTTTTATTACCGATCCCAAGTCTACGCAATATCAGATCAGAGGAGGCAGATTGTCTTGACTGCAGAGAAGATCAAGAAAGCAGCCGTAATCGGGTCAGGAGCCATGGGCCACGGAATCGCGGAGCTTTTGGCTATGAACGGATATCACGTTGCGATGGTTGACGTTAACGATGAAATCTTGCAGAAAGCTAAAGAGAAGATCAAATGGAGCCTGGATAAGTTCGCTGAGAAAAGGAGGATAAGACAGGAGGATGCGGACGCGGCACTTGCAAGAATCAGCACGACGACCAGTTATGAAGAGGCAGCAAAAGACATAGACTTCGCGATAGAAGCAGCGCCCGAAAACATGGAGCTAAAGAAGATGGTTTTCGCCAAACTTGATCAAGCAGCTCCTCCAAATGCAATATTGGTCTCAAACACGTCGGCTTTGAGCATAACAGAGATGGGAAACGCTACCAAACGCCCAGACAAAGTTGCGGGAATGCACTTTTTCAACCCTCCTC
>Ga0315279_10005964_pt1 | contig 15557 bp, 12 predicted proteins | sample YL17G06_20_MG_FD_203694 | JGI IMG/M metagenome (GOLD analysis project Ga0315279, IMG submission 203694) | Sediment microbial communities from Yellowstone Lake, YNP, Wyoming, USA - YL17G06_20 | ecosystem: Environmental > Aquatic > Freshwater > Lake > Sediment | place: USA: Wyoming | collected... | reverse complement strand
CCACAGGTTCGCCCCTGGCCTGCTCCGGAGACATGTAGGCGACGGTCCCGGCAACGGTCCCGCTCCATGTGGTCTGGGCTTTCGCGGCCAGTTTGGCAATCCCGAAATCCATGATCTTGACCTGACCTCGGGCGGAGACGATGATGTTCGCGCTCTTGATATCCCTGTGGATGACGCCCTTGGCATGGGCCTCCTCCAGCCCCTCGGCCGTCTGGAACGCGATGTCCAGGGCTTCAGGGATGGACAGCGGGCCTTCCTTGATCCTGTCCTTTAGACTTCGGCCGGCGCAGTAGGCCATGGCGATGAAAGCCTGGCCGTCCCTCTCGTCAATCTCGTAAACCGTGCAGATGTTGGGGTGTTCAAGGCCGGCCGCCACTTGGGCCTCCTGGATGAACCTCGCCCTATCCGATTCCGTCCCGAGGATCTCGGACTTCAGGAACTTGAGGGCGACCGTCCTTTTCAGCTTAGTGTCCTCGGCCTTGTAAACGACGCCCATGCCGCCTTCCCCAAGCGCCTCGACGATGGAATAGTGGGAAACCGTCCGCCCGATCATAGACACCGTATGCTTCTCCCCTCTCTTGATTCCACTGTTTATTATGAGGATAACAACTCTCCATGGAATAGTCAAACGGGGGGACTGCCGGGTTCTCGACCGATTTTCCTTGATTCCATCTGGCTTATCGGATATATTTCCATGGGGAATTCGGGAGGGAAGATTGAAAACGCCACCTGCAAAAAACTTCAAATGCCAGGTTCTCTTCCTCTTGGCCTCGTTCTCCATCCTCCTGTCCGCCCGTGCCGCTGAGATCCCTTGCGTCTGGTCGAATGTCGAAAAGATCGTAGCGGTGGGTGACCTTCACGGGGATTACGAGAATTTCGTCAAGATCCTGCTGGGCGCCGGACTTGTTGACGAAAAACTTCAATGGGCCGGCGGGGAAACTCATTTCGTCCAGACCGGAGACATCATGGACAGGGGGCCCGGAGCAAAGATGATCTTCGACGTCCTGCGACGCTTGGAGAAAGAGGCCGAACGAGCCGGCGGAAAAGTCCATGTTCTCCTCGGCAACCACGAAGAGCTCAATATCACGGGGATCGCTTTCGACTACCCCGACTACATCACTGTCGAACAGTTCGTTTCCTTCCTGCCCCGAGACTACCGGAGGGAAAAGGAGCGGGAATTTCTCAAAAGGATCCGGGGCACTTTCACGCACGGAAACGAGGAAACTCCGGATGCCGGCACACGGGACAAGCTCCATGAATTCTGGCGGGGGCTCATGCGGACGGATGACGCGCGGCGGGTCTACGTCAACTCCTTCAACGATACTTATGGCAAGTGGCTGCTCGAAAAGAACGCGGTCATCAGGATCAATGACACGGTCTTTGTCCATGGCGGGATCAGCGAAAAATACTCGACCTGGAAGCTCGAATCGATCAATTCCCTGCTCAGGCGCGAGCTGTCCTTCTTCAAGGGCCGCAGGAAGGTCTTCCTCCGTTACGCGAAGCCTTTCGAAGCGAAGATCGTCTACGATGCCAACGGCCCTCTTTGGTTCAGGGACCTGGCTGTTAAGGACGAGAAGTCCATCAATGGCGAGTTCGAGCGCGTCCTCAAGAACCTCGGGGCCGGCCACATGGTCATCGCCCACACGTTCTATCGCGGCAACGGGGTAACCCCCGTCGTCGCCCCGCGATTCATGAGCCGTTTCGGCGGAAGGCTGTGGATCATCGATACCGGCATCTCCAGTTATTATGGGGGGGTCAACAGCGCCCTGATCATCGAGAACAAGGACTTCATGCTCTGGGGAGATACGGAAGCGGACGAGGCCGTCCTCGGGATCACCGTTCCCGGAAAAGCGGACGGCGGGGGAGATTCGGCCGACGATATTGAAAACTATCTCAGAAAAGCCGGCGTCGGGACGATCGTCAGGGGCGCCCAAAGGGGGCGCACGGAGCCTTGGACGATCATCTTGGATGATGGTCAGGCCGTCAGGCGGTCGGTTTTCAAGTACGTCGACCGCCGCAGGCCCTCCCCGCTCCCGGACAGTTTCAATTATGAGATAGCCGCCTACGAACTCAGCAAGCTCCTCGGCCTTGATATCGTCCCCCCTGTCGTTGAGAGACGGATTGAGGGGACGAAAGGTTCCCTCCAGGCCTTCGTCGAGAACGCGGTCCCGGAGGCGGTCCGGCGGCAAAACGGGCCGGAACCCCCGGCGCCGCTGAAGTTCGGAGAGGCGCTCGAGACCATCAAGATCTTCGCCATGCTGGTCAACGACGCCTGCGAGAACTTCGAAGACACGCTCGTCCAGACCGGGACCTGGCGTGTTTTCCGAGTGGACTTCTCCGAGGCCTTCGGACCCTCGCCCGAGCTCAGGCCCGATTGCATCCCGGCGTTCTGCCCCGATGAGCTCGACACGAAACTTCGGGACCTCGACGACCGGGTCATCGGACAAAAGCTCGCCCCCTATCTCAACAAGGACGAGATCGAGGCGCTCATCCGGAGAAAGGGCCGGCTCGTCCGGGTATTGGAAGGCCTGAAGAATTAGGAGGTGCCCATGGGCCGAACAGCCGGGGATGCATCCGGGGTGACCGGGAAAATGTCTCCAGGGCCGATCGAGCGTTTCCTGGGACTGTTCACGGATATCAGGCCGGGCGAGGCTCAGAAGGCCTTGCTGCTGGCCCTGAATATCTTCCTGCTCCTGCTGGCCTATTACCTTATTAAGCCGGTCCGCGAAGCGCTCTTGCTGATCAACGCCAAGGCGCCCCAGACGAAAGCCTACTTGAGCGGCGCCCAGGCCATCCTGCTCGTTTTCGTGGTCAAAAGCTTCAGCCGGCTCGCCTCCCGCGTCCCGCGGCATATCCTTATCACCTGGACCACTCTTTTTTTCGTCTCCAACATCCTGATCTTTTACGTTCTTCACCTCAGCGGGACGCCCGTCAAGACCATGGGGATCGTTTTTTTCATTTGGATCGGGATCTTCAACATCTTTGTCGTCGCCCAGTTCTGGGGATTCGCCAATGACCTCTACACCGATGAAGCCGGAAAACGGATCTTCCCTCTCATCGCCGTCGGGGCCACCCTGGGCGCCGTGTTCGGGAGCAAGATCGCGGGCTGGCTCATTCAGCCCTTCGGATCCTTTAACCTTATGGTCCTTTGCGGAGCGGTGCTCCTGGCGTGCATCGCTTTGTCAAGGTTTATCCACAACCGGGAATTCAGGCCCTCAGAAGCCGAGATCCAGGGAGCCGATCGGGCCTCCCGTAAGGACCGGGAAGACCAGGTCAAGCCGCTCCGTCCCGGCGGGGGATTCAAACTCGTCTTCCAAAGCCGATACCTCTTTTTCATCGCCCTTCTCATAGGGATCTACAACTTCATCAATATGACAGGGGAGTATATCATCAGCGACGTCAGCACCCGAGTCGCCCTCAGGGCGGTTGAATCGGGGACGGCGGCCGGCTTGACGATGGGACAGCTCCAGGGAAAGTTCTTCGCCGACTACCAATTCCTGACGAACCTTCTAGCCCTTCTCATCCAGCTTTTCCTAGTGTCCCGGATCTTCAAACGGGTGGGGGTCGGCGGGGCCCTTCTGTTTCTGCCGTTCATCGCCCTGGGAGGCTACGGCCTGATCTCTTTCGGGGCCCTCCTCATCCTTGTCAAATGGGTAAAGGCCATGGAGAACGGGACTGACTATTCACTAATGAACACGACAAAAGCAGCCCTTTTTCTCATCACGCCGAGAGAGGAAAAATACAAGGCCAAGGCCGCTATCGACACTTTCTTTGTGCGGGGCGGCGACGCCCTGGCCGCCTTGTGTGTCTTTGTCGGGACGACATATTTCGCCTTGGCCATCGAAAAGTTCGCGGTCATCAACGTATTTATGGTCTTAGTCTGGATCGCCCTTTGCTTTCTGATCATGAAAGAATACAAGAAGCTCAAATCCCGAGGGTCAACGCCTTAGGTCTTTCAGCTTGATGATCCCGCCGGAATCCTGGGTGATGTAAAGATAGCCCTCATCGTCCCAGGCGAACCCTTCCTGTTCGTTGCCGGGGAACGCGTATTCATGGACGAGCTTCCCTTCCAAGGTGATCTCGACGAAGATGTTGTCGGCATCATCGATGGCATAAAGATGCTTCTTCAGGGGATCATAGGCCAGTCCCGATGGGTCATCCATCTTGAAGGGAAGGACCCTCAGGATCCGCGCTTCAGAGCCGTCTTTCCCTCCCGTTCTCAGGGGAACAAAGAGCTCCATGATGCAGGGGGGGTCCTCCTGGTTCCCGGCGTAGAATGTCCCCCCTTCCGAATGCCCGTCGTCGGGGATGAAGACCAGCGACTCGAGGCCGTTGTCGTACCGGTCCGTTTGTTTCTGGAGGAAATTCGGGTCCCCCTGGAACCCCCTATTGACCGCGAACCTCCGGGTGACCGCCCGCTTGTCGGGGTCGAATTCCAGGATGACGTCCTCGCCCTCGACGACGACGTAGAGGAGGCCAGTGCGCGGGTCGACCGTCACGTCCTCGAGGTCACCCGGCACCTTTTGGCTGAACACCGCGGTCCCGTCGGTCCTCATCTCGAAGACTTCGCCTTCGTCGCTAACGACGAAGAACGTCTTCCGGGCGGGATGGAAGCAGATCCCGGAGGGCTGGAGGATGCCTTGCTTGTCGATGTTGCCGGTAAAGCCCGGGCTCCCGGGCCACTCGCAGGGATACCGAATGTCAGGAGTGGACCGGGGACGGGCGCAGGAACCCAGGACCGCGACCAGGAGCCCGAAAATAACGAACGTTCTCATAGACTTCTTTGCCATCGTGTCCCCAATTTATTACAGAAGTCGACGGGCTGTCAATCCACCCGCCGTCCCCCCTGATTGCCGATAGGATTCTTTCTCCTCAAGCCATGACGCCGGCCTCCGGCGATAGCCGGAATTCCGGCTCACGTCCTATCAACAATTTTAAACCATCCGGATTTGATTTTCTTAACGTCCGGGATTATGATAGGGGTAGAAAATCGGGGAGATCGAATCGACGAGGAGGGAGCCGATGAAGCATAAGGCCTTTGCAATCATGTTCCTGGGCGTGGCCCTCGTTCACGGGCCCTCCGCCTTCGGACAGTTCCTGACTCAGGAGGTCGCCGGACGCGAAGGGATTGAACGCTTCCTGATTACGGCCGAGATCCTGCGCACCGAGCCCATCGGCGAGGGCGTGACCAAACCGACCAAGGTCTACCTCCGGAAGGATGGCATCGAAGGAAAGGCCGTTTGGAAGAACCCGAGCGGACTGCAATTCGGGTTCTGGGAGGGCTGGCAGTACGAGATCGCCGCCTACCGGATGGACAAGCTCATCGGCCTCAACATGATCCCGCCCACCGTGGAAAAAGTGCTTAATGGGAAAAAGGGTTCGCTTCAATATTGGGTGGAGACCAAGTGCAGCCTGCTCGACCTGCAGGAAAAGGGAACTCCCATCCCGGAATCGGCCAGAGAAAGCACAGACAGGATGAAATACCTCACCCGGGCCTTCGACAGCCTCATCGCCAATGAGGACCGCACCCAGCAGAACATCCGCTACACCGAGGATTGGCGGACGATCCTCATCGACCACTCGCGATCGTTCCGTTCCGGCAGGGAGTTCACCGAGAAGCTCATGTTCGGCGCCCGCGGGATCCGGAAGAGCGCTGACGGACGGCCCTTCCTCTTCCGACGGCTCCCCCGCGCCTTCGTAGACAGCCTCAAGACGATGACCTTCGAGAACGTCAAGGGGGCCGTCGGGACCTGCCTCGCCGATAAGGAGATCCGCTCCCTCCTCGCCCGCCGCGACCTCCTTCTCGAAGACATCGCGGAGATGATCAAGGCGGAGGGGGAGGACAAAGTCCTGTATTGAAAAAGGAGGGAAAAATGAAAAAGGGAGTCGTCATCATCATGGCCTTCGCCATGGCCGTTCTCGGAACGGCGCGGGCCTTCGCCCAGTTCACGCCCGAAGAACTGGCCGAGCGTCCGAAGTGGGAGGAATTCCTCAGGACGGCCGAGATAGCCAAGCAGGAGCAGATGAAGGGAGACCAGGCGGTTACCAGCCCCTGGCAGCTGACCTTGAAATCGGGCGAGGTGGTCCGCGATGCCCTATGGAAGAACCCCATCGGCAAGATGGGCGGCTACCTCGAGGGCTGGCCGTACGAGATCGCAGCCTACCTGCTGGACAAATCCCTGGGGCTCAACATGGTCCCGCCTACGATCGAGAGGAGGTTCCATGAAGACAGGGGCTCCATCCAGCTCTGGATACCGGACTGCATCACGCTCAAGCAGAAAACGGACCAAAAGATCAAGACGCCCCCCATCAAAGTCTTCAAGTGGAACCGGAGCACATACCTCCAGCGGGCTTGGGACAATCTCATCGCCAACGAGGACCGTCACATGAACCAGATCCTCATCACCAAGGACTGGCGGATGATCCTGATCGACCACTCCAGGTCCTTCCGGTCCTCGAAGAAGTTCACCAAGGAACTCATCTATACCGAAAAGCACCGGGAAGGGCCCAAGCTCATGAGCGAGCTGCCGCGCGCGTTCGTGGAAAAAATCAAGGCCCTGACGTTCGAGGGGATCAAGTCGGTCGTTGGCGAATACCTCAAGGATGAAGAGATCAACGCCGTTCTGGTCCGCAGGGACCTCATCCTGGCTGAAATCGAAAGGCTCGTCCAAAAGAACGGGGAAGACCAGGTCCTATACTGAATCCGCGGCCGAGGGAAGCGTCTTGAAAACGACCAGCACGTTTTGGCCGGGTTCCCGTTTGTATTCGAAGCCGTCCATGAGGGTCTTGAAGAGGTAGATTCCGAACCCTCCTCTCTTGCCCGTCCTGATCTTTTCCTGGATGTCGGGAGGCATGGCCTGACGGGGATCAAAGGAAATCCCCGTATCCCGGAACTCGAAATAGACTTTCCGCCCCTCGAACCAAGTCCGGAGGACGAAGTCCCCTTTTTCTTCCGGGTAGGCGTAGAGGATGATATTGACGGTGATCTCATGGAGCGAGAGCTCGATCTTGAAATAGTCCTCCTCGGCCAAGTCGATGCCCCGGAGGGAATCCCGCAGAAAAGCGCGGACTCGGTCCATGGCCTGTAAGCCCGCCTTCACCCTCAATTCGCCCAAGGATACTCCCTCACCCGACCCTCTTCACGAGGACGAGCGTCATGTCGTCGCAAGGGTCAGCGCAACCTGTATAGCTCCGGACCTCGGCGAAAACCCTTTCCATGATCTTCGGGACGGCGAGGCCCATGTTCTCCCTGAGAAGCGCCTGGAGCCTCTCCTCCCCGTATTCTTCATTCCCGACACTCCGGCCTTCCGTGATCCCGTCGGTATACAGGCAGAGCAGGTCGCCGGGGCCGAGGCGGGCGCTGCCCGCCCCATAGATGATCCCAGGGAACATCCCCAGGCAGAAGCCTGTGCTCTCCAGCCTTTGAAGACCGCCTTTTCCATCCAGCACGATCGGCGGGTTGTGCCCGGCGTTGACGAAGGTCATTTCTCCTGTTTCCGTGTCCAGCTCGCCGAAAAAGAACGTGATATACGTATGACTCTCGGAGCTTTGATGGACGAAGTCGTTGAGGCGGGCGGCCATTCCCGTCAGGTCATGGCGGGGGCCGACCTCCGCGCGAAGGGACGCCCTCAGGGAGGCCATAAGTAGGGCCGGCCCTACGCCGCAGCCCGAAACGTCGGCGATCGCGATGCCCAGACGTCCGGAATCGAGAGGGATGAAATCGTAGTAATCGCCGCCGATCTGGAAGCAGCCTTTATTGCCGCCGCAGACATCGAACTTCTCCAGCCGCGGGGCCTCCCTGGGAAGGAGGTTCCTCTGGATCTGGGCGGCTACGGCCATCTCGCGCTCCATGCGGCACTTCTCCAAAGACTGCTCCATGAGCTTGGCGTTCTCAATCTTGACCGCGGCCACGTTGGCCAGGAGCGTCAAGAGTTTCAAGTCGTCCTCCGTGAACGGATTGATCGGGGAGGCCCTGTCGGCGTAGACGATGCCGATGATCTCCTGGTTGTTCCACAGCGGGACGCACATGGCGGTCCGAACATTCGAGCGGAGGATACTCGCCTGTTTTTTGAACTGCGTATCCGACTGGACGTCGGAGAGCAGGATGGACGAATTTCTGGCCATCGCCGTATTGAGGATCGTCCGGCTGACCAGGATGTTCTGGTTCTTCAATTCGAGGTTGACGATCCTGACGACCTTGGGGATAAGTTGGGCCGGTTCGCCTTCCCTCAACATCAGGACGCCCCTGTCCATGGGGATGTTCTGGGAGATGAGGTCCATAATGTGGTCCAGGAGCTGGTCCAGGGGAAGATGATAGATGAGGGCCTGGCTGACCTCGTTGAGCACGGAGAGAAACTTATGCTCGAGGCGGAGTCTCTCCAGGTCCGCCACTTGAGGCTGGGGCTGGGTCGTTGTTTCCACGGCCGGCTTTTTCAGGATGTCCCGGACCCCGATGATGGTGTTGTACTCGCCGAGGCTGGGAGGTCCCTCTACCATCTCGATACGAGTCTCGGCCTCGCGGTCGAAGATGATCCTGGTCGATCCGAGGAGGACCTCGTCGCCCTTCCTGAGCTCCGTCTCGAGCTGGATCTTGTTCCCGTTGACAAAAACACCGTTCTTGCTCCCCAAATCCCGGATGACATACCCCCCGTCCGTCGCTGCGATCAGGGCGTGTCGGCTCGAACAGAACTGATCCGGAAGTGACAGATCGTTCTCCAGGGCCCTCCCGATAGACATCCGGCCACGTTCCAGAACGCGAGTGAACGGCTCTCCCGTTTTCGGATAAACATACAGACTGGCCATTGGAATGCCTTGTCCCGATTCTAACGGAAGACAGCTCCTCCTTTCAAGTCCGAATCACGCCCCTTTTTCTCGAGGGCCCTGTACAACTTCCGGCAGCGTCGGATCCTCTCTTCCGGCGGGAGGTCCTCGATCAGGGGGAAAAGGAACTCCTTGATGTCCTTGCGGATGACATTGTCCAGGAGCTCCAGGGAATAGTCGATGGACTTCCGCGTCCCCTGGCAGATGTTCTGATAGGCCTTGACGATGTCTTCGGAGGGATAGATGAGGCAGAGAAGGTCGAAGATGCGCTTGATCCGCAAGGTCAATTGGCACCCAAGATCCTCCTCCGGACGGCTTTCGAGGAGAACCTTGAAGCCCATCCGGACTTGGGCCAGGATGGCTGGGACGATTCTTTTCTCCCTGAAGACGATGCCGGGAGTCCCGGATCTGATCCGGTAGAGGGCTTCGATGATCTCAGGTTCGATCTCAGCATGGCCGTTCACAAGTTCGGCGGCAAGAGCGTCGGCCGCTCTTTGGGTGCTCATCCGGGCCAGGACCTCGGGGAGCGCCCGGCGGACGGAGATGTTTTGTTTGGGGTCTTTCAGGTTCCGCAACAGGGCGGCCAGAATCCTGCCGCCATAGGCGGCCAGCGCCTCCTTGGCGACTTGACGGGTCTGGGAATTCCCCAGCTGTTGAACGATGAGGGGAATAAGCTCTTTTCGCTTGAGCTTGGCGGCGCTGTCCAAAGCGTAGTTCAGGACGTCCGGCGACGGGTCCCTCAGGAGTTGGTCCAACTGGCGAATGACCCGGGGTTCCGGCGTCATCATCCCGAGGACCTTGGCCGCCTCCATCCTCTCAACTTCCGACTTTTGTCCCTCTCCCGCAGTCTTCTCCAAGTGTTCGCCCATAACTTTCCGGTACGTTTCGAGTTCAAATATTTCTTTGATCTGGGTCCCGAACTCCTCCTCGGCCAATACGTCCTCCATCCCCGCGAAGAAGGATTCCCCGCCGACGTCGAGAAGGGAATCCATGGACCTTGCCCGCAACTCGCCATCCTTGCCGGCCAGGATCTCCCTGAGCTCGGGTGTTAACTTGTCCTTCCGGACGAGGTCGAAGAGATTCATGGCGTAGAGGACGGAACTTCGTTCCCGGCTCTGAATGGTATCGAAAACGAGCCGGGCCGAGTCGACGTCCATGCGCTCAGCCACGACTTTTTCTCCGTCCTCCCACCTCCTCTCCAGGTCCTTCTTGACGACGCCGAGGTATTCGCCGAAGATCAGCCGAACCAGCAGGAGCCAGAGGACCAGGAAAACGATGGTGATGATACTGATGGACGCCAAGCCGACGTGGAGAACCGCGTAGAAGAGGAAGAACAGAAGCGCTCCTAAGGCCGTCGAGAATTTGTTGAGGAACATGTCGAGGAACATCTTGGCCTTGTATTTGATGTCCGCGGGCACGGGGAGATAGAGCAGCTCGCGGGCGGACTGGCTGAGGCTGTTCTCCAGGCCCTTATCGGCGCCCTTGACCAGGACGGCCCAGACGATCAAAGACACTGTTGGAAAGAGAAAAATTGAGGCCGCTCCGGCCAGAAGGAGCATGGGCGCAACGAGCAGGCCGGCCCGCACACCGAACCGCCGGAGGATCCGGCCTGTTCCGAAAAGTTGGACGAGGTAGGAGAAGAGGAGCAAGGCGGCGAAAAATGACCCGAGAAAGGCCGTCCGGGGATCCGGGCTGGGGAACCGCCACCTCAGGATGGTGTTGAACTGGAGCTCGATGAGGTTGCCGACCACGGCCCCGGCCCCCAACATTCCGGCCATGAGGAGCAGATACCGGTTCTTACGGACGATGTGAAAGCCTTCGAAGGATCCGGCCAAACCCCCGCCGCTGTCGGCGGCCGCCCACCGATCATCCTCCCCGGAGCGGTCCGCGTAGACGAGGTTGACGACGATCAAGGTGAGGACAAGCACGGCCGGGCAGAACAGGAGCAGGTTTTCCGTGCCGATGGCCCGGGCCAGGTTCCACGCCAGGAGGGCCCCTCCGAGACCCCCCAGGAGGCCCCCGCTGACGAAGAACCCGACCAGTCTCTTGGCCTGGTGGGGGTGAAGGACGTCATTGACCGCGATCCAGAACTGGGTGACCGAAGTCGCAATAAAGGCGTCCGACCAGAACCAGTAGATTAGGGAAAGTCCGTTCCAATTGACCTTGAAAACCACCCAAAGAAGCCAGAAGAGGACGAATCCAGCAATGAAAAAAGCGATGCTCCGGGAAATGAAGCGGCGGCGCGGCAGCGTCCTCAACAGCTTGAGATTCAAGCCCACGACAAAGCCGATGAGCAGGGCCGTGAGAAGATAGGGCAGCGGCAGGAACCGGTCGGAGAACGAAACGAAGAAGAGCGAAACCTTGACCGGCTTGATGATATAGGCCGGAAAAGTGATCAGAAAGAAATATAGGAAGAGCAGAAGGGCGGTCTTCGACTCGCCGGGCCGGACGTCCGCTATGCGTGAGAGCGTTCGAGAGAGGCGGTCTTCCGTCACCTTGGGGTTAAAAAGTTCTGCATGGCGGACTCTTCGCTGTCGAAGATCTCCAGGACCTTCGTCAGCATGGTCACCTGGAAGACGAGATAGAGCTTCTTCGAGATCCTGGCGAGCTTGAGTTTTCCTCCCAGGTTCTGGGTGGAGATGTAGCTGGCCAGGATCTCCCCCACGCCGAAGCTGTCGATGAACTCCACCTTTTCGAAGTTGAAAAGGATGTTTCTCGTCCCTGACATGAGCCGGTCTTTGACCAGCTCGTGGAGCGTCGTTTCCGACAAGTCGGAACGACGGATCTCCCCCTCTATGTCAAAAATAACCACCTCACCCTTCTCGCGCGTTTTGATGATCATGGTCCCTGCTTTCGCTTTAACTTTTATCAAAAGCGCGACCGATTGTCAATTTGGCGTCTGGTACGCGGACAAGAAGAAATAGCCGGTCCCGATCAGGCCAGGCCGACCTTCTTCAGGAGGGCGACAGACTTAGGGTCCGAGCGGCATTTATCCAGGGACGGCATGAGCTTGACATAAAGGAACCAGGGGTCCTTTTGTTCGTAGGCGTTCGTCATCCATTCGCAGACCTTCAAGTGATCGCCCAGTTCCGCGTAGACGATGGCCGTCCAGAACGGCGAGAAGAGGGCCAACCTTTCTTCGTAATCCCTGTGGTAGAGCCACAGCCGTTCACGGTCCCCCCTCCGGGCATTGGAAATGTGGATCCAGTATTCGGCGAGCCAGGACGCTATCCCCGCCTCTTTCTTGAACTCCTCGACGGCCTTTTCGTTCTGCCCTTTCTCCAACTGGGCCCATCCCAGCAAGATGTGTGTGTAAGGAAAGTCCGGGGACATCCTCTGGGTCCTCTGCAGCTGGACCTCGGCACGGTCATAATCCCGGGCAAAGAAAAACGCCGCGCCCAGGTTCCTGTTGATGATCGGCGAGAGGGGATCGAGCTCCAAGGCCCGTCGGAGCATCACGACCGCCTGGGTGAACCGGGCCTGGAAGAACAGGAGCCGGCCGTACCAGTGATAGGCTGGGGCATAACCGGGCTTGAGCACGATGGCCTTTTGGAACGCCTTCTCACTCCCATGGAGGTCCAGCTCCGAAAATATCTTGATGGCCGCCTCCAAACAGTACGCTTCGGCCAGCCCGCCGTCAAGCTCGAGGGCCTTCCTGGAGGCCGCCCGGGCCCTCGGATAGACCTCCCTGGGAGGCATCGAGGAGTAATCCAGCAGCGCCATGTAAGCTTCTGCGAGTCCGGCCCAGGCCGGGGCGCAAGCTGGGTCCTTTTCTAGGGCCATCCCGAAGAGTTCGATGCTCTTCCGGATGTTCTCCTCTTTCTCCTTGTTCAGGAGGTAACGCGCCATCAGGAAGAGGTCGTAGGCCTCCGGGTCCGCCGTAAGCTTCTTGGTCAGCCCGGACAACTCCCCTTCAGAGGCCTTGACGCCAAGCGCTTTTACGACGGCCAGGGCGATCTCGTCCCGTACGACCGGGATGTCCGCCCGCACCCGGTCGATCTCCCCCGACCAAAGAACGGATCCTTCGGTTACATCCATGAGCCTCGCGGCGACACGGAACCGGTCTCCCAACAGCCTCACCCTCCCATCAAGGACGGTCGAAACACCCAACCCGCGGCCCACTTCTAGAGGACTTTTTCCCTGTCCTTTGAAAGCGAAGGCGGACCTCCTCGCAGAGACCTTGAGTTCCCGGAGGGCGGCCAAGGTGTCAATGAGCTCATCGGTGAATCCATCGCACAGGTAATCGCGCTCGGGTCCCTGATCCTCATTCAGAAACGGGAGGACGGCGAGCGAGTGCTTCCAGTGGGGCATGGAAAGGTGGATGGTCTCCAGGGAACCGCCGGCGCCGTTTTTTTCCCCGCGGCGTTCGCCTCCCCGGAACTTGCGGAAAAGCCACAGAATCCCGGTCTTCCAATCGCTCATGAATCCTTCCGGATCAACCCTTGTCCTTTTATATCAAAGAGGACCGGTCAAGTCAATCAAGTGACTGCCCCCCCCCCAGAAATCGCCTTTGACTCCCTTTAAAGACGGCGCACGGTGTGATAGATTGACAACCATCCCGTTCATCAGGAGGCGCCATGGAGACCGAACTCAAGATCCAAAAACCGGGCCGCCTGGCCTGCCTGGATGCGTTTCGGGGGTTCGACATCCTGATCATGATCTTCGTCAACTACATCGCGGGGATGAAGGCCTCTCCCGGGTGGCTCCAGCATGTCGCGGACGGCGTCGACGCCTACACCATCACCGACCTCGTCTTCCCGGGCTTTCTGTTCATCGTCGGCGTGGCCATCCCCCTGGCCTTATATAAGCGGATAACGAGCGGCCTCAACCGCTGGAAGCTCATCGGGCACATCCTCTCGCGGACGGCGGCCCTGCTCTTTCTGGGCGTCCTGACCGTCAACGAGCACGGATACTCCGCGGCCGATACGGGCCTGCCGAGATCCTGGTGGTATCTTCTGGCCTATGCAGGCGTCATCGTTTTCTGGAACATCTACCCGAAGACCGACAGGGCCTCGAAACGCCGTCTTTATCTCGGATTGCGGATGGCGGCGGCTGTCCTTCTTATCGTCCTGGTCCTCCTGTTCCGGGGAAGGGCGCAGGACGGGACCATGACCATGATCCAGACGTCCTGGTGGGGCATCCTCGGGCTCATCGGCTGGTCATACATGGCGTGCAGTTTCACCTACCTCCTGACCCGCGGCAACAGGACGTCCCTCATGGGCGCCATGGGCTTCATGATCGCCCTGTATATCGGCGTCCGTCATGGGGCCTTGGACTTCCTTGGGCCGGCCGTTCATAATTTCATCCACATCGGGTCAAACTTCGGCTCCCACGCCGCGATCGTCACGGCCGGGATGCTGGCCGGTTCGCTATTCATCCCCGGGGGTGACATCCGCGAGCACAAGCCGAGGATGAGGTTCATGTTCTTCCTGGGAGCGGGCACTCTGCTGGCCGGATATATTCTCAGGCCTCTTCACGGAATCAACAAGCCCCAAGCCACCGACTCTTACGCCCTGGTGTCCGCGGGCCTTTGCTGCCTTGTCCTGCTTGGCTGCTATTATCTTATGGACGTCAAAGGGATCAAGCGGTGGGCTAATTTTCTCCTCCCCATCGGCGTCAACCCCCTTCTGGCCTACATCCTTCCAGACATCGTCGGCTCGGTCCAGGACATCCTGACCTCGCTAACCCGGTTCGATTTCTGGAAACTCTTCTGGCCGTTCCGGGAAGCGGGCGGCTGGCTTGGGCACATAAACGCGGCCGCCATGGCTCTCGTCATCCTCCTCGTCGTCCGTGTGATGACCAAGGCAAAGGTGGTCCTCAAGCTCTAGCGGGTTCACGAGTCTGACTTCCTGAAAATCCGGCCGGCGATCCTGAGGATGCTTTTCGTGGACGTCCCGAGCCTCACCGTGCCCCAGGAAGGCAGGAGCGATAAGGAAAATTCCAAGGCGAAATGATGAGCGTCGGACCAAGCGCCTGGAATTTGAACAGAGACTTCTTATGAGCGAAAAGAGGGAGATGCGATGTCGTCCTCTTTGGAGCGATCCCCTTCCCCAGGTTCCGGCCGTAATGATCAAGGGCCTCGGCGAGGGGTGAGCCCTTTTCAATCGCCAGCAACCGGGCGGCATCGTTGGAACGATCGAATAGGATCTGTCCGGCACGCCGGAATATTCTTTGTCTCTCCCGGATAGCAAGGTCTCTCCACGACGGGAACGCCAGGCGGGCGGAACGGATGGCTTCTTCGCAATCGGCCGAGGACGCCAGGCAAGCCTCCCCGACTGGTTCCAGCGTCGCCGGACTCTTGACGATGAGCCTTTCCTTGGACTCCGTGCGGCGGTTGTTGATCATGAGCCGTCCGTCCATGGTTTTCAGGTCCTTTCACCGGTCGTCTGACCCGGGACCGGAACGGGCGCGGGGTCAAAAGGGTAGCTGGTGCCGGAGGAGGGAATTGAACCCTCACCCCTGTCGCCAGGGACTGGATTTTGAGTCCAGCGCGTCACTGTTTGTCCCATTTTTAATTGATTGAAAATAAATGTTTTACGGGAAGGGGGAGGGAATTTTCCTCTTTCGTGTGCCAAATTTGTGCCAAATTTTCCGGCTTTTTTTGCTCATCCCGGCTGCCATGAGAAGCCAGGAGCTCCACCGCCTCTTCACTTAAAACGTCGCGCGGATGCAAGTAATGCGCCGTGGTCAAGAGGTTTGAATGACCGTAGAGTTTTTGAATCGTCACGATATCAACG
>Ga0315279_10005963_pt1 | contig 15559 bp, 13 predicted proteins | sample YL17G06_20_MG_FD_203694 | JGI IMG/M metagenome (GOLD analysis project Ga0315279, IMG submission 203694) | Sediment microbial communities from Yellowstone Lake, YNP, Wyoming, USA - YL17G06_20 | ecosystem: Environmental > Aquatic > Freshwater > Lake > Sediment | place: USA: Wyoming | collected... | reverse complement strand
ATTCTTTCATGGAAATAGTAGGCTATGCTTGTGTAGATGTTGCTGATGAGCATGAAACCAAGTGCAATGTCTAATCTTCCAGTGAACAGGTAGATAGCTGTAACATCTAGCACAATAATCGCCATTCTGTAGGTTATTGCTTTTGTGATTGATCTTTTCCAATGCTCTTGCAAATCAATTCCCTCTACTTGTTTGAATGAGTCCTTCTTAAGAACCCTAATATAATAAATGTTGGACAGAACTTCTCTTCAATTTTCATATTCACAACTATTTCATGAAATCCTTAGAAACGAAACAAATAGCTTTATGCAATACAGAGCAAAGAGTATGTGTGAAGTCCAAGATATGTGTACGTTGGGTCTGTCTATGAAAAGATCTCAGAAAAAACTTAGAAAAAGGAAAAGATTCTTGAAGAGAATGCACAGGAAAGGAAGATATAAAGAATGAAAGATTGTTTCCGTTGACTATATTTTTTTCAGAGCTGTACTAGATGGTTAATGAGGAGAATAGTAGAGCATTACAGATATAGAAAGGAGAAAGGGGAGAAAGAGTATAAGAATCTGGAAGTACGCTCTTCCACTCTCCTCATTCACCAGTACATCTTTTGTGCGATTCTTGACTTAAAGTTTGCTGTACATCTTATCATTATAACACAACTTCTACCACATTCTTCTTTCAAACGCTGAATGCATAACATAGTAACTGGCAATAGTTCAATAAGAATCTATTAGCAATCTTAATCTCACATTCACAATCAGTTCATGGAGTCCTTAGAAAGAAATCTTCAAATCAAGAGATAATAGATCTACGAACAACTAAGATTAACCTTTGGTCAACAAGAGAAAGTTATAGCTAAAAATGAACAAAGCTCCTGCCTGCCTTTTCCATCTTCGATCATAAGAACATTTATCGAACGCTTGGAAGGGTTGATGAAGGCATAAAGCTAGTCCATGTTTTGTTTTCACTATCCAGTCTAGACTTGACGGGGAAAAGAAACTAGTGATAGGATTCGATTGTGAAGTCAATGACGTTATCATTAATGTACCATGTTTCTATATAGTACCATCCTTTTCCGTAGGGCATGTAATGAATACCAGTTACACTATAGTTTCCTCGTTGAAGTAGCGAAATATCAACATAGTTCAGTATATGACCGTCTTCATCCCAGACATAGAAGTTTGAACCTGACCAGGCAGTTTCCAGTTTCCATTTTATTCGCCACACTTCTCCTTGGATGAAGAATAGAGACGAGTTGCTAAATGGAGAAAGAGTAAAGTTTGCAACGTAATTCCATGTTTTGTTTTCTAGGAACAAAGCTGTTTTGTTTATTGGTGTCCCTGATGTTCCGTATTTTAGTGAAACTTTGTAAACGTCTTTCACATCTATTTTTCCATCATCATTTATGTCATACCATGGGTCATAATCTCTTGGTCCTGGTGAGCTGTTAGTAGGTATTATCATGAACAAAGTAGCTGTCAAGCAGAAAGTAATCAAGATAGCTAGAAAGACATCTTTCTTAATCATTGTTATTCCACCTCCCTTCTCAATGGAAAGATAAACACTAATTATATTGGAATATGTTATTAGACTTGTGAAGAAAGATTCTATAAGAAAAGCTCAATCCATATTCAACAAAGATCATCTTAGCAGAACTCTAGCTTTTCTTTTCTCTGATACTGATAAGTCTTTTTGACCCCTTAGCTCCAATAAGCTAATAGTATCAAGGCAATATAATCCTTAAATCACTGCATGAGACTGTCTAGAATAGAAGGAGGAATGATGGATGGCTCAACCTATGCCTTTTTCTGAGCAAGACATAGCTGAAGCAGAGGAATTGGACTGGAGCGAATCGAAAGAATACTGGAATGAATATAAGCTCACAGATGGCACTACGTTAAAGGTTAAGCTCATATTGAAAGGCGTTAAGAGACTCAAGAAACACAGCCCAGATGGAACCCCAATATATCTAATAATGTCAGACAACGTGCTTAGAGTTCTAGACGTTCCAAAAGAACTTAAAACTAGACCTAAAGAATCAACCTTCAAACCAGTCTAATTCTTCGTTTTTTTCTGCGTCAATTCTCAAAAAGCACTTATAAACAGATTCGACAAAATACTTATGACGAATTAGTTAACAGAGTCTTTTTCTCTTATCTTATCTTGTTGTCTTAGTCAAGATAAGCGAATGTAGTGTAGTGAATGAAGATCAGGAAATAGGAAGATATCCAATGTGCAATTGATAATTCATCACCGATCATCTTAGATGATCATGCTAAGATTGTCTAAGACTCATCATTGAAATAGTTTGTTATAGAAGACTTTTCCACAAATTATATCTATTTATTAAATCTATTATTATTGTGAGGGGAAGCTGTTGAAAAGAGTAGTTTCTGGAATGATGGTGACACTGCTGCTAATAGGCATGTTAACGTTGGCAAACATTAAACAAGTTGAAGCTGAGAACGATCTTGTTCTAGAAATGAGCGTCAGTAAGACTGTTGTGATTATAGGTGAGACGATCAACATAACTTTGACGCTTAAAAATATCGGAAGCAGTACGATAACGTTGATGTTCTCAAGTTCTCAAGCATTTGACGTATACTTGTGTATTCGTGGGCTTCCAATTCTTGCTTGGTCATATGGCAAAGCGTTCGCTCAGTATGTTTGGGAATTAACTCTGCAGCCGGGAGAAACATTCAGTCGAACATTAAGATGGAATTTCTACCGGTATGATCAACAGAGCGGTAACTATACTCCACCAGACCCAGGGCACTATGGGCTCATGGGAGTGTGTGTGGGGCACACGCTAGCCGGATGGATATGTAGTGACCTCTTGCCCACTTGGCTGGTTCCTATGGGAATAACAGTGCCCTACGACTATCCGACAATTCAAGAAGCCATCAACCACGCAAACGAAGGAGACACAATCCTTGTCAGAACTGGAACATACAACGAGAACGTTGTCGTAAACAAGACTGTTTCCTTGATCGGTGAAGACAAGGATAGCACTGTCCTCAATGGAACTACCATTGAACCTATAATGATTGTTGAAGCGAATGACGTGAAGATAAGTGGCTTTACGTTTGAAGGCTGGGCTACCCAAGACATTGCCATCAACGCAACAACTGGCGTAATAATAGTTGAAAACAAGATTGTTTTCAATGCCTTAGGTATTGACGTGGAAAGCTCAGTCAATACAACAATAGAAAACAACGTCATCGATGGATTCGGACTCGACAATATAGGCATAATGCTTGCCTATTCTTCAGAATGCAGCATAGTAAACAACACAATTACCAATGCCGTTTACGATGGCATTAGGCTTTGGTTCTCAAGTAGTAACTTAATCCATCAGAATCTCATCAAGGATAATGATTATGGCATGTTCTTTCACGAAGCAAACCTGAACACAATATCGGAAAACACCATATCGGAAAGTGGAGGACCAGGAATATACATTGAATCCAGTTCAAGCAACAAGATTATTCACAACAACTTCATGGATAACTACTATCAAGCAGTGATTTATGATAACTCTGTAAATACCTGGGACAATGGTTGTGAAGGCAACTATTGGAGTGACTACAATGGCACTGACTCTAATGGGGATCGTATAGGAGATACACCTTACGTCATTGATGCAGACAACACGGACAATTATCCTCTAATGAACCCCTTTTGGAATCCTGCTGACATCAACCATGACTTTGAGATAGACGTAAGAGACATCTACACAGTTGCTAGATCATATGGTACTTCTTCAACTGTACCTAACCCTGAGGGACGTGAATGGAATCCACATTGTGACATAAACGAAGATGGCGCTGTCGACCTCAAAGACTACTACATCGTATGCAAGAACTATGGAAAAAGGTATCCGTAAACTATTTGATTCCAAGTGTTACTTACATACTATCTTATTCATCAATGATCATCTGACTTTTCCTTTGAAGGCTTTGGCTGAGCTGGCCAGTTGCCGTAAGAGGCGGTGGTCTTATGAGGATGGTTGGCTGATTCTTGAGGGCTTCTGAGTGATCTTCTTTTTTGGTTTTTGTGGTCGATGTTTATCCTAACATGGTCGTAGTCGTGTTAGAGTGCGCGCCAGAGGTTTTACTGCTGTTTTTCCTTAGCCTGAGACACATTATTGTTGCTGCTACTGTTGTGACGATTAAGAAGCCTGTTATAACTTCCAGCACGTGTATCATCGTTTGTTGGTCCTGATAGGAAGCGTTGAGTTTTTGATATGAATCATTCAGAGCGATTATTTGGTCTTGAAAGCTCCAGATTTGAATCTTCATATCGTTGTACGATGGGCTTGGAATGTATAGCATGTCGTCAGTTTCGATGAAGCCTGTTTCTTCGATTGTCTGATCACCTTGAATATAAGTGTAGTCTCCGCTTACGCAGATGCGCAGTGGGCCTGTGCGGTTCGGTGTGAAATAAACTTCTTTTAGGAAGCCTCCTCCCCCTGCCCACGTCAACGGCAGGTTTTGATTCTGTGCGAGTGTTATATTCTGAGTCTGTGTACCGAAGTAGAGGTCGAACTCAATTTGAAGGTTTTTCACGTAAATTTCCGCGTAGTTACTCACACTTATCACAGCATCAATTGTGCTATTCACGGCCAAGTTTTCCATCATTGCAGTGAAATCTACCCAGACTTCAAGGTTTCGCCCAATATTGCCGTGAAGTCCAGGATAGGCGCTTGCAGCTTTAGCCATGCTGAAGCATGACAGAACACTCAGCAAGAGAACCGGAACTGATTTTTTGTTCATAGTTTATCACCTTTCGATATTAGTCTAAATTCAAATATAAAAGTAGCCAGAAGAATAATGCGCTGTTCATTGCGTCACAATTGTTCTGGTTCTGTCTGGTTTCTGTTTCTGGCTGTTTCCGAATTTACTATAAGTGTTGATCCATATTTCGGTGCTATCAAGTTTTTCCTGTTGTTATCGCGGGTTCTCCTTTCTCTTGGTTGCATTTATGCGTCTGCCTTTCTTTCGGGGTCTTAGAGGAATAGGTTAATTGCTAGATTTATTCTAGCTTTGTTTCCATGCTACGTTCTTCTACGTCTCGTTTCAAGCAGTTTTTAGTAGCATTTTCTAACTTTTGATTTCCTAATAACTTGATTCGGTTGTTTTGGTTTTGCTTATAGTAGTTCGCTTTGTTTTCTCGTTGCATTCGGATATCGTTTTCTGACCTGTTGGTTTTGTTCGATTAGCTGTTTTCAATTGATCATGGTCTTAGGAAGGGGGTGTGCCTTTTGTGGGGGGAACATCGTTCCCACCCACCCAGCATGATGTTTAGACATCAGAAAGGGGGCATAATGATGCCTTATGGCTCATGTTTATGCCGTCGTTGTTGTCGTCGTAGTTGCTGGGTGTTTTGTTTGTCGGCTTTGCGTAACGATTAGGTGTCGTCGGGGTTTTCTCGGAACGTCATGATTATTTTGTTGGCTTGTTTTAGTTCTTGTAGGAGTTCGTGCGGTAGTCTTGACTTTTTTGCTGATGGGGTTGAGGATGGTCGAGATGTTTGGTCTGTTGTTGTCAAGCATGGTTTTGGTGGTTATGAGTAGCGGTAGCTGTGTTTCTCCTTTGTGTTTTTTTCGATGGTTTGCTATGTGAATTTTCTTTTCGTTGTTTGGCTGATTTGGATAAGCCTGTGTGTTCGGTTGGTCGTTGTTCGCGCGCGCATCGCAAACTATATTTCTCACCTACCAATAAGTTAACAGTATCTTGGGCAAGGTGAAACCTAGGATTATTCAGGGTGATTATATGGGAGTGGGAGCTCTCGCACAAGTATACTTTGATCTTGATCGATTTCATAGTTCATGCGAAGCTCGTCCGTTGCATATCTTCTCTGTATTTCCGAAAATAGTCATAGATGATCTATCTCGTTTCGCACATGAAGCTGGTGTTGACGCGATATTAGAAAACAAGGGCGAAAGAATTCATGAATTTGAAATAGTAAGTGCGAGAAAACGACAACATGAATACGGATACTTGATAGATCACGCGAAGATCTGGAATATATTGATAAGAACTGTTGAGTCGCCGACAGTTGCAGGAAACGTTGTAGAGCGATGGCTGGAAAGGATGTATCCCGTAGTCTGCCGTTCCTACATGAGTTCGAATGATCTATTAACTGTCATAGATGATTTATCAAAAATCAAAGATTCCAAACTTGAAATGAGGAGCTATGTTCTTAGAGCTCATGATAGTCATGAAACTGTCAAAAAATGGAAGAGTGACAAACCATACTCAAGAGATGAAATAGAGCGAAGCGTAAAGAGGGAAGGACAATTACTTGAAGCTGTAAATTTCCTTTTCCATGTTGAACACACGTTTTTCCACACAAGAATACAAACTGATGGGCATTTCGTCTTTTATAAAGGGGGACAATATTGCTTTTCCAATTTCCAGAGGCTAGTTCTATCAAAGTTCAATGAGATAGCTTTGACAAACCACAAATTCTTCTCAAACCGAGAAAGACGAGTTGTTGATGGCAAGGCAGAAGTATCTAGAATAATTCTAGATCCTGCAAGGAATTTGGGGAAGACTGATTTTGAAAGACTAAGCTCGCATCTAAGTACGAAATATTCGACTGCTATTTTGCATGGTGGCAATCCTTGGCTACTATTGAACCTCATGGATAGAGGTGATGGAAGTTCATATGACCTTCATGGCTATCCTTCTGAAATTCAAGTTATCCCTTTTAACAGAGGATCACCTGAGAGTCTGATGAGACTGATCTATGCCATATATGAATTGTTTCCATTGACAGAGATCAAAGAAGACACATAGTGAAGATTACTTTGTCACTTAAATATCCAGACTTAGAGAGCGTCAGAAGAATAATTAAGTCTGAAGTTCATGCATACATTGACGCAATCACAGTGTTAAGTTCTCTTCAAGATTACCTTCGGAATGTTGGAATAGATTCTCACATCGAAAAGAGACTAATGAAGAAAAACGGGGAGCCCAAAAAACCTGATCTGTTGATATTATCAGGGAATTATATTATTGTTGACCACAAGTACACAGAGAGTGAGAATGAAAAGACGCTGATAAGTATATTGGAAAAAATGAGAGAATATGACTCTGCATTCATGTTTAATAATGGCAAAACAAGTTCGAAGGAAATCAATCCAGAAGTTGTAATGCTAACTCCAGAGAGAAGCGTGAGGCATTTTAGAGGATTATTGGATTGCCCTATCACTTGGGGCTATAGCCTAGACAGCGAGATTGCGATAAAACAAATGATTGGAGCAGTCAAAGATTCTAGAGTTTCGTCCCTTTTTAGTCCTGATCTAACATGCACTGTGGCAGAAGAAATTTCAAAGTACAAATTCTTCATTTCACATCCACCTCTGTCTTATACATCGTGCGAAATATATCATGCTCTATGGACGCTATCGCCTTCTTATCAGTTCTTTGCTCCAGAGTTTGAAGTAAAATATGATGACATTCTGGATGTTTTTAACACTTCGTTTCCACCTTGGATTTGTCACGAAGCTAGGCAGTTAAACATCACAAGACTAAATGATGCACTTGATTTCCTTCAAAAGATAGGTTGGATTAAATGGTTCAAAGCGGAGAAGCTTGTGATAGTTTACAGAAAAAAAGGAAGACTCATTGCAGATCTGCTCTCTTATTTGATTGATTGTCACGTTAAGATCGAGCATGAGAAAGCAGTTATTAGATTTGAGAAGGAAATCAAAAAGCAGGAACAACTGCAGAAGCCAGTAGCACAAAAGAAGCTAGCTGATTTTGCGTGAGTTTTCTGTCTGTGTTGTCTGTGTTGGGTTCAAGGCTTACTACAAGTGTTTTCTCTTAGTGCATACTCCTACGTATTTTGATAAAGAGAAGCGTGAATCACAACTTGTGAATATAACAGTTGTCAAACTATTTTTGTGCCTTTAGCCATTCTGCGAGTTCACAAAGCGCTCTACTATCACTTGCATTAATGACTGGAATAGGTATTTTTCCTTGAGGATCGTTGTAGTGAACCGCATCTTTGTAATCAGGCATCAATGCGAAATGCGCAGCTGCTATGTAGAGGGTTCCTTTCAAGTAATCATCCATCAATTGATCTGTCGAAGGTGACAGGGGAGTATGAGTGAAGACTACTCCTTTCGCCCAATTCAAAGATGCAGGTTGCCCACTTGTTCTTAACTGTGCGAAAATATAGAGCAGATTTTGGAGATTCTCATAACGTGTATATTCTTTCACAACAATTTCTTCGATTGGTTCATATTTTATTCTCAACTGACACACCGCTATCTAATAGCATAGAAAAGGGATATTACCTTTCTGGATAACTGATCGAAGAATGGTTCTTCTGCGACTTCTTCAAGATTGATACAAATCCAAGTCCATGATAGATAAGTTTACAGTATCCTTTTAGTGGTTATCAAGTTTTTCCCATTTGTATGGTGGGTTCCTCTTTGTCTTGGTTTGTCTGGCTTTGCTCTCGAGGGTTTATCTTTGGAGAATTGTCTGAGTTGTTGTCTTGAGTTTTTGTGAGTTGGAGCGCGAGCGTGACGCGAGCGCGACATAATGGTTAAGCATGATATTGAATAGAAAAGGGGGATTTGTGTTTATTTGCGTTTTCGGAATAGCATTGTCCCGTCTGGTGCTGTTAGTTGGTATGTGAAGTCTGCTTCTAAGAGTTGTTTGGCTCGTTCTTTGTCTGTTGTTCCTTCTACTATCCATTCGTCGCTTTCGCCACTGAGTAAGTGTAGGTATTTTTGTGTTGAGTTGTTTGTGTCCCATTAGTATTCTGACTGTTTCGGTATTTTGTGTTCTGCGTAGTTGAGTTGTGCAGTAGTAATGTCTCAGGTCGTACAGTCTGATTGTCCGTATTGTTGGGTCGTTGAGTTTCTCGGCTAATCTGTTTCTGTATCGTCTGAAGGTTTCTCCGAATCTTCTTTCGCTACCTGTAAACAGTATGTCATCCGGTCTAAGGTTGTGTTTCGTGATGTAGTCTCGGAGTCGTGTGTTAAGTTGTTCCGTTATAGGTAACGGTGGTCTTGGATTACATCCTTTTGTGATGCGTGCCGTTATGGTTTTTGTGTCTGTGTGCATGTTGCTGGCTCGTAAGCCTTTTTCGCCCTGTATCTCAATTGGTCTTAGTCCTGTTTGGCTTATGATGTCTATTTTTATTGATAGGCTTCCTCTTGCTGATGACACTAGAACGGCTACTTTTTCTTTTGTCGGTGGTTGTATGGTTGTGGGTTCAGGTGTGTATATTGGCTTTTCCCATATGATCTTATTGAATTTGCAGTATGTGGCGTAACAGTCGCATAGTTTGCTTTTGTAGTTGTTCGTGATAGGTCTGTCGTTCTTTCCTTTGTATCTAGCTATTGCTAATTCGGTTTCAGTGGTGTCGTTAAGGTTTGCTCTTAGTGCTAGTGCTTTGAGCGATTTCTTGTAAGCCAATATTGTTCGTGGGCTTCTGCCTTTTCCTTCTAGGTGTAGTAAAAGCTTTTCTATGGCTGGTAGTTGTTGGATGTATTGGGGCGTGTAGCTCAGTACGGACTGTTTAGTGGGGGTGCTCCGTTGTATCTCCATAGACTCGGACAGAGCACCAGCCATACGCCTTAGTAATTTTGTATTGTTTGTTTCTTTGTTGTTTGTGTTGTGGCTGTTTGTGGCTTTACCCTGTGTTTCTTGTGCTGTCATTATTCAGTATCTCCTTCCTGTAACAGTTCTAAAACTTCTTTGAGAAGGGTCGCCAACTCTCTATTGGATAGATGGTATTTCATGCCAAATTCTCTCGTAACCAAGTCTCGAAGTTCTTGATAGCGCTGTGCATGTTGCTTTTCCGCTTGCGTTGCCATTCTAGATCGCTCCGTAGTATTCTGTTAATAATTCCGCTTGCTTCGGTGTCAGCCATTCCATGCTCACGTATTTGGTTAGGCGCGTTAGAATTTCCGCTTTGTCTGCTCTGTTCATTTTCTGTTCACTCCTGCATTTTTGGTACTTAATAATATGGCTTTTGGTACTTATAAAGTCTTGGCTTCTACTGTTCTACACATCTACAATACGAGAATGGTAACGCTTTTTACCAGTATCTAACTTGAACTTGCCCGTTGAGTATTTTGTAGCGTTTGGCAAGCTTGCTTTTCGTGGTTATTATACGAATGTTACCATAGCCCTCTTGAAGTTTTTGTTCCACGACAGCTATAGCTTCTTGTCGTGTGAGAACCGTCTGTTTTTTGACTTGCATTTTTCTTCCTTTTTGGCACTTAATACATATTGTTTGGCGTTTATAAAATTTAAGTTTGCTGTTCAATTGAGTTTGTTCTGTTTGCTAGTCTGCTTTTCTCCTGATCTCCTGAACCTGCAATGCGTTAAAGTTCGCAGCTTCCAGTTCGTGTTTCGTCCTGTCCCGTCTGTTTTCATTTTCTATTCTTTGGTTCTGGTGCGTTTTCGGTTTTTCGTCAGTTGCAGGTTTCATATTGATCATGGTCTTAGGAAAGGGGTGTGCCCTTTGCGGGGAAAACATCGTTTTCACCCGCTCAGCATGACGCTTTAGCCTCAGAAAGAGGGCATAATAATCCCTTATGGGCTATGTTGTTGTTTGTTTGCGGTTTGTCAGTCGTTGTTTTTTGTATGTCGGCTTTGCGTACCGATTAGGTGTCGTCGGAGTGTTCTCGGAACGTCATGATTATTTTGTTTGGCTTGTTTTGGTTCGTCTAGGGGTTCTTGTGATGAGATTGATTTCTTTGACGATTTGTTGATGATGATGGTTTGGTTAGTTGGTGTGAGGCGCATAGCGGTAGCTATGGATAGCGTGGCTTATTCTGATCTTTTCTTGTGTTCCTTCAGAGTTCTCTCCAGCATTTCTCCGAATTTGTTCGTGTCGATTAGTGCCTTCTTAAAATTCTCAAAGAATCCTGAACTGTGGGTCTTGTGCCAATTCCACAGAGTAGGGAACTTGATCTCTATTTCTGTCAAGGCTAACCTTTGTCTGTTCAGTTGCTTCTGAAGCTCATTCAGATATTCTTTGTCCGAATACTCTAGTCTCGCCTGCAGTTTTTCGTCAATCCCGTTGAGGGCAATAACAATCTCCCTGAGCTTTCTCTGAAGGTTTCGGTCAATCTCTCTATCTGCCTGCGGAAGCTCGTCGATCTGTTTCAAAAGTCTGCTATACTCATTTTGGATTTTTCCACGGCTAAACACTTCGTCTTTCAAGTTACTAGCTAGTTGGCTTCCGCATATTCGCTTTTATCTTGTGGCTGAATACACCTGAATTTCAACAGCTTACAAATCATGTGTGCGCGCGTTGAGTGTGAGTGAGTGTAAGAGAGTACGGATGATAGAGAGAGTAAACGTAATCGAGTTTGGCGGTAAAGTTTGATCTGTGATATGTCTTTTTTCAATGTATGTCCCCGCCAAGCTGCTTGGCAGCTTTGATTTAAAACTAATTCATCCATGTGACCTCTGTTTTCTTATGAAATGTTCATTTGCTCTTCTTTGGAATATCCCAAATTCTATGGATGCAAAATAGCCTATTAACCAGCCACTATAATGGCAAAGCTCCTTGCTAATTCTGAGAGCTCTATGCACAAGATGGTCAGGAATAGCATCCATATGAGATCTTACACATCGAACTGTATCTAGTCTAACAGTGGCGGCTTGATCCTCTAGACCTTTTTCTATTATGTCTAGAGATTCCTTCAATGGAATATAGGCAAAATCACTGTTAACGATTCTTATTGAGACCGCTCTAATTTCGCGATGCCTATCGTCTAACAACAACTTAAGGTAATCCATTCTATCATCTAAAGGCATATCCAGAAAGAAATTTTCGATTCCCTCTGCTATCCCATATCTGGCTTGAGTTTTTTTATCATGAAAGACCTTGTTGATGAGTTTCTTAGCTTCGCTTTTGAAAGAAATTTCGGATAAATTTCTTATCAAACAGAGTCCACAACACCCCCGTACTTCAGGCTGGTTGTCAGTAACTAGAGCATTAAGAAATTTCAAAACCAAACCATGGATATCGGGTTTTCTCCAGCTGGCTATTATAGCCTCTTCATATGATGGATGTGTAAACCTGAAATAGAGTTTATTTCCTTCAATGCCATCTCTTTCTTCCAAGTTTATTTTTTCTGAAAACTGATTTTCAGAAATTTCAAAAGAACTCGAATGAGTGTTGACATTAAGTTCTTCGCTAATTCTATCGTATACTGGTTTGATGGTTTCTGGTGTTAAAGGGTTCAAGACTAAAACTAAGGAGAGAAATAGTTGTTTTTCTTTTGGCATTTGGAGGATTTCTTCAGCAAACGCTGACTTAACTGCCATAGATTTCTCATTGATAGTGTTTTTTATTTTGGCTACATCTACATCCTTTCTTGAGGTCAATGCAAAATCCCATATGCTCAGAGGAGTAGTAAGTTTTGTTTTGGCAACAAATAGTATGTCTGTTTTTAGTTTCTCACTCTTGAGCCATTCGCAGTCAAATTCAGTCGCCCATTGAAGCAACATTTGCTCCATTTTTTCGTCGCCATACGAAGGTTTCATTAAGCGCATCTCTATCGTTAACTCTCGAAGATTACTTGGGGATAGTTTCTCTTTTTCAAATTCTTTGAATACCTCTTCTCTTGAAGTAATGATTACGCGCGCATCTAGGTTTTGGATCTTGCTAACGACACAGTCTATTGTTCGTCTCAAATCTTCTCTATCTTCAAATTTGATTCTTCCGAATGGATCTTCAAAATATGTTACAGTATTATCCATTACTTCGCATTCGCTAATTTTCTTTCGTATACTCGCTCTCTCCTGGGGTTCAGCTCCAGAATGCCAAACAGGATCGTAGCCTTTGAGATAGTATTCCCACATTATTCTTGCTGCGGTGTATGTTTTGCCTATTTCTGGGTCACCAACCATGAAGACCAGCTTTTGTTTTTCAAGAAGATCAATAATTCTCTGATATTCATTTGGAGGGACGAAAATTCTTTCAATTCTTCTAAAAGAGGAAGTTGGTGATTTGCCGATCTTTTTCAGAAATCTAAATACCATGCCTCGTTGGACTACTTTCTGCACTTGCGCTATGAAAAAGCAAATCTTGGGTTCTTTTCCTTCAGTTGAAGCGTTAGTATATTCTACTTTCTCGCAAAATTCCTTGTCAAATGGATTCATTTCTTCGTAAACTGCTTCAGTGAGAGCGATGAACGAAGAAGTTGGTGAGCGCGAATATTTCAGCTTGTACCATTTACGATAGTAATCTGTGATGGAACTCTTCAAAAAGTGTATTGTGGTATCTTCGCTTACTAAATTACTTCCATCAAGCTTTGCCCATTCATCATACTGAGCTTTTCCAATTACTATTTCGAGCGGAATTTTTTCGTAACCTTTGTACTCGGTATTATGATCTAAAGCCTCGCAGATCACTTTGAATACTGAATCAAGAGAGTCAGCGACAAGGAGCCAATCATCTGCTTCTCCATATTTCTTTCCAATTATGTCGCCATTTTTTTCTTCTTGCTCGATTTTTTCGCTAAGAAGACGAATAAAGTCTTCTCTTACTTTCCTTTCGCCTATTCTTGAGCTTTGTGCTATTGTTTTGCCTAACTCCTCGAAACCCATGATATCTAGCCAAATGAGAAACTTACTTCCCATTTCCCAGTGCCGTCCATTGTCTTCCTTTTTGGCAAACATTTAGCTAGCTACTAGCTAGCTCTTTCCAGAAGATAACATTTTTGCGTGCGCTGGAGTGAGTGACTGAGTTAGTGACGGCATACACACGCGTATGCGTATACGTATGCGTGCATGAGCGTATATGGGAGTGGGTTGGGTTGGGGGAAAGTTTTATCCCAATATGGTAAGAGCGCGCGCCAGTTGTTGTTGAGTTTTTGTGGGTTGGAGCGCGAGCGTGACGCGAGCGCGACATAATGGTTAAGCATGAAATTAGATAGAAAAAGGGGATTTGTGTTTATTTGGGCTTTCTGAACTTCATATATCCGTCTGGCGTTGTTAGTATATATTGGAAGTCGTCGTTTAGGAGTTCATCCACTTTCTTCTGGTCTTTTGTTGACGCTATTATCCAGTCTCCGCTAGCGCCGGCTAGAAGGTGCATGTACTTCTGCGTTGTGTTCAAGTTCTTGTGTCCGACTCTCTGTCTCACGGTCTCGCAATTCTGTGTTAGGCGTAGCTGTCTTGTGACGTAGGCATGTCTGAGGTCATACAGTCGGATTGCTTTTATGCTTGGGTCGTTCAGCTTCTTTGCTAGTCTGCACTTGAACCGTCTAAAATGCTCCGAGTATCTTTGACCGTCACCCTTGAAGAGCAAGTCATTGATCTGTAGGTTGTGTTCTGTTATGTAAGTTCCCAGCTTCATCAGTAGTCGTTGGGTTATGTGTATCGGTGGTCTTGGGTTACAGCCTTTCGTGTTCCGGCTTGTGACTGTGCATTCGTCGAAGTGTATGTCTTTGACTTTCAAGCCTTTGTAACCCTGTACTTCGATTGGTCTCAGTCCTGTCTGTACGCTGATGTCAATCTTTAGCGATAGTTCGCTTCTGGCTGTTGCTATGAGCAGTAAACACTTTTCCGTGTTTGGCGGTTGTATGCTCGCTGGCTCTGGTGTGTACCTCGGCAATTCCCACGGTATCTTATAGTATTTGCAGTAGTGATGATAGACGGAGCATAGCTTCTGTTTGTATGCGTTGGTGGCTGGCTGGTTGGTTGGCTGGAATGTCTTTTTGTCTAAGAGTTTGTATCTTGCTATTGCAAGTTCTACGTCTTGGGGAACGTCCAAGTTCGCGCGTTGCGCTAGCTGTTTCATGTCCTTCTCAAACTTGTCTCGGGTTCTCTCGCTTCTGCCTTTGCCTTCCAAGTACAGCTTCACCTCTTCGATTCTCAGAAGGGTTTTAGTATCAATGTTTACTACGTGTTGTCGTCTCAACTGTTTGGGCGTGTAGCTCAGTACGGACAGGCTAGCCTTTTGCTCCAGCGCTGGCGTAGTGGCTGGTGTCGCGGGTAAATGGCTGTCCACGTAGAGAGCACCAGCCTCCTAAGTTGGGGGTCGTGGGTTCAAATCCCACCACGCCCGCTACAAATAAACCACGGAGGGTTTTACTAAATAGTTTGTAGCAGTCATTTGCGTTTTCGGAAGATTCTGTTTCCGTTGTAGCCGCAGACGTATTCGAAACCTGCTTCTATGAGTTGGCAGATTTCTTTTTCTGAAGCAGCGCGCGCAAAAGCTAAATATGCTTCGTGATATAACCAACTATTCCTCGTTCAAGAGTGCGAGAAAGGAGATAGGAAGATGAAATGCAAAACGATCACATCCGCAGTTTTGTTTATGCTTTCTTTTATTATATTATTTCACTTTGGTGTTTCTCTAAGAGCAGCTGATTCTCCCAGAAACTCTGGTGTTTCAGGTGTGCAGATGTTGATGAATTGGTGGTCGATGTTTCACCATGACCTTTCGCACACCGGATTTTCTCCTTCAACAGCGCCAGAAACTAACCATACTGCATGGACTTCCAGACCTGGAGGTGGCTTCGAATGGTCTTCCGCAGCCATTGTTGATGATGCAGTCTACGTAGGCTCAT
>Ga0315279_10005962_pt1 | contig 15560 bp, 15 predicted proteins | sample YL17G06_20_MG_FD_203694 | JGI IMG/M metagenome (GOLD analysis project Ga0315279, IMG submission 203694) | Sediment microbial communities from Yellowstone Lake, YNP, Wyoming, USA - YL17G06_20 | ecosystem: Environmental > Aquatic > Freshwater > Lake > Sediment | place: USA: Wyoming | collected... | reverse complement strand
CCTGGCTCATCAGCAGGTAGCCGATCCCGTTGACAGCCAGGCTGATGACCATGACCGGTTTGCGTCCCAATTTGTCGGCGACGCTCCCCGCGGCAAAGGATGCGATCAATCCGGTGGCGGCATTGATGGTGATCAGCGTGGAAGCGGCGCTGAGCGAAAGGTCGAGTTTCTCGCTGACGTAGATCATCAGGAATGGCCAGATCATCGAAGCGCTGGCGGAACTGATCAACAGTCCGGCGGCCATCAACCAGAACTGGCTGGATATTTGGCCAGGAGGTTGCGGAAGCGTTTTATCATCTAGACAAAGAAATGGGGCGGCCAAGTGGTCGCCCCGAAAACAGATTACCTTCTGCGGTCGAAATCGTGCCGGCCGCTGCTGCGACCTCCGTGCCGGTCACCGCCGGGACGGCCTCCACCGGGGCGGCCGCCGCTCTTCTTGCTGTCGCGTTCCTGGGCTTCCTCGACCGTCCAGCCTTCGAGCACGGCCTGGCGGGACAGGCGGATCTTGCCCATCGGGTCTATGCCGGTCACCATGACGGTCAGTTCGTCGCCGAGCTTGCACACGTCTTCCACTCTCTCTACACGTTCACTATCCAATTGCGAGATGTGCACCATGCCGTCCGTGCCGGGCAGGATTTCCACGAAAGCGCCGAAGTCGGCAACGCGGACCACCTTGCCGGTGTAGATGCGGCCCAGTTGCGGGGTTTCGGTGATGGCTTCGATGCGTTCACGCGCCATCTGAGCGCCTTCGACGTTGGTGGAGGCAATGTATACCGTGCCGTCTTCTTCGATGTCAATCTTGGTGCCGGTCTCCTCCTGCAGGGCGCGGATATTCTTGCCGCCCGGGCCGATGAGGGCGCCAATCTTGTCCGATGGGATCTTGACGGTAGTAATGCGCGGGGTGTGCGGTTTGAGTTCGGGGCGTGGGGCAGGGATGACTTCCAGGATCTTGCCCAGGATGAAGAGGCGCGCCTGGCGGGCCTGTTCCAGCGCCTGCTTCATGATCTCGGCGCTCAGGCCGGAGATCTTGATGTCCATCTGCAGGGCGGTGATGCCCTGGGCTGTGCCGGCCACCTTGAAATCCATATCGCCCAGGTGGTCTTCGGAGCCCTGAATGTCGGTCAGGATGACGTATTTCTCGCCTTCCTTGACCAGCCCCATGGCCACACCGGCCACCGGGGCCTTGATCGGCACGCCGGTATCCATCAGCGCCAGGGTCGAACCGCACACGGAGGCCATCGAGGACGAGCCGTTGGAGGCCAATACTTCAGATACCAGCCGCAGCGCATAAGGGAAGGTCTCCTCGGACGGGATGACCGGCTCGAGGGCGCGTTCGGCCAGCGCACCGTGCCCGACCTCGCGCCGGCTCTGGCCGCGCAGCATTTTTGTCTCGCCGGTGGAGAAGGGCGGGAAGTTGTAATGGTGCATGTAACGCTTGGTATCCACCGGACTGAGTGTGTCAATTTCCTGTGATTCGCGTAACGTGCCGAGCGTAGCCAGGGTCAGTACCTGGGTCTCGCCGCGGGTGAACAGGCCGGAGCCGTGCGCCCGGGGGCTGAACCCGACCTCGCACCAGATCGGGCGGATCTCGGTCGCTGCCCGTCCATCCGGACGTTTACCCAGGTTGAGGATGCGCGCGCGCACGATGGTCTGTTCGGCTTGGTCAAAAGCCTCTTGAACGGAAGCAGTTGTCGGGCAGTCAGGCATTGATCCTGTGGAGGATGCGCCGGCACCGCCCGCCCCCGTAATTTGGGGGTCCGGCCCCATGCACATCTCGGCGACGACTTCGTCCTTGAGGCTCGTCATCCCGGTATAGAATTCGTTCTTCGTCAGGGGCTTGTCGAGCAGGCTGCCTATCGGGCCGCTGACGCGCTCGAACACTTTCTTTTTCAGGTCGGCATCGGGCAGGTAGATGGTGATTTCACGCTTGGGCTTACCGATTTCGGCCTGCATCTTGAGTTGCAGGTCAATCAGCGGCTGGATGGCCTTGTGGCCGAATTCCAGCGCGGCGGCCATGACATCTTCGGGGACCTCGTCTGCACCGGCTTCGACCATCAGGATGGCGTCGCGTGTCCCGGCGATGCGCAGGTCGAGATCCGATTTGTCTATTTCGGGGAAGATGGGGTTGGCGATGAACTGACCGTCCACGTGCCCGACGCGCACTGCCGCGACCGGGCCGTTCCACGGAATGTCGGAAATCGTGATGGCGGCCGAAGCGGCGTTGATGGCAAGGATGTCGAGCGGATTTTCAGCGTCGGCTGAGAGCGAGTACATGATAACTTGGACTTCGTTGCGCATGCCTTCCTGGAAGAGCGGGCGCAGCGGCCGATCGGTGAGACGGGCGGTCAGGATGGCGTCGGTGGAGGGGCGGCCTTCACGCCGGAAGAACGAGCCAGGAATCTTGCCTCCGGCGTACATGCGCTCTTCGTAGTCCACGCTGAGGGGGAAGAAGTCAATGCCCTCGCGCACGCCGCCCATCGTAGCGGCGGCAAAGACAATCGAATCGTTCAGGTGGACCGTGACGGCTCCACCGGCTAGCGCGGCCAGTTTGCCGGTTTCAATGGAAATTGTCCGGCTGCCCACCGTTGTGGTGTAGCGTTTTACTTCGGGTTTCATAAAATTTCTCCTTTTTCCGCCAAGTCAGGGACTGAAAGACGGTGGCAACATGGTTGCCAGCATATTTCAATTCCTGACGGCGGGCGATGGGGGGCAGACACGTAGGTCTGCCCGTACGAAATTGGTAGGGGCGGACCGATGTGTCCGCCCGCATAAAAAGAGTAGATGGGCATTTGCCCATCTACTCGGGCGAACCATTTTTATTTACGGCGAAGCTTGAGCTGCTCGGTCAGCGCAAGGTAGCGCTTATAGTCATTTTTGCGTAAGTAAGCCAGCAACCTGCGGCGCTGCCCGACCATCTGGAGCAGACCCCGGCGGCTGGCCTCATCGTGCTTGTGTGTGCGCAGGTGGTCGGTCAACTGGAGAATGCGGTTGGTCAGGATGGCCACCTGGACTTCCGGCGAGCCGGTGTCGGTCTCGTGGCGGTGGTAGTCGGTGATGACCTTGGTCTTTACTTCCTTGTTAAGCGGCATGACATTTGCTATTCCTTTCAGTAGATTTTGAGCAGGTCTCCGCACCGGCAGGTTGGGCCGCGGGTGGGACCAGTCAATGCGGACGGGATTATACCAGAAAAAGCAGGAGATAAGGGAAAAGGGTGGGAGGTTTAGCAAGGGTTTACATACGCGGCTACTACGTTATCGGAGTGCGATTCCGCTCTACGCAACCGCAACATACTCCGCCGATGCGACCGGCTTCGGAACGGGCAATTTATCCTCTAATAAGTCATGTACGTGCATTTCAATGGCTTCGCGCATATTTCGCTGGGTTTCTTTGCGCGTTTTTCCTGTGGCAATACAGCCGGGTAAATCAGGGGACTAGGCCGAGTAATTACTATTGGCTTTTTCGATAACGATAAGATAGCGTGGCATGTTACTGCTCTCTACTTATTTCATCCCCAACTCTCCGACGTCTTTCAACCGGCGTCTCATTTCTTCTCGCCAACGTCATTATACGTCCAATAGCGGTTGACGAAAAAATTCCACAGCATCACCACGCTGACGGCAATGGCGAGTGTGAAGTTCTTGGCCAGGAATTCAGGGGAAATCGAAATATTCAGCGATAGGCGCTCAAAGAGTCGTAGCGTCGGCGATTCAAGAAAATGCAGGATGGGAACACGGATGATGAGGCCCGTCACGTTGACGACGAAGAACATCACCAGTTGCCTGGCAATCGGGCGCGAGCGCGAATCGGGATAGGTCCAATAGCGATTCCAGATGAAGTTGCTGATGACTGCACAGATGAAGGAAATTGTCCCGGCCCAGACCAGGGGCATGCCGAACAGCTTCGAGAACAGGTTCATCACCCCGAAGTCCACCGCTGCGCCGATTACGCCGACGGCCATGAATTTTAGGAAGCGCGTCCGCTCCACCCTGTTTGTGAGGATGACGGTCATGACAGCCCCATGGTTTGTTTGAAGTAGGCAATCGTGCGGGCCAGCCCCTCTTCCAGACCGATGTGCGGTTCCCAGCCGAGGATCGTGCGCGCCCGGGTGATATCCGGCCGGCGGCGCTGCGGGTCGTCGCCCAGGCGGTTATCCGGCTTGTAGACCAACCCGGCGTTGTTGCCGGTGAGACGATTGATGAACTTGGCGAAGTCCAAGATGGAGGTCTCGCTGGGGTTGCCGAGGTTGACCGGCATGTGCTCGTCGGACATCAGCAGGCGGTAGATGCCGTCTATCAAGTCGTCCACGTAGCAGAAGGAGCGGGTCTGTGCCCCGTCGCCGTAGATGGTCAGCGGTTCACCCTGCAAGGCCTGCTGCATGAAGTTGGGGACGACGCGCCCGTCATCCAGCCTCATGCGCGGACCATAGGTGTTGAAAATGCGCGCAATGCGCGTATCCACCTCGTGCGCATGGTGATAAGCCATGGTCATGGCTTCCGCAAAACGCTTGGCTTCATCGTACATCGAGCGCGGCCCGACCGGGTCCACGTGGCCCCAATAGCTTTCCGACTGCGGGTGCTCGAGCGGATCGCCGTAGATCTCGGACGTGGAGGCCAGCAAAAAGTGCGCCCCTTGGGCGCGGCAGACGCCGAGGCAATTATGTGTACCGAGCGCGCCGGCTTTCATGGTTTGGATGCGCAGGTTGGGATATCCGTAAGGGGAATTCGGGTTGGGGCTGGCCGGCGAGGCGAAGTGCATGACGGCATCCAGCTTGCCGGGCACAGTGATAAAACCAGAAACATCGTGCTTGATGAACAAAAAGCGGTCATTCTCCGAAAGGTGAGCCAGGTTTTCAGGGTTTCCGGTCACGAAGTTGTCCATCCCGACGACTTCGTGACCTTCGGCAAGCAGCCGGTCACACAGATGCGAGCCGAGAAACCCCGCGGCTCCGGTGATGAGAATGCGCATGAAACGATCTCCTGTTTACTTTGCTCCAGCGGGGTTGCCCCCGCCGGAACGGCACTTACTTCCAATCAATTCGACTGGTCAGTCCGTCACCGGTGACTTGTTGGGACTGGTTGCTAATGACGTCCACGATCCACAAATTGTTCTCGTAGATTATACCGATAAAATCGCTGCCTGAATCGAGCATCGTCGGCGCCCAGGCGGGCGTCTGCGGGTCGAGACCGGACTGTCCCTCGGCAGGGAAGAGCAGGTGCGGATTTGTCCCGTCATTTCCCATTACCATCAGCCGGTAACGGCTGGTAGCGGACTGAGCGGGGAAGATGGCTTGGAGATACGCTACCAGGTAACTTGTTACACCGGACTCGTCTGGCCGCAAGGAGGAGGCCGCCGGGTAGGCGAACATGCCTGTCTGCGGGACGAGGGTGGTGTCCGAATGATCTGTCAGCGAGATGGCGGTCAAGTCGAAATTGGGCGATTCTTCGGGAGTGACCAGGCCCGACGGCGCCGCGTGTGTGACCAGGCACAGGGTCCGGCCATCGCTGCCCCAGGCCAGGCCGGGAGTCCAGGCCCACTCGCTGCGGGTATTATAGGGGGTAATGTCCAACAACGTGGTCAATCCTGCGCCGCCGATATCTGCCAGTCCAACCCCATCCGGGCGGGAATAAGCCAGGCTCTGGCCATCCGGCGACCAGGCGAAGGTCATGCCCCACCAGGGGTAAATACCGCCGTAGTTGGTCTCCAGAATGTCATCAGTCTTGCCGGGTTTCCCGTCTTCAAAAGTCAAAAAGTGCAGGTCGTTATTGGCATTCCAACCCGGAGGAGCAACCTGCGGCTCGACGGTGGAATAGGCGATCAGGTATTTTTGACCGGGCTGCCAGCCGGCGAAATGGACCACGTTGGCAACGTCCAGGTTGACCGGTGCGGATAATTGATCGGTGGTGCTGACGGCCCACAGAGTGTTGATTTGCTGGTCGGCGGAAAGAGAAGATTTGCGGGTGAAGAGCAGCCACTTGCCATCCGGAGAGAGTGAGAAGATGTGACCGTCCAGGTCGCCGCTGGTAACGAGCAGGCGGGGATTAGAGGTGGAGCCTTCCACCGCCCAGGCGTTGCCACCTTTCAGGTAGACCAGTTTCCCGGGGATAGAGAGGGGGGCGAACGGCGATTGCACACCGACCATCACGATCTCCGCGATGGCCTCCTGGAGAACGGTTTCAGAGACAGTTGAACTGCTGGTCTCGACTCCGTTTTCAAAGACGTGGCGGATAGTGACCTCGTTCAAACCGTTCTGCCCGGCCTGGATAAGCCGGGTCTCTCCGGAGGGCAGGGATTCGTTGCGCAATTCTTGGCGTTCGAAGGGGACGACGATCTGTTGAGTCTCAAACTCTTCGCGCACACGCGTGACCACAATGGTCATTCCAGCCGTCAGGGCTGTATAGGCGGGCGGATCAACCCGGTCAGTCTGGGAGAGAGTGACTTTTACCGCATCGAGCGCCTGCTGGACGGTGCTGCCGGAGGGCAGCGTGATGGACTGGTTGGTGCCGTCAGCAGTCACGCTGACGGTGATATTTGTCTGCTGGATTTGTGGCGTGCCGCAGGCGGCGAGCAAAATTGCGGTTGCGAAGAGGGTGAACAGAATCTTGCTCATGCGGATACTGGTATAATCCAACCGCTATTTCGTCCGACCGAGGATGGTCATCGTGCCGTTCGCGACGGTGATGCTCTCCAGCCGGAAGCCGATAGCTGCCGGGCCGATTGCACCGGTGTAGATCTCCTGGATAGTAGCCGTGACGGCATCGTTCAGTCCGGCCGGGACCGGGAGCGGGCCGAAATCAGCGGAAGTCAATTCGACCTTGAGCTGACCCTGCTCATTCACGCTGGCGGTCACGACGATGGCAATGGTCGCCTCGAGATAGCCTTGTCGGGCCGTCCCGTAGATTTGGATCTGCCCGTCGCTCAAGTAGACCTGTGGGTCGGTGAAGAGCGGTTGGGATTGGGCCTGGAGTTTATTGGCCAGGTACGAGGTCAACTGTGATTCGGTGAAGACCAGCGTAATTTCTCCAGATTCTACCCCGGCAGCAGCCGCCGTCTGCATGGCAGATTGAAAATCTCCTAAAGCTTCGGTTGAGACCGGGATGGGCTGGTCCGGATAAGCCGGCCCGCCGACGTTGATAGTACAGGCCAGTAAAGCTAGAATTATGGCAGAAAGACCGATGAGAAGCGAAAGTTTGCGAGTATTCATAACATCTCTCTTTGGTTGGGAGTTATTATAGCATGAGCGAATCTGAAAACCCCACCTCGCTGGACGTGCCAACCGCAATTGAATCCCTCTTGTTCGTTTCAGCAGAACCGGTGGCTCCCTCACAACTAGCAATTGTGTTGGAGTTATCTATCTCAGCTGTGGAACTGGGGCTGAAGCAACTTGAGGAGGAACTCCATGGGCGCGGCTTACGTCTCCAGCGTCATGCGGGACGCGTGCAATTGACCACTGCGCCGGAGATGGCCGGGACGATCGAACGTTTTCTGGGACTGGAGGCCACCAGCCACTTGAGTCGCGCGGCCCTAGAAACCCTGGCGATCGTTGCTTACCAGCAACCGGTCACGCGCCCATATATTGAAGGTGTGCGCGGCATCAGCAGTGACAGTGTAATGCGATCTCTGTTCAGCAAAGGGCTTGTCCAGGAAGTCGGGCGCGCCGAAGGGCCGGGCCGCCCCATCCTTTATGGCACCGCCCCTGACTTCCTCCAACACTTTGGCCTGAACTCTCTGACCGAACTCCCGCCGCTCAACCTGCCGGAGCCGGAAGGTGAAAACGGCCATGACGAAGCATTGAAAAGTTGAGATGGAAGAACGTTTGCAAAAAATCCTGGCGCGCGCTGGCTATGGCTCACGCCGGAGTTGCGAGGAACTGATCTCCGCTGGGCGAGTACGGGTCAACGGCCAGCCGGTTGGACTGGGCGATAAAGCCGACGCAACCAGGGACAAAATTGCCGTGGACGGGAGGCCGGTCCAGGCGGCCGAGAAGCTCGTTTACGTGGCGTTGTACAAGCCACGCGGCGTGATTTCCACCGTCTCCGATCCGGACCTGCGGCCTGCGGTGCGCGACCTGGTCCCCGTGCCAGGGACGCTCTACCCGGTCGGCCGCCTGGACTTCGATTCTGAAGGCCTGGTGCTGATGACCAACGACGGCGACCTGGCGAACAAACTGACCCACCCTCGCTACGAGCACGAGAAAGAATATCGCGTCCTGGTGGCAAAACACCCCGACCGGGAGCAGTTGAACACCTGGCGGCGCGGTGTAGTGTTGGAAGACGGCTTCCGCACCGGGCCCGCCGGCGTGTACGTGGTTTCCAAATATGGGAAAGGGGCCTGGCTGAGTGTTACTTTGAAGGAGGGACACAAGCGCCAGATCCGCGAAATGGGCAAGCAGACCGGCCTGCCGGTGACGCGCATCGTCCGCGTGCGGATTGGGGAGCTACGCCTGGGCAGCCTCAAGCCGAAAGAATGGCGTTATCTCACGTCGCAGGAAGTCGCTGCGCTACAAGAACCTGCTCCAACTCAAAGGCGAAAGACTTCTCGGAGTAAACTGAAGACCGGCCGCTAAGGCTGGTTTTGTTATACAATACTTGGAAAATCATGAAAACATTTTTAAAAAGAATTTACTCGGGTTTTTCTAATGCGTGGGGGAGACTATCCTTGCCGTGGCGTTTTGCGATCACGAGCGTCCTATTGGCTAGACTTTTTTATACCCTGTGGTCCTTCGCGGTTTTCTCTCTATTCCCTGTGGCAATCCAGAACATCAATCTGTCCGGTAAACCTGTCCTGACCGTGTTTGACCTTCGTATAAGCCAACGTTACATCTATTCCAGAGTTGTTGACGAAGGTGTTTTGGCATTCCGACCGGTAAATGGCAACTTTGTCCGTGATACCCAGACCGATAGCGTATGGGAGCTTTCGAGCGGAAAAGCCGTCAAAGGTCCGTTGGCGGGGAGCCGATTGCAGGTTTCGACTATTCCATTTGAATCTATCTTCCCATATAAAGGTGTTGAAGCAAATCCCACGCCGTTATTGGCTGTTTGGCAGCATTTTGATGCAAACTGGTATCTCTCTATTGCACAGAATGGCTATGGTCAATTCCCGGATGATACGCATTTTGCTCCACTCTACCCCTTGCTGATTCGCCTATTCTATCCTTTGGTGGGAGACTGGCTGGTTACAGGGCTCATCATTGCTCAACTTGCTATTATTTGGCTTGTCAAAGTGCTTTATGAGGTTTTCGACGACTGGGGAGGTAAGGCAATCGCACGAAAGAGCGTTTTTTTAATGCTGATTTTTCCGTCAGCGTTTTTTCTCTTCAGTGCGTATGCCGAACCACTTTTTATCCTGACCGCTGTCCTGGCGCTGGAAGGAATCCACTCCCGGCGTTGGATGTTGGCAGGATTCTGGACAGCATGTGCGATCCTTTCCCGCGTTCAGGGCGTGGTGCTTGTCTTGCCACTGGCTTATGCCCTTTGGAAAGTATACCGTTTAAACATCTCAGCTAACCACTTTAAGGCTTTTATATTTCCAGGATTGGCAACAGTTGCTTATATCACCTTGCGTATCGTGGCCGGTGCTCCTTCTGTGATTCCGGTCAACGAACCTTCCGTCGCGGCCAAGCTGGTATGGCCATGGAATAATTTCGTGGACGCCTTCCGATTGTTCAAGGACGGGGCTTTCACGTACATAAATGTCGTCAATCTAGTGCTGACTCTGTTAATTGTCACCTTGCTGATCTACGGCTGGAAAAAGATTCCCATCGAATACAGCCTTTATTCAATTGCTTGCATATTGATCCTGGTTATGCGTGAGGTGGAAACCCAGCCACTCAACCCCATGATCCGCTATGCCCTGACCATTCCGCCTGTCTTTTATATGCTGGCGAAGTTTTCGCAAAATCCCTGGATAAACCGGTTGATTTTGATTATTTCTTTATTGCTGGGTCTTTACCTCAGCGCCCAATTCTTCATGTGGGGGTTTGTCGCTTGACAGGGGATGTGGCAGCTAGCGTCCAAACAGGCCGGTAATCCAATCAATGGAATAATGTCCGGCATAGGCGAACATCAGCATTTTTAGGATCTTGCCGATGACGCAGGCAAGCAGGAATTTCCAAAGAGGTAATTTCAGTGCACCCGAGGCCATCCCGGCCAGGTCGAAGAGCGGGTTGGGGATGAACGCCAGAGCCACAATCATCACATAGGCCAGGTTCTGGTGCTGTTTCATCCAGCCTGTCAAACGTTCATAGAGTGCTGCTCGCTCCATGACGCCCTGGCCACTGAAACCGGCCAGGTAACCGGAAAGTTCTCCGACCGCCGCACCCAACCCGGCGGCGACTGCCACGCCAATCGGATTGAAGATGGCACCCATCGCCGTCGTAAATGCTACACCTGGCAGAGGTATGATAATGGTCGCGTTGGCGGCGATGGAGATCAGGAAAATCCCCACGTAGCCATAATTTTCAAGCTTTTTGACCTGATTACGGAATAGAAACAGAACAACGATGAGCGCAATAACACTCACCAGGACGAGGATCCGCAGGATGGTGAGGCGGCGCTTGGCGCTCATACTTCCTGGATGATGATATTGTTCAACTTTACTATTGGAGAATCAAGTTTCATTGGGACGCGCGGCTGGATGGACATTAATACTTGCAACCCTTTAACCAATATTCCAAAGACGCTGTGTTTGCCGTCCAGCCAGGGGGTCGGAACGTGGGTGATAAAGAACTGCGAGCCGTTCGTGCCCGGATCGGCATTCGCCATCGAAAGAATCCCGGGCTTGCTGTGCTTCAGCGAAGGATGGAACTCGTCCGCGAAACGGTAGCCGGGTCCGCCGCAGCCGGTGCCGGTCGGGTCGCCGCCATGAGCCATGAAGTCGGCGATGACGCGGTGGAAGATGGTTCCGTCGTAGAAACATTCGCGCGCCAGGAAGACGAAGTTGTTGACTGTCTTGAGAGTCTTATCGGCAAAAAGCCCCAGGACGATGTCGCCCTTATCTGTGCTCATGGTGGCTGCGTACTTCTTTTTCGGGTCAATGACCATTTCGGGCGGTTTGTTCCATTGTTGCATGTCAAATCCTTTTGATGAATTTTTAGGGGCAGACTTTTTGCCTGCCCAGGGTGACCATAAAAGTCGCCCCTACAATAATGCCTCGATGCGCGCCACGACCATATCCAGCGCAGCGGTGTTGAACCCACCTTCGGGGATGATCACGTCGGCGTAACGTTTCGACGGCTCGACAAATTCCAGGTGCATGGGGCGGACAGTAGTCAAGTATTGTTTGATGACCGATTCCACGATCCGGCCGCGCTCCGAAATATCACGCTGGAGGCGGCGGATGAAACGGATGTCCGAATCGGTATCCACAAAGATCTTGACGTCGAACAATTCGCGCAAAGCCGCTTCTGCGAAAATCAAAATGCCTTCCACCAGGATTACGCTACGCGGCAGGACGGTATATGTGCGCTCGGTGCGGGCATGGATGGAGAAATTGTAGATGGGGACTTCAACTGCCCGGCCATCTTTCAATTGGTGGATGTGCTGGATGAGTAATTCATTCTCAAGTGAGTTGGGGTGATCGAAGTTGACCTCGGCGCGCTGAACGGGGGGCAGGCCACTCAAATCCTTATAATAGGCGTCGTGTTGAAGGAACGATATCCGCTCCGGGCCGACACGCTGGAGGATGGTCTGGGCCACCGTAGTCTTTCCGGACCCCGAGCCGCCAGCGATACCGATGACGAGGAGATTGCGAGATGCCATATATTCATTATAATCGTTCCAGGCAATTGGCGTATCAAGCACCCCGGACTGAACCAATTGCGTCTGGTTTCGATTGGCAGTATACTCAATTCAGACTTTCAGCGAAAAAGGAGATAACCTATGAAGAAAACCGGCGGAATTATTGCTACCATCCTGACCAGTTTGTTATGCGGCTTACCGGGTATTGGCCTGATCTGTTTCGCTTTCATCGGATTACTCGGCACCCAAATGCCTGGAGTGACCCCAGAGGCAAGTACAGTCATGCAGAACACTCTGCTTGGCGCAGTTCTATACATAGGTGGAGGCGTGCTCCTGATGATCATCCCAATCGTGGTCGGGATTCTGACCCTGCGCAACAAGCGCACCCTCGCGCCGGTTGTCTCAGCCTACGCCGCGTCCGACCAACCGCTCTACGTGCCGCCTGCACAGGTAGTCCAACCGCAACCAGTCCATGTTCCAGCGCCAGCCCCACAGCCTGTGGCGATGCCATCCCAACCTGCCGCCGTGCCGGTTCCTGGCTCCGGCCCGTCTCAGGATGTCTATGCCCGACTGATGGGGCTCAACCGTCCAACCGCCCCCTACCGCATCATTGACGGCCGCTCGGAAAACGTGGACCTGATCGCTGAATGGAAAATTGTGGATGCGCAGTGGTACGAGATTTTCGCAAAAGCCAACCTGACGAAAGTTTTCCGCATCTACTTGAAGCTGGATCCCGCCCGGCGCGAGGTGCGTGCCATGGACCGGGAATATACCCTCCAGTGGCAGGCAGGCGTTCCCTCCCTCAGCGTGGAGGCCAGTTTCTTCAAAGGGCAGAAGTCGTCCATTTCCTTCGGCACCGGCTACGCCTTCACCGAGACGCTGGCCCCCGGCCAGGTCTATAAATACAAATTCAATACCAACGAACTCAAGAAACCCATTCAGGATACTGTCTCCGCTTGCGGTTGGACGTACAAAGGTGTCGCCTTCGGGAAACTGTAAACGAACGCCCGGAATCAGTCAGGGAGCAGACTAAAATCTGCTCCCTGAAGTATTTATGCCTATCTGCAAAAATCTCTGATCCTGCTTTTGTCGAATTACTCACAAATGACAGGATTTTAGGACGGGGGAGGGTTGGGGAGGGGTTAAGCCACCAAAGAGATTTGAACTCTTGACCTGGCGTTTACGAAACGTCTGCTCTACCGACTGAGCTATGGTGGCGGTTGGGTAGCGGCGCGGATTATACCAGTACTTTTCCCAATCACGCAAGCTGGCATGATATACTTTCCGACATGCTACGAATTGCCATGCTTTCCTATCACACCTGCCCACTGGCAACGCTGGGCGGCAAGGATACCGGCGGGATGAACGTCTACGTGCGCGACCTCACGGTGGAAATGGGCCGCATGGGCATCCACGTGGATGTGTTCACTCGCTCGCAGGACGAGCACGTCCCGCACGTGTTACACGACCTGGGGTTTGGCAACCGCGTCGTCCACGTGCCAGCCGGACCCGAGGTCCCGCTGCCGAAGCGGGAACTGGCAGAGCATATCCCCCAGTTCGTGGAGGGCGTCAAACAGTTCGCCGCCGAAAAAGGCATCCACTATGACCTCGTCCACAGTCATTACTGGATGTCGGGCCTGGCTGCCGAAGCGCTCTCGGATGCCTGGGCCGGCACGCCGATCATCCAAATGTTCCATACCCTGGGTGAGATGAAAAACCGCGTCGCTCGCAGCGCTGCGGAACGGGAAGGCGCTTACCGCCTGGACGGCGAGCGTCACGTGTTGGCGCGTGCCGACCGCGTCATCGCCGCTACCCCGGCCGAGCAGGCGCAGCTCGAATGGCTCTACAAAGCCGATGTGCGCAAAGTGGTCGTTATCCCACCCGGTGTGGACGTGTGTCACTTCTACCCCATCCCGGTGGACGAAGCGCGTCAGTTCATCGGCCTGGCCCCAGATGCACGCATGATTCTGTTCGTCGGACGGGTCGAACCGCTCAAGGGTCTGGATACGCTCGTCGAGGCAGTAGCCTGCTTGTGGGTCAAGGATCTGGCTGAACCGGTGCACCTGGCCATCATCGGCGGTGATCCTGAGGCTGCCCCCGAAGAAATGACCGCCGAGATGGCGCGCGTCCAGCAATTGTGCGACGACCTGTGCGTGGGCAAGATGGTGGTTTTCCTGGGCAAGCGCGGACAGGATACCTTGCCGTATTACTACTCGGCTGCCGAGGTGGTGGTGATGCCCTCGCATTACGAATCGTTCGGGATGGTCGCGTTGGAGGCGATGGCCTGTGGGACGCCCGTCATTGCCTCGCAGGTGGGGGGACTGGCTTTCCTGGTGCAGGACGGGGTGACCGGTTACCACGTCCCGAATGGCGACCACGCCGCCCTATGCGAAAAACTGAATGCCCTCCTGGGCGATGCGGAGCTTCGCCGGTCCCTGGGCCAGAACGCGGCCGAATATGCCCAGAAATACGCCTGGGGCAAAGTGGCCAGGAAGATTGTCGAGGTCTACAAGGAATTACAGAGTACTGCGGATATATCTGAACCGAAACCCCGTCATTTGTGAGTAATGCGATAAAAGCAAGTTCAGATATCTTTGCAAGAAGCAGTAATGGGTGCTGAGTCTCATTCAGTCGCCCTGCGTCAGCTCTCGTAAACTATCCGCCACTCGTTCCGCCGTGTGCCCATCCCACAGCGGGATCGGCTTTCCCTGCTTATACCGTCCTGCCAATACCTGCTCGAAAGCCTCCCGGATGCGTTTTTCATCATTTCCTACTATCGTGGAGGTACCCAGTTCCACTGTCACCGGGCGTTCGGTATTGGGCCGTAACGTCAGGCAGGGGATGCCCAGGTAACTGGTCTCTTCCTGGATCCCGCCCGAGTCGGTCAGGACCAGTTTCGCCTGCTGCTGCAGACACAGCGAGTCTAGGTAGTCCACCGGCTCCACCAACCGGAAATTAGCCGGCGCCGTATAGGCTAGCGATTCCATTTGCTTCTTCGTCCGGGGATGGACAGGGAAGACCATCGGTAATTTTCGGGATAAATCCGCGAACAGATTGAGCAGCCGTAAAAGCGTCCCCGGATCGTCCACGTTCGACGGGCGATGCAGCGTCAGCAGCGCATATTGACCCGGCGCGACTCCCAACCGGACCGCGGTCTGCCGTTCGAGGGCCTTGGGCTGCATCTGGACCAGCGTATCTATCATGATATTCCCCACCAGGCGGACCTTCTCATCCGGCACGCCTTCCTGTTTCAAGTGAAGCACCCCGGACTGTTCTGAAGCCAGCAATAAGTCAGATAACGCATCTGTCACCAGCCTGTTGAGCTCCTCCGGCATGCTGCGGTCGAAGCTGCGCAGTCCCGCCTCCACATGGACGACCGGAATCAGCCGCTTGGCCGCCGCCAGCGAACAGGCCAGCGTACTGTTCACGTCGCCGAAGACCACCACGGCGCGTGGCGGCTTTTCCACCAGCAGCTTATCGAAGCGTTCCAGGATGCGTGCCGTCTGGATGTTTTGCTCGACCGAGCCGACTTCCAGGTTGATGTTTGGCTCAGGGATATTCAGCACGTCGAAGAATGCCTGTGACATGGCATGATCGTAGTGCTGCCCGGTGTGGACGATCTGGAATGGCACGTCCCGGCGGGAATTCAGCGTCCAAACCAGCGGGGCCAGTTTGATGAAATTCGGTCGTGCGCCGGTTACGAGATAAATTGATTCGGTCATGATAAATGCTCTGATGTTTTCATTTTGTGTTTCTACTGCTTCTTGCATAAATTTCTGAACTTGCTTTTATCGAAATACTCACCAATGACGGGATTTTGGTTCA
>Ga0315279_10005959_pt1 | contig 15566 bp, 13 predicted proteins | sample YL17G06_20_MG_FD_203694 | JGI IMG/M metagenome (GOLD analysis project Ga0315279, IMG submission 203694) | Sediment microbial communities from Yellowstone Lake, YNP, Wyoming, USA - YL17G06_20 | ecosystem: Environmental > Aquatic > Freshwater > Lake > Sediment | place: USA: Wyoming | collected... | reverse complement strand
ACTACTAGATGGGTCACCTGGTCGATCACCGGGTTTATCAGCACATACACGGAGTGCCCACATACACCATCCGTGCACTCAACTTGAGCGTTTAAGGGAATTTCCACTCTAACCTCCATTCCTTTACGTTATGTTTATCGATTGAGGTCATGTGAGGGGTCTACACCTTTCATATGACTGTTTCAACAGGAAAAACTTAGCTCTATCTGGGATTGTTGTTCTGGCCAGGCTTAACCTTTCCTACTGTAAGTATAGTGGCGTAGAGTCTCAAAAGCGTCACAATACGTTGTTTGATTGTGTTCTCCGGAAGCATGGCAACCTGGGGTGTATAATATTTGTAAGGACTTGGGTTCCATAAATATCCCACCGAGTTGCTGTTTTACGCACAAGGTAGGCCACTCGGTGGGATAACGTCAAGGAGAATGGCTTATGGTAGAGTTGCTCAAACCGCCTTATTTACAAAAGGATGAAACGCGAGGCGACTATCAGGTTTGGGTAGTCGATGGGGCATATGTCCGCGGGCACATTGATGAGGAGTTCACGAATTTCGGCCAACACTACAGGTATCCTTACATACCTGAGATGGAGTTCTGGATTGACCAGGAAGCCGAGCACGATGAGCGCGCGTTCTTTATCGATCATTTGCTGGTAGAACATGACCTCATGGCGAAAGGCGCATCCTATGGCGATGCGATCACACAAGCCGACCGGGTTGAGCGCAGAGAAAGGCGACGAGTCGGTGATGTCCGCAAAGTAACGCATCAAGGGAAAGAGCTACCCGACGCTGGCGTAGTGCACGAGCACTTATGGAAGAAGCTGGAGAATGGTGTAAGTGTATGGATTGTTAACGGTCGGCTGGTGCGAAGCGCGTTCGATATTGACTTCACGGCCGGTGGTCATGACCACGTTTATGAATTCGTTCCTGAGGGTGAGGTCTGGATCGACGATGCTATCGAGGATAGGGAAAGGGGGTTTGTACTGCTACATGAGTTGCATGAACGGAATCGCATGGCTGGAGGGTGGCCCTACAGCAAAGCTCACATCGAGTCCAGTCGCCTAGAATTCCGGTGCCGTCACCATCCTGATGAACTGCATGATGCACTAACAACCGAAGGCTGGGCATGATTCCGGGCGGTTTACTGGTGAATTGAAAAACCAAGTGGAGAATGCAGTATGAGCAATTGGATAAAAATTTTTATGGCGGTGAATGCATTTGTATTTCAAAAAACAAAGGGCCGTCTGGGAAATCGGATGGGCAAGCAATCCGTCTTACTCCTCCATACCCTCGGTCGCAAATCAGGCAAGACCTATACGACACCATTGTCATATTACCGAGATAGTAATAGCTACCTGTTGGTGGCATCAAACTGGGGCAGGGAAAATCATCCGAACTGGTTTCATAACCTTTTGCAGCATTCACTCACGACTATACAAGTAGGAGCAACTACTATCCCAGTAGAGGCTCGTCAAGCAGAAGGAGAAGAATACAACCGTTTGTGGGAGGTGGTGACCAGTCAGAATGAACAATACCTAAAGTACCAAAAGGGCTTGGCGCGTCAGATCCCTATCATGATATTGACACCCACGACTTCAAATTTTGGAGAAGGATAAGACATCTGAGCCAGATGGTTTATCGATAAGAGCGTTTTTAGTATATAGTCAAAGCGATTACGGAGTTCGGTCTCTTGTAATCATGAATGTGAAGCGCACCATTGGCAAAACTGTTTCGGGTGGCTCGACCACAATTTTTGATATCTGGACTGGCTCTTTTCGTGTTTGGGGCTTCCTGGGCAGTTTTATTGGGAGCGCCTTTTTCCCTGTCAAGGACACTTCTTGGCTATCTGGTCCTTCTGCCAGCCCATCTATCCGTTTCCTACAGTAACGATTACTTCGACGTGGATGTAGACAAGTACAACAAACCCACCTTCTTCAGCGGAGGCAGTGGTGTTCTGGTGGAAAATCCGGAATTAAGAAAACCTGCCCAATGGATTGCGATAACACTGATCTTTTGCTCCCTGGCATTCGGGATCGTGTATCAAACAGTGTACTCGTTTTCGCTCTGGTTCTCAGGGTTTGTGGTATTGGGCAATCTTTTAGGCTGGTTTTACTCCGCGCCACCTTTGAGGCTTGCTTATCGCGGTTTAGGCGAATTGTCGATGATTTTTTCCATTGGCCTGCTGATCCCGGGAATGGGGTATCTGGTTACAAGTGGGCAGATGAATCAAGATGGATTGCTTTTTATCGTTCCCCTGATGCTGTATGGTTTAGCATTCATTCTTACTGTAGAGATACCGGATATGGAAGCCGACCGTTCAGGCGACAAGAGGACATGGGTAGCACGAAAGGGCCGGGGCTTTGGTTTCACTATGATAACGGCGTCGTTTCTCTTGGCGACATTATTCTTCTTATGTTATCCGTGGCTAACACCCAGGATCTATCCATTGGATTTTCGTTTCCTGGGCCTCCTGTCTCTATTGCCTCTCGTAGCAGGTTACATGGGTATGATGAAGAGACGTATAGAGAAACGATCGGCTACCCGGGTTGTCAATGGAATTATGATCAGTCTTGCAGCTTTCTGTATCCTGGCAGACGGGTATATGGTTTATCTGGCTATCAGTTAGGTGCTGTAAATGAGGACTCAAAGAAAAAGGAAAAACCGGAGATAGAATAAAGTACCGTCGAAGGAGTTAATTGCAGGCGGAGAGAGTGGGGTATAATCCCCCCATTGATTATTCCTTCGGGGCAGGGTGCGGGCAGTAAAGAACACTGCACGGTGAATTTTACCGTCCAATTCCCGACCGGTGGTAAAGCCCACGAGCGCCTGCGGTGAATTAACCGCCTGCGCAGATCCGGAGCAACTCCGGAGCCGACGGTACAGTCCGGATGGAAGAAGGGATCGTTGTACAGTGAATGGGATCCGTCACGCTGGCTCGTCTCTCGCTGTTCACTTTCCGCTGATTCGCCCCGAAAGGGGCGTTTTGTTTTTTTGCACCTTAAACAATTTCAAAAAAAGTGATATACGAAAATGAGAATTCGAAAGCTTTCATTTTTCACCACCTCCATTCTCCTCGCCCTGCTGGGCTGGTTCCTGCTGGCCCGGTTGGGCAATATCCCCGCCTTCTTGCTCCCGTCCCCAGATCTGGTGTGGGCGCGCTTCGTGGATGCGCTGCAAGACGGCAGCCTGGTGCGCAACGGCCTCTCCACCCTGGAGAAGATCGTCCTGGGGCTGGTAAGTGGCGTGGGAGCAGCCACCCTGTTAGGCTACCTGCTGGCTAAATCCCCCCTGCTGGAACGCCTGCTCACCCCTTACATCGTCGCCAGCCAGTCCATCCCGGTGGTAGCCATCGCGCCCCTGTTGATCATCTGGTTTGGCTCAGGCATGATCTCCAAGGTGCTGATCTGTGCCCTGATCGTGTTCTTCCCGGTGTTGATCAACACCATCGTGGGCCTGCGCGCCGTGCCAGACAATTTACGCCAGTTGATGCGCGTGCTGCGCGCCACCCGCTGGCAAACCTTCCGCCTGCTGGAAGTGCCTGCCGCCCTGCCAGTATTCCTGGGCGGGCTGCGCATCGGCGCCACCCTGTCGGTCATCGGGGCGGTGGTGGGCGAATTTATGGCCCCTGACCGCGGCCTGGGGCGGATCATCAACGAAGCCCGCGGCCGCTACGACACGGCCCTGGTGTTTGTGGCCGTATTCACCCTGGTAGCGATGGCCCTGGTGCTCTACGGGCTGGTGGCTCTGGCAGAGCGGCGCCTGCTGTGGTGGCAGCGCCGTCCAGAAAGCAACCAGACGATACAAGAATGAACGATACAATTAAACATCCGCGAATGATTCACGAATACGCGAATGGACGCACTACGAAAAGACATTTTGCACCGCAGAGCCCGCGGAGTTCGCTGAGCTTTTATTCGATGTAACTCGGCGTGCTCTGCGCTCTCTGCGGTAAAATCCGTGTTTTGGCAATACACACATTCGTGTATTCGTGGACGGCTGTTCTCCAGCCGCATTCGTGGATGGTTTTCCACCACAAGAAAAACTATAATATCAGGAGAGAGACTATGTTTCGTATTCGTGTCTGGATGGGAATTTTATGCCTCATTCTTGTAACCTCTGCCTGTAAAGGCAAAGCGACCCAACTGACCCACATCCGCCTGCCCATGGGTTATATTCCCAACGTCCAGCAGGCCCCCTTCTATGTTGCAGTAGAAAAAGGCTATTTCCGCCAGGCTGGCATCGAGCTCGAGTTCGATTACAGCTTCGAGACGGATGGGGTGGCGCTGGTGGGCGCCAATAAGCTGAAGTTCTCAGTAGCCTCGGGCGAGCAGGTGCTGCTGGCGCGCGAACAAGGCGTGCCGGTAACGTACGTGATGGCCTGGTACAAGGATTACCCGGTGGCAGTAGCCTCCAAGACCGAACAGGGCATCCGCGCCCCGCAGGATTTACGTGGTAAAAAGATCGGCCTGCCCGGGTTGTTCGGCGCCAGCTACATCGGCCTGCGCGCCCTGCTGAACGCCGGTGGTTTGCAGGAGAGCGATGTCACCCTGGATGTGATCGGTTATAGCCAGGTGGAAGCCCTGGCTGCAGACCGAGAGCAGGCCGTGGTGGTTTACGCTGCCAATGAACCGGTGGTGCTGCGCGCCCAGGGCTACAATCTGGATGTGATACGGGTATCCGATTACGTCCAGCTGGCCTCCAATGGGCTGATCACCAACGAGACCACCCTCAAAGACAATCCCGATCTCGTGCATAAAATGGTGCAGGTTATTCTGCACGGGATGGCAGATGCGGCTGCCAATCCGGATGAGGCGTATGATATCTGCAAAAAATACGTAGAAACTCTGACCCAGGCCGACACCGTCGTTCAAAAAGAAGTGCTGGCGATCTCGATCGGATTCTGGCAGCTTGACCCGCCAGGCCAGACCAACCCCGCTGCCTGGGAGAATATGCAGAAAGTCCTGCTGGAGATGAAATTACTCACCCAGGAACAGGACTTGAGCAAAGCTTACACCAACCAGTTTACTGGAAAATAAAGTTCAAATGGGACGCTGGTGGCGGTAAAAACCACCGCTTACGCTGATTTTCGCTGATTAGAAAAGATCAGCGGTATCAGCGTATATCAGCGTCCTATTATTTTTCATACATCTGCACTCGCAGATCAGGCTGGAACCTCGCCGCCAGCGAATTTTCATAAATCCTCTGCCAGTCCCCCTCATCGAACCCAAACGTATCTGCCAGCAACTCATATTCCGACTCCAGACTGCATTCGAACGGGCCCGGGTCGTCGGTGTTGACGCTGAAGCTCAGCCCCAGGTCGCGCGCCAGGCGGATGGGGTGCTCCTGGATGCATTTCACGCTGCCGGTCTTCAGGTTGCTGGTGGGGCACATCTCGATGTGGATCGGCCGCTCGGTGAACAGCTCCACCAGGCGCGCATCTTGGAACAAGCTGACCCCGTGCCCAATGCGGTCGGGATGACCGTACTCCAGGGCGTCCCACACCGATTCCGGTCCGCACCATTCACCGGCATGGATCTCGATCCCCAATCCGGCCTCGTGAAAAAGGTCGAACGTTTTCTGGAAAGGCCGAACCGGGAAATCCTGCTCTATGCCCGCCAGCGCTACGCCGACGATCAGCCCGGCCTCATGCAGCGCCAGGACACGCGCCTCGCGTGCTGACATTTCGTCGGCAGACCGGTTACGTCCCAGTGTGATCAGGAATTCGATCTGGATCAGGTTTTCTTCTCTCCAGTTCATCCACTCACGCAGCGCGGTCATCTGGTCCACCACCGCGGGGGTATCCTCCGGCAGCATGCCCAGGGAGACCATAATCTCGGCATAACGCACCTGTTGGGCTTTTAAACCGGAGATGTAGCGTTCCAGGATCGGGTAAAAGATTGCCGGTGTCTTCAGGATCGGCCAGTGGTAATCCCACCAACGCAAGAAACTCTCGAAATCCACCACCGGGTAGACCTTCTCGAAGAGCTCCGGATCGACGGGATAGTTGGGAAGCTCCTGGCGGAGGCTGCGCAGCATGGCGCGGTTGACGATGCCTTCCATGTGGCAGTGCAACTCAACCTTAGGAAATGATTTCGTTAGCATAAGCTTCTCTACGAAACGCTGGTTGAGTAGGAGCGATGGATGGACTTTCCATCGCCCGTATCGAAACCAGCTTCTTGGTCAGAAATGAACTTGGGACGCTGATGAACGCTGCATACGCTGATGGAAACAAAAAGCTCAATGCGAATTCCTTTATGAAAAAATTCGTAAACTGGGCTTTTTCGCACCATTCGCAAGGAAATTACTAGCTACTTGCGATCACTTCATACGCATGCCAGGGGCTGGGCTGGGGCAGGAAATCCACCGTCCGAAAACCCGCCTCCCGCAAGAATCCCGCCAGCTCCGCCTTGCGCAGCGCCCTGCGCCGGTAGGCGAAGATCTCCTGTGACCATTGGTAACCCGCCTTGCGGTGGTCTTCCAGCCAGTACACATCCACATGGACAACATGGGTCTCGCTTTCATAGATCCAATCTTCCATCATCAGAACCCGACCGTATGAAAGAATGCGGTCTCGCTTGAATTCATAGCGCGGCCGTTCTTGCATGATATTGTCTAAATCGCGCAGCCGGATGTAGCATTTACCGCCCGGCTTCAAGGCGCCGTACATGCCGCGGATCGCCTGTCGAATACCTTCATCCTCCGTGATGTTATCGAGGGCCATACAGCTGATCACCCAGTCGAATTCACCGTGGAAGAGCTCGCTCAGGCAGCGCACATTGCAGGACTGGAAGCGAATGTCCAGTTCCTGGAGCTGGGCTCTCTGTCGCGCCTGGTTCAGGTAGGCATCGGTAAAGTCGGTGGCGGTCACCTGCCAGCCCAGTTTCGCCAGCGGGATCGCCTGGTTGCCGGTGCCGCAGGTGCAATCTAAAACCATTCTGCCCTGCGCCTCCCCCAGGGCAGCACTTAGTTTTGTTATTTCATACTCATCATCGATTTTCCACATTTCTGAATGCCAGGTAGGGTCGATGCTTTGTTCGTATTCCTCTTCGCGGGTGTAGAGCTCTTGCGCAGATAAAATCGGAAATTCCATTAGAATACTCCTCATTAAGACAGAAGTAGAGGCGCCGCTCAGGGGTTGCCCATCGTGATCGGCAGGTAGACATCGTACTTGGGTGGGGGTGGTTGGATGGATCCCTGCTGCCACCAGGCAATTTCATCAGCAGAATTGGCTGCACCGAGGACATCTATATCGCCATCCCCATCGATGTCAATCGCATACACCGCATTTACCCCACGGAAGTAACGTTCAATGGCGTGCCTGGTAAAGTTTTCGTCACCGTCATTCTCCCACCAGGAGATATCGTCGCTGAACTCGACCCCGCCGAGGATATCCATATCTCCGTCGCCGTCCAGGTCGATGGCGTATATATGATATGAGCTGTCGATGTCGTCAGCTATGGCGTGTAATGTAAAGTTCTGACTACCATCGTTTTCCCACCATGCAATGTCAACCGTCCCCGCGGGATTTCCGATCACATCTACATCTCCATCGCCGTCTACGTCGGCAGCATACACTGATCCTGAACCTGCAACGTCCATGGCATGCCTGGTAAAGTTTTCGGTCCCGTCGTTCTCCCACCAGGCGATGCCTCCCAACCCAGAACCGAGAATGTCCACGTCTCCGTCACCGTCCATATCGAGGGCGTTTACGCACTCTGGAGAGTCGAAATTATCGTCAACAAAGTGCTTGGTGAAACTTTCATTTCCGTCGTTCTCCCACCAGGCGATGTCGTCGGTCCCCCCGGCCGCTCCCAGGATATCTATATCCCCATCACCATCCACATCGGTGGCGTAGGCGGACCTGGCGTAGTCAAAATTATCGTCAATGATATGCTTGGTAAAGTTTTCGTTTCCATCGTTCTCCCACCAGGCGATGTCGTCGGCCATCCAGGCTGCCCCCAGGACATCTACATCTCCATCACCATCCACATCGGTGGCATACACCGAATTTGCTCCATCGAAATTGTAGTCAATGGTATGCTGACCGAAGTTCTCATTCCCGTCATTTTCCCACCAGGCAATGTCATCGACGCCTATCGCAGCCCCGAAGACGTCCACGTCCCCATCCCCATCCATATCGGTGGCGTACACAGAATATGCACCGTCGAAACCGTAAGTAATGAGTCGCTTGGCATAGTTCTGGATGGCGTCGTTCTCTGACCAGGTCAGCAAATCTTCACCCAGAGCTGCACAGAGTACATCAACATCCCCGTCGCCATCCACATCGGTAGCATACACCGAGTTTGCGCCCCGGTAACCGTCAATAAAGTGCCGAGTGAAGGTTTGGTCTCCCTCATTCTCCCACCAGGCGACAGCATCGTAGTCCACTGAGGCTGCAAGCTCCGAGGCTGCTCCGAGAATATCTATATCCCCATCCCCGTCTACGTCAGTGGCATACACGGACACAGCGTAGCGGAAATCGCTGTCAATAATATGCTTGGCAAAGTTCCCATCCCCGTCGTTCTCCCACCAGACAAGGTTGTCGCTGTCGTATTCGGCTACGCCGAGGATGTCAAGGTCTCCATCGCCGTCCATGTCGGTGGCATACACCCACGCCGCTGCGTCAAAATCACCGTCAAGGGTGTGCTCGGTAAAGGTCTCATCCCCGTCGTTCTCCCACCAGGTGATATCGTCTGCATTCCAGGCTGTACCAAGTACGTCCACATCGCCATCACCGTCCAGATCGGCCGCGTACACTGAGCTTGCGCGATCGAAACTTCCGGCTATGGTGTGCTCGGTGAAGTTTTCGACTCCGTCGTTCTCCCACCAGGTGATGTCGTCGGCTTCGAGGGCCGCGCCAAGAATGTCTACATCACCGTCGCCATCCAGGTCGGTGGCATATACCGACCTGGCGCCGTAAAAATCGATATCAACCGTGTGCTGGGTGAAGCTTTCGGCCCCATCGTTCTCCCACCAAGTGATAAAACCGTTGTAACCGAGCGACCCGTAGGCTGCACCGAGGATGTCCAAGTCACCATCGCCATCCAGATCGATGGCATAAACTGAATTTGCGCCGGTGAAGGACTCAGCAATGGTATGTTGGGTAAAACTCTGGCTGCCGTCGTTTTCCCACCAGGTGATTTCTGCGCCCCAATAGGCTGCACCGAGGATGTCCATGTCACCATCCTCGTCTAGGTCGATGGCGTAGATCGAGGAGGCGCCATCGAAACCATCAACGATGGTATGTTCAGTGAAGCGTATCATGGTGTTGACCGGTGCGCTTGCGGCAAATCTGGTTTCCCCCTGGGGAAACAACATAACCATCAGTATCATGACAGGTGTCATGAGTTTACTGAAATTGTGAGTATTCATACAGACCTCTCCATCCCATTTGCCATATTTACACCCCAGTCAGCCCATACTTTTTGGGGATTCACAACACGCTCGATTTACTCGACTCACTATCGAGTATAGATCGTTTTTCCCCTCGATTCAAGCGGTTTATGTCGACTCTATCTAACCCATCTTCTTCCCGTCTGCGTTGACATAACACCAGGAATTTTCATAAGCCTGCTGGCCCATGCCAAAAATCCCGGCGCGATTGATCTGCCCTTTCCCCGTGACCGCCTCGCGAGCCCCGTCGATACGCGGGTCAACATACTTCAGGAACCAGGCGTCCAGTTCCCATTTCAATTCCTGGGCAATAACCCGCTGCGCCGGTTCTTGGAATAAATTACGGGTTTCGTCCGGATCGTCGCGCAGGTCATACAGCTCGTGCGGGCCGTAAGGGTAACGGTGCACGTACTTCCAATCCTGGCTGCGGATCATGCGTACAGGGCCGTACTCGTCGAATACGACCAGGTGCTCGTTGGGCTCAAAAGCCTCACCGCGCAGCAGAGAAGCGAAACTTTTTCCGGGCAGGCCAGCCTCTGGTAAAGGGTACCCCAAATAATCGAGCAGCGTTGGCAGGAAGTCGTAATGGCTGAGCAGGTGATTAACTGTCACCCCCTGGGGGATTTGCCGTGGAAAAGATAAGATAAACGGTACTTTCACCGAGGTGTCGTACATATTCAGCGGGAAAGTACCGTTGCCTTTGCCCCAGATACCATGATGGCCCATGTTCATGCCATTATCACCGCTGAAGACCACCAGCGTGTCCTGGCGCAAGCCCAGCTCATCCAGCTTCGCCAGAATCTGTCCGACACTGCGATCCACGCCCGAAATCGAACCGAAATAGCCGCGCAGCAGCTCCAGGCGGCGCTCACCGCTCCCGCGCGGCGCGGAGTTGATCTGCCAGGGATGCGCCTGCGGCTCATCCGGGCAAGACTGGAAAGAACAATCGCGGTAGAGCCCGGTGAGTTCAACCGGGTGCTGATGGCTGTCCCAGGGACTGTGCGGAGCAGTGTAGTGTACGGACAAGTAGAAGGGTGTTGGGTTATCCCGGCGCCTCTCCAGGAACTGCAAAGCGTGGTCGGTGATCACGTCGCTCAGATAGCGCGGGTCCCGCATCAGCTCCCCATCCACGATATAGCCAGCGTTGTAATAATCCGAACCGCCATATGGAATGACCCGCCAGAAAGAGAAACCCTTTTGAGGGGTCAGGCTGTCTCCCAGGTGCCATTTCCCGCTGATCCCACAGGTGTAGCCGTTCTCCGCCAGGATGTCTGTGTAGCCACACATACCTGCCAGGTATTCGATGCGTTTTTCGTCCGCGGCGAAATAATCGTAGGAGCTTTTCATCCCGCCCGTGCTTTGGCTGGCCTGGCTTGCGGCAGGCAGCCCAGGCATATTGCCTTTAAATATCCAATCGTGAATGCCATGTTGGGAAGGGATGCGCCCGGTGAGCAGGGAAGCGCGCGCCGGCGAGCAGACCGGCGAGGCGCAGAAGAAATTATCGAAGCGCATCCCCTCAGACGCCAGGCGGTCCAGGTTGGGTGTGATGATCTCGGGGTTGCCGGCGCAGTGCAGCGCCCAGCCACCCTGGTCGTCGGTGAGGAAGAATACGATATTGGGGCTCTTCATATCTTATCAATCCAGCCGGATTGTCTCCTCCCGCCCCGGCCCGGTGGAGATATACTTCACCGGCACACCCACCAGCTCTTCCACCTTGCGCATGTAAGCCTGGGCAGCCTTCGGCAGCTCGCTAAATACCTGCAGGCCGCGGGTGGGCTGCCGCCAGCCTTCCACCTCGATATAAACCGGCTCGACCTTCGCCAGCCAGCGGGCATCACCTTCCCAATAATGGTGCAAATCCCCGCTCGCATCCGCTTCCAGCCGGTAGCCCACACAGATGCGGATGATGGGCAGCTCATCCAGCACGTCCAGCTTGGTCAGCGCCAGCCCCGTAAACCCGTTCAGCTGGGCGGTGAAGTGTAAAAGCTCAGCATCCAGCCAGCCGCAGCGCCGCGGCCGCCCGGTGACAGTGCCAAATTCGGCCCCCGCTTTGCGCAGGGCTTCTCCGGTGGCATCCAGCAGCTCAGTAGGCATCGGCCCGGCCCCCACACGGGTGATGTACGCTTTCGCCACCCCGATCACGCCCGTGATCCAGCGCGGGGCGATCCCCAGACCGGCGGAGGCGCCTCCGGCGACTGTAGTCGAGGCCGTGCAGAAGGGATATGTGCCCCAATCGTTATCCAGCAGGCTGCCCTGCGCTCCCTCCAGCAGGATTGTTGCGTCCCGGCTCAGTGCAGCCTGCACGATCCCGAACGGCTCGCGGATCGCCGGGCGCAGCCGCTCGAACTGGGCCAGCTTCTCCCGCATCAGCGCGTCCAGGTCGAGTGCCTCCATCCCAAACGACTGGAACAGGTTGTTCTTCACCCCCAGCTGGATGCGCAGCTTCTCCGCCAGCACGGTTTCATCGGTAAAATCGGACAGGCGCAGGCTGTTGTAGCTAACCTTGTCGGCATAGACCGGCCCGATGCCGCGCCCGGTGGTGCCCGTGGCCCCGCCGCCCTTGACCTCCTCGTAAATCCCCTCCACCAGCGGGTGGTAGGGCATGATCACCGAGCAGCGCGGCGAAATCCACAAGCGGCTCATCAACTCGATGCCCCGTCCCTGGATCATGTCGATCTCGTCGAGCAGCGTTTTCAAGTTAAGCACCACCCCCGCGCCGATGGCGCAGATGGTCTTGGGATTCGAGAACCCATTGGGGGTCAGCCGCAGCTTGAACGTGCCGTAGGGGTTGACCACCGTATGCCCGGCGTTGTCGCCGCCGTTGAACCTTGCCACGATCTCCGCTTCTGCCGAAAGTAGATCGACGATTTTCCCTTTTGCCTCGTCCCCCCACTGCGCACCGATAACAGCTGTTACAGCCATGGTCATTCTCCTAAAAGATTCGTTTTATGCCCGGATTTATTGTACAATGGAAATTGAACTTAAAGAAAAGATTCACCACGGAGTTCACGGAGATCACTGAGAAAACCATTGATTTACCGCAGAGTTCGCAGAGAACGCAGAGAAAACCAAAAAATTAAAAACTCTGTGGACTCTGTATTCTCTGTGGTAAACCTGCTCTTAAAAACTCCGCGGATTCAACGATCTCTGCGGTGATATATTATATCTGGAGTCTCCCATGAATATACGCCCTGACCTTGGCCTGACCTTTGACGATGTGCTCCTCGTCCCCAAACGTTCCTCCATCCGTAGCCGTTCAGCCGTAGATACCTCCACCTGGCTGGCACCGTCCTTCAAGCTGACCATTCCCATCATCAGCGCCAACATGGACACGGTAACCGAAGCCAAAATGGCCATCGCCATGGCCCAGGCGGGCGGGATCGGCGTGATCCACCGTTTCATGCCACTCGAAAAGCAGATCGAGATGGTGCAGAAGGTGAAGCGCACCGAAAGCTTTGTGGTCGAGAGCCCGGTTACCATCTCCCCGCACACCACCCTGGCGGAGGCCCGCACCCGCATGGAAGAATCACTCATCGGCGGGCTGGTGGTCGTGGACGAGGCTGGCTGCCTGCTGGGCATGCTCACCACCCGCGACGTGCTGCTGTCCACAGACCTGACCGCCACGGTCGCCAGCCTGATGACCCCTCGCGAGCGGTTGATCGTGGCTGCCAAGGACGAATCCCTGGACGCCGCCCGGCTGACGCTGCACACCCATCGCATCGAAAAGCTGCCCCTGGTGGATGCTGAAAACCGTGTCGTCGGTCTGATCACCGCCCAGGACATCATCAAGCTGCAGGAGCATCCCCAGGCGACCAAAGACCTCAAAGGCCGCCTGCGCGTGGGCGTGGCGGTGGGCGTGCGCTCCTCGGACATGCAGCGCGCTGCCAGCTGTGTGGACGCCGGCGCGGATATGATCGTGATCGACATTGCTCACGGTCATGCTGACCATGTACTCGAAATGGTGCGGCGCTGCAAGCATGAATTCCCCCACACATCGGTGATCGCCGGCAACGTCGCCACCGCCAAAGGCGTGCTCGACCTGGCAGAAGCGGGCGCCGACGCTGTGAAAGTGGGGGTTGGCGCAGGCTCGATCTGTACCACCCGCATTGTCACCGGATATGGCGTGCCCCAACTGACTGCCATCTCCGATTGCGCCGAGATCGGCATAAAACTCGGCATCCCGGTCATCGCGGACGGCGGCTTGCAGACCTCCGGCGACATCACCAAAGCCCTGGCGGCGGGGGCCAGCTCCGTGATGCTGGGCAGCCTGCTGGCGGGCACCGAGGAAAGCCCCGGCGCGGCGGTCAGCCGCGAGGGCCGGCGCTACAAAGTCGTGCGCGGCATGGCCTCCCTGACCGCCAATGTGGCCCGCAAGGAGATCGAACAGCAAGGTGAGATTGATCCTGACGAATGGGAGAAAGTGGTGCCCGAGGGTGTGGAAGCGCTGGTGCCCTACCGCGGCTCGGTAACCGATATCCTGCACCAGCTGGTGGGTGGTCTGCGCTCCGGCATGAGCTACGCCGGCGCGGCCACGCTGGAGGAGCTGCGCCAGAACGCCGAATTCATCCGCATCACCGGTGCTGCACTGCAGGAATCGGGCACCCACGATGTGAGTGTGCTGTAACCCCCTCCCAACCTCCCCCATCCGAACACCACGGATGGGGGAGGAGTCAAAGCGAATAAATTTCCAAGCGATGAACTGTATCGGAACTCGCCCTCTCCATGGGGTTACAACACACTCGGATAAAAAGCGATTTTGGAGCGATAAAGCGGGATAACCGCTTTATCGCTCCAAAATCGCGGCCTTCCCACAAGATTATTCCACCAAATCGCACGCCACCCAGTGATCCTTACGCAGCTCGCGCCAGGCGGGTACTTTTTGCGAGCAGGCCTCGATCGCCATAGCGCAGCGCGTATGGAACGAGCAGCCCGACGGCGGGTTAGCCGGGCTGGGCAGCTCACCTTTCAGGATGATGCGCTTGCGCTGGGCCTCCACTTTGGGGTCCGGCACTGGCACCGCCGAGAGCAGGGCGCGCGTGTAGGGGTGCAGGGGGTTACCGTAAACCTCCTTGCGGTGCGAAAGCTCGACGATCTTACCCAGGTACATCACCCCCACGCGATCTGAAATGTGCCGTACCATGCTGAGATCGTGGGCGATGAACAGGTAGGTCAGCCCCATCTCTTTCTGCAGCGACTTTAACAGGTTCACCACCTGGGCCTGGACGGATACATCCAGCGCGGAGATAGGCTCATCGCATACGATCAGCTCCGGGTGCAGGGCCAGGGCGCGGGCGATTCCCACCCGCTGGCGCTGCCCGCCCGAGCATTCGTGTGGGTAGCGGTCGGCAAAATACTGGTGCAAGCCCACCTTGACCAGCAGATCATTAACGAATTCGTGCTTGGCTTTCCCGTGGGCCACGTTGTGCTGCTCCAGGGGCTCACCCACGATGTTGCCGATCGACATGCGTGGATCCAGGGATGAATATGGGTCCTGGAAGATCATCTGCATCTTGCGCCGCATGCGACGCAGCGCCTCCCCCTTTATTAAGGTCAGATCCTGGTCTCCAAAGAAGACGTGCCCGGAAGTGGGCCGGTAAAGCTGCAGGAGGGTGCGTCCGGTGGTGGTCTTTCCGCAGCCCGATTCACCCACCAGGCTGAACGTTTCGCCTTGGTAAATTTCGAAGCTGATGTCATCCACCGCCTTGACCTGCCCGACCACCCTCTGGATCACGCCGCGGGTGATAGGAAAATGCTTGACCAGATTTTCGACGCGCACCAGCACCTGCTTATCGTTGTTGTGAAATAATTCAGCCATAACGGGGTCTGTCTCCATCGATATTCCACCAGCACGCTAATTCATGACCCTCATAGACAGTCTGCAGCAGGGGGTTTTCATCGACGCAGCGCTGGAAGGCATGCGGGCAGCGCGGGGCAAACGGGCAGCCTTTCGGTTTGGTCAACAAATCGGGGGGCATGCCCACGATATTAGCCAGGTCCTTGTCTGTGCTCTCTTCGTCCACACGCGGCAGCGAACCCAACAAGCCGTGCGTGTAAGGATGCAGCGGATGCTCATATAACTCGTCGACTTTGGCCCTTTCAACAATGAAACCCGCATACATCACCATCACATGGTGGGCCAGACCAGCGATGATCCCCAGGTCGTGCGTGATCCAGATGA
>Ga0315279_10005958_pt1 | contig 15567 bp, 16 predicted proteins | sample YL17G06_20_MG_FD_203694 | JGI IMG/M metagenome (GOLD analysis project Ga0315279, IMG submission 203694) | Sediment microbial communities from Yellowstone Lake, YNP, Wyoming, USA - YL17G06_20 | ecosystem: Environmental > Aquatic > Freshwater > Lake > Sediment | place: USA: Wyoming | collected... | reverse complement strand
AGCGAGATTTCTCGACTCGCTGCGCTCGCTCGAAATGACAGCGTTCTCCCATATGCCACAAACTCTCGGCGCACCCGTGCCGCCGGGCGGGCGATACAATGATTGACACTCCTTGCGGCGCGGGCCTATAATCGGCCGTCCGTTTTCCCGACCGCAGCAGGAGCCGTGCGTGGCGCGAAGGCTGAAACCCCTGGCGGCCGTCGCCGGTCTGGCCGGGGCGGCCCTTTTCCTGGCCGCCGGGTGCTCGGTGTTTCGGTCGGACGATTACGAGCGGCACGTCATGGCAGCGGACCTGGCGGACGTCCTGCGCGAGGAAGCCCTGAAGTTGTCCGACAGCGGCCAGCGCGAGCGCCTGGTCTCGGGCCTCATCCAGTTGCGCGAACTCTTGGTGAGCGAGTCGTCGCTGAAGCCGGAAGAGACGGCCGGGGGCGGGCCGAAGTTGCCTGCTCCGGAGGGCGGGGCCAGTCCCGCCCCGCCGTGGGCCACGATGTTCGCCCCGGCCAGCCTCGTCATCGGGTTCTTCACGCGCAGCCGCGACTTCGACGGCCAGCCGGGCGACGACGGCCTGGAGGTCCGCCTCCAGCCGCTCGACCAGTTCGGCGACCCGACGAAGGCCGTGGGCTCGTACCGCATCGAGGTCTTCCAGTACCGGCTGCGCTCGAACGAACGCAAGGGGGCGCGCCTGGGCCACTGGTTCATCGCGGTCCTTGATGCCGAGAGCAACCGGAAGTACTATGACCCCGTGGACCGGTCGTACGTCTTCCCGCTCTTGTGGGAAGTGCCGATTGAGGTGGGCACGGCGGTCATCATCCAGGCCACGTACTATCCGCCGGGGGGGTTCCAGGAGAAACTTTTCGCCCAGCGAGTCATCAAGATTGGGTCGGAATGAGGGCCGAGGGTCGAGGGACGAGGGGCGTGCCGTTTCCTGGTTAGCCGCCCAACCCTTCGGCTTCGCTCAGGGCGGGCTTGTTGGGCGCGCGTTCTTGGGCGGCCCGCGCGAAGGCGTGAGTGAAGATTCGGGCATCATAGCGTCGGTGAATAGGAGTCGGGGGATGAAGTTCACGCATGGAACCTGGTGGCTGACGGTGGCCGTGCTGCTGGCCGGCCTGACCCTGGGGGGTTGCCAGTTGACGCGCCAGAACTTCCAGGCCGTTTCGCTCGGCCAGACGCCCGAGCAGGTCCAGAAGGTCCTGGGCCCGCCGCGGTACCAGTTCGGCGGGGAGTGGGTCTATACGGCCGACGACCCGCGGAACCTCGCGAAGGCGACCCTCTACTTCGGCCCCGACAAGACGGTGGTCGGGAAGGCCTGGCAGAATCCTGAGAAGCCCTGGGAGAACCTGCGGGAGGGGCAGGTCCCCCAGCCGTAGCGCCGCACCTGGCGACGCCGCGATCATGAAAGGGGTCAACGGATGCGCGTGTGCAGAAACGGCTTGCTCCTGGTGGCTCTGGCAGTCGCCTGGGCGACCACGGGGTGCTTTTATTGGCCTCCGAGGACGGAGGAATGGTATGCCGGCGTGTCGGTGGGCATGAGCAAGGACGAGGTCATCAAGGCCCTCGGCCCGCCCACCGCCACCCTCGCGAGCGAGATGTTCTACATTTACGATGACCCGAAGGACCCCGTCCGCTTCCGTTTCATCCTCAACGACGAGGGCCTGGTCATCGCCAAGTATTACGAGTCCAAGAAGGATCTGGCCAAGCGGACGGAGCAGACCCAGGGCGAGGAATCCACCGCCGCCACACCCTCGCCGCCGGGCGAGCCGAAGTATCCGGGCGCTCCCCTGCCGCGCTTCGAGAAGAAGCCCGGCCAGAGTTACTAGGCGAGGCCTGAAGCGCGGATGAATGCGGGCCTACGGCTGCCCGGCGGCCGGCGGCCCGCTTTTCTTTCCTTCGGCCGCAGCCGCGGCGGGCCGGGGCAGGGGGATCTCGGTCTCCGCCGTCAGAACCTCTCCCGAGAGCGTTGTGAATTTCGCCCGCAGTACGAGACTGTCGCCGGCCGGGGCGCGGCCGGCGGGCAACGGCAATTTCAGGATGTAGCCGTACGTCCCCAGGCCGCTCAGCCATGTCTGCCGGAGTTCGTCCACCGAGAACGTCCAGCGGTGGAAGGGCTGCCCCGCCTGGGCGGGCGGCGCTGCGCCCGGGTGGTCAGAAAAGGCGTCAGGAACCTTTCTAGAAAGTCGTAGGGTTCCTGACACCTTTTCTGACCCGGCAGGGGGCGTCAGGGCCTCCAGGTCCAGGCTCCCGGCGCGCTTGACCCCATCGCCGGTGGCGTCGAGCAACTCGATGACGACCTTCAGGCGCTGCTGGGTTGCCGGGCGGTTCTCATCGAGAACGCCGCTGTACTTGCCGAACCGGACGGCCGCGGGCCGGAACGGGTCCTCCACCGGGGCGGGGGCCGCGCGCGGCTGTGCCCCCGAGGCGGTCAACTGGGCGATCCTCTGCTGGGCCGCCAGGAGTTCCTCCTGGCTGCGGCGGTCCCTGGCCATGAGCATCTGGATCTGCTCGTCGTGCGACAGGCTCGTTGCAGAGCAGCCCGCCCCGGCCAGCCCCAGCCCCACGCCCGCAAGAAGCACGCCGACCGCGCACCGTTCTCTCACGCCTGCTTCTCCTTCATCAGGGGCGGCAGGGACAGGCCATCGCGTGACGCCTGCCTTGGAAAAGTAAAGCCGGAACAGGGAACGGGGAACGGGGAACCGGCAACGCAACAAACACGATGGGCCGCCCATATAGCACGGCCACGAGTCGTGGGTTGCGGCTGCCAGCCGTTTTTTTCAGTTGTTTTTTCACCCGGTTCCCTGTTCCCTGTTCCCCGTTCCCCGCCTGGGGGCGGGCCGCCACCTGCCCAATGTAGGGCGGAGGCGGAAGCCTGTCAACTCTCCCTCCTTCCGCCCTTTGCGCCGGGCGCGGGGCGCGCTATAATGGCCCGGTTGTCCGCGAAAGGAAACGATGCCTGAGACGATCACCATCGGGGCCGTGCCGTACCTGAACGCGCGGCCGCTCATTTTCGGCCTGGACCAACGGCCGGGCGTACTGGCCCGCCTGGAGTTGCCTTGCGACCTGGGGCGGCTGCTGGCGCGCGGCGAGGTGGACGTGGCCCTGTTGCCGGCCATCGAGTACGTCCGCCTGGCCGCCGAGAGCCGCGAGCGGGCCCGCGCCGGGCCGGCCCGCCTGGTCGGGCTGCCCGTGGCGGCCATCGGGTCGCGCGGCCGGGTGGGGTCGGTGCGCCTGTTCGGCTACAGCGAGCCGGCCCGCATACGGCGGGTGCTTCTGGACCCGGCCAGCCGGACGTCGAACGCCCTTGGGCGGCTCATCGTGGTCCGCCGCCTGGGCGTCCGGCCGCACTTCGTCCTGCCGGACCCAATCGGCCCGGCTCGCCAGGGCGACGCCCCGCCAACAGGCGGGCAGGCTGTGGCAAGCCCGGCGCCGTCGCGGCCGCCCGATGCCGAACTGGTTATGGGCGACCGCGGCCTGGTGGCCGAGCGGCCCCAGGCCAAGTGGGTGCACGACCTGGGCCTGGAATGGGAGCGGATGATCCACCGGCCGTTCATCTACGCCTTCTGGGTGGCGCGGGCCGATGCGCCGCTGGGACGGGTCATGGACGTGCTCGCCTCGGCGCGCGACGCCGGCCTTGCTGCACGCGACCAGATTGCGGCCGAGGCGCCCGCGGTGTGCGGCGTCCCGGCCGACGTTGCCCGGCGCCACCTCTTTGAGCAGGTCCAGTACGGGTTCGGCCCCAAGGAGCGGCAGGGCCTCGAGGTCTTCTACCGCATGGCCGTCGAGGAAGGCCTCGCCCCGGACGGCGTGCACCTTGAGATGGCCCGCACCCGATAGGCATGAGCCCTCCCGGCGACATCCCGCGTCTGGCGCCCGAGGAGGCCCTGGCGGCCCTGCGGGAGTGGGACTTCCTGGACCTGGCCCGGCGGGCCGACGCGGCCGCCCGCCGCCTGCACCCCGAGCCGTACCGCACGTACGCCATCGACCGCAACATCAACTTCACGAACGTCTGCCGCTCGCGGTGCCGGTTCTGCGCGTTCTGGCGCGCCCCGGGCGACCCGCAGGCGTACGTCCTGGACAAGGCGGCCGTGGCCGGGAAGGTGCGTGAGGCCGTGGCCCTGGGGGCGACGCACATCCTGGCGCAGGGCGGCCTGAACGAGGCGCTGGGCCTGGCTTACTACGAGGACCTGCTGCGGCACCTGAAGGCCGAGTTCCCGGCGGTGCTGCTGCACTGTTTCAGCCCGCCGGAGATCTGCTACCTGGCCGAGCGCGAGGGCCTGCCGGTGGAGGCCGTCCTGGTGCGGCTGCGCGCGGCCGGCCTGGACAGCCTTCCGGGCGGCGGCGCTGAAATCCTGGCGGACCGCGTGCGGCGCCTCGTCAGCCCGCGCAAATGCACCGCCGGCGAGTGGATCGCCGTGATGCGCGCCGCCCACCGCCTGGGCATGCGGACCACGGCCACGATGGTCTTCGGCCACGTCGAGACGCCCGAGGAGCGCATCGAGCACCTGGCCGCCATCCGAAACCTCCAGGACGAGACGGGCGGGTTCCTTTCGTTCATCGCCTGGCCGTTCCAGGCGGGCAACACCGAACTGGCCCGCAGTGGGCTGCTGCCGCCCGGTTGGCGGCCCACCAGCGGCGCCGAGTACCTGCGCATGGTGGCGGTGGCGCGGCTGTTCCTGGACAACGTCCCGAACGTCCAGGCGTCGTACGTGACGATGGGCACGGGCATCGGCCAGGCTGCGCTTCGCTTCGGGGCCAACGACATCGGCTCCACCCTGATCGAGGAAAACGTGGTGGCGGCGGCGGGGTGCGTCCACCGGTCGTCGCCTGGGGAACTCCAGCGGCTGATCCGCGAGGCGGGCTTCGAGCCGCGCCGGCGGGATTCTCGTTATCAAATCCTCTGAGCACAGCCGATAATCAGACGACGGCGCCCTCGGGGGGCGGGGTCGGTGTATGCCCGAAATCGAACCGATTATCGACGTGGCGCGGGAGGTCCTGGTGGGCCGCTCGCCGCTGGGCCGCGAGGACACGTTCCTCTTTGACCACTCCATGCGCGTGATGCGCGTGGCGGAGCGGCTGAGCGGCTGCCGCGAGGTCCGCGCCTGGCGCCTCGACCGCTTTGCCCTGTCGGTGGCGGCGCTGTTTCACCAGGCGGCCACCGTGCGGCTGGAGGAGGAGAGGCGCACGAGCACCGTCTACGCCGCCGCCACGATGAGCGCCGAGGACGTCAAGCAGTACAGCGCCGAACTGGCCGGCGACCGCCTGGCCGGGCGCCTGCCGCAGCGCCAACTGGAGTTCGTCCAGGAAGCCATCCGCCACGCGCACGACGCCGCCAGCAACATCCCGGAGTCCAAGATCCTCTCCGACGCCGACAGCCTCGACGATATCGGCGCCCTGGGCATCTGGCGGGACCTGAGGCGCGGCATCCTCGAGGGCCACGCCGTCGATGAGGCCGTCCGCACCTGGCAGCGCCGCGAACAGTACGGCTACTGGGAAGCCCGGATGCGCGAGGCGCTCCAACTGGAGACCAGCCGGCGCCTGGCCGCCGGACGGCTGGCCGCGGCACGGGCCTTCATGCAGCAACTGGCGCGCGAACGAGACGCCTCGGACATCCCCCCCGAAGACCTCGCGTAACGGCTGTCATTGGTCATTCGTCATTTGTCATTATGTGAGTGCCTGAGTGCCTGAGTGCCTGAGTACCTGAGAAACGGCAAGAATCCGGCCGCCGCGCGGTCTCTTTGGCTGTTCACTCAGGCACTCAGGTACTCAGGCACTCAGGTACTCAGTGGCAAATGACGAATGACAAATGACCAATGACAAGTGACCCATGACGAAGTCGGCCGTCATTCTGGGCAGCGGCATCTGGCGGATGCTTCGCGGCAAGCGGGCCCCCAGGCTCTCGGGCGGCGAGGTCCGCCAGACGCCTTTCGGCCCGTCGCGCCCGGTCTTCCGGGCGGCCCTGCCCGGCGGGCGGCGGACGCTCCTGATGACGCGCCACGGCGAGCGCGCATACGATACGGGCGCCTGGGCCGTCAACTACCGCGCCAACCTCTGGGCCCTGAAGGACCTGGGGGTTGACCATGTTCTGGCCACGTGCGCCTGCGGGGGCATCGACCCGCGCCTGGCCGTCGGCACGTTCGTTGTGCCGCACGACATTCTCGACAAGACCACCGGCCGCGCGAAGACGTACTTCGAGTCGAGCGGCGTGGGCATCCTGCGGCACGGCGACCCGTTCTGCCCGGCCCTGAGGTCGGCCCTGGCGGACGGGCTGGCGTCGGCCCGCGTGCGGCACCGGCTGGGCGGCGTTTACGTCTGCACCGACGGGCCGCGCCTGGAGACCCCCGCCGAGGTCCGCGCCTACGCCGCCGAAGGGGCGACCCTCGTCGGCATGACGCTGGCCCCCGAGTTCGCCCTGGCGCGCGAACTCCAGATGTGCTACGCTGCCGTGGCGTTCGTCGTAAACCCCGCCGAGGGCGTGGCCCCGCGGCCGTACCGCCCGGACGTCCTCTTCGAAGGCATGGCCACCGACGAGGAACTCGATGCGGGAGATCGCGCGGCGGAGCGCCTGCCGGAGATCCTGGCGGCGGCCCTCGAGGCCGTATCGCCCCGGCGCCCCTGCCACTGCCGCCAGGCCATGCGAAGGTACATCGAGCGCGGCGATGTGGGCGAGGATTTCAGGACGTGGGTGAAGCCGCCGGGCGCGTGAGGGCGGTTGTGCAACCGGAGGTGCGCCCCGGCGACGGCTGGACAACGGCCCTACGGCTTTGCCGCCGCCTCGCTGCGGCCGAGGGTGGCGCTGGCGCCATGCTGGCGGGCGATGCCCATGACCTCGGCCACGGTCCTGTAGGATGCGTCCTTGGCCGCCGTGATGACCACGCGTTCGATGCCCGTCAGGATGTCCTGGGCCTTCGACCGGAACTCCTCCAGCGTGTAGGTCTTGTCGCCGGCGCGGATTTTATCGTCCGCTTCGACGGCGATGGCCAGCGGCGGGGCGCCGGGCTTGGCGGCGGCCGGGGCAGGCTTCAGGATCGCCAGGCTCACCTGCATCATCGCATCGCGCAGGATGTCGTAGACCTGCATGACACGGCCGAAGGTCTCCTCGGGGTCCGCCCGCAGGACGGCCGTGCGCACGTCGGCCGGCATGGCGTTGACGGCCGCCTGGAGGGCCGCCAGGTCCACGGGCCGCCCGTCCAGGGCGGGCTGCTGGCCCTTCCTGAGGACCACCTCGCACTCCACCTTTGTCGCCTCGATGCGTTCGCCCGTGGGGTGCAGGATGAGTTCAACGGCGGTCCTGGGCACAGGGACGACCTCCGGGTTCGCCTCGTACAGGAGTTCGGCGTTGATGCTGGTGGACTCAAAGGGCACGTCGAGGACGGCCTCGGTGAAGTTCGATAGGCAGGCCACGGTGCCCTCGTTGTCGGCGGCCCGCAAGGCCTCCTCTCCGGGCTGGCCCACGTAGACCCACTGGAGCGCCCGCTCCAGGCCGCTCGTGCTGCCCGAGAGGCGCAGCAGTTTCCACGCGGGGACCTCCACGGTCTCGGTCTTGCCGTCCCGGGTCACGGAGAAGCGCGCGGTGATCTCGACCACCGCCCCGGCGGGCGGGCTGAACGCGCCGCCCTCGGTCATGAAGCCGGGTTTGCCGGGCGCGAGGCCCAGCAGCGCCAGCGCAAAGGTCACGTGCGAGGGCTTGGCCTTCACGGCGATGACGCTTTCGTGTTCGCGCGTGCCGGCGCCGCAGACCAGGAGTTCCAGCCCGCCTTTCTGGAGGCACACGTAGCCTTCCAGGCGGACCTCCCTGGCCTTCGTGTCGACGACGATGCCGGGCAGGGTCTTGATGACGCGGCCTTCCTCGGCGGCGGGAGCAGGGGCCGGGGGCCGGGGGTCGGGGGCGGCGGGCGAAGAAGGCGCCGCGGCGCAGGCGGCGGCCGTCAGGGCGAGCGTCAGGCAAAGCCTCATCGCGTGGCGCATAATCCACCTTTTGACATACGACATTAGGAATCCGAGATCTCAAATCTCAAATTCGTTACACGTGCCCCCCTCGCCCCCTGCCGTTACTCGCACTGGGCCAGGGCGGTGATGGCGTAACTCGTCGGGACGGGCGGATAGCCCTCGTACCAGCGGTCGGCGTCGTTGCCCCAGGAGCCGTCGGCCTTCTGGCGCTTCAGGACCGCCTCCGAGAGTTCCGTCCGCCAGTCATGCGAGCGGCGGCGGGCGTCCATGACGGTCTTCTCGCCCGACAGGTCGCTCCAGGCCTTCAGCGCCTTGGCGGCCGTCTGGTAGTAGTAGAAGAGGCCCTGCTGCCCCAGTTCCGGGTTCTCCTCGAACGTCCAGTGCTTGCGGATCCAATCCAGGGCCGCCCGGACGCGCGGGTCGTCGCCCCCCAGATCGGCGTAGATGAAACTCTTGAAGCCCGCGTAGGTCATCGAGCCGTAGGCCTTGAGGCCCTTCTTGCCGTCGGGCAGGTCCACGGTGCCGGCCATGGATTCGCCGCCTTTGTGGGGCGTGTAGATCATGCCGCCCGAGTCCGTGCCGACGAACAGGCTGTCGTTCGACTCGCTGCGGTCCTGCGTGCGGCTGACGAAGACCACCACCTTGGCCCACAGCGGGTCGTCCTTCGGGACGCCCGCCCGGTGCATCGCCTCGACGAAGTACTGCGTGTTCGACAGGTCCGGCCGGCCGTGCTTGCCGTAGCCGGCCCCGCCGTACCAGGGATTGGTGCGGTCGATGCTTTCGTTCTCATCCCACTGGCTGGTCTTGAGATACTCGGTGGCCTTCTTGATGGGCTCGGCGTAGGCCTTGGCGTCGGCCTCCACGAGGACCATCAGGGCGACGCTGGTGGAATAGTTCTTCAGGCCCACATCGTCGTAGATGCCGCCGTCGTCTTTCTGGGCCTTGAGGATGAATTCGATGGCCCGGCGGACAGGCTCCTCCTTCAGGGTGCGCCCGGCGGCGAAGAGGGCGTCGGTGCAAAGCGCGGTGATGCCCACGTTGCCCTGGCCCCAGGAGCCGTCGGCGGCCTGCTCCTTGAAGAGAAAGGCCGCGGCCTTGGCGATGGCCTCCTTGCGGCGTTCGGCCACCGGCCAGGCATCCTGGGCGCCCCACGGCGAGCCCGCCGCGAGGGCCGCAGGGGCCGCAGGGGACTCGCGGGCGCCGGCATCCTCTGCCTGCACCTTCTCGGCCTGCGCCTTCTCGGCCTGCGCCGTCTCTGCCTGCGCCTTCTCGGCGGCAGCAGCGGCGCGCTCGATCACCGCCGCGCGGGCCTCCATCTCGGCCTTAATCGCGGCATGCTGTGCCTGGGTGGCCTCGTGCCGGACGGTTTTCGCATAGAAGAAGAACCCTCCGACTGCGAGAACGGCCACGAGAAGCAGCCCCGCCGCCCCGACCACGAGGACGGCAATCAGGATTTTGCTGCCCGTGCTCATCTTTGGCGCCTCCACCTTCCACGTCCGTACGGACACGGTGTCCTTTGATTATACGGCCGCCGAGGTTGAGTTGCGAGCCGGCTTACGCCGCCGCAGTACGGCGTCAGTTACGGTTGGTCCGGGGATTATGTAGCGCGGGGCTTTACGCCCCGCGCGGCCGTGGGCGGCCGTACGGCCGCGCTACAGTCGGCAAGAGCGGTCGCCACAGCCGTAACTCACGCATTACCCGCTGCTTACGGCTGCGACTCGGGCGGCTTCCGGGACCGGCGAACAGCCAGGATGAAGGAATAGATGGCGCCCCCGATCGCCACCACCAGCAGCGCCCAGTTGAGTGCTATCGTAATGGGCTGATCGGCCCACACCGCGGGCTTGTCCTCGGCAGCCGCGGTATAGGCCTTGAAGTAGAGGTCTCTCGCCGCCCATGCCGCCAGGACAAGCAGCGCAAAACCGAAAACCATCAAGAGGCCCGGCCCGTAAGGCTGTGGCTTCGGGGGCTCCTGCCGGGAAGGGGGCGACGGTGGCTGGGTATTGCCGTTCGGATTCTCCGCCATCGGGGCACCTCCTGCATCTGCGTAAACCTATGGCCATATTGTAAGACTGCGGCCGCCGAGTGCAAGCCAAATCAAGGCCGGCCCTCGTAGTCCGTCAAGGTTTAGAGCGTTTCAATATTGCGTAGGTGCGCGGCGGTTCTCCTGAACCGCCGCGCCGATACGCGGAGTGCCCGACGCGGCGGGTCAGGAGACCCGCCGCGCGGTGGTCGGCGCCCGTCACTCCTTCGGCCGAGCCACGTCGGCCGGGATCTCGACCTTCGCGCCGACCTCGATGCCGTGGGCCGCAAACCACCCGGCCGGCGCCTCCAGGGCCAATCGGGCCGGCTCGCGCGAGAAGACCGCCTCCGGGTTGAACGCCTTCATCCGCTCGATCTGGACGACCGTGCCGTCGGACCGGATGTACGCCAGGTCCAGGTCCACGTACGTGTTCTTCATCCAGAACGCCAGGTTCGCGTCGCGGTCGGAAACGAAGAGCATGGCCTCGTCGGGGCCGAGGCTGCGGCGGAACATCATGCCCTTGGCCTGCTGCTCCTTCTCCCGGGCGACCTCGACCACCAGGGGCACGGCGCCGACCTTGATGGCGGCCGTCGGCAGGCGCTGGGGCTGGTCCGGTCCGGCCGGCGGCGCAGCGGGCGGGGCGGCTGTGCGGTCGCAGCCGATTGCCCCAAGGAGGGCGAGGGCGAGGCAAAGCGATAATACCCCGCCGCTCCCGCGGCGGGCTCGCGGCGCCGCTAAACGTTTGTGCCCCTCGGCGCTCATGCAATGCTCACTCATGAAAATCCTCGGGCCTGTGCCCCGCCGCCTTGAGCATTCTCTCCAGCAACTCCATCGGCAAGCCCACGACGTTCGTCAGGCTGCCGTCGATTTTCTCGACGAAGCGGTCTCCGGTCTCCTGGAGGGCGTAGGCGCCGGCCTTCCCCAGGGCCTCGCCGCCGGCGACGTAGGCGTCGATTTCCTCGGGGCTCATGCGGCGCATGCGGATGCCCGTGACCTCGTGGGCCAGCAGGCGCCGGCCGGCCGCCGCGTCCACCAGCGCCAGGCCGGTGATGACCCGGTGCCGGGAGCCGGAAAGTTGCGACAGGATCCGGCGGGCGTCCGCCTCGTTGTCGGGCTTGCCGATGATGCGGCCGGCCAGTTCGACGATAGTGTCGGCCGCCAGGACCAGGCCCTCCGTCAGGCGGTGGGCCTGGATGGCCGCCATTGCTTTCAGGTAGGCCAGGCTTTCAACATAGGCGCCCGGGCCGGCGGCGGCCGAGACGCCGCGGTCGTCGATGGGGGGCGGGCGCACGATGAACCGGTACCCCGCCTGCCGCAGCAGTTCCTGCCGCCGCGGCGAGTTCGAGGCCAGGACGAGTTGGCGGCCTTCGTTTGCCATGCGTTAACGTCCCGTAAACGCGACATCGGGTTACGGCTGGCTGATGTCCAGCCACAGGCGCTGGCCGTCCCACCGGACCACCAGATCGGTGCTGCACACCTCGCATCGGATGACCGTGTCTGCGGCCGTTCCGTGGCGGACGATCAGTTCGGCGGCACAGATGGGGCAGTGGCGCGCCAAGGTGGCCGCCATGTGGTCCGGTCCGGGCTGCGGCTCGGCCAGTTCGAGGACGGCGGCCACGCGCTGGCGCATGGCCTGCTCGGCCACCAGTCGGTTGAGTTCGTGGACGGATTCTCCCGTGCCGAAGACGACGGCGCCGATGAGCCTGTCGCGGTGGAAGACAAGCCGGCGGAAGATCTCCGGGCCGTCGCGGAGTTCGATGGCGGAGATGCCGCCGCTCTGCGGCAGGTGGCCGCGGCCGATGACGGCCAGGTCGCGGCCGAAGAGAATGGTCCTGAGGCGCATGGCCTCCAGCGCCGGCTCGGCCGTCCGGTCGAGCATGCTGGCGGCGGCCACGCCCCCTTGGGCCCAGGCCCGCTGCCAGCAGAAGGCGGCGTCATCGGGTCCGAAGTCCTCGGACCCGGCTCGCCAGGGCGACGCCGTGGCAAGCCCGGCCGGCTCGGCCACGTCGCCGGCGGCGAAGACGTCGGGCCGGCTCGCCCGCAGCGCCTCGTCCACCAGGATGCCGCCGCGGACGTCCAGGCCCGCCCCGCGGACCAGGTCGATCGCGGGCCGGCGCCGGCATCCGACCGCCACGAGGTCCGCGCGGAGCGTTTCGCCCGCCGCGGTCTCGACGCCGATGGCCCGGCCGCCCGCCCCGAGGATGGCCCGCGCCTCGGTCCTGGGCAGGAGCGTCACGCCGGCGTCCTCCAGGAGGCCCTCCAGGAGGCCGCCCGTGTGCTCGTCGAGCATCTCGGGCCAGAGCCGCTCGCCGCGCACCAGTTGCGTCACGTGCACGCCGAGGGCCAGCAGGCTCTCGGTCAGCGTCAGCCCCACGATTCCTTCGCCCAGGATGACCGCCTCCCGGCTCGCCAGGGCGACGCCGTGGCAAGCCCGGACGTCCTTCACGAGGCGCTTGACCTCCTGCGCCTGGGAGAGCGTGTCGAACGTCGCGACGCCCTCCAGGTCGGTCCCCGGAATGTCAAACGGCGCCGCGCGGGTGCCCGTGGCCACGAGCAGCCGGTCGTACCGCACGCGCTGGCCGGCGGAAAGGACCACCTCGTGGGCCGCGGGGTCGATCTCGTGGACGCGCGTCATCAGGAACAGGTCCAGGCGCTCGCGCCGGTAGGCGTTGCGGCTCTGGAAGATGAGTTCCGGCAGGCTGAGGTTGCCGGCCAGGAAATCGCCCAGGTGGCGCCGCAGGTAAAACGGCTGGCGCTCCTCGGTGATGATGCTGATCTGGGCGTCGCCGTCGGCGCGGCGGAGGGCCTTGGCCGCGCGGTACCCCGCCGCGCCGTTGCCGATGATGACGAAGTGGGTGCTCACGGGTCCCCCGCTGCGCTAGGGTTCCTCGCGGCCGTCTGGGCCGCCGGGCGCCCAGCCGGGCGCCGCCCGCCCAGCAGGATGGCGGGCCGGCCGGTGATGATGGCGGCGATAAAACGTGATGATGTAGAACATGCCGAAGTAGCAGGCCACGGCGGCCGCCAGGCCGACGACCACGCATCCCACCCACAGCGGCGCGGCCGCGTGCCACATCAGCAGGCCCCACTGCCGGGCCGTCTCCACGATCCGCATCCACAGGCCCAGGCCGGGCCCAGTCTCAGGCGACAGGGCGTGCTTGATCTCCTCCAGGCCCGGTCCGCCCACGAGCGTCTGGCCCACCAGATAGCAGAACGAGTAGATGGGCACGTTGGTGAACGGGTTCGTCAGCCAGACCATCGGGAGGCCCGCCACCTTGTTCGCCCTGACGAGCCACGCCAGGCCCACCACCAGGAGCATCTGGATGCCCCAGGTGGGCGTGAAGGCCACGAAGGCGCCCACGGCCACCCCCAGCGCGATCCGGTGGGCCGAATCATCCAGATGCAGGATGTGGATGAACGCGGCCTTCAGTTTCCGCCAGCCTCGCCGTATCGGCAAGCCGCACTCCTTATGCGGGGGTGGCACGGTCGCCTTGTGCGTGTTTAGAAACTGTTTCAGAACCTGTGGCACGCCCGCCCCCGGGCGTGCGGATGGCCGATAACCGGCACAGCCGAGGGCGGCTGTGCCACACCCCCGGGCTACGCCTTCGCCCGCCAGACCTCCATGAGGTGGCGGGCCACCTCTTCGGCCGTAACGGTCAGCAGGCACGCCAGCCCGTACGGGCCCGTACTGGGCGCCTGCGGGCCGCTCGAGTAAAGGCACTCGCGCCGGAAGCACGGGCGGCAGGGCGCCTTTCCGACGAGCACGTGGTGCCCCGGTCCGCACGGCCCGGTGCGGCCGGGGTGTGTCGGCCCGAAGACCGCCACGACCGGCGTGCCGACGGCGGCCGCGACGTGCATGGGGCCGGAGTCGTTGGTGACCATGGCGCGGGCCTCGGCCGCGAGGGCCGCCATCTCTTTTAACGTGGTGCGGCCCGAGAGGTCAATAGGCCGCGCCCCCGGTCGCCAATCAGTCTGGCGACCGATTCGCCGGCCGACGTCGGCGGCCGCGGCGCTTCCGGCCAGCACGCCGCGCGCCCCCGTCTCGGCGTGGAGACGCAGGAGGACCTCGGCGAACCGCTCGGCCGGCCACTGCTTGGTTGCCCAGCGGGCGTAGGCGCAGACGACCGCGAACGGCTCGTCCGGTCCGAGGCCCTCATCCTGAAGCCGCCGCCGCACCGCCGCCCGGGTCTCCGACCGTACGGTCAGGTGGTCCGTTGCCTTCGGGTCCGCCAGGCCCACGTGCCGCGCCAGCGCCAGGTACCGGTCCACCGCGTGCAGGTCTTCGTGCGGCAGGGGAACGGCGTCGGTGTAGAAGAGCGGGGCCAGTTCCCGCGCCGAGGCGAAGCCCACGCGGGTCTTGGCCCCCGTGGCGGCCGCCAGGAATCCGCTCCGGAAGAGGCCCTGGAGGTCCAGGACGGCGGTGAATCGTTCGCGCCGCAGGTTCTCGATGAACGCCATAAACTCGGTCGTGATGCCGAGGCTGCGGCCGATGCGGCCGAAGCGGCGCCGGTCGAAGACCAGCACGTCGTCCAGCCGTGGATGCCCTCGCAGGATGTCGGCGAACGCTGTGGACACCAGCCACGCAATGTGGGCCTGCGGGTGCGATTCCCTCAGCGCCGTCAGCACGGGCAGCGCCTGGACGACGTCGCCCAGCGACGACGGCTTGATGATCAGCGTCCGCGAGAAGTCCATGTTAGGTGCCACCGGGAGGTTTCTTGCGCCGCAGGGCGGCCATTTTGCGTTCGCTCATCTGGGCGATGCGCCGCCACCAGCGCCGCAGCCGCCCGGCCGCGCGGCGGTCGCCGTCGCCTGGGCGACTCTCCGACCGGCGGCGGCCGCGGGTCGTGATCGCTCCCGGGCACCCGCGCCGCCCCAGGTAGGCCCGCAGGAACCGCAGGCGGTCTGTCTGCCGCGCCACGCCCCACTCATCCAGGCTGACGCTCAGGCGCATCAGGTCCCGCGCGCGCCGCCAGGCCGACACGCGTATCGCCTGGCGCAGGCCGTCCAGGTCCACCAGCACGGGGCGCACGCCGGCGCCCTCGTGCGGCGAGACCAGGATGTTCGGCGCCTTGAGGTCCCGGTGCGAGAAGCCCGCATCGTGCATCCGGCGGAGCATCTGCGCCAGGTCGCGCGCGAGGCGGCGGCGCAGGGCCGGCGGTCGCCGCGGCGACCGGAGCCAGTCGGACAGCGGCTCGCCGTCCACCGTCTCGGTCACCAGGAGCGAGTCGGCAACCGCCCCGCGGCGCCACAGGTCGGCGGCGGCGGCGGGCCGGGCCGTGGCGATGCCTCGGGCCAGCAGCGCGTGCCCCTTGCGGAAGGCGGCCGTCGCCCGCGTCGGCACGATCAGGCCGCGACCCGGGCCGCGGCGCCCGGCGCGCCGGTCGCGCTTCAGGACGGCCGGGCGGCCGTCGGGCATCCGCACGCGCCAGATCTCGGACGTTCGCCCGGTGGGCTTGAGGATCGCGGCCGCCCGTACGGGGGCGCCTTCCGCCAGGAGGGCCGCCACGGCGTCGGCCCAGTCGGCGACGGCCCAGCCGCGCCAGGCGCCGCCCCCCAGTGCGGAGTGCGGAGTGCGAAATGCGGAGTGAACCGAAGCGGCCGGGCACGCT
>Ga0315279_10005957_pt1 | contig 15569 bp, 11 predicted proteins | sample YL17G06_20_MG_FD_203694 | JGI IMG/M metagenome (GOLD analysis project Ga0315279, IMG submission 203694) | Sediment microbial communities from Yellowstone Lake, YNP, Wyoming, USA - YL17G06_20 | ecosystem: Environmental > Aquatic > Freshwater > Lake > Sediment | place: USA: Wyoming | collected... | reverse complement strand
AAAGCGTCCCAGATGGAAAAAATAGCCATCTTACCTACCCCTTCCCCTTGCATATACCCATTGGTTTGTAACCCCATATAGCCACCATCTCCATTCTTAAAACTGAATGAATGTGCCCAGTAATAGGCGCTTTCTATGCCAGGATCTACATCTATAGTTAAAAGAACATCAAAATTATAGAAACCACTACTTGAAGGTTGTGGCCAATCATACCAAATTACTGCCATATGTCCTGGAGTTATCTGTTCCAGGGGTGGTACTGGAATATATCCGTTTCCGGAGCAACCTGCTAAAAGAATCAAGAGAGAAATATATAAGAGTAATAAAATAAAGAAAGTAGATTTTTTCAAATTTCATTCCTCCTCTTATTAAGATATCCCCTTATTAACCCGAAAATAGTTTAAAATTCTTTTTTATTTTTTAAATCATTATCCTTAAAATGAATTCTTTAATCATAAATATATCATAAGATATATTTCATCACTTATAAATTTGCCTTGGTTTTGTTTCCTAGGGTCAGGATTCACAACTTCACATTATTTTAATTTTTCTTCTTTTTTGTGAAACTGTAAAGTCTAACCCCATCATCTTCACATCTCCACCTAATATCTATAACCTTATAGCCAGTTTTTGAATCGTAAGCTATAGTTTATCTTTTAAATATCACAAAATCAGTATCTAACATATGATTAATATATTCCCAACCTTCTTTTCCATATTCATTAAAGATTTTTTCACATTTTTCTAAATCTTTTCCTGATTCTGCAAAGTCTGAATAGTTAACAACCTTATATTCAATATTTTTTGCCGCGTAAGAAGTTGCGGGATTGGATAATAGGGGCATGATTATACTCAAAGCCAATAAGATTATAATTATTATTAATAATGTCCTAATAAATAAATCACTCTTCATCTTTTCTATCTCCTTTCTTTAAAAGTTGTAAGTACAAGGTTTCCCCTGTATTTTTAATTTCTATTATTAAATAGGGACCTGCTGTCTTTATTTTCTTCAGAGATAGTTATTCTTTAAAATCCAATGCTTTATCATATACCCTTAATTCATCGTAAATGCCGATAAGAGAATGAGGTCCATAGGGCCAATAAGAGGTACCTGAATATTCAAAAGGATTTTCTCCTATAAAAAATGGTTCTTTATCACTTAGGGATATATTAAAATTTGCACTAGCTTTTTCTATTTCATCAATAAAGATTTTAATTTTCCCTTCTCTTTTACTCCAAGTAAAAGCAAAATCATACCAGGTATCTGATGAAAAAATCAAGTCATCCTTATTAGAATATTTTGTATAAGACCAACTTGAACCATTCCATGTACCAAAGGATAGATTTGTATTTTTGTTACTTATATCACTAGAGAAACCTAAAAAAGCGGAAAAGCTTCCGGTAAAGGCAGGGAGGTATGCAACAGTATCAACTAAAAATCCACCAAACGGGGTTTTATATGTACCATAATCTTTCCATGCAGATTGTCTTATATTGTAGAATTTATAAAAATTTAAATCCGGTTTAAAATAAAACCTTATAGTTCCTTCGTCTGGATTAATATACTTTCCTTGGTAACCCACATAACTCGATAATGAATTGAGGTGGACAGCCTTTCCAATTTTACCGTTTTCTACAAATGAAATATTGTTTGAAGAGTATATTGTCTGGCTATAGAAGGAACTCGTCAATTTGTTGTTTCCATTAACCCTACCTTCAAAACTATCCGTAAATATAGGAGTTATTTCAATAGTCATACTTCCCTTCACTAAGTACTCACCTGCACTCCATCCCTGTGGCCCACTAACCCATTTTACGATCCACCAACGGTACCCATTAGCAATTGTATAGTTATTCTTAATTATTCCGATTTCACCTTTCTTGATTACGGTAACAATTTTTCCAATCATTGATGGTTGCTCTCTAACATTGAGATAGTCCTTTGCTTGTACTCTATCTCCAATTTTGTATATAGTTTTGTCTTTTACGCTTGCTTCTTCTTTAGCTTCTATTGCCTCGTAATTCTTACTTGCCATTGAGTCTTTTATAATAGTTGCACTAGAATTTACAGTCAAACTCCACAAACTAGACCATGCACCCCAATTATCGCTATTATCACCTGCCCTTATTTTCCAGGTGATTGTTTCTTCGGCGCCAAGAGCAACAATCGAAGAAGTGCCAATGTCAATTGCGTCTAGTGCAACTTGCCCTCGATGGTTGTAGAGAATAAATTCATATTTTGTAGCATTGCTCACAGAATCCCAAGAGAAAGTGATATCCCCAGGTGGTAAGGTTGTTCCATTTGAGGGACTTGAAAGTTGAACTGTGCTAATAGTTGTGCTTATAGTTGTATCTTTAAATTTAGTGATCTCGCCAGGTTTGACAAATCCAGGGATTCCTACTTCCCATTGATAAGAATCAAGACTAGGTACTGGGATTGTTTGAATGCTTGTAGTATTTGTTTCTGTTGCGGTTTGAGCCTCATCATCTAATTTACTTACACCCGGTATTAGATTACCTTGCTCATCTAATTTGATGAACCAGAAATCTTTACCACCGGCACCTTTGGAGGTGGTATAACCGGCTACGGCATAGCCCCCGTCGGTGGTCTGGATGAGGGAATTTGCAGAATCATCATCGCTTCCGCCATAGGTTCTATCCCAAACCATCTTACCCTGCATATCTAACTTGATTATCCAGAAATCCGCACCACCGGCACCTTTGGAGTAGGTAATACCAGCTACGATATAGCCCCCGTCGGCGGTCTGGATGAAGGAAGTTGCCCAATCACTATTGCTTCCGCCGTAGGTTTGGTCCCAGAGCCGATTCCCCTGGCTGTCCAGCTTGATGATCCAGAAATCACTACCACCGGCACCTTTGGGTGCGGTATAGCCGGCTACGGTATAGCCCCCGTCGGCGGTCTGGATGAAGGAAGTTGCCCCAGTGTTCGGACTTCCACCGTATGTTCTATCCCAAACCCGGTTCCCTTGGTTATCTAACTTGATCACCCAGAAATCCGCTCCACCGGCACCTTTGGAGTAGGTGACACCAGCTACGGCATAACCCCCGTCGGTGGTCTGAATGAGGGAGGTTGCCCTATCGTCACCATTTCCCCCATAGGTTCGATCCCAAACTTGGTTCCCTTGGTTATCTAGCTTGATAATCCAGAAATCTGCATAATCGGAAAGTTCGGAGAGGGTAATACCAGCTACGGCATAACCCCCATCGGTAGTCTGGATGAGAGAATTTGCCCTATCGTCACCGCTTTTGCCATAGGTCTGGTCCCAGAGCCGATTCCCCTGGCTGTCCAGCTTGATAATCCAGAAATCTTCTTTCCCGGCACCTTTGGAGTAGGTGACACCAGCTACGGCATAGCCCCCATCGGTAGTCTGGATGAGGGAATTTGCCCAATCATCATCGCTTCCGCCATAGGTTAGATCCCAGGTTCTTGAGGATAATATTTCCTTTACTTCCAGAAACTGACCCTTTCTTCTAATTGCCATTAAAGCACTATAAGATAAAAAAGATACTGCTACAATAATAGCAAAATATATAAAATGCTTTTTTCTTAAGGCAATTTTATATTCTTTTAACAATTTATGGGATGGATCAATGCGTTTAATCTTGTTAAGTATATCAACATATTTTTTATGGTTAGAAGTTGCACTAATTGCTTTTTCATATTTCTTCAGTAAGTAATTTTTTTCCATTTCCTTTATTTGATCAGAAATGAACCCTTTTTTTTCTCCAAAGTCAACAAGCGGTTTGACCTCACTTAAATAATAATCCAAATCTACATTTATTTTTATATATTCAACCACAATATATTCAATATGTTTTTTATAAGTTTTATCAGAAATAATTTTATTTTTATATCCTTTCTCCACAGATGGTTTAATATCATTCCAATAATGCTTTATATCTGGTCCTACTTCTATTATATATTCAACTAAATTTCTAGAAATTTCCTTATCTGCTTTGGGATTAGAAACATATTTTTTAATAAAATCTCCGACAACCTTATTATAATTTGTAGATTGATAATTCTTTAACCAGAAGTCTGCTTCCACCACAAAGACCGAATTGGGGGTGGTCATTTCGCTTATTAAATCTTTATCAGTTATATGTTTTGCAAAAAAGGTTTTAAATTCATCTAAGTTATATACCTTTTCGTCAAGGGCAGCAAAAGGACTCTTTTCATCAAGGGCATAAACTAATGTTATGATATTGTGCCTTCCTAAATCTCGCCATTTATTAATATTACTTTTTAAGTACTGTCTGAGAAATTGCTCAAGCCAGATAGATAACTTACTATCAAGATTAATAAGTAAGTTGGCAAGTTTATTTTTAATCTTATCATCAGCAGAAAGTAAGTCCTCAGGTTTATAGAATACTAAATTATCTATCTTGAACTTGTCTTTGCCTTGAAGTTCAAGAACTATTGTATTAAATGCTCGCTCAGGATTAAAGGTCTGTGCATATTTTCTGAATGTATCTGCCTCACTCTTTGAACCTCTCGCCTCAAGGAATAAAAATAAATCAGCATTTTTCTTTTGGGTAAGGAGAGATTTATAATATGATGATTCTCGTTCAATGGCATCCCCTATTTCCTCAGCAGTCCTGCACTCAACTCCAGCAAATGTCTTATAGTTCTTCATCGGGTCTAATATATATATTGCTTTAATCAAACCTGCATCCTGGTCCTGTGGATAATCATCTTCTACAATTCCTCTTATCTCCACATAAAGTGATTGATTTACATTTTCTACCCATCTTTGAATAGTTCCTTTATACAGGTGTTTTTTGCCCTGTTCAGGATATTTCTCTAATAACTTTGCTAATTCTTCAGGGTCATTGATAACAATATCTTCACCACCAATAGCACCAAAATGAAAATCAGGGTACTTGGTCTCAACTACTCTGTAATAAACAGTTACATATTCACCTTTTAGCCACTTCTGGACTTCTTCATATCCCCATCTTTTTGATGGTTCTACGGTAATTAAACCTTTTATTAAATTCTTCAATTCCTCAGGTATTTCCTCAGGGATATATACCTTACCTTCCAACTTTATTCTCATTATCGCATGGGGGCTTAATTCTTCAAAGGGATCTTTTGCCTGCCAGACAAATATCAAGGTTATTCCCAATGCATAATAATCCACTTCTTTGGAAATAATAGTTTTTCCACCAATACCCTGGTAAAGTTCGGGTGCAGCATAAATTTCTGTTCTTGCCTGACCAGTCATATGTTTGGATAATCCTTCATCAAGCATTGATGAAATACCAAAGTCACCAATCAAAACATCTGTTCCATCAGGATTCTTAAAAAAGATATTCTCGGGCTTCAGATCCCTATGAATTATACCTTTAGAATGACACCAGTGAAGAGCATTAACAGTTTCTTTTACTATTTGTCTTATTCTGTTAATATCTTTAAGAGGGATGTATTTATATTTTCCCTCCTCCTGTATCTCCATAAGGATTCCGCCTTCAGCATATTCCAGTATCTCAAAAAACCTATCCTTGTGATAACCATAATCAATAAGGTCAACAATATCATCATGGTGCAACCCTTTTAATTGCTTCAGGAGACTATCTTTCGGCTTAAAGTTGGGGTAATAATATTTAAAAACATATTTCTGATTTTCTTTTTCTGCTAAATAAACCTCTGCTTCTCCGGTAGACTTGGTAATAGCTTTTAATATTTTGTAGTTCTCATCATTGAGAACTATCTTACTGCCAGGCGTGGACATACCTGATGAAATAATCTGTGACGGTGGTGTTCCTGGTGCAATACCAGAAGAAATTACTGGTTGAGTATCCTTTTGTGTACTTGCACCTGAGGGTGTAACTCCGGACGGAGTTATTGAGCCATCATCTCGTTTTGTCTTATCATTTTTGCCTTCCATACTTTACCTCCAAAAATTCCACCATTTTTTTAAATGTTTTTTCTTATTCATTTACAACCATCCATAAATGATTTACACTTCCTCCAAAATTTATTTTAAATTCATTTAATTTAAAAGATGCCCCAGTACCACAACCATTTGGGTGGTCAAATTTAAGTTCAATTTTATTTATTCCTTTATTCAAATTAACATTATAAGACGTAAATCCCCCTTGAGGATGATTTACATATCCAATCTTTTTATCATTAACATATAACCAAAAAGCATCATCTAAACAACAATTATCATCACTAATTGTAATAGTTGCCTCTTCCCCTGATACAAAAATAGTTCCTTCACATCTTCCATTCATTTCTGCTAATTTCTTTTTAATTTCCTCGTGCTTTTTTCGTTCCGCTTCTTCTCGTTTCCGTTTTTCTTCCTCTTGTCTTTTTATTTCTTCTTCGGTTTTCTTATCCATTTCTTTAATATCTGCCTTCTGTTTATCTGAAAATAGAGAAGTAAATGTCTTTTTTTTCTTTTTTTTATTTTCCACTTTCTCAATATATGTTTTCATCTTCAACAATTCTTCCTCGTGAGATTTTACTTCCTCTTTTTCTTCTACTGTATAGGTAAAATTTTTAAATAAAATTGATATCTTTGCTTCCCCCATCTCATTTTTCATTTTGTTATATACTTCTTCTGCCTTTGGAGTTAGTGGAGTTCCGCAGTTCGGACAAAAATCAAAAGAGCTTAATTGCCCACACTTAGGACAAACTATTTCCCTTAAAAGATTGCCGCATTCAGCACAATAAGTTGCTCCTTCTTCAATATCTGCATAGCAAAATTTACATTTTCCCTCTAACAACCACTCCCCACAAACCTCACAAATATCTGCATTTGGTGAGATTATTTTCGCACCACACTTTGGGCAGTTTTTTACTCCTTCAAAATTATAGCCGCATTCAGCACAAAATTTTGCTTCTAATTCGTTGACTGCACTGCAATTAGGACATTCTTTACCTTCTTTTTCTTTTTCAGAGGGGAAAATTTTCTTTTCTTCTTTCTTTTTTTCTTCTTTTTTAAAATCTTCGCTCATATTTTAAGGACCACCCCTTAACATTTTTCTTATTGCTTTTACTCCATAGGAAACACCGAACACGGTGAATTTGTATCCCCGAAGAAGTATCACGCCAGCAAATTTTATAATCTCCCATAAAACATTAGAAACTAAGGTTGCAATAATCCTCTCGGCAATGTGCGTTCCAAATATAATATCAATATATATAAAAATGACAATGACACAACAAACAACAAATAGGCATAAATATGCCAATCTGATAAGAGGATTACTAACATTTTTGATCATATTAATTATATAGGAACCAAGCACCCATCCGACATACGCAGAAATAATACTACCTATAATTCTACCTATTATTTTCATTTTCTATTCCTGATAAATATAGTAAAATAATTGAAATATTATCTTTTCCACCTTTATTTTTTGCTTTTTTTAAAAGTTCATCAACAATATTTTTCTTGTTTCCCAGCGTCTCCTCTATTTCCTCATCGTTAAGTTCATCAGATAATCCATCGCTACACAAAAGTAAAGCGTCGTCATTAAATATCTTGCTCCCAACAGAAGCAAAATCAACAAAAATATTTTCACCGCCACCAAAGGAGTTTATAATAATGTTAGACGCTATATCTTTATTACCTATTGTTTCTCTTAAAGAATGATCTTTTGATACCTGCATAAGATAACCATTTCGTAATCTATACAGACGACTATCACCAACATTCAGGTAATAGATTTTATTATTATAGAACAAAGCTCCTATTAAAGTAGAACCCATTCCTTTTTTATTAATATCTTTATTTCCTTCGTTTAAAATGTCCGAGTGAATTTCTTTAACCCATTCCGATATTTTTAAAGACAAATCTTTCTCTGTTAAATTCATCTCTAAACCATTTATTTTCTCGTTCATCTTTCGTAAAACCATTTCACTGGCAACTTCACCGGCATTGTGCCCTCCCATACCATCTGCAACCGCAACAAAAAATTTTTTATTCTCATTATTCAAATCTATCAATATTTCTTTACGGTCATCCCTGAAAATATCCTTGCCAATTAATATCATATCTTCGTTATGCTCTCTGACACAACCTTTATCACTAACAGCAGAAATTTTCAATTGCATTTTTATACCCTCATTGTTCCGGTCTTTCCAGTTGGTTTTTTGGTTAAAATTTGTACATAGAATTCTATAGTGGCTATAATCAAATATGATTTATCTGAGAGAATTTGTGGTTGATTCGGCACTAAAGGTATATTATTATACTTCGTACCATTTGTTGAACCTAAATCTGTAACAAGCCAGCTCTTTTGTAAATCAAAATTTATCTGTAGATGTTGTCCAGAAACCGTTTGGTATTTGCTAAAAATATCTACAAAATCACCTGTTGTCCTACCAATTAAAACATCCTTTTCTATCTTTATATCTAATCCAAGATTTTTATTTATCAAGTGTAGTTCACCTTTATCTAAAACCGGTGTTGGACCTAAATTTTTTGCGGGGACAGAAGAAACAGCAACCGAAGCTTTAGCACCAATATGGGTTATCGCCATTTTGTTTTTCATTGTAATTAATGGTGTCCCATCTATTATGCACATTTTGCCTTTGCCAGGTTTATTACATTTAGGACAAATTAAAATTTCTTTGCCACACTGGTCACAGTATAATGAATCATCATCTATACTGATTTTACAAAATGAACATTGCATATTGCTTCGCCCCTATCTAAATTTGGTCTATTAGGTCTTGCAGTTTATCAATAAGTGGAGAAGAAAAATCAATTTTTTTCATAAGGTTAACACATTTTAGAGATTGGGTTTTATTATTTTGTTTTAGGTATAAAATTCCTGCCTGGTAAAAATCATCGCAGGCAGAAATAGTTAATTTTTTTTCCCCATAAACAAGTCCACGGTTGCAATAGGCATCAGCATCTTGGAGATTAAGTCCTATTGCCTTGGTGAAATTAGCAATTGCCTTCCAATATCCCTCTTCTTTTGCTCCTTTTTCTTTAAGGAAATTTACTATTTCCTCATCTCCTCTTTGTATTGCATACATCAATGCAGTCATTCCAGAACCATCTTTTGCATTGACATCCGCTCCTTTTTCTAATGCTGTTTTTAAAACAAGCATATTCCCATCTTTTGCTGCTTCAATTAGAACTTGATTTAAATCCATGTTTACTTTTCCTTTATTTATTCGCTACCATTAATAATTTTAAAATCATCTACTGTGATTGTGCTCAGAACATTAGGTTCTAAATTACCCTTATTTAGAAGTTCAGCAATCCTGCCTGCCTGATTCTGTAATACCATCTCAAATATATTTCTAATTGTCCTTCCATTTGCAAAATTTCTATCCCGATTATTGTAAATATCATCAAACATTTCTTTCAATATTTCCTCAACTCCTTTACCGAGAGTCATACCTTTTGAGTTTACCATTGACTTGAATATATCTTTCATCTCCTCTGGAGTATAATCTTCAAAATCAATATACTTTGTAAATCTTGAAGCAAGCCCGGGATTAGAATTGATAAAGCCCTCCATCTCTTTACCATACCCGGCTACGATTACGATAAACTTACCCCGGTCGTCTTCCATTCTTTTAAGAAGAGTATTAATCGCTTCTTTCCCAAAATCAGTACCACCACCTTTTGGCGCAAGTGCATAAGCCTCATCGATAAAAAGCACACCTCCCATCCCATTATCAATAACCCTATTTGTCTTTGGAGCAGTCTGCCCAACATATTCAGCAACAAGTCCGGCCCTATCCACTTCAACAAGTTGCCCTTTGGATAATAATCCCATTGCTTTGAAAACATCAGCTAAAATTCTGGCAACGGTGGTCTTTCCAGTTCCTGGGTTACCTTTAAAAACAAAGTGCAAATTTAATACTGTTTCTTTGCCGCCCTTTTCTGCTCTTGCTTTTTCAACTTTAAGATAATTTATAAGATTTTTTACTTCTTTTTTAACCACATTAAGTCCGATAAGATTTTCTAACTTTTTAAGTGCATCTTCAACACTAATCACTTTTTCTGCTTCATAAATTGGCGGTATATCCTCAACCCTGATTAAAGATAACTCATCCTTTTCATGACTTCCTTGTGAAGTCAATCTATTTGATTGAATAGTGATACATTTATCAAAAAGATTCCTGACTTCTCTACCATTGGCAAAATTTTTATCTCGTCTTGTATACATCGTGGTAAAAATTTCCTTAAGTTTTATTTCCACCTTCTTTTCCAATTCATATTTTTTAGATTTTGCCATTACTTTAAATATAGCGAGTAATTCATCAGGAGTATAATCATTAAAATCAAAATAAGTATTAAAGCGAGAACGCAATCCGGGATTTGCATTTATAAAATTTTGCATCTCTTTAGGATAACCAGCAGTAATTACAACAAACTTGCCCCGGTCATCTTCCATTCTTTTAAGAAGAGTATCAATCGCTTCTTTTCCAAATGAATCATTAACACCTTCGGGAGCAAGGGTATATGCCTCATCTATAAACAGAATCCCACCCATTGCACTATCACATAGTTTGCTAACCATCGGTCCCGTCTGACCAACATACTGAGCAACCATTTTACTGCGGTCAACCTCAACGATATTACCTCTATCTAATAATCCTATTGTCTGGAATATCTCTCCAAGTTTTCTTGCAACCGTGGTTTTTCCGGTTCCTGGATTACCTGTCATCACAATGTGAATACCAAGTTTATATGATTCTCCTATCTGTTCTGCCCTTTCTTTTTGAATTTTAATAGTATTAATGAGATTTTTTACTTCTGTTTTCATATTATCCATTCCAACCAATGAATTAAGTTCCTCAAAGATTTGTTCTGTTGTTTTTTCTTCCCATATTTCACCTTTGATGTCTTCAGGAAGAATGATGTTATTATCATTAAGAGCGCCCTCTGAAATATGAAGATAGTAATTGTTTACTATATCTTCAGTATATTTAAGTGCGAGACGGGCATTGCTAAATGAATCATCCTTTATTTTCACAAGATGTTTGAATAACTTTTGCAATCGTTTTTTTGCATCATCATTCAAAGTAAAATTGTGTTTTTTTAGTTCACTTTCTGCAATTTGATACAACTCCTCTGCATTAAAATCAGGCAATTCAAATATATATTTAAAACGCTCTTTTATATTTGGATTTTCACCAAGATATTCCTTTAATCCTTTCGGCAATCCTGCCAGGATAACAATAGGGTCATAGCCAACCTTATCCATTTCTAAGAAGAGTTTATCAAGAGGGTTTAACTCACCCGAATAACCCGCGGGAACTAATTTTTGAACATTGTCAATAAAGAGCATACCACCCTTAACTTTTTGAAAATTCTGCTCAAAATCCTTGGCAAATTTTGAATAATCTACCGCATCAATCATAGCTGCCTCTTCTTTTGTTGTAATTCCGTACTCATAAAAGACCCTGCACAGTATTTCACCAATCTGACTCTTTCCTGTTCCTGTACTGCCAATAATTATTGTATGAAGATTCATCCTGAAAGCAGATTGGTCACTTTTTCGTTTTTTCTTCATTGCCTGGGCAATGTTTATTATTTTTTGAATTTCATGTTTGATATTGTCTAATCCAACTAAATTTTCTAAGTTAAAAGAAGTGATAGTTATTTTTGCACCGCAGTATTTGCAGTATTTTGCGATGTCTCTGTTATCCGAATTGCACTTTTCACATTTTAAAGCCATTATTTTTCTCCTTGAAAAAAACAGTTAAATTTTAGATATTGCTATTCCCACTGGAGACTCAAATTCTCCATCACCACTGCCTTCCTTTCCCCATTTCGTGATGAATTCACCTTCTGAGGTGAACTTCTGGATGCGATAATTATTCATATCTGTAACATATACATTATCCTCTGAATCTATGGCTATTCCCTGTGGATCCTCAAATTCTCCATCACCACTGCCTTCTCTTCCCCATTTTGTTATAAATTCACCTTCGGAGGTGAACTTCTGGATGCGATAATTATTCATATCTATAACATATACATTATCCTGTGAATCTATTGCTATTCCCACTGGAGACTCAAATTCTCCATCACCACTGCCTTCCCTTCCCCATTTCGTGATGAATTCACCTTCTGAGGTGAACTTCTGGATGCGATAATTATTCATATCTGTAACATATACATTATCCTCTGAATCTATTGCTATTTTAAGTGGTAAGTTAAATTCTCCATCACCACTGCCTTCTCTTCCCCATTTTGTGATAAATTCACCTTCGGAGGTGAATTTCTGGAGGCGATAATTCCCACTATCTGTAACATATATATTATTCTGTGAATCTACTGCCATCTCACGTGCATAGTTAAATTCTCCATCACCACTGCCTTCTCTTCCCCATTTTGTGATAAATTCACCTTCTGGGGTGAACTTCTGGAGGCGATGATTCTCAAAATCTACAACATATATATTATCCTGTGAATCTATGGCTATTCCATTTGGAGAGTTAAATTCTCCATCACCACTGCCTTCTCTTCCCCATTTTGTGATAAATTCACCTTCTGAGGTGAATTTCTGGAGGCGATGATTACCAGTATCTGCAACATACACTGCTTTTTGAACTTCTCCTACCTCAACTGCTTTAACCTCTTTTGCAGTTTCTTCTTTCTTCTTCATCTCTTCTTCTGATTTCCTGATGCTTTCTATTTGCGCCGGTGAAAAAAACGATTTCTTTTTTTCCTTCACTTCTTCTTTTGCTTCTTCTTTCTTTTCTTCTGTTTTTTCCTCTTTCTTCTCTTGAAGTAGCGGTGGTGCTGGTTCTTTCGGTTTTTCTGATCCTTCCTTAAAAAACTTATATCCGCATTCCTGACAGAACTTTGCATTTAATTCATTAATTGTTTTACAGGCAGGGCATTCTTTAACAGTTTTCTCTTTGTAATTCATAAGTGCTTCCCCTTAAAATTATATTATTTCGATTTCTTGCCTTCTTAATTCCGCATTTTCACATTCTTGACCAAAAATTACGTCCAGCTCATTAATCGTTCCACATTTAGGACACTTTTTACCAACTTCTTCCTTAAACTCTTTATCAATCTATTCATCTTATCGTTCTGGACATCTCATCAATCTGTTCTTGTGTCTTTTTGGATATCTCTTTTCTTATTTCATTATCAAGATTGGCAATTTTATACTGGATATCTTCTTCTATATTTTCTATTCTTTCATCCCTATCTTTTTCTTCATTTATTGTAATAGTAACCTCATTTTCTGCTTTATTTGCACCATTTTCTTTTACAATAAAAGAAAAAATATAACCAGCAATATAACCAAGAATAAGAAAACCAACAAATGCACCAAAACGATCACCTGTTCCTATTATCGCTCCAATGACTCCTCCTATTATCGCTACCAAACATCCTGCAGTACTTTGCGATGTCTCTGTTATCTGAATTGCACTTTTCACATTTTAAAGCCATTTTTTTCTCCTTAAAAAAACAATTATTTCTTTAATATTGCTATTCCGCTTGGAGAATGAAATTCTCCATCGCCACTGCCTAATCTTCCCCATTTGGTGATGAATTCACCTTCTGAGGTGAATTTCTGGATGCGATGATTAAAAAAATCTGCAACATATACATTACCCTCTAAATCTATGGCTATTCCTTGTGGACAACTAAATTCTCCATCACCACTACCTGCTCTTCCCCATTTGGTGATGAAATTACCTTGGGATGTGAATTTTTGGATGCGATAATTATGACTCTCTGCAACATATACATTACCCTGGGAATCGATAGCTATTCCAATTGGAAAATGAAATTCTCCATTGCCACTGCCTAATCTTCCCCATTTGGTGAGGAATTCACCTTCTAAGGTGAATTTCTGGATGCGACAATTAAAAAAATCTGCAACATATACATTATCCTCTGAATCTATGGCTATTCCTTGTGGATAGTTAAATTCTCCATCATCGCTACCTTCACTTCCCCATTTTGTTATGAACTTGCCTTCGGAGGTGAATTTCTGGATGCGATAATTGCGCCTATTTGTAATGTCAATATTACCTTGGGAATCGATGGCTATTCCATTTGGAGAGTTAAATTCTCCATCACCACTGCCTTCTCTTCCCCATTTTGTGATAAATTCACCTTCTGAGGTGAATTTCTGGAGGCGATGATTACCAGTATCTGCAACATACACTGCTTTTTGAACTTCTCCTACCTCAACTGCTTTAACCTCTTTTGCAGTTTCTTCTTTCTTCTTCATCTCTTCTTCTGATTTCCTGATGCTTTCTATTTGCGCCGGTGAAAAAAACGATTTCTTTTTTTCCTTCACTTCTTCTTTTGCTTCTTCTTTCTTTTCTTCTGTTTTTTCCTCTTTCTTCTCTTGAAGTAGCGGTGGTGCTGGTTCTTTCGGTTTTTCTGATCCTTCCTTAAAAAACTTATATCCGCATTCCTGACAGAACTTTGCATTTAATTCATTAATTGTTTTACAGGCAGGGCATTCTTTAACAGTTTTCTCTTTGTAATTCATAAGTGCTTCCCCTTAAAATTATATTATTTCGATTTCTTGCCTTCTTAATTCCGCATTTTCACATTCTTGACCAAAAATTACGTCCAGCTCATTAATCGTTCCACATTTAGGACACTTTTTACCAACTTCTTCCTTAAACTCTTTATCAATCTATTCATCTTATCGTTCTGGACATCTCATCAATCTGTTCTTGTGTCTTTTTGGATATCTCTTTTCTTATTTCATTATCAAGATTGGCAATTTTATACTGGATATCTTCTTCTATATTTTCTATTCTTTCATCCCTATCTTTTTCTTCATTTATTGTAATAGTAACCTCATTTTCTGCTTTATTTGCACCATTTTCTTTTACAATAAAAGAAAAAATATAACCAGCAATATAACCAAGAATAAGAAAACCAACAAATGCACCAAAACGATCACCTGTTCCTATTATCGCTCCAATGACTCCTCCTATTATCGCTACCAAACATCCTGCGTTTCCTTTATTCGATTCAGCAGCAAAATAATTTTCTCTTGCTTTTATTTTACGATTTTGCACTTTTTGATTAATATCGCTTTTTACTTCCGCTATCCTGCTTTCTTTTTCATCCTCAATCTCTTTTAACCTTGACTTTTTTAAAAAATCAAAAAGTTTTTCTTCTTTTTCAAATCTCTTAATCAGTTTATGAGACGGTTCAATAATCCTTAAATTTTCTATAATTTTCTTTTTCTTTCCGTAATCAGATGGTTTAGTTCTGCTTTCATATTCTTTTATTATGAAATCTTTCTGCTTTTGGATTGTATTTTCAGATATAAACCCATTGCTATATGCTTTATCTACAAGTGGTTTTATATTATCCCAGTAGTCATCTACATCTAATCTTATATCTATTAGGTATCCGCACAATTTTGTGCAGACCTTTTTATTTATTTTATCTATATTTTTCTGCAAGTATTCCTTCAGAACTTCTAAATAAGAACTGCCTTGATAATTCTTTAACCAGAAGTCTGCTTCCACCACAAAGACCGAATTGGGGGTGGTCATTTCGCTTATTAAATCTTTATCAGTTATATGTTTTGCAAAAAAGGTTTTAAATTCATCTAAGTTATAT
>Ga0315279_10005954_pt1 | contig 15573 bp, 18 predicted proteins | sample YL17G06_20_MG_FD_203694 | JGI IMG/M metagenome (GOLD analysis project Ga0315279, IMG submission 203694) | Sediment microbial communities from Yellowstone Lake, YNP, Wyoming, USA - YL17G06_20 | ecosystem: Environmental > Aquatic > Freshwater > Lake > Sediment | place: USA: Wyoming | collected... | reverse complement strand
CTGTGGTTCATTTTTGTGGTCTCTGGATCCCTCATGGGTACACTAATCATGGGCGAACTCGCTAAGCCCTGACGAGCTTGTCATGCAGTCTCAGTGAATGCAGACATCATTATATGTCCGACATCGGTTTTGGAACGCAAAGCGCGGAACGACGAGAGAAGATGAGTGCCCAAGACATCGAACCTCAGGAAAAGGATGGCGAGGCAATTAGTTGGCAACCGGAGGTCAACATCGTAATCGTTGGTCATAACCGAGAGTAATAACCTCAATTACCCCATGATGGGTAATAATCTTAATGAACGATGCTTTCGCAGTTGGCACATCGTGGGCGGACGGCGAGAGATCATCCGCGATTCGGATGATTGTCACACGCAGCAGACAGTTTCTTCCGAAGATTGAGGCTGACCTGGCACTTGTCAAAGAACTCGTACAAGCCTACGAGCGCACCAAGGCAAAGTAGGAGGAGCGGCAATGATGGACGTGCGCCATTGTGGCTCAGGTTTGGAGAGAGTAGGTATTTACCGCCGGCCCACTTCTCACATATGTGAGTGCCTGAGGAGATAGGGGTATCCACGTGGTCTGACTGACAACGCTGTACGTGACGAGAGAGGAAATGGAATCGACATTCCTGTAACTGTTGGAATAGGTCATGTCAGATATAGTGACGCTAAACGAAGTCACATCGGGATCCGGCATTGCGTAGAACGTAGTGCTTCCCCAGTCACTACGCGCGTTCAGGAGTATGTATTGCGTTGACGAAGGAGCATAGTTCCCATCAGATTTTGTCGAAACCGTCGCATTGACAGCCGAGATGGTTACTGAGACAACGACATCGCTCTGACCGGTGTCCTTCATACTTAGATGAAACGCCAGCGGGTAATCGGGATTGTACGCGTAAGATTTGGTCGTTTCACCTAGGCAGTAATCAACGATTGGGCGGTTTGTCCAAGCATTCCAATACGCCCCGAGGCCCGCCAAGACCAAGGTCACCAAAAGTGCGGCTCCTGCCCAGCCCGCTCCACTCGCCAAATCACTGCATCTCGCAATCATGTCTGACCACTTGGGCCTTTTAGATTTTCGGAAATGTCAGCGCGCATCTGCCGATACGGCACGTGCAGCTGGCGACTCCTACGCTTAAACACGCCGGTATGACAAGGATACCGTAGATCCATGATCATCCAGACGGAAGAAGAAGTGGTGCCTTGGCTGAAACAGAGGCTCGCACAGAGCGGCGTAGATTCCAAGGTAACACTTTCCGACAACGGTCGGATCCTGGCCGAGGGTAAGGCACACAATCCAGATCAGATAAGCATCTCCATCAACGTTTTCTCACAAGATGCAAAATACCGCGGGGCGCTCTCAGCAGCATTGGACTCTGCGCTCATACGCCCAACAATTTGCCAGCGCCATTTCGACGAACGCTACGGATACGATGAATGCCCGATAAGAGCAATTGATGGTTCACAATTGGGAGTATTTGGAAGCAGAGATCTTGCGACCTTGGCAAAGCATCTTGAGGTGAAGGACGCTGCAAAAATCTATCTGGTGCATGACACCAATTTCCTGTACCGCCGGTACGGCTCACTGGTCTTCTCCCACCTATCACGAGCCGATAGCCGGTTCGAAATCAGAACGCCTCGCCTTGCAGTCTTGGAGATCGAGGCACTGACACACAGGGACACAAAGAAGGAAAGTGGTTGGAAGAGACGCGCTGCGCTCGCCGCCTTCGGCGAGTTGCTCAGGTTGCAAGACAGAGGGGCACAACTGCTTCCGGACATACCCTCGGAGCTTCTGCGTCCCTTCTCCGACATCGCTGGCAAAGGATGGGGCGATGCTTGGATTCGCCGTGAAATCCATGATTTTGCCAAAAAGATCCTAGGGGCGCCTTCACAGTGTGTAGTTTTCGTGACATCCGACCTGGCAAATGCGCTTGCAGCGAAGGCGGAGGGTATTTGGACGCTCTATTTGGCCACGACAGCAGACCAGAACGAATCTATCAATCTTGACAGCGTAGCCTTTGCGAGACTCATTGTAGCCCTTAGCGTGTACCTGGAACGAGTATCCTTCAAGACAGAATCGCCAGGCAAAAAGGAGGCGTATGAGATTAGAGGGGACTGGCTCGGAAAGACGACCTTGCATTGGAAGGACCTCGCCGTTGTGATAGACTCGTCTTCATTCTGAAGTCAGTTTCGAGCCGCATTGGTCGCAGTAGAGGGTGCCGGCCGCCGCCTGCCTGCCACACTGCCGGCAGTATACGACTGGCGTCGCAGGCCGTGTCGTCGAAGGTGCTGCTTCCGGGGCGGGTGTCTTGGGCGCGGTCGCTTGTTTCTCCCTGCCCCTGAACAGTAGGATTGCGCCGGCTATCATGAAAACGATTCCTAGGAGTAAGAGCACAAAGAAGGTTGCTGTTGTTTGGTCGCATGTGGCAACGTGTAGAAGGGCCGCTGCTGCTAAGGTCTTCGCGCATACGCCTGCCAGGACTATCATCGATCCTGCAAGGCTTAGCACGCCGACGATGACTAGGATTGAACCAACAATACCATTGATTGATTTCAACTGTCTATCACCTCCTTGGAGAGATCATGGCGCCTCGGCCACGCTACTTGCATTCAATTCGTATTCGTTCGACCTGCTCCGGCGTTATGTCGGCCGGAAGCCAGATAACAAGCCGATGCGGGTTGGTCTTTGCCATGCGCTCATTCACCTCCTAGACATCTTGTCAAAAAGAGAAGCCTGTCGTCCCGGGTTGCACAGGAGCGCCGAGAGGATACTTAAGACGTGTCGGACCGTGTTGTGATATTCATCAAATTCCACACGCCGGCACAACGCCGGTATCATACCGGTATCGGTAGAGACGACCGTGGAACCGCCGGCGCAAATCATTTTCGTTCGCGTTGTCGTAGTCCGAATCAAAAACCTAAAATGCCCAAAGAAAGCACATGATCTTGTGCCGCCAGATGAAGATCGTAACATTCAAGGGATCTGGGCCGTCCGCGTCTGCGACTCATTACCTAGTCACCTCGAAGCCACCAGCTCCACCCCTTAACATCATAGTTGGGAAAGACGAACGTGTTCTGATCCCGGACGATGTGTATGAGGCATTGAGACTCAACGGCCACATAGGCGAGGGCAAACTAGAAGATGTGACTCCGACTGAAGTCGATTTGAAGAGTCAAAAGAGCTGGAAAATCTGAGCAAAAATCTCGGAGTGAGAGACGGTCCTCAATAGTACCCTTTCGATTCCAAATACTGCCGAGTTGCTCTACGCTCGTCCTCGCATTCTTTGTTTTCCCGGCCCTCTTTGGGTTCCGGAAGCATGTTGAGGTATCGAAACATTTGATCGATCTGTGGATTGACGATGTTAGCGGATATCTCAGCCTCCGCAAGTGGGCGGAGTCGGTGAAGACCGGTCCATAGGAGGTTCTTGGAACTATGCGCGCCGCTGCTTCCACACTCGCAGCAGTCTTTCACCTGCCGCCGTGAGGTAGTAGTACTTGGCGGGACCGTACGGTCTACCGTCCCAGACCGGGACGACGCGCATGAGGCCGTTCTCGCAGGCGAAGCGAACGTATGCGTAGAGGGTGTGAAGGCTCCCGGCTCTAGTCAACCTGAGGATCCTGGTTGTCGTGAGACGTTGTTTCTTGCTTTCGGTTCTCACCTTCTCAAGCAGTGCGATCAGTGTCAGGATGTCGATCTTGCGTTTGCGCGTCATTCTAGGTCCACATCCCCAGGGCCCACTACTGCTGATAACTGCAATATTATACTTTCCTATACATGTTACACCTGATCCGGGGATGAGTTTAAAACAGCATCCAGCGACTGGTAGAGGTAGGAATCATGGGCTGGTGCGCTTGTCCGCCGGTGATCACTCTGGAGAGATGGATTCGCCTTCCCAGTGCGAGCACTGTGGAAGCGACAGGGTGGTCTACGACCGCACAGCCGGGGAAATCATCTGTCAGAAGTGCGGCACGGCCGTGCGGCTCGGAGCTCAGAAATCAGATGCCATCCGACTCGTGAGTCGGTCGGACACGGAATTCACTCCTCGCAAACTCCTTCTTGTCTGGTACCGAAAAAAAAGTAAGATTGCTGCTGACCAAGTTGATTTGCTATGCCTTGAGCATCAAATAACCAAGATGACGACGCGACCATGCGCGCGATGCCGGAAGAAGCCCGCCGCCATAAGAGATGGTCCGCGCGGGCGCCATCCAGAATACTGCACCGACTGTAGGAAGCAGGTAGACGCTCAGATGGTAAAGGCATCTATGAAGAAGAAACCAGAGAAATACAAGGATATCAAGAGAAGGTCTAGGAAGCCGAGTCCCCGGCCTAAAGAACATGCGCTAGGAGGGAAACCGCTCAGCGCTCGCGACATGCATGGCTTGGGATTAAGTCTTATTCCATCGGATCTTCCGATCACCGATGACGAATAGAATCGCATACGAAACGCAGGTCCGCGACGCTGAGAAGCGAATCGTGGAACTTGAAGCGCGGCACGCCAAGTTAGAGGAGCAGCGTGGTCACCTCGACGTGGGCCGGCTGGTTGAAGCGAAACATCTCCGGAAAGAGATGGATGAGATAGAAGGCGAAGGCTCGGACCTGAAACTTCTGAAAAGCATAGCCCAAGAACAACTCGCGAAATGGAAGAAGAATGCGCTCCCGGCAGAGACGCTCCGGCAACAAGTTGCCGAGATGTTCGAGGAAGGGAGATCTCTGGTTGCCCAGATCATGAAGGCCCAAGAAGACGTCGCTGGTTGGCTGCAGGATATAGAGGTAATCAACGCTAAGACTGGGAACTTAGAAGGCGAACATCTGAAACTTATCGGTGAAGAGATGCACGCTCCTCCCAAGATCCAGGTTCCTGTAGCCATGGGTTTCGCTTGGTCCAACGTTCCAAGAATCAAGAACTACGACGCATGGACCTATGTCAGTGACGACGAGTATGCGGCTCAAGCGAAAGCCGAACGTGAAGAACGACGGCGAGCCTACGAGAAACTTCTCAAGACCGCGAACGAGAATGGCCCCGACTGTCCCCGGTGCGCTCACAGAGATGAAGCTGTCAAGATGCAGGTCGACATCCACGCCGGAGGAAAGGAGACGCCTGGCCAAGCGTTCAATGACGGACAATGGTACCTCGTCTGTCCACGATGCGATATGAGGACAAACGCGACCATACCGCAGACAAAGAGGAAAGGATGAGCCTCTCAAGACTTTGTGACGCTCGGAGTTGAATCTTCATGCAACTGAACTACTGCGTTTCAGCTCAAGCAAGGGAGCGTGACGGAAAGAAGTATGCGCTCATCGAAGTCATTGATGAGAATGTCTCTGGTCCCTGCGAACAACCACCTGCCACCAAGATACGGATAAACCCAGCTGGCAAAGCAAGAGCTCTCGGCAGCCTACTAGAGAAGCCTCTGCTTGGTCCACCCGACCTGGGACATCATGCCACGAGGATCGTCGGACATCCGGTTGACTTCACCAGTAACCACGTCACAAGCGTCCTGTATGAGATTCCGGATCTTGAGGTTTGGCAGCAAATAGAGTCAGGCAGATGGGGACCAGTCAGTCCCTTAATGACGCCAACCAAGACGCACTATGAGGGCGACACCTACGTCCTAGACGAGTGGACTTGGGATAACGTGGCATTCGTGCCCAAGGGCGCGTTCCCGAATGCCGGCGTGAAATCCACATGTATCGGTGATCCGCGACTCTGCGGTTTCACTCCTCAGAGGACGTGTGGATTCATGCATGCGGTCGCCGCGTCGCTGAATCCTGCACCAAGAGGATACAACCCAATGCAAGCCACCATAGGTGATCTTATCGGTCAGAAACTCGGGGCTTGGCAGGAACCAAAGGCTCACGGTCAAGCCGCTGCGGATCCTTCGCTCGTTTTCAGCTCCTTCGATCCAATGCGACCAACGGTCGGCGACTTGGTCGGCAGCAAGGCTGTCGAGGCCGGTGCAAGTGCTCCTCCGGTGGTGCGTCGAATTGATGGGCGATTCGATCCAATGCAACCCACAGTCGGTGATTTGGTTCAAGGTCACACCTCCGGGAAAGGACCTCTCGCGGGCCGGCAGAAGTGCGAGCGCCCGCGGTCCCCTTTCCTTACCTTTTGAGGATGAAAAAACATTGCCTAAACTGACAAAGAAGATGGCGGCGCCGAGGACGACAAGTCTCAGGCTGAAGCTTCGAACCACAGGCGAAGAGGTGGACGCTGAGATCAAACTACTGCCGCCAATACAGATTCTTGAAATCTTACGCAAGGCCGGCATCAAGACCGCCGGAGAACTTTTCAAGCTGGGCGACGTGCCCGATCTGAAAATCATGAGCATTGTGGAGCAGACATGCGTGGAGGCTGTCTCGGTTGCCGAGCGATGGACCGTCGATGAGCTTCGAAACACATTCGATATCCAAGAACTCATGAAGATCTACCTGGCCGTTGTCGAGTCAGTGACCGGTGGAAAGACGAGTGCTACCACCGTAGCCCCGCCGGAGTCGAGGACGTATGGTTAGGGTTGGGTGAGTGACCATGTCCGCGCGTTCGCTTGGAAGCGTTGTTGTGGCCATCAAGGCTGTGGATGAAGCTTCGAGCGTCATGGGTAAGATTCAGGCTAGCCTTGGTCTTCTAGGCGGGGCCTTGCAGAACCTCGGCGGTGGCTTCGCTGCTGTTGGTGGAATCATTCAAGGGTTCGCTGCGGGTGGAGTTGCAGGCGCAGCCATCGGGGCCTTCTCGGAGATTGCCAAAGGTCTGCAGCAGAGCGTGCAGGATGCTGGTGCTTCCGAACAAGCATTCAAGGATCTCCAAGTCGCGGTGGAGAAGTCCGGCACCGCCTGGGATATCGTTAGTAACGCAACGAAAGATTACCTGCTGAATCTGCAGAAGGTCACAGTGTACTCCGATGAGCAGGTGGCTGGCGCTCTTCAGCGTTTGCTCACGTTCGGCCTGGACTATGATCAGGCCATGAAGGCCCTCAAGGAGACAGTTGATCTTGCAGCTGCAAAACATCTTGATCTTGAAACCGCCGCGTCACTCGTTGGCAAAGCCTTTCAGGGCAACACGTCAATTCTTCGACGTTACGGTATCGAAGTTCAGACAACCAAGGACGCGACAGCTGCTTTCAACGGAGTCATGGATCAACTCGGCGCCGCCATCGAAAAGGCAGGCGGCGAGCAGCTTACCGCATTCGCGGCTGCTATGGCTGATGTTGGGCTGCAATCTCAAAACGCCTCCGGTAAGATGCTTCCGGTCGGGAAACTGCTCACAGAAATCAAAGATGCTTTCAAGGCTGGCACATTGGATGCTGCTCAGTTCGGTGAGATCTGCGGCAGCCTAGGCGTGAAGTTCGACGCAAGCAAGATGAGCGCCGCCGACTTCCAGGGCGTCCTTGACGCTCTCAACAAGCAATTCGGTGGAACCGCGCAGGAGCAAGCCAATACCTACGTGGGGATCCAAGAACGACTGAAGAATGCGATGAGCGAACTTAGCGAGAAGGTCGGGATGATTCTTCTTCCCGCTCTCTCAGGCATCGCTGAGCAGATCATCCCCGTCGTGGACGGCTTCGGAAAATGGGTGGGCGAAATAGCCGCGATGCCTGACGTGAAAGCCATCGTTGCCGGTGTCGCTCAGGGCTTTGCTGACACCGTGAAGAATATGGTCGATGTCACAAAAGCGTTCGAGGACACGAACACAGCGTTGACCGAGCTGTTGGATTCGGTCGGAGTCAAATTGCCTGAAGGATTCAGCGCTCTCAACATCATAGCCAAGGGCTTCTCGTACACATGGGATATGCTTGTAACTACTCCGCTCAAAGTGACAATGATGATCCTCGAAGGGCTCACATCAATCTTCAAGACGGCATCTAACGTGATCACCGATGCCGTCAAAGGAATAAGTGACGCGATAGGCGGCGCGGTACACCAAATCGAACTATTCACCCAGGGCTTCAACACGGCGGCGGATGTTGCTGTGCCAACCGTCAAGGCCATCCAAGACGCGATCTCGGCGACTCTCAAAAGCATACAGGACGCCCTGCAGTCTTTCTATGACTGGTTCGTTGGCGGCTCGATGTGGCAAGACATGTGGAATGCAGTCATCAGTGTCCTGCAGGCCGCTGTACCTATCATCCAAGGCATTCTATCAGGTGACCTGCTCAAGCCGATCATCGATATGCTGTCAGGTCTAGGCAGTCAGGTACAGGATCTCTGGACTGCGGCTTGGACAGGTCTAGCGGAGAAGTTCGCAAGTCTGACGTCAGCAATCCAAGGAACCGTGAGCGGTGTCTTCGATCCGCTTGGCGCATATCTCTCAGTAATGTTCACTGCTTGGAGCCAATGGGCTAGTGATGCTCTCGCGAAGGTTGAGGGCGCAATTACGAGCAGCGCACAGAACCTTTCCGCTTGGCTCACGAGCTTCATGGGCACCGTCTACAAGGCATGGGTTGACTTCGGCGCCGCCATGAGTACCTACATGGGCATGGTCGTCAACGCCATCATCGCCACGGTGCAAGGTGCCGCGGGAAGCGTCCAGGGCATCCTGAACGGTATGATCAGCGCGGCGCGGAGCGCAGCCAGCACGATATGTGGGATTCTCTCGCAGATCGCATCCTGTATCCAGAACGCCGTCAACCAAGCAGCCAACGCATCAGGCACAGCCGGTAATTCGATCACGAACGCCTTCACAGGCGCTTGGAACACTGTCGCTGGCGCGGCCACGGACTTCTATAATTGGCTTGTTGGGCACTCGCTCTGGCCTGACCTCATGAGCAGTCTTGTCGACCAGACCGAAGCGGGCATGAGCCAAGTCAGGGCGATCTTCGAGAAAGGCCTCGCTGGCGTGATTCTCAATGCCCCGACGATACCCGAGTTGACGGCAACGATGAATCTCACGGCACCACGAGCGGTAGGGGCGTTTCCGACGCAAGCAGCACCGGCATCAAATCCATTGTCAAGCATCACGCTGCCCATAACTATCAACAATCAAATTGACGGCGCAACGATCAGTCGCGTCATCGAGAGGCGCTTGATCGCGAACAGGCAGCTCTCGGTCTGGAGGGCTGCGTAGTTGGGAATCAGCAGGACGAGCAACGAGCGAATATGTCAACTCGAGGATCGCGTTCTGCAGTTGACGAGGCAGGTCCGCGAGGAGCAGGTTAGAGCTCTCATCGACCTGCGTGTCGCAATCGGATTAGTCACTGAGAAAGGGCGCTCGGAATCGGAAGCGACCGTGACCAAGTTCAGCGATGAGGCGCTCGGAATCATGCGGGAAGATCTGGTCAAGATATTTGCTCGCATCAACGCAGCAGACACGCCGGCCACATCAACATCTGCTAGGAGCGCAGCCTACGCTTGATCTTGTCGCTCGCCCGAAGAAGCGAACCGACCAAACAAGCCAAGGCGGATGAGATGGTGACAGCCACATGACCGCAACGAGCACCACGAGCCTAGAAGCGACAGCGGTGAAAACCATGACGCTCGAATTACGAGCCCAGGATTGGAATCTATTGAGAAGCGAGCACGAGCGGCTCTCGCGCGATGCGAACCCAGCGCTCGCATGGGACCGATTTCTCCACGGATGCGTTGCCATAGGCCTCGATCAGCTTCAACGAATACGAGCCCCGGAGGCGCTTGAACTCATTGAGCGACTCGAAGTCTAACGGGGATACGCGCTCGTCCTCAAACAGTTCAAAACCACCCGAGCAGAGAAGGTACAGTAAGGATCATTTCGAGCGCTACGCAGAAGCCCGCCTCAAACTCGACTATGCGATCCTCAGGTTTCCGAAGAGTGAGGTCGCGTTCAAGACGCAGGATCAGGATCCTCGGGTCTGGTTCACTGCGAAGCATATCCCGGAACGAGCGCAAGTAGCGCTTCATCTGCGCATGCCCGTTAAGGACGAGCGGAACCAGCTGACTGACTTCCTGGACTTCGACATCTACTTCCCGAAAGACCAACTCGCAGAGATGGCAAAACTACTCAGCCAGCCAGCGAAAAACGAGCAGGTGATGAAACTCCAGTTCATGACTCTCACACGTCCGCGCCTTGAACGTGCTGTTCGCGAATATCTTGCAGCGCAAACCAAGAGAGGTAAGACAAGACGTGGCTGAAGCGGAGCCGGCATCAAGCCAGGACGGCTCTCAGAGCACAGTCGATTCGGCCCCGCCTGTTTCTGCGGGGTCGCTCGCTCGTGACGTGTATGATTGGGCGGCAAGGCTCACGGCTGAGGCGAGCGGTAGGGCGACAGATTACTACTGGACACTGCAAACCGAGCGAATAGCCTCGAAACTGAAACTCACAAAACGAGCGCTCATCGGCGTCGTAGGGGTTCAGGGCGTGGGGAAGACCGCAACCATGCGAGCCATTCAGGCGGAGCTTGTGAGGAGAGGCTTCGATCACGACCGCGTGATTGCAACTAAGGTGCCTGAGAGTGGTGGCCTCACCGCTGCCTTGAAAACCGCGTTCAATCCTCCAGACGCAGACTATTCGCGCCTCGAGGACTTGCTCGGCCAAGTGATGGCTGATCGGTTATTCCACGACTCCATCCTTCAGCAGCGGGTACGCTCCCGCGCGAACCATGCAGGCGACACGGAGCTGGCGGAGGAGGTTGAGAAGATAAACGCAACTTACGACGAGACGGATGTGATGAAACTTCGAACCCTGATTCCCCAACGTATCGTCCGAGAACTGGAAGCAGAAGCGCTGGGACGCCTTCTTGAATCCCAGAAGGTGATCATGATCGATATGCCTGACTATCCGAAGCATGATAGGCGCCTCATTGCTCGCGATCTTGACGATCTTCAAAGTCTATGGAATCGCTTGATGGCGAATGACAAGGATGTGAGCCTCGTCGTCTTCATCCAGAAGGAGACCTTCAACCATGCGGACCATTTCTTCTACGGTAAGATGGAGATAGTCGACCTATCGCCGCTAACGACTGCTCAACTCATGGAAGCGTACACGCGAAGATGGCGGGGCTGCACTCCCTTCACTGAAGAGGCTCTTCAACACATCGCCAAGATGAGCCGGGGCGTATTCAGACGGTTCAAACGGTACATCACGCTTGTGCTCGGCGCGTGGATTGTGGAAAAACCGAGCGACACGATCCCAATAGACTTGGTATTCGTCAAGGCATGTGTGACTGAGGAGGAACTCATGCGTGACCTGCAGAAAGAGTTGGAAGGCATTCTCAAGAACCGGGAGCAAAGTGAGAGAGCCGCTCGAATCCTCAAAATAATTTCCGACCAAAAAGAGGGGATCAGTCAGTCGGCTGCAGCCGAGACGCTCGAATTGAATGAAATGGCCGTCAGCCGCATAGCGAAAGAACTCGAAGAACATGGGTACATCAAGCGAACGACACGCCGTAGAAACGCGATCGTTTACGACAGGAAGCTCGGTGAACATGTGGAAGGGACCTTGGTGGAGAAGATTATGGAGATCATCCAGGAATGAGCATAGAGTGACAATGGTGTCAACAGTGGCAGCACAATGTACCGCTAGGCGTGGTAACGGAATAACAGAGATAGTGGAGAATTCTGTTTCACAGACCCTTACCGAGCAGAGCGGGAGGAATGTCTACAGTCTTGTTCCAGATGTAGAGAGCGAAATCTCGCCAAGAGTTGCGGCCGATCCCGAATCCGCTGCTTTTATGCCCACCAATCTACAGAAGGCGGCTGAAACCAGCCTACCCTCAACCTCACCGTTTTCGCCCCGGGGAGGCCACGGAAACGATTTTCGTCATATCTCTGTTACTGCGTTACCAGGGCCCGGCCTACCAAGGAGTGGCACTTGTCACACTTGTGGCACTCGCTCCGGGCTTGCCACGCTCGGGCAAGACCAGAGAAGCGGTCAAAACAACCCCTCTGCCTGACTCACGAGTACTCTCAAGGGCGCTTGCCTCAAGATCATCACCTACAACCAAGGAGAGCGAGGCGGGCAAGACTGTCTTAGCCTTCCACCGCCGCATCCCCAATTTGAATCCCGGAAACAAGCAGAGCCCCAAAACGGGAAGACCAGGCCTTCTTGAGGGCGTTTTGCACAACAACAATATCCCTAGGATCACGCGCACAGTAATCTTCCAAGGCGCTCCATGTAGAAAGTGGTGAAACTGCCTGAAACGAGTGCCTAGAAGGCTAGGTCACGATATCTAGGGATCGATACCGTTATTGTGACATTAGGCGCGGGTGCAGACACCTGCCGCCTAGAGAGTGCTGGCTGGCGAATCGTTATAGCGATAGACACTCTTACCTCCTAGACATGGCTGCGCCGCATCCTGATATCTTCGTTTCAGGCGACGCCGAGCTAGTCGAGGATATGCGCGTCTTCTTTGCGGCAAATCAAATCCAAGCGGAAACGCCAAGGGTTCAAGGGCATGCCTACGCCTACTTTCCTCCGCTCATCGTCGCGGGCCCTCCAGAGATTGTTCCCGCAATCTTCCTCGAAGTTCTGAAAATGGCGTTCAATGCGGTTCTCACTGTTCTTCTTAGGCTTGTAGTAGATAGATGGTTGAGTCTTGGCAAATTGTCGGTTACGATCAAGGATCAGCAAGGTAATCTTTGGAGCTTCGAGGGAACTCCGAGACAGGTTCAGTCTCAAATTGAATCCGTACTTGCCCTAAGACAATGTCTCAATTGCCGCTCGCTCGTGCCATTGGGCAACTTCTGTGATATCTGCGGACTGCCTCTATCATACTAGGCACATGAGACGTACGTCCCATGCTTGTGTCGAAGAAATGGTTGCAGCGGGTCCTCAAGAAAGGTGAGTCTCCCAAGATTGATTTCAAACTGGAATTACCATTATCTACCGATCAGCAGAAAACGGAGTTTGCTAAGGATCTATCCGCAATAGCCAACACCGCAGGTGGAAGAGGTCACATCATCGTTGGCGTAGACGATAGCGGCACACCTAGAGGAATAGACGATAGAACGAAATTGAACGAGGAAAGACTGCAACAAGTGGCCACGCAACGGCTCGATCCAGCGGTGAAGTTCACCGTTGGCAGCCTGAGCTTGAACTCCAAGAGGATCGTATGCATAGAAATCCCTAGGAGCCTGATCAGACCACATCAAGTGAGGAAAACCGGCGCGTTCTACATCAGGAGAGGAACGACCACAGACACCGCTACTACCTCAGAGATTGTCAGGATGATCCTCCGGACAATTGAGGCACAACGAGCCAAAGGTGGCGAATACGAACGGTACGCTCCGACTGAGCGTAGCGAAGTGCTACGTCTGCATATCTTGGAAGCCCTCAAGAAGAGCGGATTCAGAAGACGCTGGATGACTCTCCGGGGCAGAAATCGCTCACGACGGATCCCGGTTGTCGAAGGCATGGTCAGCGGGGTCAGAATCAGGTTGTACTGTCTGACCTTCAGTGGGGATCTAGATCGGTGGAGTCTGTATTACACATACGAAATGATTCAAGAAGGGTGGGAACGCTTAGTCAGCGAAAGAAGGGTTGATGGAAGAACGGCGGACATATTCGCCTTCTTCTGCGTAGGCTCTGTGAGCCGAACACGCATCCGAGAATATTGCTATGATCCATGCACTTTGGTGCAGATAGGGCCATCGGTGATCTATTCCGGACTGGGGTTGGGAAGCATCGACTTCGAAGAAACATACAGATATCGGTTGACGGCATGTGTCCCGAAACTATTTGTTCAGAATGTCAAATCACGAAATGATATCGAACGATCTTTGGACATGATCAAGGAATGGATGGCAGAACAGAGGGAAATTCTCAAACACTCAATGGAGATGACGCGTTTCATCGTGAAACACGCGCATCCTCGCTAGTCTTGAAAGAAGAGACCTCCTTGAGTACAAGCCGCCAGCGCTCGTTCGTCAAAGGCGGTTAGCCTTCAGCCGGCAAAGAGACATCTCTTTGAATCAAAGAGGTATTGTTTTGATTGAAAGCGGTATCGCTTTGAATGTGTTCGCCGCTCATTCCGCTCCATTCATTCGTCGAACAATGATTCTGCCGTCCGCAAGCTCCTTGATGATGTCCCAGCCCTCGTTCAGATATGGAAGAAGCTGATTCTCCGAGACGATTTGCGTTTCATATAGCGGGAGGCCGCCGTTCGTTTGTGGTTTACGTGGCTTGCGCTCCGGGGCTTTCCGTTGACTCTCAAGAATGCTCCGTCGAATCAGATCTCCCGTCATTCTGGCAACATCCTCCGCTGGGACAGTCTGGCTTATGGATCTCTTGAGTTCGATGAGTTTCTCCTCCGGGACACCTTGCATCCTCGCAAAATCAACTATGGTCTGTTTCCTAGCCTCCTCGACGGTGGCGCTCGGGCCGCCCCTGTCGAATAGGCACTGCATGTACTTGCCGGCAATCTCATCATGGTCGTGGCTGTCGAAGTAGTTGCCGCGCGAGCCTGGGAGCTTATGGCCCATTATCGCTTCTTTCGTGTCCTCGTCGATCTTGGTCTGATTGAGGACCTTCCTGAAGGACTTCCTCAATAGGCGGCTCCACATTCCATGCGAATCGATGCCGGCCGCAGGTGAAACTTGCTTGATGACCTCCCAGATGTTTGCTGTCTTGAGCGGCTCGCCCCGGCTGGCCGTGCTCTCGGTGACGAAGACCGGATCATCATCCTTGAACCTCCAGCCCTGACCAATCCTATTGTCGAGATACGACTTGAGCGCCTCTGCGGCATCCCTCTGCAGGAAGGTGATGTAGTAGTCGAGCCCGTAGGATTGGAGCTTCGTATCCGTTTCTGATGTGATCACGAGTTTAACGGGTACCTTCACTTCAGGATACAAGCCTTCTCTGATCAGCCGGTACGTCCACCGGCAGAGACAGCCAGGCCGAACGCCAGATTGGAAGATGCACAGGATCATGGCCTGGTTGCGGAGGCCGGCCTTGAGCGAGAGCGACGCATCGGCCATCTTGTAGACTTCTTCTTTGTCCGGAATGATCTCATCGATGACTTTCTTTCGCGGGATTGAATAGTACCGTTTCTTATCGAGCCTGTCGAGTTCGAATGTTTTCTTGTTCGCTTCGAGAAAGCCTTTCGCTGCGATGATGGTCTTCCGGCCCTGCGCATGTTTGCCACGTTTCTTCTCTGCATCCGCGATTGAGAAGACAGTCCTCTTCGCATCATCCGGCGACAACGCCAAGAACCCGTCAACTGTCAAGTGGGCGCCGCCGAGAATTCGTTCGAGAGCTCTAGCGTAAGATTCCTGCGAGTCGCCCTCATGGTAGCGTCGAATCCATGACGAGACGTGTGGATCTTTCAGGAGTTCGACGTAACTGTGAGGTTTCGATCCGAACCAGCCGTGCTCTTGTCGCGGCCGTTCTTCATCAACCTTATTTGCGGCCCCACTCATTCTAGCAGACCTTCAAGTTTGAGGATAGATCAACTGATGTCTGACCAGGCTGACGCCATAGAGGCAGACGCGGTGCAAGAGGCTGAGGCTGAAAATAAAGGTTACTCTGGGTGGCAGCCTGAAGTTAACATCGGAACCCTCGGCCACGTTGACAATGGCAAGAGCACTCTCGTCCAGTCACTAACCGGCGTCTGGACTTCAAGGCACTCGGAGGAACTGAGACGCGGCATCACCATCAGAATCGGATACGCG
>Ga0315279_10005953_pt1 | contig 15576 bp, 12 predicted proteins | sample YL17G06_20_MG_FD_203694 | JGI IMG/M metagenome (GOLD analysis project Ga0315279, IMG submission 203694) | Sediment microbial communities from Yellowstone Lake, YNP, Wyoming, USA - YL17G06_20 | ecosystem: Environmental > Aquatic > Freshwater > Lake > Sediment | place: USA: Wyoming | collected... | reverse complement strand
CGAGGACCGTGACGCGGGATTCAGGGCTGAAATTGAAACTCTCTCCTCGGACTTGCGGCGAGTCCAACTGCTCCGCAAGGGTCAAATAGGCACGCGAGACGTCCTTCACATAGATGTAGTCACGAACGTATTGGCCGTCGCTCCGGATCAAGGGGCGTTCTCCGCGATACAGAGACCGGATCGTGCCAGGGACGATCCGGGTCCAATTCAGGTCTCCTCCACCATAGACGTTGCCGCACCGGGCGACGGCCACGGGGAGGCCGTAGGTGCGGTGGTAGGACTGAGCAATCAAATCCGCGCAGCTTTTGGACACTTCGTACGGATGCCGTCCCTGCAAAGGCATCTCCTCGGTGTAGGGGAGGTGCTCCTGCTCCCCGTAAGCCTTGTCGCTCGAGGCAACGACCACCCCCTTGACTAAATCGGCATGAAGGCGACAAGCCTCCAGCAAATTCCAAGTGCCGCGGATATTGGTTTCAAAGGTCGGCAAGGGAGAGCGCGAGGCAACGCTGACAATCGCCTGAGCTCCGAGATGGATGACCGTGTCGCATTCGTATGCCAGGAGAGCGCGTTCCAGGGTCCTGAAGTCTTCGAGCCTTCCGTTCACCACATGAACGCGGCGAACACAGTCGCTACGGTAGAGTTCCGCCTGCGGGTCCGCATCGAGAACCAGCGCGATCACTTTCGCGCCGTGGTCAACTAGGTCCCTGACCACCCAGGAACCTATAATGCCGGTGGCCCCGGTCACTAGAACACACTTTTCAGCCCAGAAGCCGGAAGCGCCCTTCATTCACTCCAAACCTTCCACGGGGCGCTTTTCTTCCACATCTCGTTCAGCGCCACGAAGTCTCGGTAAGTATCCATGCAATGCCAGAACCCCTTATGGGCATAACCCATGAGCTGACTATCTCGGGCGAGTCGTTCCAGCGGCTCTCGTTCCAGAATGCAACTGTCCTCGTCTTGGAGATAAGCGAAGAGACTCCGGCGAAAAACAAAGAACCCGCCGCTAATGAACGCATCTTGCGCCTGGGGCTTTTCACTGAATTCCTTCACAAGTCCGTCTTCGACGGCCAGCTCTCCATACCGCGAAACCGGCCGCACCCCGGTCACTGTCCCGATTTTTCCATGCTGTTGATGGAAATCCCAGAGCCTGTCGAGGTTGATATCCGCCACCCCATCGCCGTAAGTCAACAGGAAGTTCTCCTCGGTGATGTAAGGCTCGATTCTCTTGACTCGGGCTCCGGTCATCGCCTCCAAACCCGTCTCTGCGAAAGTTATGGACCAGTCTTCCGACAGGTGCGGGCTATGCATCACCGGCTGCTCCCGCGACCCTAAGCTCAGAGTAAAGTCGCTGTTCATCAGCCGGTAGTTCAAAAAATACTCCTTGATCATGTTCCCCTTGTAGCCCAGGCAGAGGACGAAGTTCTTGAAGCCGTAATGAGAGTAAATCCTCATGATGTGCCAAAGAATGGGCTTACCGCCGATCTCCACCAGCGGCTTGGGGCGGAACTCCGTTTCTTCCCTCAGGCGGGTTCCCATCCCTCCACACAGGATGACGACTTTTGCCCTCATAGTGTCCTGACGCCTTCTCGATCCCGGATCAACTTTACGGGCGCAGGTGATGTGGCTGACGGCTAGGCTGATCGGGCCGCGAATTCTTGCGACATACCCTGTCTAGGGCGAGCACTCCCGGCAGCAGCGCGCAGAGTTCAGATAAGGCTTGACGGCACCCTACAGCAGATCTTTTTCCTGGGCGGAGCCCTCCTTGGCGTCTTGGCCGTAACCGTAGCCGTACCCGTAGCGGCGATAGTAATCGTAGCCGTATCCGTCGCGGCGGAGGTCTACGTTGTTCAGCGCCACACCCAGGATTCGCGCGCCCGCACCATAGAGCAACGCTCGGGCCCGGCGAACGACCTCGTAGGAAGTCTCGTAAGCCCGCACCACCAGAACCACCGCGTCCGTCAAGGTGGAGAGAATTCGGCTATCGGCAACGCTCAGCAAGGGCGGGGAATCTACCAGCACGTACTCAAACTGGTTGCGAAGTCTTTGGAACAACTCGCCCGCCGTGGGGGAAGAGAGAATCTCCGCCGGATTGGGAGGAATGGGACCACAGGGGATGACACTCAGGTTTGCCACGCCGGGAACCGGCAAAATAGCCTCTGAGAGGTGCACATGACCTGTCAAGCACTGCACAAACCCCGGCTTGTTCTCCACGCCGGTGGAGCGGTGGCAAGCGGGCCGTCGCATATCGCAATCAAGGATCAGCACTTTGCTGCCCAAGCTGGCGAGGGTTGCCCCAAGATTTATGGTAGTTGAGGTTTTCCCTTCTCCTGGGAAGGCACTGGTTATCAGGATTAACTTCGGCACGGGGCTGGCAGAGAGCAAGATCGAAGTCCGCAGGGAGCGAAAGGCTTCAAGGGAGGCAGGGGTCGTCTGCACGGCCGGGGCCAAGCCTTGAGCAGCATGGGGGTTCCGTGCCACCAACTCCGCGCCGGCTGCCTTCCCCGAACCAAGCGAAGGAAACGTAGGGATGACACCTAACGAGGGGAGGCGCAACAAGCTTTCAACCTCGTCCGGGGTCTTAAGGCTGTTGTCCAGGTACTCCTGGAAGAACGCCAAGCCGATGCCCAACCCTGCCCCCAGAATCAAGCCCAGGGTGAGATTCAAGACCACGCGCGGCTTCACCGGGAACTTCGGCACCTGAGCAGCATCGACGACGCGGATGTTGCTGGCTTTCAGTCCTGCTGAAACCTGGGCTTCTTTCATGCGTTGCAGTAAGCCCTCGTAGAGTTGCTTGTTGGTCTCCACCTCGCGCTTCAAGATGTTATATTGAATCGACCTTTCGGCGATTTCGTTGACTTCCTTCTTTTGCGTCTCAACCGCCTGGGCCAAGTATTTCTCCCGGGCAACAGCAGAACGGTAGTCATCGACGATGTTCTGCGCCAACGCCTTCTTCTGTTTCTCCAGGGATGCCTCGACGGCGTCGATCTGCTTCTTGTGTTGCACCGCCTTCGGGTAATCCGGCTTCACGACCGCGGTCAGTTCGGCATATCCAAGCTCCAGCTCCGCGAGCCGCACTTCCAGATCCTGAATCATTTTGTTCGCGAGAATACTCGGCAGATCCTGCACCTTCCCGGTCTGCACGAGGCTATAGAGCGATTCCTTCTGGAACCGGTCCGCCTGGGCCTTGGTGTATTCTGCCTGGAGCTGTTCCAGGCGTTCATTGACGAGGTTTTTCTTCTCTTCGACGAAAAGGATTGAGTGTGCCTGGGCGTAGGCTTGCAGCATGTCTTCGGATTTTTCGAGCTTAGCCTTGAGCCCCACGAGCTGACTGGAGAGGAACTCCGAGGCCTTCATGGTCTCGTCCCACTTCACCTGGAAGTTCTGCTCGATATAGGCCTGGGCAAGCTGGTTGGCAACGCGCGCGGCCAGTTCAGGGCTCCGGGCGTAAAACGCGACCTCCACCAGATTGCTGCGCCGCACCGGAGACACTCCGACCATGTCTTGGAAATGCTTCACGCTGCTCCGGTAGACGTCGCTTGAGAGATCCGGGGGACTATTGTCTGAACTGGAGGGAATCTTCTCCGGATCAGCCTCGATCAGGCCGAAAAGGATCTGCTTCCGATAGAATTCGGGATTTCGATACAGTTGCAGATCCTGCACGACGCGGTCAGCAAGCGTGCGGCTTTGCAGGACTCGAAACTGCGTCTCGCGGTAGCTATCGATGTCGAGCGTGTTGACTTGGAGGACTTCCTTGAAGTTCAGAACATTCGGTTGCTCCGGATCAACCTCGATCAAGACCCTTCCCTCGTACACCGGCTTTTGCTTCAGGGTGCCAATCCCCACCGTCGTGAAAACAATCAGCAAGCAGGCCAAGACCACCCAGTGGCGTTTGGCGATAACGTGCCAGTAGTCAAGCAGATGCGGGACTTCCTCGGGCGAGACTTCCACCACCTCTGACTGTACCGGTTTGGGTTGAGCTCCGGGCCTAAGCAGGCTGAGAGCTTGGTTACCTTGCGCCGATTCGTTTTCGCCCATCAGGTTCCTCTGGTCGGCGGGCTGGTAGCTCAGCGCCTGTAGATAAGTGTGCCGCTGAGCGTGCCCAACACAGCTCTTGACTCCGCCGCCCCTTTCATAGACCAGGCCCTCTGTAGATAAGTATGCCGCTGATCGTCCCCAACACAGCCTCTGCTCCGCGTCTCGCGGCCGCCTTTCCCCCACTGACAGGCACGAACAAAACATCATTCGCGGCCAATTCTACATCTTGCGACTTGCCATTTAGAATCTTGGTCAAATCGACTGGAATCTCGGTCCTTGAGCCATTCGCACCACGACGGATAATCCGGGCTCGGCGCTTGGCCGCTGTCCCGTTCAGACCCTCCGCCAAGGCCAGAGCCTGTAGGACCGTAACATTCTCACGATCGGCGAGGACAAACCCGCCGGCCTTCTTGACGTCCCCAACCACATAAACGATATCCGCCCTGCTTACGCTGACAGTGTCGAACGGTCTTATTTCGATATTCAATCCCGGCTCGCGGGAGTAAAGGAGCCGCCGCAGATTGATTTCAACCTTGTCGGCACCTACCAGATTCATCCCTTCGACGGGCTGCAGTTCTTCACCAAAGCCTGACCGGCGAGTGACAACTATCGTTCGGCCAGGGGCCGTGCCAAGCTTGGCCAGGCCCCCCGCCATGGAGAGTATCTCAATCAGAGTGCGGGGACCCTTCAGCTCGTACATACCCGGCTTATCGACCGCGCCGATGACCGAAACTGGTTGGGCGTGAAATTCCTTCACAAAGACGGTAACCTGCGGGTTCTCCAAATAACTCTGGCCCCACCTCCGCTCCAGTTCCTTACGGAGTTGCTGCGTCGTAAACCCCGCTGCTTGGACGTGCCCCAAAAGAGCCAAGGAGATTGTGCCGTCGTTTGCCACGCGGACCGTCTTGTTGCTAAGCTCCTGCACGTTGAAGACATCTATATCCAAAACGTCTTCCGGCCCGATGACATAGTCGGTACTCAGGCGCTGTGGCGGAGCGGAGTTGTCAGGCGTCAGAGTCCCCTCCTCCGCAGGAACCCGCTCAGGTTCCGGAGACACCGCCGTCTCCGGAGTTTGGGCGAGAACCAGCGCAGGCAAGCACAGGCCCCCCCACATAACGGCCCAAACTAGACTCGCTCTGAGCAGACAGACGCTCACCCCGCAACTCCTCGGAACAACGAGAAACAAAACATCCACCCCCCCCCGGCGCCACTTCCCTGTGCGCCGGCTAGGCCACGTCTCTCGACAGAATACAGAGGAGTCAACATCCCTGTCAAGCTCCATGTGGCACTGCGGGCACAAGTCGAGCTGGATACCTCATGAGTCCCGACTCGTCCTCCCTATCCTATCGGCGTGTTTCCCTAAGTCGTTGAGATCGAATCCACGACACGGAAATATCCAGGTGAAGGCTGTCGGTTGACGGCAAAGAATGCCCGCCTTCGAATCGATAACCAAAAAGTTACGTGGATTGAACCGGCAGGACACCGGGCTCTGAAAGGAACAGAGGTGTTTCCATCACGGCCACCTGGGCGGGGAGCGCGTCTGGTATTGGTGTTGTCCCAGGCGAGGGGTTAGGATCAGCATGCGGACGCCGTAGAGCCAACCGTCAGACCGCCTTCTGCCTCCCTTGGCCACACCGGCGCCTGACGGCGGGCACGGCACGCATCACGCGAAAAGCCCGTTGCTGGTCGGTCCTCGTGTCAGCCCAAGGCATTTGCCTTCGCTCTGCTCCCTGCCGGGTGATAGAATCCACAAACATGAATCGCACGTTCCCGCTCCAGATAACGGCTAGAATAGTGCCTGTCGGAAGGGAGAAGAGATAGTGGGTGCCATCAACACGTTGGCTGAGCTTCAAACGAAAGTCAACGAGAAGACTGTTCGGGTCGGCGTAGTGGGATTGGGCTATGTGGGGCTGCCCTTGGCCCTGGGATTCGCCCGCAAAGGGTTTCGCACGACGGGCTTCGATATCGACCCCGCCAAAGTTGAGAAGCTTCGGCGGGGCGAGACCTACATTGGCCATATCGCAGGCGCCCTCATCGCCGAGGAGGTCGAGAAGGCGCGCTTTCAACCCAGCGCCGATTACGCCCGGCTGGGGGAGATGGACGCCATCATTATCTGCGTTCCCACCCCGCTCAATGAGCACCGCGATCCTGACCTTTCCTACATCCGAAACACGGCGGAAGCCATTAGCGCCCATTTGCGGCCCGGGCAACTCATCGTGCTGGAGAGTACGACCTATCCCGGGACCACTGACGAAGTGGTGCTTCCCATCCTGGAAAGATCTGGGTTGCGTTGTCCGCTTTCATCCTATGCGACCGATGGCCGCACGCTCGAATTTTCCGAGGCCGTGGGAGGCGATTTTCTTCTGGCTTTCTCCCCGGAACGCGAAGACCCGGGAAACAAGCAATTCCAGACTCACCAGATCCCCAAAGTGATCGGGGGGGTGAACGGGGCGAGCGCTCTGGCCGCCCGAGCCCTCTACGACCAAGTCTTTGAGCGAACCCTGCTGGTCAGCTCCGCGCGCGCCGCGGAGATGACCAAACTTCTGGAGAACATTTACCGTTGCGTGAACATCGCCTTGGTCAATGAACTGAAACTGTTGTGTCTGCGGATGGGGATTGACATCTGGGAGGTGATCGAGGCTGCCAAGACCAAGCCTTTCGGATTTACGGCCTTCTACCCGGGCCCGGGCCTGGGAGGGCACTGCATCCCCATTGACCCGTTCTATCTGACCTGGAAAGCCCGCGAGTACGAATTCCCCACCCGCTTCATTGAACTCGCAGGCGAAATTAACTCCGCCATGCCGGAACACGTGGTAGCAAGTCTGGCCGACGCGCTGAACCGGCGCAAGCAGTGCTTGCAGGAAGCCAGAATCCTGCTCCTGGGCGTAGCCTACAAGAAGGACATTGACGACCTGCGGGAATCGCCTTCTCTGCGGATCATGGAACTGCTGAGACTTCGCGGAGCCCGCGTGGACTACCACGACCCCTACTTCCCCCGCTTGCCCAAAACGCGCCGCTACGACTTTGGCCTCGCCTCCGTGGAACTCACGGCTCAAACCCTCGCGCAGTTCGATGCCATTGTGATCGCCACGGACCATTCCAGCTACGATTACGGCTTCATCGTCCGCCATGCCCGGCTGGTGCTCGACACTCGCAACGCCACCCGCCGAGTCACTGAATTCCGAGAAAAGATTGTGCGGTGCTGAGTCCCATGGGCTCTCGAAATGCAGCAGGCTGGCGATCGCTGCTTAGGCAACGACGTGGCCCCCGGAAGGGCCCCCTCACAGGCCCGGCTTCATCGTCGTGAGCTGGTTCCCGAGCGTCTCATTGGACCGAGGATGGCGGAGGGCTTGCGCGGGTAGGGCGCGATCCTACGACTGACGATCAGCCTTAGCTCCGCCCCAAGGGCGAGGAGGGCTTCACCGCGATTCTGCCAAGAGCTGTCTGGCAGCTTCTAAGATCCGTTCGACGTGTTTACTCCAACGAAAGCAGGTGGCCACCCGCCGGAGGCCCGCAACCCTCAGCTTGTTCCGAAGGGAGTCGTCCGTGGCCACCCGATCCACCTGCGCGGCGAGATCGGCGCAATCCAGGGGAGAGAAATAAACCGCCGCGTCCTGACAGATTTCGCGATCCACAGGCGTGTCAGCTGCAACGATGGGCAGACCATGAGCCATCGCCTCAACCATCGGAAACCCGAATGATTCGGCCAACGACGGGAAAACGAAAATGTCAGCCTGGGTATATAAGTTCTGTGTCTCTGATTGGCTGAGGGGTCCAAGCAACTCGATTGAATCGCGAATGTCGCTTTGACTAGCAAGAGCGATATCCGTGGGCCCGGCGACCGTCCAGGCCGCCAGTTCTGAGACCGGGCCCATTGTCGTGGTGAGCCTGAACCTGCGTGGCCCTTTCTTGTTGAGCAAAGGCATCGCCTTCAGAAGAGTGGTCAGGTTCTTGTGCGCAAGGTAGAGAGAAACGTATAGCAAGCGCACGGGGCCGCCTTCTCCCAGCCAGCGACCACCAGACTCTTCAGGCTTTGGGTCACCACGGATCCTCGCGATCTCTTGCCCGTAAGGATTTACCAACACTTTGCCCGGCGGAACATGAACGAAGCGACGCAGATCGTCCAGCATAGTCTGCGTCGGCGTCATCACGAGATCAGCACTCCGCACGCTCTCGCACACCAGCCAGCGTCGCAACCTGAACGCCACCTTCCACCTGAAGGTCAACATGGGCAAGAACATCTGCGGATAGACGTTGGTGAAATACAGCGCGTTGCGCACCAACAACAGTTGCGGCACAGGGCATTGGAGCATGCCGAAATTCGCGCTGGAGAACAGGATGTCCGGTTTCTCTCTTCTCAAAATGCGCCGCAGCGTCACTTGCTCCCACCATACCCGTTTCCACCAAGTCGCATGGCCAATCTGCGTGGGAACTTGCCGCACGTTCTTCGGAAGGCGGCCGTGTTTCTCAATTGTCTCCGGCGGCAGGAAGACCAGAAATTCCGAATCGGGAGCTGCCTGGGCCACATGCCGAAGGAAGTGCCCAATGTAGGTCGCAGCTCCCCCCATCTTGGCCGCAACCGCGTTGATTACGATCTTCAAGGCGACTCTCCGATATTGTGCCGAATCCATTGCTTCAGAACGAACAGCGACCACGGTCTTGACCACGTCGTCTTCCCACGCAAAAAAGAATCCCACACCGCCGACACCAGCCGGCGCTCGACCGGCCAGCCTCCACTCTCCCCGGCGTCCCGCAACTCCCGTTCGACCACGGGCCGCAAGGCGCCTCGCAGCCACTCGGCAAAAGGCAGTGTGAACCCCATCTTCGGGCGCAGATAGACTTGCCGCGGAAGCCGCAGCGCGTTCACCAGAAGGGGCTTGGGCAATCGGGAATCCAGTTTCAGCCGCCCGCGGAGCGGAAGGACATACTCCCATAGTTTGTGGTCAACGAACGGAACCCGGACCTCAAGGGCATGAGCCATACTCATGCCATCGGCATCTCGGAGGAGCATGTGGGGCATGTAGGTTGCCCCTTCCAAAACCGACACCTGATTGACCGCGTCAAGGTGACGAATCCTTTGAACGAAGTCGGCGATGCCCTCCAGCCCATAATCCCCGCGGTCCCGACCTGGCCTCTGGGGAAGAAGCACGCAAACCCTGCTGGGCAGGAAAAGGGCGCGGGAAAGAAAATACGGATGGTTGCCAGGAAAGTCTTCGACTGTCAGTCCCACTAGCTTTGCCAGCCAACTCGTCTGCAGGAGACCGAAGTAAGACTCGGCCGCTTCCCCAAGTGGCCGTAACCAGCGAGCGCAGGGCTGAAAACGCATCATCCTGGGAACCGAACGAAAACTGGAATACCCTGCAAAGATCTCATCGCCGCCCAACCCACTCAGAGCGACTGTCAGCCCTGCGCGTTTGGCGGCCAAGGCAACAACGTAAGTGTTTACCCCATCCACGCTGGGCTGATCCATCGAGGCCAACGCGCCAGGCAAGTAATCCAGCAACTGCTCTGGGCTGAGATGGACCTTCCGGTGATGGCAGCCATACGTCTTCGCAACCAGATCGGAATGCTCGGCTTCGGTGTATTGGCCCTCCGCAAACACAATTGAGAAGGTCTCCAACCGGTCCTTACTTGTTTCGGCGGCAAGCGCTACAATCGAACTCGAGTCTACACCCCCGCTCAGAAACAGACCGAGAGGAACATCGCTGACCAGGCTGAGTGAAACCGCCTCCAGGAGAATCTTTTGAACCGCTGCCACAGCTTCAGGTCGAGAATTTGTGGCGGGTTCCCTGGAAGCCACCTCCGCAATGCTCCAGTAGGCTCTGTCCTCCCACTTCCCCTGCTGCCAGACCAAGCTATGGCCGGGCAGCAAAGAGCGAACGCCTTCCACCATGGTTACCGGATCCTGAACCGCTCCAAACGCCAGGTAGGACGCCAACCCCGCGGCCTCCAGCCGCCGGGGCACCAAGCCACTGGCCATCAAGGCGCGCACCTCCGAACTGAACGCGAAGTAATCCGGCTGCACAGAGTAGTAAAGAGGTTTGACGCCTAACCGATCACGTGCCAGGAACAACCTTTCCTTTCGGGCATCCCACACGGCGAACGCAAACATCCCGCGCAGGCGCTCCACGCACGCATCCCCCCACTGCCCGTAAGCTTTGAGGAGCACCTCCGTGTCGCACTCGGAGCAGAAGGAGCGGCCCAAATGCTCAAGTTCAGTCCGGATTTCTCGAAAATTGAAGATCTCTCCGTTGAAAACGAGCCAGCAGCCCGTCTGCGGGTCGTGCATCGGCTGGTGCCCGGCGGCCGACAAGTCCAGAATAGCCAGTCGCCGCGCCGCGAGCCCAACGCACCGCACCGGCTCAGAATCACACGGGAGGATTTCTATCCCTTCATCGTCGGGGCCGCGATGCGCCAGCGCCCGCGAGGCGCGGGCGAGAACGAGATTGAGCTCGGGAAGGCGTTTGCCGACGAGTCCGAAGATCCCACACACAGTACTATCCTGAGCAAACAACGCTTCGCTTGCGATCAGCCACGCAAGCTGCCGAGATGCATTCTGCGCCCTGCCTTCGGACCACGCGATCGCGTGGCCGGGACACAACCACTCAAACCTCACCGTCCGGAGCATACGGGACGCCAAGCCGTGATAGCCAGCGCGACCGGTAAACCCGAGGCCGCAGGCGAAAGTAGATCCAGGCCAGCAGCCGGGATCGCCACTGGCGTTTCCAAACCTGGATGCGAACCGTGCGGTGGGCATCCGTCGTCCATCTCCTTTTGTACGCCTCATCCCCGCGCAGGAAATCGTACTCCCGGTACCCCTTCCGAAAGCCATAATCGAAAACCGCCGGCACCAGCATTGTCCCAGGGGAATAGCGCGCCTGAGCCGGGTCAAAGGCTTTGGTGTAACCCCACAGTTTGTCAGCGCATCGGAACCCCATTTGATAGGCGACGAGTTCACCGGGCTTCTCGAGCACGGCAACGTACAGACGGCCAGCCGCCCCGAGCGCCTGGAAGACAAATCCAAAGAACTCCCTGACGTCCCCCAGAAAACGATTTCCCGGTGAACCGTGAACCAGTTTTCGCGCTTCTACTTGGATCATCCTTTCCAATAAGTCCCGCTCATCCTGCGGGTTCTCAATAAGCCGAATTCGCCAGCCTTCCGTTTCCAGACGCTTCAGGCGATTGGCTTGTTTCCTCAACGTTGAGCGGCTCCCTCGCGACAACGTTTCCAGGAAGCCTGACCAGTCTGTCTGGATGGGTAGATAAGGACACGGATCGTCAGGTCGCACCCGCCAGTGCAAGTCCGAATTCGCCAGCGCCTTGGCAAAGAGTCCCGGCGTTTTGGATTCGGCCGGGATGCTGCGGAGATCCACAACGTCCCAGCTCGCCTGTTGAGCCGCAAGCTCCGCTACCACAGCCTCAATCTGGCCGCCTGCTTTTCCCTCGCACAGCAGGTCATTGTAATCGTGGAAAGTGCTGCCAATAAACTCGACCTTGCGGATGGCAAGGCTCCGTCGCGAGACGGTCCGCACCATCAAGGGGGCAAGGCAGGTGATTTTGCCCCCTTGCCGAACGGCCAGGACGGAAAGCCTCTTCGGCCCGAGATACGCGTCCTTGGACCCAACATGTCGCCACCAGCCCAGCACCCAATCAAAGTCCGCGAACACGGAAGCGTTCCGAGTAACATCGAGCAGCCGACACCATTCCTGCTTGAGACCGAGGAAGCTCTCTTCCGATGAGATTACTTCCACGGTGCAATTCCCATAGACGGGGGGCGGCAGAAGCGCGCGGCCAGAAGACATTGACGACATACTCTGGCAAAGGAGCATCATAAGCTGCCGGCGACTTTGTTGCCTAGCTAGTGAGGGTGCAAGGCCTTCATCGCGACGGAAGATACGATATCGCACGGATTCCGTGGCTGCCCTGCAACAGATCCGCCACACCCTTCAATCAGAAGACCGGCCTACCACTCGCTCATAATGTAGTACTTCTCGAACTCCTCACCTTGCAGGTTCCTTCCAGGGAGGGTGGCTACCAGCCTGCCGCCCCCCGCGCGGATCATGGGCTCGAACACCTCAGGGGTAGATTGCCCACGGTGTTCCACCATCACCGCATGGCCACCAGGCTTCATGAATTTCTTAACGGACCCATAGAACCTCCGGTGCAGGGCCCAGTCGGCGTCACAGGCAATGAGGTCCAGTTCTGACTCAACCGGGTGGGCGGATGCGGGAGGATTAGCAACGACGAGATCCCAACGTTCGTCCGCAGGTATCTGGTCCAGCCCATCCGAGAGGTAAATCTTCACCAGGTGTTCCACCCTGTTGTGTTTCGCTGTGTATTCTGCCGCTTTGACCGCCTCGGGATTGATGTCGGACAAAACGAGTCTCTCGCAGAAGCCGTTGGCGAGCAGGTTGTACCCGATGTATCCGGGGCCCGCACAGAACTCGAACAGCCTCGCACACCGTTTCAGGCCCAGCTCCAGCAGGACGCGAGGCACGTTCTGCCCGTGTGTCGATCCTCCCCCGTTCAGTCCAGGTCGGTCAAACACGACGAGTCGGTTATAAAGGGCGGCGGGTTGAAAGCCGCCTCGGTACCCCAGCAGTCGACGGACGACCTTCCGCCAAAGAGCTTTGGCAAGGACCCTCCCGCCAAACATCTCACCCACTATGGGCACAAGGAAGCGCGGCTCCAACTCATAGTGCGGCCAATACGCTTGCTCTTCCTCTCCCTGTGACCCGTGCGTCTCACGCACCATCGAACTCCGATCCTCCCGCCCCGTCCCGCCCTGCCTTAGCATCGCGCCAGCCTCCATCTGTACGGCAAATACCGCTGCACACGCCCCTCCATGCATGCCAAAGGGGTTCAAGGCCCTCGCCGGCGCTCCGCGCGGAAAAGACGGGACGTGCGAAACACCCCCCACCGCACCGCCTCGCCCGGACTCCACCCCACATGGACTCGAAACGCGAGATTGAGTGCCCCGTCGCCAGGGAGGACCATGGTTCGCCGCAAGAGGTGCAAGTCAGTCCGCAAGGTGTTCACTCCCCCCTTAGCCGTGAAGGCCATGTCGAAGTGGCTGCGCACACATTCCCGGACGACCTCATTGTAGCACCCATAGGGATAAGCGAACGAGACCACGGGAGTTCCCAAGATATTGGCTAGCTCCTCTTGGCTGCCGGCCACCTCGTCGGCTACCTCCGTGGCACTCAGCGTCGTGAGCTCACGGTGGGTTCGACTATGGGCACCAAATTCAATCCCTTGCGCCGCCCAGGCGCGGATCTGATCGGCGGTCATCAGAGGGTAGGGCCCCCAGCCGATTTCAGCATCCCAGGCATTTGTCTTTCCCACGCAGCCGGTGACGACAAATACTCCGGCGCCAAAGCCGTAACGCCCCAGCATGGGGAAGGCATACTCGGCGAGAGCGGCGTGGGCATCATCGAAGGTGAGAAGCAAGGGCCTTGCTGGAAGCCTCTGCGTGTGGCGACAGCAACGCAACCAATCCGACGGCCGGATACCCACATACCCGCGGCGCGCCAGCCACCGCAGTTGGCGCTCGAATTGGTGCGGAGAAATCGTGAACTCCGAGGACTCGTTTGCCGCGTCAGGTGCCACGCGGTGATACATCAGCACCGGTAGTCGCACGCGAGCGTTGCGCCCCCCAGGACTCCCCGGCACCTCCCCCTCCTGCCCCACAAGCGGAGTCCATGTCGACCTGTCAGCCGAGTCGGCCTTCTCCGTATCCATGAGCGACAAATCTAACGTGCACCCGCGATTAGCCCCCTTCCGGGTGATGACGCCGAATACGCAAGCGGCCAGTCTTTCCTGGAGCAATGCTGCCACGCTAACCGCCAAAGCAAGCGTGATAACCCGCCTTGGCAATCACTTCCAGAGACCGCTCATTGACGTCGCAATTCCTGCCGTAGGGCCAAGCGATGCACGTACACGGGGTACCCACGCGCTTCTCAATATCGCGCTTGGAACCCACAATGTCGGTCTCTAGCATATCGCGGTCTGGCAGTTCCGTAAACCTCACGTGCGTTCGGGAGTGGGAGCTTACCTCAACAACCCAGGACCGAAGCATCCTGAGATCGTCCCACATCATCCGCTCAATCCCGCCCCGTTCGCCATCCGTACCAATGAACCTGGTGACCATAAACAAAACCGCGGGGATTTCAACACGTCGGAGAACAGGGACCGCATTCTGGAAAACATTTGGATATCCATCACCGAAGGACAGGTGGAAATACCTTCCATCCATAGGGATTCTGCTTTCGAGCAGCGAGATCAATGCTTACGTGTTTATGGACTCCCCGATCCGCTTGCGACCTTCGATCCTCAACGCAAAGTTCTCAGTCTGCTCCTCCGCGATGCCGTGCAAACAGAGCGGCCTCAGAAACGGCCCCTTGGGCAGCGGGACCAGGCTGTCCAGAATCAACAGGACGAGGCTGCGGCCGATGGCTCGTACCTGTTCCTTCAAGCCGTCAGTTTCGTCCCCGGGGCCGATTGCCATCACCTGTCCTCTTGTCGCGAAGAGCGCTCGAACCGGGATGCGCCTCGGGCCCTAGCCGGGCTTGGCGCAGACAAAGACAGCCAATGCGACTTCCAGAGACTCATCGGCGACGGCCTTGAAAGAGCTTGCCAAGAATGGGCGAATCTCATCCACATGCTCGGGACTGATTCTGTCGAGAACGTGCATCGTTACACCGAATCCCGAGTTCACAAAAAGTGAGCCAAACTCCTCGCACCGAACACGGTTTGACGCCCCGCGATGCGATGCCGTCATCTTCCATAGCGCCCCGTTCACGGTCAGGAAAGTAAGTGGATTGGGATAGCGGCACCAACACCCCGTCGGCCCAAATAGTATCAGGTGAATCGCCATTCCGCCGGGCTTCAGGAGATCGTAGCTGGCCTGCGCAAAGGATTCGGGTGAGGCCACGCTTTGGCCAACTCCACGGCTGAACACGAGGTCGGCTACACCCGCCAAGTTGAAAGAGCGGTATTCCTCTATGCCCTTGCGATAGAGAAATACGCGACTTCCGACCAGCGCCCTGGGATAACACGACGGATCCGTTACCGCTTCCCTGGCAATCCCCCATCGTTTCGGCAATTCCTCCGCGACCCTCGCGTACAGGCGATGAGCAGTTTCACTGTCCACGTTCCCCATAAAGGGATCAATGGCGTGATACGCGGCGGCCCCGAAAGCAAAAAGAGGAGTTCCCGTCACCACATTGTCGCCAGGACCGATCTCGACGGCTGTTGCCCCTTGGAGGCTTGGGGAGGGGACGTGCTTCAGAAGCATTTCGAAAGCGGAAAAGCCATACTCCACCAGCTCGGCCTCGGCCATGTCTCGCCGCAGAATAGCGGTCGGCCGATAGCGCGACCGCCACTTCCTTGTCAAAGGGAACATCATGGCCACGTCTTTGCCGTCTCCTTCGCAACATCGCCTAGGATGGCAAACCTCGTGGAGACATTCATGGTCAGAGTTCCCCTCTTTCAACTGCAAACTGAATCGGCTTCAGTGGGGCAAAAGCTAGGCTAGCGCAA
>Ga0315279_10005952_pt1 | contig 15577 bp, 9 predicted proteins | sample YL17G06_20_MG_FD_203694 | JGI IMG/M metagenome (GOLD analysis project Ga0315279, IMG submission 203694) | Sediment microbial communities from Yellowstone Lake, YNP, Wyoming, USA - YL17G06_20 | ecosystem: Environmental > Aquatic > Freshwater > Lake > Sediment | place: USA: Wyoming | collected... | reverse complement strand
AAATTTGTTGTCTTATTTTTGAGAACTTTTTGTGCAATTTTAGGATTACGTCTATGTGTATCAAGTGATTCAACTTTTGTTTTCCACGTTGTTGAAAGCTGTGCATTGTTTGGCACACTTTTTTCTTTTTTATCTGTTTCTTTTTCATTTGATACACAAATGTGCTCGCTTTTTTGATAATAGAATTGGTTTTTTAGATACTAGAATTAAATTTCACAAAATTTATAAGCGGTTTGAAACAATACTCTTCCTCACACCTAAATCGTACAACGCTAGGTGCGTTTGAAGTAAAAAAAGGAGAAAGGAAAATGAAAAACAAATCAGTGTTAGTAGTGATGCTCTTAATTCTTTTGCTGACTCTAACTCCAATGGCACTACGCTTCGAATCTGCACATGCAAATCCAACTGTATACCATGTTTATTCTGGCCAGTCAATACAAACTGCTATAATTGGTGCAAGTGATGGAGACACCATAATAGTGCACAATGGAACATATTATGAGGCTATAGACATTAACAAAGCATTAAACGTCACAGGAGTAGATGGTGCTGGGTTAACTTTTATCAACGGAAGCGGAGTAGCACTTTCAACTGCAGGCTTAGTCAGAATTACCGCAACCTCGGGAAATGTGATCTTTAGCGGCTTCACCGTGAGCAACGCAGGAGCAGATGCAGGTGGAGTCAGGATAGGAGTTCTCACGCGATCAAGCCTCGATGGATCAACATACACAATCTCGTACAACAAGATCTATGGAACAAATGATTCAAGCGAAGCGGATGATTATGGATTCTATGCCTCCTATGGAAAAGAGAATCTAATATTCACGCACAACGTGGTTACGCGAACAGGAGCAAACAATATCGTCCTGGAATGTCATACGGGTTCAACGGAAATCAGCTACAACACCCTAGATGCAGGAGTGTGGGGAACCGACGCCATATTCGCAATGACTTACAACGGAAACGACGTAACGAAACTGCAGAATGTAAGCTATAATACATTTGACATGGGTACAGGGGGCCCATTCGACTACGACCACCGTTCAACGGCAGTGAGCTTCAATACTCCTGCCTCCAGTTGGGGATTAACAGAGGCGAAGTTCACAAACATGGTGATCGCAGGAAACACGATAAACAACCTGAAGAACCACAGGAGAGGCATAGGCTTCTGGAACGATGGAACTGGAGACAACTTCCAATCACCCATTGTAACGGGCAACAAGATAACTGGGATCGCAGGCTCAAACAACTCCTACGGAATAGACTTTGTTGGAGGACCAACGTCGAACGCCATTGTAACCCAAAACACCATCAAAAACGTGGACCAAGGTGTCTACCTACGGACTGCTGGATGTGCTCCTGGCGCCCAGATTCACTACAACAACATAGCAGGCAACAAGATCGGGCTGAACAACACGGTTGGATCATCTGACGTCGATGCAAGGTTCAACTGGTGGGGCAGCGCAACTGGTCCAACACACTCGTCTAACTCTGGCGGTTCTGGAGATGCTATTACCAACAATGTAGATTACAGCCCATGGCTTGGCGCAACATTTGCCACTACTCCAAGAACGTATCACGTGAATCCGACTGGAACTATTCAAGAAGCCATAGACGAAGCCAGCTCAGGCGACACGATAATAGTGCACAGTGGAACTTACTTGGAAACATTGTGCATAAAGGGCAAGTCACTTACGATAAAGGCGGCAAGCACACCTGTGATTAAAGGCAAGGCCTCATTTACCACAAACTATATGGGTTCACCATGGACGCGATTCGCCGTTATCTTCGTGGTCAACTCCACAAATGTTGTCATCAATGGCTTTGACGTTGAGGGTCTAGGGCCATCCCAAGATGGAGTAGTGTACGTGTACTCCAGCGGCCAAATCATGAACTGCATTATTTCAGGCAACACTGTTGGAGACATGAGTTCTGTTGATGTTGAAGCTCGAGCTTCCGATTTGAAGATAACAAGCTGTACAATCAAGAACTTCGGCAGGATCGGTGTATATATGGCGAATTGCACGGGCGGAGTATACAGCAGCACCATAATAGGTCAAGTCTACAGCGGAGAAAACCTACTAAACTATGGAATAGAGATTGAGAACCATCAAGGTGTCCGCGGAATCCTAAAGATCATTGGAAATATTATCTACAACTGTGACAATACATACATGCCGGAGCCATCGTGGTCCTCTGCTGGCATACTAATAGACGGATGGTCAGAGCTTACGGGACCTTTACCGTCCTCAACGGTCAACATGACATGCAACAACATCTATAACAACTACTACGGAATTGAAGTATGCAAAAACGCATTGTCATTCGCCCACTACGTCAACATTTACAAGAACCGAGTATACGGCGTTATCTCTGCTCCAGACTATCTTAACAACAATGCAACGTTTGACGCTCGCTATGACTGGTGGGGCAATGCAACTGGGCCATATAATCCAACGCTTAACCCTGGCGGTCTCGGAAACCCAGTCAGTGCCAACGTTAATTTCAAACCTTGGCTGTTGAACGTAAAGGTCTGCCCTCTGATTCATAGCATTGTAGTTCTGCCGCTGACAGTCACTCCGACGATGGTTGTGGCTGGTCAAACAGTGTCCATCAGCGTCACCGTGGCGAACCAAGGCAACTACTTTGAAACACTAAACCTAGTCACAACGTTCGGCCACTTCACAAAGAACGAAACAATAACAGATCTCTATCCCGGGAGCAACGCTACCTTCAACTACCTATGGGACACAACCGGTGAGAACCTGTGTTTCCATGGCATATATGCAACAGCATATCCACATACATATTACGAACCATACGACAATAAGCTTCAGCGAAGCGGTGGCGTCAGAATAGTCAGCTATATACCGCCACCTGCAACAGTTAAAGTGGAACCTTCTCTAGTTTTAGGGTGTGTGCGGGGCAGTCTGGAAGTTAACGTGACGATAAACAATTTGGACGCCTACTGGGACATGGCAGGGTGGAGCATAGACCTATACTATAACAAAACTATGCTTAACGTCACAGGCATCAGGCTGGGAGCCTTCGCCAAACAATTCGGCCTTACATTTCAAGTATTCCAGGAGATAAACAACGCGGAAGGCTATGTATCTGTCGCCTACATGTGGGACTTTACGCAATCGCGCTTGACTCCCCACGGAAGCGGAACCCTCTTCACTGTTCGATTCTCTGTACTCAACGCTGGTCAAGGCTCCCTGAGTCTCACTAATGTGTGGTTGGCAGCATTCCCGAACGCTACAAAATGGTGCATAGAAACGTCCATACCCATAGCCTACACTGCGGTAAACGGCTTTGTCACAACAAAAATCCCTATGAAGCAAGACGTTAACGCCGACGGAAAAGTCGACATACTTGACGTTGTGACAGCGGCAGTAGCCTACGCATCACGCCCAGGATCCCATAACTGGAATCCTTACTGTGACCTTAACGGCGACGGACGCATTGATATCTTAGACATAGTATCCATCACCAGAGTGTACGGCGTAATAGACCCATAGACATCTAGTTCCCAAAAATCCCCCCCTTTTTCTGCTATTCGAAGTTAATTCTCATCGTCAGCAGGGACATCCCTTTTGCTTAACCCATTGTATCTAGGGTAGAAGAAGCGATCAGTTCAAGTTTTTCTCCGAAAATCGGTGTCTGGCAACGTACGATAACAGGTAACCTCGAAAGTGAAATCCGAAACTGTTATGGGGACGAATTTTTAATATCTTCCCCTTTGTATCCTATCTGTAAGGCCTATTTGGTCCGATCGATCGAACTGTAAAACACATAATAACAAGTGATGTGAATGAGCTTGAGAAGTTTTTCTAAAAGGCATAGAAGATGGTTGTGAGGGATTAGTCTGCAAATCGACGTTGAAGGATTCTGTTTATCAAGCAGGAGCGAGAGGATAGCCTTGGATAAAGTACAAGCGAGACTATACGAGCGAAATGACAGACACTGTGGAATTGGTAGTTGTTGGCACCTTCCACGGGAGAGGAAAGAGGGCAGGAACCTATGGACCACTTCTTTTGGCGTCGTACAGTCCAGAGAAGGACATCTTTGAAACTGTGACAAAATGCGGAACGGGTTCACGGACAAGGATCTGGCAGAGTTGCCAAAGATGTTGGAGAAGCACAAGATCAATCACAAGCATTCGAGAGTTCAGCCAATTATTGAGGCAGACATTTGGTTTGAGCCAGAGGTTGTTATTGAAATTCTTGGTGCCGAAATAACATTGAGCCCCATTCAAACGTGTGCAATGGACGCCATCCGCAAGGGGAAGTGGGCTCGCACTTCGGTTTCCACGGTTCACAGGAAACTATAGACTTGACAAAGTGGCGAAAGACGCAATAACAGCCAGCGAGATTGTGGAAATGTATCAAGGACAGCTGAAGAAGGTAAGCGAAAGCTAAGGGTTTGCCTTCAACTTATTTTTGCCGTTTAATAATGTTGGGTCATTCTTGGACTTGACGATAGAAGTGTGTTTGCTGCATCAAGTTTTTGGAGGTGCGATTGTGCTAACGAAGTATATCCAACTTTGCCGTTTTTCTCCAATTGGCGCTGGTCAAAACTTGTTGACCTCTAGTGCAATATTGGCGGCATTTTCGAGTGCCTGTCATGACTTTTTTGTTCTGTTGTAATCCTTAGGTTGGCTCTGAGTGTTTCGTTCGTTTTACCAAAGCTTAAATCAAACATTTGAGAATCCTTTGTTAAGGTTGATTATAATGCGGAAAAAGGTAATCGTGTCGGTTCTTTTTCTGTCTCTGATGATTTTGTGGGCTATCAGTGCAGTTGTCACCGTAAGGTCTGCGGTTCCCCCGTCGAATGGACTACCGAGTCAGTATCCCACAGTTCAAGTCACCCCTGATAACGTCGCTGGCGTGAGCGTGGGTGAAACGTTCAACGTTACTGTCGCTGTTTCAGGATTAGCTGGCAAGAACCTCTATGGTTTTGACATCAATTTTACGTGGGACACCAACGTGCTCCGGTACATAAGTCATGATGTAGAAGTACCCGTCGAAACTTATCCTAGTGGTGTGTTGCATCAACCCGTCGTCGAGATAATGAATCAAGTAAACCCGTCAGCTGGCACTTATTGGGTCGCATACGCATCGGTGCTGCCTGCCGAACCGTTCAACGGAGATGGCGTCTTCTTCACGGTCACCTTCGTTCTGCTTCAAGCATCGTCAAGTCGTCCGTATGCCTTGGAACATGTGATTCTTGCGGACAGCAGTGGTAATACAATCCCGTTAAGCAGTCTTCAAAGCCCAGAAACGCTGTCTTCATCCCTGTCCGACGGGGGAATGACGCCGGCTCAAATACTGAGAAACCTAGAGTGGCTTGACTGGTGGATAACCATAACGACAGGGTGCCCGCGAGGATCTGTTATAGGTACACCATGGTCCCAGGGTAGCAAATAGTAGATAGTTGCCTCTCTAATACTCTTTTTTTCTTTTTGATCAAGCTGTCGTAATACAGGACATTCGGACTTTGTATAACAAGGTTAAAGTAATTGTTTTTGCACTTATCCTGACATGAAATGGAGGAGAATTTTCGGCGTTTTTCTGTTGCTAGTGTCCTTACTGCTGGCTATTCTTTTATCTGCCCAAGTGCCTATCGTTAAGACTACAGAGCTTTTTAAAGGAAGTCCGATCGAGGTTTACCCAGAGGGTGTGCCCACCAACTTTTATAACGCTACGTTAGAACCGCTGGGAAAGCAGGGCTATCTGGTTGAAGTTTCGGTCTCCCCTTATAATGCGTCTATAGACGTTGATCTTTGGGTCGTCAACAAGACTAGTGTATATCAGCTAGGCAACTTAACGATATCCTTGGCGATAGGGTACGGCAATCTGAGTGGTAAGTACCCTGATCAATCACCGTTTGCTGACATTAAGGCGTACGCTAGAGAAATAGGCATTACGGGTGGGCATGGTGACTTGGTCAACTTAGACCATAATGGCACTTACTGTTTCGTGCTTCTGAATTTTCAGAGCACGTCACAAAGTGTTTCAGTCAGCATTGAGGAGCAGTACATCGAATCCTATCGTACGTGGCTGGTGCCTAGTCCAGTGACCGTAACGTTTACAGTGGTCGTCCTGATAGGAGGTGTGTACCTCATCGTTGTCAGTCCGAAGTGGTCAGTTAGAGGAGCAAAAGGGAGGCGCAAAAAAATCTGACCGTAAACCTCTTTTGTTGTTTAAGGACAAAGGTGTGGGTTTCGTTCTGTAATATACGATGACTCATTATTGTTGGGTTAAGCTTTGTGACGATGCTGGGAACATGGTGACAAAGCTATAACATTTCATTCTCTTTTTTCGTTAGATTTGATTGCTGTTGAGGACTATGGTGTCTAGGGCTTGTGAATCAAGTTGGCGTTTGGCGAATGGTGATTTTCTATTATAGAAAAATGTTCCACAACGCTTAAGAAATGGTTCATCCAATCAGTATCTTAACTTGAAGGGGGATTTAGGGAGGAAGGAGGTGACCTGCAGTGAAAGCTAAATTGTTGATTCTTGCTTTGATAATGACTATGCCCTTGTTGTTCATCGTTCCCAAAGCGCGCGCGTTTAAACCAGGTGACATCAATCAAGACGGGAAAGTGGACATTCTAGATGTGGTGCTGGCATCAAAGCAGTATATGCTTAAATCAAGCGATTCAGGCTACAACGCGACTATTGTTGGTAGGGCAGATCTTGCTCCACCATACAACGGCGTCATAAACATACTGGACATGGTGACAATGGTATCCAACTACACCGGTTAGCCGCCGAATTTGTACCTTAAAATTCTCCTTATTTTTGTTTTTAGTTTTTGAAAGCGTTTTTGGGCTTGCTCATCCTAAAAATCATTCTCTGCGTGGCAAAATGTGGAGCTATGACGCAAAGAGTTACCGAGAAATTCTCCAAGTGGGATTGGCGAAGCTTAATTGCTCTTTTTAGATTTCTTTAATGTGGACTGTTGTTGCGTAATGAAAACCAGAAATATTGCTGACGTTGCTGGAGAAAAAGGGCGACATTATCGTAAACCTTAAGGTGGACAACTTTGGCAGTGCCAACGTTACGTTTAATGAAAACTGCACGCTGAGGCTCCTACTACTCTTCTTTTCTGGCTGGAAATACAGGGTTCTAGCGAAGAACATGACTAACGTGCAGATACTAAGTGGTGGTTGTAAAGTGTTGAGGTTATGCTGAACAGTTCAAGTCTGCCCGAGCACGAAGCTTATTACTACTTCAAGTTAAACGTGACTGAAATTCTCAGGATATACGAAGCCAATACGTCAAACAAGCTTAAACTCTTCGGTGCCTTTTTTGCACTATTACGATAATCAATGTGACCGACGGTCGATGGTAAAGAAGAACCAAAGTTCAGCAATGAGCGTGCTGGATCACCTTTTTCTTATCGCCTTTAAGAAATAGCGTGCGCTTTTTCTCACAGAGAGGAGAAAAAGAGGGAAGTTTATTTTTTCTTGGGTATGGGAGATTTCTTTATCAGGACGATAGCTAGTGCCGACAGCATGAGGATTATTAAACCGGCGAAGCCGAACTCTGGAACCACGTTTGAAGTAACTATAGTTATGTAATGTGTGCTCTGTGAGTACGTGAAGTATACGTATGTGTTGTTCGCGTCCGTTGATATTGTCGGTGTTATTATTTGGCCGTCTACTTGCACAATCCATCCCGTGTTTCCGATGTTTGACCACATGAAGTTTTTCGGAATCGTTACGTTGCAGAACCCTGTGTACCCGTGTGGTCCAGTGACGTTGAAGGTTATCATTGGTACTCCTGACTGGAAGAAGAGTGATGATACCGATGAGTTGCTTTCTGTGGTTACCGTGTAACCGGTAAGTGGCGTATTCTGGATCATTCCTATTATGTGGGCAAATCCGTTGGTTATGTTGTAGGGTATTGGAACGGAGGTTTCTCGGTTGTTAAAGGGTGATTCTACTCTTTCCGGATGCGGGAAGGCTGCAAGGCTGAAGGGATCTGTAATCTTTAGGAGTGGATCACTAGCGTTGGCGATGAATGTAACGGTGAAGAGGAAGGCGCTGCCGCTGAGCGGAGTGTGGGTTCCGCTAACACTTGGGATTCCTAGCATTGCTACCCACACCTTGCCGTTGACGTTGTCTGTTTGGTTCATTATTATGAATTCGCCGCCAGGCCAGCTGGCGTTGAACCATTTGGCTGGGTCGATACTGATTTTTGTTGCTTGTACTACTTCTGGGTCATAGCTCAGTTGTATGTCGAAGCCTCCCAAGTCCCAGTATGAGTTAAGGTTTAAGATTGAAACGTTGGCGTCGAAGGTATACGGGACTGTTCCGCTGTAGTTAACTGATGATACTTGAACTGTTGGGCCTGCTGGTTGGGTTTGTCCGTAGAGTATTATGTGGCAATTTGATTCCATATGAGTAATGGGTTTGCCTGTGCTGTTTGCTAAGGTCACGCTTGTCATGTTTATCCAGAGGTCTGTATTAATGCCGTACGGGTGTTTTTTCACTTTAAAGATCATTGTGAAAGCCGTACCTGTACCGTTGAACGGTGCTGAACCCATTGAGGCTTCTGAAAGCCAGTACATGGTTCCTGGATTTGAGCCTCCGAACCCATTGTCGCTCTCGTTAACGGTGTTCATTATAGGTATTGTGGGTGAGTGAAGTACACCACCCGGATAAGACTCCACTGGGATAGTCTTCGTGTGACTTACGTAGCCTATGTAGGTTGTGTTCCAGCCTATTTGGATGTCAACTCCGTAGAGGTTCGTTACGTTTTGAATGGTAAAGGTCACCTTGAAGGTTTTGTTTATTGCGTTGCTCGGACCGAGTGATGTTACGTTTGAAGTGATTTCTGCAATTGTAGATGCTGGTGTTGCGTATGCTACGTATGTTACTGGTGTCTTTGGGGTTGCTATTAGAAGCAGAGATGCTGTTAGCAAGAGGTAGATTATTATGCCTGATTTTTTCTCCATTTGTTCCACCTTGACCTTAAGTTATCATTTCATTGAGTATTTGAATTTTACTGATTTGTAATCAAGAATGCTGTTCAAATGGGAAACATGCAAAAATAAAAAAACGGGGGGAGCGTATGCTCAACCTAATAGTGTACGGCATACTGCGTGGTGCAAGTCACGATGTCCAGTATGTCAATGAACCCGTAAGGAGGCGCTATGTCCGCTTCAGGGTCCCAGTTCGTGTTACTTGGACGTGATCCGTAGGCTAAGGCTATTGCCACGACATCGAGGATGTTTATTACCCTATCGCCGTTGACGTCGCCGAGCATTTTGATAAAGACCCATCCGTCGTAGAGAACGTTGTTGACCAAGTTGATCTCGTATGGTACTGTGCTGGCTTGAGCCCACATGGTGAGGTTGTTGCCCGGCGCCAGTCCAGTGGTGTTCCAGTAGAACGTGAGGGTCGTATTTGTCCAGGGGGCGAGGGTCACTGTTTTCACTCCTACCGTGTTGTTGTTGTAGTGGAGTGTAACGTTGAATGTTTCGGTTGTGATGTTGCCCCTGTTCATGGCCACAACATTAATTGTGGCAATTTTTCCTGGGTAGACCTTGTTATTGGATGTTACGTTGACTGAGAGTATCGCTACGTCTGTCAGTAGGGTGGCGAAGAAACCGCCTGTCACAACTGGGTTGAGTGAACCTCCCGTAGGAGTGCTTACGTCCGCGCTGGTCATGTTTAGAGCTGTCTGACCATAGCTTTTAACCATGAAGGTTATCCTAACCACTGCTGTGGCTCCATGAATGTCTATTGGGTCTGCTGGCGGATAGTACTGTACTTTAACCGATAACACTCCAATGGTGTTGTTGACGACCTGTTCAAGGTTGAAGTTTGTATCGTTGTTGGGTGGAAGCACTATGGCGCCCAGGCACAGTATGACTCTCTTGTCGTAGCTGAGCTTGAACCGGTAATCATACATTCCCAAGGCGTCTTGGATGTCGATGTCCATGGTGAAAATGTTTCCTGGTTTCTTGGTCGGGTCTATGAGTGATGGTGGATCAACGAACATTTTAGTTATCAGCATGTTGTTGAAGTAGCCGCCTTTAACCGAGTGTATAGGCAGCGCTGTTCCGTTGGACATTAAAAGCGTAACGTTATGCAGGTCTAAGACGCTCTCGCCATAGGCTAATATGTTAAACTTGATGGACGCTAGGGAGAGGCTTCCGTTGATGGATGGGCTGGGTGAAATGAGCGAAGCTGAAACTTTCACCTGTCCCGTTGTCTTCAGTATGGTTGCTGGCGGGAATATGGGGTTTTCGCTGACTGAAGTGGCATTTAATACGGTGGCGTTGAAGCCGAGCCAGAAGGTAAAAGCATAAAGCCGGTCCACTTGAGCATCTATGTTGACGGTGAAACTGTTGCCTGGGGCTAGACTTGAGTTCACGACGCTTGAGGGATTTACAGTGACGTTTGCCGGGGCCGGTGACGGTACATGAACAACGTAATTGACAAAGGTTCCTTGTTGAAGCGTGAAACTTATTGGTTTGCCGTCCTTGTCAGCCAATGTGCAAGCAAGTATTTGCAGCGGTGAGGTGCCGAGGCCAACGACTTTGAATGTCATTTCAAAGATTATTCCGCTGCCGTTAAACACTTTGCCTCCCATGCAAGCGTATGAAAGCCAGTATCTTGTTCCTGGCTCTGAGCCGGTCATTGTTGCGTTTTCGTCCACTTGGTCTCTTATGGGGATGATGGGATTGTGCAGTACCCCGTCTGGGTAGGTTTCTACTGGAATGTGCACCGTGAGACTGACGTATTTTATGATTGTTGGGTCCCATGTGAACTGTAAGTCAATTCCGTAGAGGTTTGTCACATTTGCAATTTTCACCTTTATGTTGAAATTTGCTGGTGGCATGATGTTCAGTACTTCTGGCGGGTCTACGTACACCAGTACTCCTGAAGTCGCGTTGGCGACGCGGTGCGCACCCAAGAATAGTACACTTGCAGCGAGCAATGCTGTCAGAAATACTGCTTGAACTTTCAGTTTTTTATACCTCATTCTTTTCTCCTTCTCCTCTGAATTATGTTTGCTTTCAGGAAACTTAAGCGTTGTGGAACGCATTTCTATTACTCAAAAAATGTCGTTTTTCCCAAGGTTCACTTTTTTCTGAGTTTCAGGACGATTATAGCAATGATGATGAGTAGTATTATTCCCGTGGCATAATATGTTATTGGAGAGGTCTGGGGCTGAAGTTCCGCGCTGACTGTTAATTGTTTGCTTTCAGCTGGCATGGTGATGTTGTCGCCTCGCCAACTGGCAGTGATGTTGAAGGTTCCAGTGTCGGAGGTGTTCCACACGTACACGTAGGTGCCGTTCGCGCTTGTTTGGGCTTTGCCGTTCCAAAAGCCTGTTCCGTTGACCTCGCGGACTTGGATTATTATCGTGGCGTTTGAACGTGTTGGCGTTAGATTTCCACTTATGGTTATGTTTGATCCTACTGTAACAGTTTCTTTATCGACGTTGATCGTGATGTTACTGGGAATCCTGTTTATGTTTATGTATCCAATTGTGTTTTGACTTCCGTAGGTAAGGTCATCACCAGGCCAGCTTGCCTTCAGTACATAGAACGATCCTAATATAGTCGTCGTCCAGTTGTAAAAGTAGTTTCCGTTGGTGTTGGTTTGTACTGTTGCTAGCAGGTGCCATGTCATACTGACATTGAAGAATAGGCCGTAGGTGATTGTGATGTTTTCTCCTTGCTGAGTGGGTGTGAGTTTGCCTGTTATTGTTATGTTTTCGCCTACAACGACGGTTGTTGGAGTTGCGGTTATTGTCAACATGCTCGATTTCTTGGTTACGTTAACCATAATTTTTGGGCTGTAGGTCGAGTTGGTGCTTGCGTTTCCGCTCCAGAAAGCTATTAGCCAGTACAGTCCAATGGTGGTTGTTTTCGTGTTCCAATTGTATTGGTATGCTCCTGAGTTGTTTGTGGTGACGTTTGCGAGGATATTCCAGTTGGCTTGTCCTTGCATGGTGTAGTTTATTTCTATCTTCTGTGCGCTGTTGGGTGGTTGCCCCTCTATTAACAGGGTTCCGTTGATGATCGTGCTCTTGCCGATTTCCACTTTGGGCGGCGTGGGGTATATGGATAAGGTGCTTGTTTTTTTTGCGACAGGGATCGTTTGTGTCGTGCTGTCTGTTAGGGTGCTGTTGTCCGTAACGATCAGCGTGACGGAATAGTTACCGTAGTTCGTGTAGAAGTGTTTCACGATAGGCGTGGAAACAGTAGTGATGTTACTATCGCCAAAATCCCACTTATAATTCACTACGTAACCATCTGGGTCATAGCTTGCCGAAGCGTTGAATGTAATCTTTTTGTTGATTACAGGTTCCGTTGGTGAATAGGTGAATTTGGCTATCGGATAAATGGGGCGTTTCCAAGGCTTCATAAGAGGGTATCGGTCGTATGCTCCTCCCTCTCTATAAGGCGTATCTCCTATCCCGTCACTGCCAGTCAAATTCTGGTGGGGGCCACTTTTTGTATCGTTGCCTGTGTAATCGCTCCAGTAGTTTCCGCCGCCAGATGGTAGTGGGTAGCCATTATCCCACTTGGTGTACGTTCCGTAGTTTGTCGTGTCGACTTGAACTAGATTGTTTATGAAGTTGTTATGGAAAAATGTGTTGTTTCTGGAAGAGGCTGCCAGCCAAGCTCCTATGGGGTTTGAGATGATATAGTTACCGGTGAAGTTGTTGAATTGGCTGGTCGAGAGCAGAGTTATTCCGTAAGCGTAGTTGTTGCTTATTTGGCTGTCTGAGACCCGGCTGTAGTTAACGTTGTTCAGGACGATGGCACGGTACGTTTCTCTTACGGTCATGTTGAATAGGCTGACGTTTTGTGTTCCTGAGATTAATATTCCGTAGGTTTCGACGTTTGCGGTATTTCTGATGGTGAAATTCTCTACGATGACATTAGGCTGATTTATCATCATTATAGGGATAGACTGTACGCCATCTCCATCTATGATGGTGTTCGCAGGGTTTTCTCCGATAAGCGTTATGGTCTTGTCTATTGTAACGTTGTGTTCATGGTAGGTTCCGTTTTTAACGAAGATGGTGTCTCCGGGTTTTGCGGCGTTAATGGCTTGTTGTATTGTTGAATAATTGTCTGGAACGGTTATTGTTGATGCTGTTCTGATTGGGCTTGGCGAGTATGTCCTGCTGGTAACGGTTGGAGAGGCACCAGCTATTAGCGGGAATACGGAGAGGAAACAGAGAATCAGCCAGATTGCTTTTCTCTTGAGCATTTTTGTTCTTCTTTTACAAGCAACGAAAGGGCTTATTAATGTTGCTTTTAAACAGCAACTTCTTTCAGGGTAGCGCCTGTTTTGAAAAATGGAGAGTTTGTGAAGACTTTGGTGTCGTGTTTCTGCTTTTATATGACTATTATTTTCGCTCCACCTAGCGCGCTCCACTGTTGCGTTGCAATTCAGTGAACTGCTGCTGATGCATGAATCTGTGCTATCATGATCACATCAATTATGTCAATTATGGCAATTTTGTGGTCAAAATTTTTGTGGTCCAGTATTTAAGCAGGTTGGGTAAACGTGGTATTGCCGTTGGGTTCCCATCATAGTGCAAAACAGAAAAAGGGCATCAGAGATATGCTTTGAACGATTGAATTCGGCCGCCAAAAAATATAGCGTAAGAACATAACATTGCGCCTTTAACATTTTTGCATAAGAATCTGAAAACTTGACTCCAAGCAACGCATCATTTACAGTAATATTCGTTATTGGGGAATATTCGTTAAAGAATTCCGCATGGATAAATGCTTGAGGATAATGAGTCGGCAAGTAAAAAAGTTAGTTGCGATGTTTGCAACGACTGCAGTCCTTCTTAACTTGGTACTGGCAAACATGAAAGTTGCTCATTCTACTGGCACGGGTGGAAAAATTGACCTGTTCACGCAAAAAAAACCCTACAGCGGAAAAGGCCCAAACATGCCAAGCGACGCGTTCGGCCTCGACGAAGTCGTTATTCTATTCGCTCTGGTGACATATAACGAAACCCCTCTCCAAAATTTGCTAGTGGCATTTAATGTGAAAACTCCATGCAATGAATCCTTTAGCCTTACCGCTAAAACTAATTCCAGCGGAATTGCAACAGTTAATTTCGCAATAGTACAAAAATGTGTTAACCAAAGTGAGGCTTTCGGGGAATGGTTTGTATCATCAAGTGTATTGATTGACGGTGTGATTTTTCAAGACACTTTAACTTTCAGAGTGGGCTGGATTGTAAAACTGATTTCTGTAGGAACAATTGATGAAAATCTCACTTATCGAGCTGCGTTCGGAATTGAGGGTGACGTGGGATTAGAAATTGCCCTAAGAAATATGGCTATGAGTATGAGAAACGCTACGCTTACAATAACTATACAAGATGAATTGAAAGTTCCAATTAATTTTTCTATGATTCGCGATTTTGAAGTGCAACCGAATGAAAAATTGATTTTCATATACTGTAAATTATATCTTCCGAAATGGTCGCATGCAGGTGTGGCAACAGTTTTAGTCTCCGCGTTGAAAAGTGATGGAGCTCCATATTGCCTAGGGATATCAACAGATTTCATGATTACAGTTGTAAACCCGTTAAGAATCGATTTGCACGATGCAGCAGTAGTGGCTGTTCTTCCTTCCGCTAAATCAATTCAAGTGGGTCAAGGTGTGAGCCTAAAGACCATTGTTAGGAACGAAGGGACAGTCGTTCAGGATTTTAATGTAAGCACATACTTTGACGATGTGCTGCTCCGAACTTCTAAGGTCACGGCGCTGTTGCCTTATTCCACAGTAGCCTTCGACTTCACTGTTAATGCTTCCCTACTTACTGTAGGAAATCACACGATAAGTGCTTCTATTCCATCGGTACCCAATGAAGCAGATTTGACAGACAATTATTTTGTTGATGTGATCGAGGTAAGGCCTAAACCGCCTGTCACAATTCACGACATTGCCTTAACCGATATCAAAGTATCGAATATCACCGTTTTCATCGGCGAAACGGTCCAAATTAATGTTACTGTTGTTAATAAAGGCACTGAAGTGGAAACGTTCGATTTGAGCACGTATTATAATTCTTCTTTGATTGAAACCCGTCCAGTTAGTGCTCTAGGACCTGCGAGTCAGATAATGTTAACTTTTACTTGGAACACGATCTCCGTGCATGAAGGCTCTTATCGAATAAGTGCTTTCGCGCCTCTTCCCGATGACGCCACTCCCGCGGATAACACTCTTGTTGACGGTGTTGTTCAAGTTAAGACTAGGCCTCCAATTCCGGTTCATGATGTTGCTGTTTTGAGTGTTGTTCCGTCTTCTTCGCTCGTGTATATTGGCGACGTTCTGAACGTTAATGTCACTGTTAAGAACAAAGGAAGCGTGGCCGAGTTTTTTAACGTCACCCTTTATTACAATTCATCAACCGTTGGCATCCTGCGAGTTGATAATCTAGCGGCCGGCTCTGAATACACTTTGACTTTCTACTGGAATACTTCTGCAGTTTCTGAAGGCAACTACACAATAAGCGCCTCTGCGCCTCTCCCGGGCGATATCAATGTTTCGGACAACACCCTTGTTGAT
>Ga0315279_10005951_pt1 | contig 15578 bp, 15 predicted proteins | sample YL17G06_20_MG_FD_203694 | JGI IMG/M metagenome (GOLD analysis project Ga0315279, IMG submission 203694) | Sediment microbial communities from Yellowstone Lake, YNP, Wyoming, USA - YL17G06_20 | ecosystem: Environmental > Aquatic > Freshwater > Lake > Sediment | place: USA: Wyoming | collected... | reverse complement strand
GGACCTACCGGGACAAGGACGTCATCGAGAAGCTCTTCCATTCGCTGAAGAGCGAGATCGAGATCAAGCCGGTCCGGGTGTGGACCGAGGACGCCGTCTATGGCGTCCTGCTGATCGGCTTCATCGCGCAGGTGATGATCAGCTTGACACGTCATTTCATCAAGCCAGCGAAGCGCATGTCAACGAAATTCATCATCGCCTCTCTGCAAAAATTGACAATTACGCTGGTTTCGATGGGGAACGGCATGAAAAGGAAGTACTATTCCAACTTCGACCCGGTCAATATGGCCATTTTGGCCGAATATATGTGCGCGACCTAGCGGAAAACGCCTGAGAACGGGCGTTTTCGTTGAGATCGTAGCACGTAAAAACCACCTGTCAAATTCTAAAACCAGTGAAATTTCAGAGGATCAACTGTCAAGGTTAGGTATCAGCAATGAGTTCAGCAACCGATTGGGAGGTCTTGAGATGCCCGACGAGTCTAAGCAAGTTTAAGAATCAACATTTTGAACATAGCCAGATGAACTTCTAGCCATCAACTAACCACCTTCCAACCACTAACTAACCTCTCATTAGAGGATAAGCCAGATGATATATGATTAGATGATATGGCTAGTTAGGTTAGAGAAAGAGGGAGTCGGTAGGAAGAAAAGGCGAAAGAGTTGGGGGGACTGGCGAGCTTGTGTAGCAACTCATTCCACCAGCATACTCTATGTTGCCGTTTTTGCCACTGGAAACATATTTATACACCCCTCCATTTTAGCTTGCAAGGAATACTATGGCACTGTGGCAGGGCAGATCACGACGCAAACCTTCCGGTGGAAGGTTGCGCCTCAGCAGGAAGAAGCGCCGGTTCGAGATCGGCCGGGACGTGGAATACACTTACTTAGGGGCTACGAGGCTTGACAAGTACCGGACCCGCGGGGGCAACTGCAAGGTCAAGATGCTGAAGGCCGCTTACGCCAACATCATCGACCCCGCGACCAACAAGGCGCAGAAGGCCAAGATCCTCACCGTGAAGGAGAACTCCGCCAACCCCAATTACGTTCAGCGCAACATCATCAACAAGGGCGCCGTCATCCAGACTGAGATCGGAATGGCCAAGGTCACATCAAGGCCGGGCCAGGACGGAGCAGTGAACGCGGTCCTCGTGAAGTGAGCACGAGGCCCTGCCCCAAACCCATTTCGCTTCATCCATGGACGAGAAAAAGGCCTGGGTCATCTGGCCCGAGTATTTTGATGCCGCTTTGACCAGAGCTCAGGGCCGCAAGGTGAAGAAAACCTTGTCCATAGCCAATCCCACCCTGGAAATGGTCGAGAAGGCCGTGCAAAGGCTAGGCCTCGAATACAAGGTGGAAAGCGACAAGGCCTATCCCGGCGACTGGTACGAAAAGAGGGGAAGGGTGCTCGTGGACAAGAAGATGTCAAAGGGCGAGCTCCTGGCCAAGATGGGCGAGATCCTCATCAAGGCTCAGCGGTCCTGAGGCGTCCCCACCTCTTCCACCAGCTTCTTGCCGGCGGAAACGCTGTCCACCGAATGGACCACCGCGCCGGACTCCGAGATGGTCGCCTCGACCAGGTCGTAATCGATGGCGTTGCCCTCGATGGTTATCTTGATGCTCTCCGTCTCCTGATCGACCTCCTCCAGGGTGCAGTTCACCCCGGAAACACCTTCCAGAACGCTCAATCTCTTCGAGAGTTCCACGATAGACGGGTGATGCGGTTTCAGGACGTCGAGGACCAGTCTCCTAATGTCAGTCAATTCCATTCCCTTGCCACTCTTCAAATCGTGCCGTCGATATTAAACCTATCGAACCCGGGAGAAGAAAGACTTAATGCGCTCCAGGTGCGATTCGTATCCTCATGCTCCCTCTCAAAGAGTTCTCCGTCCTCGACATCAACGCTGAACAGCTCGGTGTCCCCACCGGCTTTCTGATGGAGAACGCCGGCAGGGCCGTGGCGGAGGTGATAATGGAACGGTTCCCGGAGCGGAGGCGCATCGCGGTGGCCTGCGGCGCCGGCAACAACGGGGGGGACGGACTGGTGGCGGCCCGCTACCTGAAGGAAAGGCATGATGTGACCGTGGTCATGGCCGAGCCTCCCGACCAGATCGGCACGGACATCGCCCGCGACGCCTATGAGGGGGTCAAGGACGCCGCCACCGTATCGAGCAAAGAGGACTTCGGCCATTTCGACATCATCGTCGATGCCATCTTCGGGACGGGAGCGAAAGGCAAGATAAGGGAGCCTTATGATTCCGTGATCGAGCGCATCAACGCCTCCAAGGCCTACGTGGTCTCGGTGGACGTGCCGTCAGGGATGAACGCTAGCCCTACTGTGCGCCCCGAGATGACGGTGACCTTCCACGACACCAAGGAGGGGATGAACAAGCGCAACTCCGGCGAGATCGTGGTGGTGGACATCGGAATACCGGCCGAGGCGGCCTTGTACGTCGGCCCCGGAGAGTTCATCCATTATCCCCTGCCCTCGCCGGACTCGCACAAGGGCATGAACGGCAGGGCGCTGATCATCGGCGGCGGGCCCTACACGGGCGCCCCGACATTGGCCGGCCTGGGCGCATACCGGATGAAGGTGGACCTGGTGCACATCGCCACGCCGGAGCGCTCCTTCCTGCCGATAGCCATGGCCTCGCCGAACTTCATCGTCCATCCCCTATCCGACAAAGCGCTGCGCATGGACGACCTGCCTGTGCTGTTCGACTTGATGAAGAAGGCGGATGCGGTGCTCATCGGGCCCGGCCTAGGCAATGCCCAGGAGACGTACCAGGCCATCCGCGCCTTCATCAAGAACTGCGACCGGCCCCTGGTAATCGACGCGGACGGCATCGGAGCGGTGTCCCAGGAGATGCGGGTCCTGGAAGGGAAGAGCGGGGTGATCACCCCCCACGCGGGCGAGTTCGAGCTCCTGGCCGGCAAGAGGCCTCCGGCCGACTACGAGAAGCGCATGAACCCGACCAAGGCGCTGGCATCGAGGACGGGCATGACCATCCTGCTCAAGGGACGGATCGACGTCATCGCCAGCGCCACGCGGGCGAAGCTGAACCGCACCGGCAACGCCGGCATGAGCGTGGGCGGCACCGGCGACGTGCTCGCGGGGGAGACCGTGGCCATGCTCGCCCGGGGAGTGGAGCCCTTCGACGCGGCCCGGATGGCAGCCTTCATCAACGGTCATGCAGGGGACCTGGCCTACCAGGAGCTGGGCTTCTCGCTGCTCGCCACGGACGTGATTGACAGGATCCCGCACGCCTTGAAGCCGATGCTTGATAGGTTTTTATAGAGGGCGATATTATTTTTTATCGTGAGATACGCCATCCTCGCCGACCTGCACTCCAACCTGCATGCGCTAGAAGCGGTGCTGACCGCGGTGCAGAGGGCCGGCGCGGATAGGGTCATCTGTGCTGGCGACCTGGTCGGCTATTGCCCGTTTCCGAACGAGGTGGTGGCCAGGATGAAGAGGCTCGCTCCCTTCTGCATCGCCGGCAATCACGACCGCGCGGTGGTGCATGTGAACCCCAGCGGCATGAACCCCATGGCCGCCGCGGCCGTGTACTGGACGGCCAAGAACATGAACGCGGAGGCGGTCGATTACCTCAAGGACCTGAAATCCAGCCTGCATTTCGAGATCGAAGGCAACAGGGTGGGGCTCTACCACGGCTCGCCGCGGGATGATGGCGAATACCTGTACGAGATAGATGCGAGCGCAGACCTCCTGGAGATGGCGAATTGCGATATCTTGATCACGGGCCACACCCACGTTCCGTTCATCAAGAAAACGCGCTTGGGCCACATCGTCAACCCGGGCTCGGTGGGCCAGCCCCGGGACAACGACCCGAGGGCAAGCTACGCGCTTCTGGACACCGCAGACATGTCCTTCGGCATCCACAGGGTCGAGTACGATGTTGAAGCGGCCGAGGAGGCGGTGAGGAAGGCGGGGCTGCCAGAATTCCTCGGGACCCGTCTGAGGATGGGCATCTGATCCTCCGCAACCCTTTTCTAATGCCTCAAGATTTGATGAGCGATGAACGTCACCCCGGTGCTAGATCACCCCGTGCTCAGGGTCTTCGAGAACGAATCGATCCTGTGCGCCGGGGACCTCCACATCGGCCTGGAGGACGAGATGGCCTCCAAGGGCATCCACATGCCTTCGCAGACCTCCAGGATGGAGGAGGAGCTGATCGCCCTGAGCGAAGGCTCCGACCGGTTGGTGCTGCTGGGGGACGTGAAGCATCAAGTGCCTGGCACCAGCGAGCAGGAATATTCCGAGCTGCCCTCGTTCTTCCAGGCCCTGAAGCGTGTCTATCCGGACATCGACATCGCGAAGGGGAACCACGACGTGGGCATCGAGGACATGGAGTTCACCGGAGTGCACATCCATCCGGCCACGGGTTTTCGCATCGGGGAGGTCGGTTTCGTGCACGGCCATGTTTGGCCCTCGAACCAGGTGATGGCCTGCCGCACCCTGATCATGGCCCACAACCATCCGGCGGTGCTCTTCCGGGACGGCGTGGGCAACAACATGACCGAGAGGTGCTGGCTGCGGGCCAAGTTCAAGGAGACCGCCCTCTCGCGCTACGCCGAGGTGCCGGAGGAGTTGATCGTCGTCCCCTCGCTGAACCCCACCCTGCAGGGTTCGCCAATTAACATGGACCCTGGAAAGCTCCTCGGCCCTCTGCTCACCAAGGACATGATCGACCTGGAGGAGGCGAACGTCTACCTGCTTGACGGCATTCATCTAGGAACCATCAGGAACATCATGGTGAAGCGGCCGAGGAAGTACTCGCGCTATGGCTCAGACCATGGCGGCGATTAGTAGTGGAGAGGTAGATTTCTTAGCTTTTCTGCGGCAGACCTTGGCTGCATAAGCCAAGGCAACTACCGCAAATCGATCATCAGTCGAGCAAATTCCAATGGATTCATGCAAGTCTGAGGAGTAAACCCTTCTCCAGGCCAATCGTCGAAGAGGTCCTTCCCATCGTAACCATCGCCTTGTCTGACGAACTCGGCGCATAGACCCAAGTAATGGACCTTTCCTTTCTCAAGATTCAGACCATCATAAGTGTCATTGGATTGGAGCGGAATCGATATCTCGGTGATCTCGTCGCCCTGAGCATTCGTGCTGATCATGAAATGCCCGTTCACGGGATCGAAAACGGTCCCGTTGCCCGTCGAGTTCGAATCATCCAGGGCCCACTTCGATGTGAAATCCCAACCAGCTCTTCCCGCAGTGGACTCCTGACCGTAATAGAGGTCACCCCACCAGCCGTCGAGGACCGAATAATCTCCCCCGCTGTTTGTCAGGGCACAATACCATGTCTTCCCATCCTCTGGGAAGGTGAGTCTGACGTCATTCGGTACATCAAACATGAGACGAACCACGTCCGGTATGATCGCATGCACCCCATCAGGCTGCCACCCCGTGTAGGGGTTGAGCCCCACGGAAAAAAGCACAGATCGGACGAATAGGCTTGCTTGGTTATGTCCGAGCATGATCTTGCCTTGGATCTCCTGGTATGCGCTACTGTTCCTGACCGATATCCAGAAGCTTACATTGAGCTCTTGGGCAGAGTGCCAGCCAGCGCCAATCTCGCCATCAAACACGGGCTCAGTCATCCTTGGAACGGCATAATCATAACGAGAAGGGTCCGGAGCCGCCGCAGCTTGGGGCCCTAGGCAACCAGATAGAGCAGTAGGCGTAAGGAACGACAGGATGATGACCAGGACCATGATTCCAGGCCACTTCCGTGTGTTGCGGCTGCCCCTTAGCCGGGATAATGTGTTTAGACTCATTTCTCCAACTACCGGGGCCTTGCTATGGATTGGGCGCACTTAAGCGAGGTGGTATATAAGCCGACAAATGACTCGACCAACGATTTCTGATAATATTATCGGTATAAGCGAGGTAGCTGACCTGATCAAGAGCGCTTCCTCTATCTTGAGAAAAATGGAAAAGCGGAAAGGGGTTTAGAAGTTCTTTATGGTCCGGAAGATCGAACCGTCCGCGTTGCGGATGTTGACCACGAGCGGCGCCTGGCCAGGCAGGGTGTGCGTGGCGCAGGAGTTGCACGGGTCGTAGGCGCGGTAGGCCATCTCGATGGTGTTCAGCAGACCGGGGGATACCTGCCAGTTCTTGATGAGGGCGCTCGCCGCCTTCGAAACGGACAGGTTGATGGGCGCATTGTTGTTGGTCGTGCCCACCACCAGGTTGCAGTCCGTTACCAGGCCCTCGGGGCTCGACTTGTAGTGGTGCACCAGCGTACCCCTCGGCGCCTCCAGAATACCGACGCCTTCGTTCGGCGTGTCCAGCTTGGCCTTGAGGTCCTTGCTGGTGATCTCGGGGTCCTGGGAGAGCTCGAGCAGCTTCTCGGACGCGTACATCAGCTCGATGACGCGGGCCCAGTGGATGGCCATGGTGTGGTGTATCGGTCCGGTGACGCCCAGGTCCTTGAAGGCGCCCTTCATGCCTTCGTAGTACCCTTGCGCCAACGGGGTCGTGAATCCCTTCGAGACGTTGAACCTCGAGAGCGGTGTGGCCCGGTAGACACCGGAATCGATGCCATCCTTGAAGCCCTTCCAGCCGACCGGCTTGAAGTAGCAGAACTTCTCGTAGGACCAGGGTTCGGTGTGCTCGGCGATGTACTTCAGGTAGTCCTTCCCAGTATACCGAGCGACCTCCTTGCCGTTGGGGTCAATCATGACCTGCGTTCCGTCGTAGAAGTTTATCTTGTTGTTCTTGTCCACCGTGCCCAGGTTGTAGGTCTCGTTGTAGAAGAGGTCCTTGCTGACGATGAGATCCATGTACTGCTTGTTCTTCAGCACCACGTCCTCGAACACCTTCATGGTGAACTTGGAGAACTCCACGCAGGACTTGGCGATGCGCTCTATCTCCACGCGCTCGTCCTCGCTGATGGCCTTGGACATCCCTCCCGGAATGCCGCAGACCGGGTGAGTGGCCTTCCCGCCGATGATCTCCTGGACCTTCTGCGCCCAGGACCTGTGCCTGATGACCTGCGCTCCCACTTCCACTCCCACTACCCCGACCACGCCCAAGATGTTCCGGTTGGCCGCCGGTGACGACGGCCCCAGGACAAAGTCCGGCGCTGCCAGCGCGTAGAAGTGCGCGATGTGGCTGTGAATGTAGTGCGCCGAGTAGAACAGCTCCCTCAGCTTCTTGGCCGCCTCGGGCGGGTCGGCGTTGTAAACGCCATCCAGCGCCTTGGTCGAGCAAATGTGGTGCGCTCCCGGGCAGACCCCGCAGAGCCTGGAGGTGAGCTTGTTCATGTCGTCGACCGCGCGGCCGATGCAGAACCTCTCGAAGCCCCTCAGCTCGGGCACCTGCCAATAGGCGTGCGCCACGTTGCCCTCGTCGTTGAGGAATATCTCGATCTTGCCGTGCCCCTCGAGCCTGGTTATCGGGTCGATGCTGATCCGCTTGGTCTCCGATTTGGTGGTCTTGTCGAATACTTCAGGGCTCATGCTTTCACCTCCGGTTTCTTCCTGGGCCTCTCCTTGACGGTGCGCTTGATGATGCTCTTCGGCAGCGTGTATGCATAGAAGGTGCCCAGCGGGTCCTTGACCTGCTGCATCATCTTCAGGATCTCTTCCTCGTTCAGATGGGATTCCTTGTCGCCCATCTTGAACACCGAGGCAAGCGCGCTCAGCATGGAACCGCCTTGGTCCATGACCTGTGCGGTGGGGCCCATGCATCCCCTGCACGGCTGATTGGCGTTCAAGCACTTCGCACCGCAGCCAGCCCTGGTCGCGGGCCCCAGGCAGATGACGCCCTGTTCGAGCATGCACTTGTCCGGGTCGATGTCGGCGTCAAAAGCATTCTTCAGCTCGCCGATCGACTTCACGGTCTTCTTCCGCTTGCACTCGTCGCAAAGGGTCTTGTTGGAAGCGATGACCGCGCCCTTGGGGGGCAGCGGGACGCCCTCCTTCACGAACTTCTCCACGATGGTCAGGAAGTCGGTGATGAGGTTGACCGTGGGCGGGCAGCCCGGCATGTAGTAATCGACATCCACGACCTGGTCCAGGGTCCGGACCGTTTCGTACAGGACCGGGAGGTCCAGATCCCCGTCCTTGGTATGGGTCTGCACCTGCGGGTAGACCTTGACCGCGGCGTTCTGCTGGTCAGAGGAGGGGGTCTTGGTGTAGACGTACTCCAAGATCTCCTTGGCGGTGGTGGTGTTGGCGAGCCCCGGGATGCCCCCGAAGCAGGCGCAGGAACCGAAGGAGATGAGCAGCTGGGACTTCTTCCTCAGCAGCTTGGCCACGTGCTCGTTCTCCGAGTTCCTGATGGCCCCGTTGTAGAGCGTCGCGGTGATGTACCCGTCGGGCATGGCCTCGACGTCCTTCAGCTTGGTGTCCACCGCGATCGGCCAGAATACGATGTCCGCGTACTCGGCCAGGCCGAGCACCTTCTCATCTATGTCCAGAAGGGCGACATCGCAACCGCCGCACCCGGCACCCCAGTATTGAGCTATTTTTATCTTGCCCATTTCTTGCACCCCCTTACTTCTCCGTGGCCGTCATGTCGCGCTCTTCCTGCGACAGCGGGTTCGGGCCCATCTCCCTGATATTCTCAGTGAACTCCTTGATGGTCTTCTGGAACTTCGCGCCTTCAGAAGCGGAGACCCACTCCAGCTTCAACCTCTCGGGGTCGAAGCCGTACTGCTCCAGCAACATGCGGAGCAGCGCGATCCTGCGTCTGGTCCGGTAGTTGCCGCCGATGTAGTGACAGTCGGCCGGGTGACAGCCGAGCACCAGGACGCCGTCGGCGCCCTTGGCGAAGGCCCTCAGGACGAACTCCGGGTCGACCCTGGCCGAGCACATGGTCCTGATGACCAGGAAGTTGGTGGGCATCTGCAACCGGCTCACGCCGGCCAGATCGGCCCCGGCGTAGGAGCACCAGTTGCAGCAGAAGGTCACGATCTTCGGCTGCCATTCCCCGGTCTCGGCCGGGGCCGCCTTCTGCACTACGACATGTTCAGTGGTCATCTACTTGCCTCCGCAGAGAGCGGCGTCGATCATAGCGATCATCTGCTCGTTCTTGAAGCCCTTCTGCTCCATGGCGCCGGACGGGCAGGCGGCCACGCAGGTCCCGCAGCCCTTGCACAGGCCCTCGTTCACGACGGCCTTCAGCTTATCCGGGTTGGCCTCGTCCTTCACGATGGTGATGGCCTTGTACTCGCACACTGGCTCGCAGATGCCGCAGCCGTTGCAGACCATCTCGTTCACCGCGGCGATGACGCCCTCGGTCTCCAGGAACTCCTTGGAGATGATGGTCATGGCCCGGGCGGCCGCCCCGCTCGCCTGAGCGATGGTCTCGTCCATGAACTTCGGCCAGTGAGCCAGACCCGCCTGGAATATTCCGTTGGTGGCGAAGTCCACCGGCCTGAGCTTCATGTGCGCCTCTAGGAAGTAGCCGTCCTTGCTCAGCGGGACCTTGAGGAACTTGGCCAGCTCCTCGTTGTCGTGGTTGGGCCGGATGCCGACGCTCAGCACGACCAGGTCAGGGTGCAGCCTGAGCTCCTCGCCCAGCATGACATCCTTGACCAGGACGCTGACGCCCTGTCCGTGCTTCTCCACCTTCGGGTCCTCGTTCTCCGGGAAGCGGACGAACTTGACCCCCAGCTTTCCCGCCTCGGTGTAGTAGTCCTCGCGGAAGCCGTATGTCCTGATGTCCTTGTGCAGGATGTAGACGTCCGTGCTCGGTGACATCTTCTTGATGTTGATGGCGTTCTTGACCGCCTCCGTGCAGCACACGCGTGAACAGTATGGGGCCTCCTTGTTCCTGGAACCGACGCACTGGATCATGGCGACGGTCTTGGCGTGCAGGGGACCCTTGAGCAGCTTGTCCTCGAGCTCCCACTGCGTGACCACTTTGGGGTCCGTGCCGTACAGGAACTCCTTGGGCTGATACTGTTTGCCTCCCACGGCCACCACGATCGCGCCCACCTCCAGTTCGTCGCCCTTCGAGGTCTTCACCTTGAAGTTGCCCACGAACCCGCTCACGTCCTTCACATCGGTCTCCAGGTGCACGGTGATCTTGTCGTTCTCCCTCACCTTGGCCACGATGGAGTCCATGAACTTGGCCGGCTGCATGCCGCCCTCCTCGTGCTTGATGTTCTTCAGGTTGCCGCCCAGCTCTCCCGTGCGCTCGATGAGGTGCACCTGGAAGTCCTGGTTGGCGATATCCAGCGCCGCGGTCATGCCTGCCAGTCCGCCTCCGACGACCACTGCGGAGTGCAACACTCCCAGCTTGCTTTGGGTCAGGGGCTCGAGCAGCCTGGCCTTGGCCACGGCCATGCGGACCAGGTCCATCGATTTCTCGGTGGCCTTCTCCGGCTCGTGCATGTGGATCCAAGAGCACTGATCGCGGATGTTGGCCATCTCGAACAGGTACTGGTTGAGGCCGGCCTCGCGGACGGTGCTTTGGAACAGGGGTTCGTGGGTCCTTGGCGTGCAAGAGGCCACTACCACCCGGTTCAGGTTCTGCTCCTTTATCCGCTGCTTGATCTTCTCTTGGAAGTCCGCCGAGCAGGTGTATTTCCCCTCCTCGGTCCAGACCACGTTCGGCAGGGTCTTGGCGTAATCCACCACCTTGGGCACATCCACGGTTCCGCTGATGTTGATGCCGCAGTCACAGACGAAGACCCCGATCCTCGGCTCTTGGCCCTCGACGTTGATCTGGGGCACTTCCTTGGCCACGTAGTGAACGCGGTTCTGGAAGACCTGTCCTCCAGCCTTGGAGGCCGCTCCGGACGCCTCGGCGACCGACTGCGGGATGTCCTTGGGGGCGGAGAAGGCGCCGGTCACATAGATGCCGGGCCTGGAGGTCTCCAGCGGAGTGTAGGTGTTGGTCTCCGCGAAGCCGTACTTGTTCAGCTTGAAACCGAGGGTATTGGCCAGGGTCTGCGCGCTCGATGGCGGCTCGAAACCGACCGAGAGGACCGCCAGGTCGTACTCCTCGGTGACCGTCTCGGCACCGTCGCTGTAGCGCAGAAGAAGGTTCTTGGTCTCGGGGTCCTCGTCGATGGAAGCGACCCTGACGCCGCGATATAGTTTGATATCGTACTCGTTCTCCGCGCGGGCGCGGTAGTCCTCGAACTCCTTTCCGAACGCACGGATATCCATGAAGAAAATGGTGGGCTTGAGCCCCTGGGTGTGCTCACCGGCGATGATGGCCTGCTTGAGCGCGTACATGCAGCAAACGCTGGAGCAGTAGTTGTTGCCAACCTTCTCATCCCTGGAGCCGACGCACTGCAGGAAAGCGACCTTCTGCGGCGTCCTGTGATCGGAGGGCCTCACCACATGGCCTTGGTACGGACCGGTGGCGGAAAGCACCCTTTCGAACTCCAGCGAGGTGACCACGTTCTTGAACTCGCCGTAGCCGTACTCCTTCTTCAGCTTGGCATCGAAAACCTCGTAGCCAGGCGCGAGAACCACTGCACCGACGTCGATCTTCTCGATGGTCTCCTTCATCTCGTAATCGATCGCGTCGGCCGGGCAGACCTTCTTGCAGTTGCCGCAGCGGCCCTTGGTCAACCAAAGGCACTTCTTCTCGTCAATGGAGTACTTCATCGGCACCGCTTGCGGGTACGGGACATATATGGCCTTTCTCTGCACCATTCCCAGGTCGAACTCGTTGACCGTCTTCACCGGGCACTTCTCGGCGCACAGGCCGCAGCCGACGCACCTTTCCTCGTTGACGAAACGGGGGTGCTTCTTGATGGTAACCGTGAAATGCGGCGCCTCACCCTCGATGGCCACGACCTCGGACAAGGTCATCATGGTGATCATCGGGTTCCTGGCCGCCTCCACCAGCTTCGGGGAGAGAATGCACATGGAACAGTCGTTCGTGGGGAACGTCTTGTCCAGCTGTGCCATCACACCTCCGATGCTTGGCTTACGTTCAATCATATAGACCTTGAACCCCGACTCTGCGAGATCCAAAGCCGTTTGGACGCCGGAGATGCCTCCGCCGACCACCATCACTGCACCAGTTTTTTCAGACATTTTTGGGCTCCTCCCTCTCTTCTACATCTCCTCAAGAATCAGTCCATTAGCAAAATCCCCGGCAATGGCGCTCGCGCGCTCATGATCGCCGCTACGCAGTTGACCTTCAGGCTCACCTTGTCGACTTCGCTCATGGGTCAGCTTAGTATCCCTCCCGCAATCTCTCGCTCCCCGCGAATCGACGGATCTTGGACGGCCAGAGGACTCATGCCCACCCTTGCACATGGGGATCGAGACCAGTGGACCGACCTGCGCTTCGGCGCGAAGCCAGCCTACCGGGGTAGGAAACGCTGCCAAATGGATATGGCAACTTCTGTCGGGATTAGGATGTTCGTATTTTAGTGTTTCGTAACTTCCATTACGTTTTCTAGATGCAAGCATTTGTGCGACCCTTTGTCACGGAGGCTTTTAAACCTTCCGATACTTCGTATCGTCCTCCCGATAGATGACTGGCATGATTCCTGAGGTTTTAGATAAGGCAGCAACGATCAGCGATTTCTCAGCCTTTAACCAACATTTTGGTAATTCTTTCAATGAATTCGATAGCGCCAAAGAGGCCATCGAAAAAATCCAGTGCGGAGTCGCATTGATTCGACCGCAAAATGGAGGGGCATCCCTTCGACGAACGACTCCTCGATTGGTAGCAAATAAGGTAGACGAGCTTGCTCGGCCCTGCGACTTGATCCTTGCCCGCTCCCCTTCAACCGCAGTGATGAATCGCTCAAGCTTCGCGGACCCTCTGCAGGCCGGGGTCGGTGGCCTTGATGATGGCGCTCACCGACTCCTGGTTGAGCCCTTTGAAGCCTTGGCGGCGCTGGATGTTCTCCAGATAGCTCCCTGTGGCGCCTTCCATGCGGAAATTGCTCTCCTGGTCGCTGCTGATCAGACCGGATGACCGCATTCCAGCCAGGCTGTCCGGCCTAGGGCGCCACCTCTCGCCTTTGGTGAGCGCCTGCCTCATAAAGGGAAAGTTCGAAAAGAGCTTCATCATCTCAATGCCTTCTGCCCTCAGGTCCTTGGCGAGATCGTCGAATCGGAAGCGAGCGGCCAAATGATGCATGCCGGCGCCAAGAATGCTTTCCCCATGCAAGCTGACCCACAGGTCAACCGTGCCGAGCTTGGACCCTTTTTCGAGTTCCTCCCTTGTGAAATCCAATTGCCTTTCCTCTTCGCCCAGGTCCACATCCGCAAAGACGATGTTTCTGGAGTCTGGCCCCTCCACTATCTGAGCGCCCCCCCTGCGCATCAGCATAATACCTTTCCCTTGGGGTCAAGCCGAGCGCTTTGAGAACCCTGATCAAGGAAGCGAAGTTGCTCCGCGAGGAACGGAAGGTGTGATGGTCAGCATTCCCTCATCCCAGCTCGAACAGGTCCTGTCTGGACCTCTGCGCTCGGCCTGCTTTGTTCCAGGATTGCCAGAACCGGCGCTCCACCCGGAAGAAGGCATCGGCGATCCTCGACCGCTCCAGCGTCCTCCGCATGTCAATGATCTCCGCCTCCAGCTCGCTCATCTGCTCCGCGACCGAGGAGTGGCCGCGCTCCCTGGTCTCGAACCGTTCCAGAGCCCTGAGATATTCCTCGATGTCGTTCGCCGATCTCACCGAAAAACCGTCCGTCCCCCGCCGCTCCACCGCGCAAAGCAGGTGACCACGGTCCTCGTTGACGACCAGGCGGCGATATGGGGCGGCGAAATCCCTTCGGTCCTGGACCCCAAGACGAGAGTTCGCTTGAATGCATCCAGGTCCTCAGGCTTGATCACGAGATCGACCGTATCCTCCTCTCCCATCACGACAGGGAAAAGGGTAGTGCCCTCGACCGAATACGCCTTCCTCTTGTCCGTCTGCAAGGTCGTTTCGCGGAAGCCTATCCTGGAAAGAGCGCTAGCATCCAATCGCTCACTGGGGATCACCATGTGATCCATCCAATCGAAGAAGTCGGTCGAGGTGCCCTGTTCGATTTGCGTGGCCAGTGTCCTCGCGAAAACGTTCCTATCCAAGAAGGAGAGGACCTGCGCCCTCAGCCATGCCTCAGCCCCGGGGTTTAACCCCCAATCGAATTCTGTCATCCCTGCTCTCCCTTTCTCCGATCTTCGCTCCCAAGGTTCTTGCGCCAGTTCAGGTGCGCACCGTTACGCCCTCCGTTCGTGGCGGAACTAGTGGCATTCACATAGGGATATTGGTTTCCAAGGAATGGCCGCACATTCATGATATGACCACTGGCCCATCTTCCTCCAGGCGAAGGATGGTATCAAGGTCAATAACAAGTAGCCAAATTGCTTAATAAGAGACACGATTTCAAACGATGTGCTGATGGAACTCATCCTCGCTGCCATAATAGGAGCTTTGGGCTTCGCCATTTTCATGAGCGTAAGTCATCGCACCTATGCTGATGGACCATCGGTCATCCTGGACAACCTGAAGCTGTCTGGTCAAGGGCTGAGAATGGTCATCCACAGGAGCTTCGGTAGGACCGACTTGGAAAGACCCAAAGTCATTGTCTCCGGGCCCAAGATCAAGCCGGTGGTGTGCCAGATATGCTTGGGGAGGGTGAAGGCAGGACTTGAGTATGCGAAGTGTTCCTGCGGCAAGGAGTTCCATCCAACCTGCCTCCTCCGGACGGGATTCTGTCCCTATTGTCAGGAACCTTACTCCTCAGAAAGGCTGGCTGAGGCATTCATGGTGCGCCCGAAGATAGCCGGCATCAAGCCCGCCAAGAGAACTGACATCTCGATGGTCTGGCAGGGTGAATCGGCCCAGAAATGCCCCTTGTGCGAGCAGGAGCTCCCGCCCCATTCCAACGAATGCGTTTGTGGAGCGATAATAGTCAATGAGGGGGAAAGCTTCCGCTGTCCGTCCTGCGGCTTCGAGGTGCTTCCCCAGGACATTGAATGCAGGCGATGCCGCGAGCGATTCGACGTGATCTCCGCCCCGACCTGCTTCGTCTGCGGCGAAAGCGTCCCGGAGGGGGCCGAGGAGTGCAGCAACTGCGGCTGGGTGATGAAGGACTTCTGCCCTATGTGCGAAGAGGAGCTGGGACCGGAGGACCTGGTCTGCGGCAAGTGCGGCACCACCTTTGAGATCCGTTGAAACCGGCCGCGATGGCGGGCGAAGCCATTCTCGAGAGTGGATTTATATATTCTTCACTGCATTTGCCTGGCCAAGGATGGGTGCACGATGAAATCGCTAGTAGATAGCGCACTTGCTAAAAACTCTGGGGCCTCGAGCTGCGGAGCTCTGCCAGCTGGAAGTCAGTCGGCAGGCTCGAGCCCGGATGATGAAGAACTGAGGAAATTGGTGGAGCAACTACGGGTCAACATCTCTATCATCGGTTGCGGAGGCGGCGGATCGAACACGATTCGCAGGCTGACGCAAGCAGGGGTGAGCGGGGCGACGCTGGTCGCCGCGAACAGCGATGCCCGGCATTTGCTTTCGATACAGGTCCCAAACAAGATCCTGCTGGGCCGGTCCACGACCAAAGGCTTGGGCGCGGGAGCCATTCCAGAGATCGGCAAACAGGGGGCCGAGGAAGCCAGGGATGAAC
>Ga0315279_10005950_pt1 | contig 15578 bp, 13 predicted proteins | sample YL17G06_20_MG_FD_203694 | JGI IMG/M metagenome (GOLD analysis project Ga0315279, IMG submission 203694) | Sediment microbial communities from Yellowstone Lake, YNP, Wyoming, USA - YL17G06_20 | ecosystem: Environmental > Aquatic > Freshwater > Lake > Sediment | place: USA: Wyoming | collected... | reverse complement strand
GCGGTATTCTGGTAACGCTGCCCTCCGAAAAAGACTTCAGGCACCCTGTGATGGGCAAATATATCGATAAATACCTGAAGGGAATACCTGATGTACCTACAGAGCACCGAATCCGCATGTTGACGCTCATCCACTCCATGACTTTTGGCCAGGTAGCTCCCAGTTATCGCACAGAGTCGCTGCATGGAGCCGGCTCGCCTCAGGCACAGAAAATTATGATTGAGCGCGAGACGGATATGGACCTCAAGCAGAAGCTCGCCCGCAGCCTGGCTGGCATCGACAAAAGGGAAGACGTGACTGCTTAGTTTCCGTATGAGCAAACATATCACAGAGAAATTCATCCTGCTCTGGAAAAAGTATTTTGACGGTGCGGAACTTCCGGTTATTTTCTATTATACCAACGAAGAAGGACATGCCAGGCTGGTCGAGCCGGACTCGGTGCCCGGGTGCCTGATTGGGATATTATCGGAGGTCAGGAAGGGGAGGTCTTTGTGTCTTAATGCGGACTCAGTCGGCTGTCCTGGGGGCAAACGATACCTTGGCTTTGCAGAAGGGATTATGCCAGACTTTGAATACTTCCTCTCCTCCGGAATCCCTGGTAAGTTGACCGGTGAGCGCTATTGCAAATCTCCGGAACTGGTCCAGGAAATAATGAAACGCTCGCCTGTGTTCAAAGCACCGGGACGCTTCATAATATTTAAAAGATGGGACAAGCTTGAGGAGTCAGACGACCCGGAGGTTGTTATCTTCTTTGCGGAGCCCGATGTTCTCTCGGGGCTCTTTACCCTGGCGCGTTTTGATGAAGCTGAGCAAAATGCAGTATTCACTCCCTTTGGCTCGGGCTGTTCCACAATTGTCCACTACCCGTATCTTGAAAGAGATTCTGCCCGCCCCAGAGGAGTCATCGGAATGTTCGACCCTTCAGCGCGTCCTTTTGTTCCCAACAATGTACTCACATTCTCAGTACCTATGAACAAGTTTGTCAGGATGATTGAGAATATGGAGGAGAGCTTTCTCATCACAGATTCATGGCGCAAGATACGAAAAAGGCTGAAATAGGCCGGAACGAAAGTCCATTTTGCCTGGCTAGCTCTGCTGAGATTCTTTTTGCTAGTGAAGAGACAAAGCTGGTAATTTCCTGTATCATTGAGAGCGAATAGAAATTGGAGGTAAGTGTGGTGAAATACCGCCATATTATTTTACTGGGAATTCTTCTACTGGGAGCAATACTGATATCGGGATGTAACGCAGAGCAGAATGCGGCACAAGCGAAGAATGGCGACATTGTCCAGGTGGATTATACCGGAACGCTGGAAAACGGCACCGTATTTGATACATCGGTGGGACGTGAACCTTTGAATTTTACTTTAGGTGAAGGTCAAATGATTCCCGGGTTTGAACAAGCTGTCCTGGGGATGAAAGTCGGGGAATCGAAAACCGTTACCATTCCCGCGGATGAGGCCTACGGCCAATACAGTGATGACCTGGTAGTGGTAGTAAATCGAGAGGACCTTCCAGCGGGCCTGGACCCGGATGTTGGTGAGCAGCTGCAGGGGCCTAGACCAGATGGTGGAACAGGCATATGCACTGTAACCAATGTCACTAACACGACGATAACAGTAGATTTTAACAACCCTCTTGCGGGGAAAGACCTGACCTTTGAAATTGAGCTTGTGAGCATACAATAGATTACCTTTCCTCTTTGAACGGCTGTGTGTCTCTCCTGTTCCAACAGTTTTTTCCATGCATCTGCTCCACCTGAAAATTTTTCATTCATAACGCCTACCATTTTCAACGTGCGCCAGTATCGAGTAATGCTTTTCACCCCTTCACTTTTGGCTTTGCTCTGGGCTTAGAACGAGTTAAGCCTGGGCGCTAACTCACGCTTAAAGTGGGCAGCCATGATTTGTCTGCTTTTGAGAAGAGGATTTAGCCCTTTCATGAATGGCAGGGTTAACAAACCGGCGGGCTGTTTCCCTCTATAATAGCAAAGATCCACCCTAGCATTGACCATTATTGTAATTTGGGAATATTATGCCAGTAGATAAGACAAGTTGACATGAATCAATGAACGCCTAGCTTTGACTGATAAACGAAGGAATTACTGTTTGCATACTACGACTTGAAGATAAATTTCCAATGCTGTGCAGATATGTCTTCCTTGAATTGCTTAAGACAATTCTTAAGCAGTTTGAAGCATTCTACCGAAAGCGAACTGCTGACATGTATTTTATGAGAGATATCGCCTGCCAATAACTTATCGGTTGCAATTTCAAAAATCTCAGGCAGTTGAATATACGTATCTGAGGTGAAACATTGCTCCCAATCGGTAGGTACAAAGAATACTTTTTTTTGTGGATTGCATCCCTTTCCCACACCTTCATAACGTCTTGATTGAGACGTTGTCTTGAGAGCAAGACATACCGGGTTCCTATCCGTATCGTTTAGGACAACGAAAAGTTTGTCTCTCTTAGATTGGTCATCTGGAAATTCAAAACCTTTGTAGTAGAGAATTTGTCCAGGTTGTGGCATGATATCTCTATAGAACTACTTAGTTGGTTCAATATCAAAGTTGTGCACAACTTCAAAGTGTTCTTTGAGCATATCTGCGGCATCGTCTAGGCTAACAGCCGATTCTTCGGAAATGCTGACTAGATAATCTATGGGCTTGTTCTTGCCCTTCTGCTTTTTTGTAATATCCCAAGGTTGTTTTGGCAGGTGGGTGACCTCTGACATATCGCTTGCCGTAGCCTCTTTATACATAAAAGCCAAATTTTCAAGGATTTTTGTTTCTCTTGGCGTAAACACAGACAAATCGGGCTTCTCTAAAGCACGAACTTCGACCTCTTTGTAATTTGGTGCAAAATCGTCCGTTCTTCGTATTAGCCCGATTTTTCCCTTGAAGTCTTCGGGCACATTAGCGTCTCTTATCTCTAGCCAAAAATCTTTTGGTACAGGACCCTTCTCAAATGTGTAATACTTCAATCCAATAGAGGGATAGCCTGTCTGGTTAAAATGCATGAAGTCAAGAAAGTAGAGAAGTTTTGAAAGTTTGCCAAGATTTACCCGTTTCGTATTACTAGCAAAAAATAATACAGCGTTCAGCAGTTTCCTTCTGTAGATATTCATTCCCATTCCCTACAACTCTAATAATATACTATCAGTTGTCAAGATGTAAGAGCAATATTGTACTAGTACTTCATTACCTACTGGATAGACTGTTTAACTCCCAGCTCTTCTCGATGAGCATTTCGCAACAAGTTAAATACTCTTAAGGCAAATTTCGGCAAGCAGCGATAAAATCCCCTAAGCCTGAACAAGCTGACGAACTGTGTACCTCGTCATAATGCCCTGAGGAAACCATGAGTTGACTACCTAATCGACCAGGGGGTAGTATAGCAGTGAACATAACTCGTGGGATGAGGTGGAGAGTAACGGTGGAGAAATAGAGCAAAAGGAAAGACCAAATGCCGCAGGTACTTATTGAAAATCCAATCTTAAATTCACCATACAAAGAACCCACTAGGCATTTCAAGTTTTCCGATGACGGTATCACCGACGAAATAGTTGAATCCAGGCGTATAAGTACCTATTTTGTGCCGATTGCCAAACCCAGAAAGAAAGCTGGCGGAAAACAACTTGCCCTTGATACCGGGTGGACTCAGGATAGAGTAGAAGAAAATAAGGATATCAATCGCATCAGGGAAAAAGTGTCCATATGGCGCAAAGGGAATTACGCCGGCATTACCAACACCACTCGGCAATTGCTGGAATACTGGACTAATTCTGACAGGGAACGCAAACTTTTCTTTTGCGAGATAGAGGCAATGGAGACCGCTATTTATCTGGCTGAAGTTGCCAATAAATATGGCGACAACTGGATAGAAAACAGCATTAGACAGCACAATGAAAACGCTAACCCTGGCTTATATCGTGTTGCCTTAAAAATGGCAACCGGCAGCGGTAAGACCGTGGTTATGGCAATGCTTATCGCCTGGCAGGTCTTAAATAAAATCGTCAATCCTCAGGACGCCAGATTCACCGATGCTTTTCTGATTGTCACACCCGGCATTACTATTCGTGACCGTTTAAGAGTCCTGTATCCCAATGACCCGCAAAACTATTACCAGCAGAGAGACATCGTATCGCTATCACAAATGGCAGAGCTAGGCAGAGCCAAAATTATCATCACCAACTTTCACACTTTTAAGCTGCGAGAGCTGGTTAAAGCCGGCAAACTGACAAAAGGTATCCTGGCTAACGGTCAATCCAGTTCACTTACCGAAACCCCAGACCAGATGGTAAGAAGAGTATGCCGTGAACTAGGCAGTAAGAAAAATATCATCGTGATTAACGATGAAGCCCACCACTGCTATCGCCATAAAGTTGAGGCTGAAGAGCTTAAACTGACCGGTGATGACCGCCGAGAGTCAGAGAAGCGTGAGGAAGAAGCCCGTGTCTGGATTTCTGGACTGGAAGCAGTTAAGAAGAAAATTGGTATAAAGGTTATTTATGACCTGTCAGCCACGCCGTTCTTTTTACGTGGTTCAGGATATTCTGAAGGAACGCTATTCCCCTGGGTAGTCTCCGATTTCTCACTGATTGACGCCATAGAGTGTGGCATAGTTAAAGTGCCGCGTGTCCCTGTCGCTGATGATTCTATGCAAGGTGAGATGCCCACGTATCGCGATATCTGGTTGCGCATCCGTGACCACTTACCTAAAAAGGGCAGAGGTACAAAAGACGAAAGCGCCACAGGTGACCCCAAGTTACCCAGAGAGCTTGAAGGCGCCCTGCTTAGCTTGTACGGCAACTATGAGAAGTACTATCGCCAGTGGGAGCAAAATACCGAAGCACGAGAAAGAGGCGCGACGCCACCGGTATTTATCGTTGTTTGTAATAACACCAATGTCTCTAAGCTGGTCTATGACTGGATTTCAGGCTATGAGAAACCCTTGCCGGATGGTAGTAAACCCGTTGTGTCTGGTAATTTGGGCATCTTCAGCAACGGCGACTCTTATGGCAAATGGCTATCTATTCCTAACACCATTCTCATTGACAGTGCGCAACTCGAATCCGGCGAAGCCATGAGTAAAGAATTCAAAAAAATGGCTGAGGTTGCCATTGAGGAATTCAAGAGTGATTATAAAAAGAGATTTCCCGGACGTGGCACAGAGAAGCTAACGGATGAAGACCTTTTGCGGGAGGTGATGAACACCGTAGGTAAAGCCGATAAACTGGGCGAAAATGTCAGGTGCGTGGTATCCGTATCAATGCTGACCGAGGGTTGGGATGCTCAAACTGTGACCCACATTATGGGAGTCCGCGCTTTTGGCACCCAGTTACTTTGCGAGCAGGTGGTGGGACGCGCCCTGCGCCGCAGGAGCTATGAACCCGGTGATGATGGCATGTTTGATACTGAATATGCTGAGGTTTATGGCGTCCCGTTCTCCTTTATTCCTTGCTCAGGCCAGAACAATGACCCTAAACCACCACGCCCTATCACCCGTGTCAGGGCGCTGGATGATAGAATTGCCTGTGAAATTACTTTCCCGCGTGTCATTGGCTATAAATATGACTTGCCCCCTGAAAAACTAGAAGCCGTCTTCACTGAAGATTCCAAGATGGTGCTTTCCACAGAAGCCACACCCACCCGCACCGTCATTGCGCCCATTGCGGGCGAAAGCGCCATTCACCAGTTGAAATACACATTAGGACTCAGACGTGAACAGGAAGTGGTATTTCACCTTGCCCGGACACTACTGGATAAGTATTTCAACGATGCCGACGGCAATGTCAAACCCTGGTTATTCCCGCAACTGGTTAATATCGCCCGCCAGTGGATGTCCCGGTGCGTCACCATTAAAGACAATGCTTTTATCCAGATGCTACTCATTACGGAAAACGCCTATTATGCCGCCGAGCGTATTTATACCTCAATCGTTGGCGCCGAAGCAGGTCAGGTTAGATTGAAACCAATTCTACGTCCCTATGATGTTATCGGCTCTACCAGGTATGTTGACTTTGATACCACGCGGCCTGTATATCCCACAGACGCCAGCAAATGCCATATTTCTCACGTGGTGGCTGATACCCAGTCATGGGAACAAAAAATGGCACAGGCGCTGGAAGAGATGGACGAGGTAGTCTGCTACGTCAAAAATCAGGGTTTGGAATTTACCATACCCTATGTGATTGACGGCGATGAGAAAAAATACTACCCGGATTTCATTGTCCGGTTAAGAAGACAGAATGGAGACCAGATAAACCTGATTGTGGAAGTCACCGGTGAAAAGAAAAGGGAGAAAGCGGCAAAGGTGGCTGCTGCCCGCAACCTGTGGGTACCGGCGATAAATAACCACGGCGGCTTTGGACAGTGGGCGTTTATTGAAATCAGTGACCCCTGGGATGCCAAGAATACTATTAGAGCTTTCTGCATAGCGAAAGATGAGGTAAAATATGGCTTACAAATCTGATAACATTGCTACCACAATAAAGCGATTAAATTCCCAACATTTTCTACCGGCCATTCAACGGGAGTTTGTCTGGAATGTCCCCAAAATCATCTCATTGTTTGATTCAATAATGAGAGGCTATCCCATAAGTTCGTTTCTGTTTTGGGAGCTCGACGATGAGAATAGGGCCAATTGGGAAGTCTACAGGTTTGTGGAGAACGCACGTGATGGAGGTAGCCACAACGAACTCGCCAGCGTTGATGGAGTCCATGACCTGACATTGGTATTGGATGGTCAACAGCGTCTTACTTCGCTTCTGGTAGGATTGAAAGGTACTTATACAGTCAAACTAAAATACAAAAGATGGGATGACCCGACCGCATGGGTTAAGCAGCGTTTGTATTTGAACCTACTTAAAGACCCTAAGACAATAGAGGAGGATGGTGAGGCCGGCATTCACTACGAATTTCAGTTTACGGATACTATACCTATTAATCAGGGCGACCATTACTGGCTCAAAGTAGGGCGTATCCTTGACTTTGATAGCGAAGACCGCTTTTATGAATTCCGACAGGAAGAAAAAGAAAAATTGCCAGATACCGCTACTAAGGGACAAATGTCTGTCTTCGAACGTAACCTGGAGCGCCTTTATCGGGCTATTTGGAAAGATGATGTTATTGCATATTACACCGAAAATGACCAGGACTACGACCGGGCACTTGATATTTTCGTCCGGGCGAATGAAGGTGGGACCAAGCTTACTAAATCTGACCTCCTGCTTTCAATGATTACATCCAAATGGGGTGGAATGAATGCGCGAGATGAAATCTATGGTTTTGTTGACCGCATTAACACTTACCTTACTCGTAAGAATGATTTTGATAAAGACTTTATCATGAAGTCTTGTCTGGTTTTATCAGACCTTCCAGTTGCTTATAAAGTACAAAATTTCAACGTGAAAAATCTCTCGCTCATTCAAAGTAAATGGGATGAAATAAAGCAAGCCATAGAAAATGGTATCGATGCGGTAAATTATTTCGGCGTCGATAGAGATAATCTTACAGCCGCTAACGCTTTAATTCCGGTTATTTATTACTTGCTTCACCACCCCAAAGTCAATCTACGCGGAGACACCCCTGTCGATGTAAAAAATTCAATGTCAGTAAGACAGTGGGTAACGATGGCTTTACTTAACAACGTATTTGGTGGGTCATCCGATAATATGCTGAATATCATAAGAGCTACGCTTCAGGAACATTCAGCAGAGGCAGCTTTCCCAGTAGATGCAATCAATGCAGTGACTACACGTGCTGGGCGTACTGCATATTTTGATAGCGATGCTATAGAGCGCTACTCCTACAATACATATGGCACCAAACTTACTTTCTTAGCACTTTCCATTCTATATCCAGACAATAACTGGGGGATTGTAATCTGTCACCAAGACCACATATTTCCTCAGGCGATGTTCAGTAAGAAAGTACTTGAAAAAGCTAGCTTCAGTACCGAAAAGTATTACCGGTACTTAAGCCTTAAAGACCGTTTAGGTAACCTCGAGCTCCTATCGTCTGAAGAAAACCAAGAGAAATCCGACCAGCCTTTTGAAAACTGGATTACCACCAGAGACACTACATTTAAAAGCCGACATTTAATTCCCGACAAACCTGAATTATGGAAGTTTGAAAAATTTGAAGAGTTTTTTATTGAGAGAGAAACGTTAATCTTTAACAGGCTGGAGAAATTATTCGGACATCCGGCGGATTTGGGGAAAGTGTAATTATGAAAATTAGCGCCCCCTGGGATGCCAAGAATACCACTCGCGCCGCGATTGCCCGTGCCTTTAGTAATGCGGAGGAACAACTGCTATGAGCGCTGGAAAAAGTAAACCGGTAACACCGATTGAAACGACGGTACATAAAGACCGCCGCACCAATATTCCCACGGAAGAACTGCGTGACTTTGTGGCTGAGGATGAGAATAAGCCCAAAACTATTCTCTATCCCCGTGACCCCTCACTTGACCCGCAACTGGTCTGGAAAGGCAAAGACGAGCAGGATTCACAAGACCTGGCAGTCCCCGCCGTGCCCATTTACATTCAGGAGAAAATCCACCCTAAATATCTTATTGAGGAGTTGCGTGCCCAGGCGAATAAGGAGAAACCGGAGAGCCAGTTCAACTTCTTTGCCGACTTCAATGGCATTGACTTTGAGACGATGGTGGAGTTCTACCGGCATGACCAGAACTGGTCTAACCGCATGATTCTGGGCGATTCCCTGCTGGTGATGACCTCCCTTGCTGAAAAAGAAGGGCTTAAGGGCAAGGTGCAGATGATTTACATTGACCCACCCTACGGCATCAACTTTGGCTCCAACTGGCAGGTAAGTACCCGCAAGCGGGATGTCAAGGACGGGAAAGCCGAAGACGCCACCCGCCAGCCGGAGCAGATTAAAGCCTTCCGGGATACTTGGAAGCTGGGCATTCACTCTTATCTTGCCTACCTGCGTGACCGTCTGGTGGTAGCCCGCGACCTTCTTACCGAGACCGGCAGTGTCTTTGTCCAGATGGGCGACGAAAATGTGCACCTGGTGCGATGCCTGATGGATGAGGTGTTTGGGAGTGAAAACTTTTGTAGAGAAATCAGTTTTATAACAACTAGCGGTTTTAGTACAAACATACTTTCGAGACAGAATAATTACTTGGTTTGGTATGCAAAAAATGCTGAGAACGTGAAATTCAAACCAGTATTTCGGATCAAACCCTATGGAAGTGAGGATTTTACCGTTTATAATAAACTGGAATTGGCAGATGGCAAAAGAAGGTTAATGTCAGAGAATGAGCTATTAAATCCATCATACATAGCGAACGATGCTAAAATTTATAGAATAGATAATTTAAAATCACAAGGCGCTACAGGTTTTAATTTTGAGTACTTGGGTGATTCATATCACCCAGGCCCAAATAATACATGGAAAACAAACCCCGAAGGCATGAAGAAATTAGCTATCGCAAATAGGATTTGCCTTGCCGGTACAACACTAGGATATATCAGATATTATGACGATTTCCCTGTAGAAGAGATTAAGAATATCTGGACTGATACAATCACTGGCAGTTTTACAGAGAATAAAATTTATGTTGTACAAACTAACACCAAAGTTATAGAGCGCTGCATCTTGATGACCACTGACCCTGGCGACTTGGTGCTTGACCCCACCTGTGGCAGCGGCACCACCGCTTATGTGGCGGAGGAGTGGGGCAGGCGCTGGCTCACCATAGATACCAGCCGGGTGGCACTGGCACTGGCGCGCAGTCGGCTCATGTCGGCCAAATTCCCTTATTACCTGCTGGCAGACTCACCAGAAGGAATTACTAAAGAGAGAGATGTTACCGGCATAATCCCGCCCGCCTATAAAACTGAATATGATATTAGAAAGGGCTTTGTCTATAAGCGGGTGCCGCATGTCACTCTCAAATCCATCGCCAATAACCCGGATATCAAAGAGGGCATGAGTCGTAAAGAGATAGACGAAGCTATTGCCCGCCATGCTGAAAGTGAAACCCTTTATGACCAGCCGTACGAGGATAAGAAGCGGGTTAGAGTTACCGGTCCCTTCACCGTGGAAAGCCTGTCACCGCACCGCTTCATAGCATTGGATGAGGAACGTCCGGCAACGGAAAAGTCAGCTCATCAGGACGCTGACTCCACCCAGTTTGAGACGATGATTCTGGAGCATCTCAAAAAAGCCGGCGTCCAGAACACGGTCAAGAAAGAGAGACTGAAATTTGACCGTCTGGAATCTTATGCCAGCCAATATCTACAAGCCACTGGCGAATATACGGATAAGGACGGCAAGACACACCGTGTGGCAGTCTCTATCGGCCCGCAGTATGGCACCGTTGGCCCTGACTTGGTTAAGGAAGCGGCGAAAGAAGCTGTTAAGGGAGTCGGCTTTGACCTCTTAATCGTGTGCGGCTTTGCTTTTGACCCCCACGTGTCTGAAGAAGCCAAACGGTACGGCAATCTGACTGTTCTCATCACTAGGATGAACCCTGACCTGTCAATGGGCGATGAACTGCTGAAGAGCACTGGTGCCGGTAACCTGTTTATGGTCTTTGGTGAGCCAGATGTGGTTATGAGTAAGCAGAAAGACGGCAAATACACCGTAGAAATCAAGGGATTGGATATTTACAACCCCACCACCGACCAGGTGCGCAGTAATTCTACTGAGGACATCGCTTGCTGGTTTATTGACACGGACTATAACGGAGAGAGCTTCTTTGTCCGCCATGCCTACTTTACTGGTGCTGGCGAACCGTATGAGAAGCTGAAGAGAGCCTTGAGGGCTGAAATTGACGAGGCTGTTTGGTCTTCACTCTATTCTACTGTAAGTCGCCCTTTCGATATACCGAAAACTGGTAAAATTGCCATCAAAGTCATCAACCACTACGGCGATGAAGTGCTGAAGGTCTACGAGGTTAAGTAGATGGTACTGCACCCTTCAAGTAGCAATGAACAGCAGGAGGCAGGAATTGTATTGGTCAATGCTCTCTCTGACCATTTAGGTATTCCACTCGAAAGCAAGGTGTTAGAACTTGGTGGTGATTGCACCGTACAGATTGATGGTTATTCGGATGAACCACCAGTCATCTGTGAGGCTTGGGCTCATATTGGTAAGCCGAAAGGTTCCCAACCGGATAAGGTTATGGCAGATGCCTTTAAGTTGCTATTCTGCGAAAAATGCCTTTGCAAGAAGTTTAGGAAGATATTGCTGTTTTCAGACGAAGTTGTACGGAAGCATTTCAGCGGTAGCAAATGGCAAGCTGAATGTTTGAGGGAGCATAATATTGAGGTTATCGCGCTACAACTACCCGTCGCCTTGTTAAACAAGATAAAGAAGGCACAAGAACGTCAGTACAGATAGCTAAGATGAGAATGTGAAAACATGAAACAGAGCGTGAAACACTGCCTGCCGGGGGAAGGATATGGTGATGAGTCCTGGTTTGAGCGACTGAATGCTTTTGAAAAGCAAGAAACAAGGCGGCAAGTGGCCTTCAAGCGTTATCATTGGCCGGAACTAGAAGATGGGGTCTGGAGTAAACGCCCCGATTACCATTATCCTCACATTCTTCCTGAGAATAACATGACAAAAGCCTTGTTCCCCCCTGTTGCTGAGGAGATTTTATTATACCTAGATCGAGAAGATATTGCTCTCCATACCGAAGCGCTTAACTTACGAAGTTCCCAAGTATGCTGTTTTAACATACTTTTCCCACTTAAGAAGGATAAAGACTTAGCCAAGCTGGTATTGGAACCACTATTGCCCCAAGTAAAGGATATTGAAGATATCGAATTTGAATATACTGGTCCTCGTGGAACAACCAAGTGGCTGGGAGAGCCTCCTGAAGGAAAAAGGGGACAAAATCGAACAAGCATTGATGCGGCTATTTGGTGGAAAGACAATATGGACAAGCAATGTATTACGCTACTTGAGTGGAAGTATACGGAAAGAAGCTTCGGGTCGTGTGGTGGCTATGAGTCCAATTCCAATGTAAAAAAGAAACATTGTTGGACATTGGATGCTGCTGGTATACATCCAGGGAGCAAGTGTTTCCTGACTGCTGGCGGTCCCCAAAGGTCACGACGGTACTGGGAGCATCTTGCAGAAGCTGACATTGATAATATTAAGTTCAAAGATATCAAGGGCTGTCCATTCCGTGGGCCGTTTTATCAGATTCTTCGCCAATCATTGCTCGCTGAACATCTCCGCCAGAAGCTTGATAACATTAACAAAGTAGAAGTCGCCGTGCTCAGTTTTGCTGGAAACAAAAGCCTGTTAAAATGCCCCCCAAATCTCAAGTCGCTAATTCAAAATACGAAGGGTAATGTGATAGATGGCTGGAATGCTGTTACGCCTGGTGCTCCCCCTGTACGACATATAATGATCGAAGAGATTATGGAAGCTGCTGACACATTTTTGCCTCAGGACAATGCTTGGCGTTGCTATGTAAAAGAACGTTACGGGGTATAGGCTTTTGTTATAAGTAGAAACAGTCTCATTGCATCGACAAACGGCCAGATAAGCCTAACATGTAAATTGTATTCTGATGGGGGTGTATCGCACGCAATAATTACTTAAGTATGTCCCCAGCCACATTCTTACCTAATTGCACTTTTTAGTATTTTGCTCAGTAGGGCGAGTTACCATATCCAGTTTCATAGTCATCATCGCAGGTGCTATAATCTCGATGAAAATAGCGGATCAGGCGACTCCAGAGCCCGTCTACACCGCTGTTAGGCGACATCTCGAATGATAAAAATTTAAGGAGGTCTTGTATGATACACCTTCCAGAAATTTGGGATATAATCCAAAGGAGAATGCCAAGAGGGCGTTGGGTTTCATTAGAAGAGACATATCGGATAGTAGAACGTTATGGGAAATTGGACGCTGAAGATTTCGAGCCTCAGTCTCCTACTTCAGATATACCAAAATGGAAACGAAATGTCCGAAATGTGCTTCAATATAGAAAGGGGACCAAAGAAATTCAATGGGATGAAGATACAAGGTATTTATTACCATAGCCTTCCTTCCTGATTAAGGAGACGTCGCCTAACACAGCATATACGCTGTGGGGGTGCGACTTTGCTCCCTTTTGCCTTGCTGATGAGAAGCTATGAATGTACAATATCGCTTGTTGACTATTATGACGAAGAGGCCAAATTGAAACTTGCAGTTACTACAGTTGGCCGGAGGGGTCCTGATGAGGATGAGGGATGCAATATGGAACGGTTCGGAGCCGCTGAGCTAGCCCTAGCAAAGGCAGCCGACTTAGGAGCTGACCTTATAGTATTGCCTGGCGGATTTTTCACTGCTCATAGCTCTCGGGCGAGAGATACTATAGCTAACTCCCTCATAAGCAAGGCTAAGGAGATAGGTATTGCCATCATCTTTGGGATTGACCAAGAAGTGAAGAGCTTGAGCACAGATTACCACAGGGAGATACAAAGAGGTGGGCTACCCTTCTATGGGTATGCTTGGAGTCCATTGGAGAATGTCATCTACTGTTGGGCACAGAGGTCAACGAACAACCAAAATCAGTGGTGGGCTCCGGAGAAAGCCTGCAGAGAAGTGCGGTTGCTCGGGATCGGGGATGAGATAGCTGTCTTTGAACCTACCCACGGAAGCGCCCCCAAATACGCCGGGCAAAATAAGGCCAATCCCATGGCTATGATGCTCTCCGGGGTGATGATGCTGCGTTACCTGGGAGAGAAGGATAGTGCTGATAAGTTGGAAAGCGCTATAGCTGAGGTCATAGCCGAAGGCAAGTATGTCACCTATGATTTGAAGCTTGACCCCGCCACGGCGGTAGGCACCAGCCAGGTAGCCGACGCTGTAATAGAAAAGCTAAAGCGTTAATCTGAACCAGGCGGTTATGGTAAAATTTCTTATAGCCAAAGCAAGATGAGGAGCATCATCGTAGCATTGGGTATATCGGATTAAGCGAGCTGGCAGTTTGCATATGCTGCTATACGAAAGACGCCCGAAGGAGGTATAAGGATGGCTGAAAAAGAAGGTGAAACCAAGAAGAAATGCTTTGTTATCGCACCAATTGGTGAGGAAGGTAGTGAAATAAGAGAGCGTTCTGCTAAAGTATTAGAGCATATAATAAAACCGATGGTTGAAGAATGTGGGTATGAATGTATCCGTGCTGATGAGATATCTGAACCTGGAATTATTACCTCACAAATTATCCAACATTTGATTGATGATGATCTCGTAGTTGCAGACCTTACAGGAAAAAATCCGAATGTGTACTATGAGCTTGCTGTTCGACATGTTGTTAGGAAGCCTATTGTTCAGGTCATCCAAGCGGGAGAATCTATCCCCTTTGATGTAGCTGGTACGAGAACTATTCATGTTGATCATCGTGATTTAGATAGTGTAGCCGACTGCAAACGTGAGTTAGTAAAACAGATTCGTTCCGTGGAAAAGGATCCGAGTAGGGTTGATACTCCCATATCTGTTGCAATTGACTTGGAATTTCTTCGCAAAAGCGAAAATCCGTTAGAAAAAAGCAGCGCCGAGATTATCTCAATGCTTCAGGATGTTCGTTCAATGGTCAGCGATATCGGTGGTGTTTCCCGACGTATCAGATTTGACCTTCGTGTGTTTGATGATCTATGCATGCATTTTGAGCATTTAGCTTTCGCTCTAGATTTGCTACCCGGTGAAGACCCGAGTCGGGAGTCCTTCGAGAATGCTCAAAGTATTCTCGGTCAAACTATGCGGATATTTGAAGTGTTCGTAAAGGAATCCGACCTCCCTCCCGATATGGTTGAGTATTTCATCGAGCGCACAAGGCGTCGGATGAGAAGGAGATGAGGTTACTTTGGGAAAAAACGGGCGTGCATCGTATAACACAGCACATATCCTATGGGCTTACGACCTTGCCCTTCGGGACATTGCTCCCTTCAGTCGCAAGGTCCCATATGCTGAAAACATAGGCTGTGTGAAAAGCCTGCACAGAACCCATTGTGCAACATCAACATCTGGTTGTCTTGCTACCGTAACCGCTCAAAACGGCGGATTGTTCGGCGCACCGAAATCAGGAACCTCAGTTTCCGCCGTTGGTGTCAACGCCCACAGGGAGTTGGGGACGCCTCACACTATCAGCCTTCAACATAACCAACGCCGTGGCAGAGAGGCGCTAGCACCTTTTCTATTGCCTGCAATTTTTTGCTGCGGTATTACATCCTGTAAGACAGCAGCGGTTTGGTCAGCCGCGGAAAGCCCTGCTTGCTGCAAGTGGTTACCATCACTTTGAGCGTTCAATCTGGCGCTGGAGCCTTTTCTCGAGAGCTGTGAAGGGTTGCTATCAAGGGTCAATAGGTATACTATTAAACAAAATGGGCAATTCGTTTAATAAGGTAAAAGCTTATTAAACCGGTGTTTAATATGGAAATTGGTCTGTTTCAAAATAGCCCCTCAGGAAGGTTAATCCGTGGTTCGGGTGGATATCGGGCTTTTGTCCCCCACCCTCTACCCCCGAAGCTGGAGTGGGACAATTCCCTCGTCTCTCTGATTTCCAGGGCCGACCTAGCCTTGGGGACTCTCTCCGGGCTTG
>Ga0315279_10005949_pt1 | contig 15586 bp, 12 predicted proteins | sample YL17G06_20_MG_FD_203694 | JGI IMG/M metagenome (GOLD analysis project Ga0315279, IMG submission 203694) | Sediment microbial communities from Yellowstone Lake, YNP, Wyoming, USA - YL17G06_20 | ecosystem: Environmental > Aquatic > Freshwater > Lake > Sediment | place: USA: Wyoming | collected... | reverse complement strand
AGCCACGAAGTGGTTGTCTGGTGGGCCACACCGGTCGAGATGGCCAGCGCCATTGCCCGGCTCGTACGAATGCGGCAACTCGACTCCGGGGACTGCGCCAAGTCCCGCAAGCTCGCGAAAAGCCTCGAGGATTCGTGGTCCGTGATCCAGCCATCGGACGCCGTTCGCACGAAAGCGGTACAACTGGTGGACCGCTACGATTTGCGGGCGGCGGACTCCCTTCAGTTGGCGGCGGCGCTGGAGTGGTGTGAAGACGCTCCTCAGGGCCGCATCTTTCTGACCACCGACCACAAGCTGCGAGAGGCGGCGCTGCTCAGCGGCTTCGATGCCAAACAGATATGAAATACGATGTAGCGCTGGCGTCCCGCCGGCGGTACGTGGCACAGGCAAGGATGCCTGTGCCACATCTACTTTTGCCCGACCGCCAAAGTGACCGTGTTGGAAGACGCACCCCCGGTTGTGAGCGCGACCGGGACGGAGTTGCCGGCAGGGGCGCTGGCCGGCACCTGGGCGTTCACCTGGTATAAGCCGACATAGCCGGGGGTGAGGCCCGAGAATAGGACCGGCGCCTGGGCCCCGCCGATGTTCACCGTTGGGGTGGAGAGCGCGGTGGCGAGGGGAGCAGCGGGCGAGGCCGCGCCGCTGGCCGGCCGGTTGCTCACCGGCCCCAGCCCGGTGGCGAAGATCTGGATGGTGTCGCCCGGCCGCGCGGGATTGGCCGCATCGACCAATCGGTAGCGCAAGTCGAGCACCACGCCTTGCCCTGTGCCGGACTGCGCCAGGCTAAACAGCCCCGGCGCGGTCTCGGCCAGGCCTACTCTCACCGGCGCGCTCGTTCCGCCGCCGGTGGTCACCGATACGGAAGCTTCCTTCTGGCCAGTCAATTCCCACGGCACTTGCAGGTTGGCCTGCTGTGGTGAAACGTAGAACAGCGGCGTGGGCAGCGTGCCGTTGAAATTGATGCTGGTCTCGCCCAGCCTGGTGGGCAGCGGCAGGCTGTCGGCCGACAAGGCCGCGGCGGCAAGGTTGCTTCCGAAAACGGAAGCGATCGAGCCGGGCGCCAGCGGCGCTCCGGCCACAAAGCCGGCCGCGTTCACTAGCCCGCCGGTGGTCGCCGCCGGCGCGGGCGGAGCTTTCCGCAGGATGATGCCGTCGAGCGGCTCGAGCGTGATCACCGAAGCCGGCGAGCCGTCGTTGTACCGCCGCGCCGAGCGAACGTGCAGCGCGTCGGCAACGACCGGGCCTGTGCCTTCGTTGTGCAGTCGCACCACGGGCTTGCCAGCCACGGTCAATGGCAGGGTGGCGATCAGGTGCCACTCGTCGCCGCCCGTGGTCTGATCCAGCGTCTTGCTGGCTATCACCTTGCCATCGGAAACCACTTCGTACACCGCGCGGCGCGTCCAGCCCGAGGCCGCCGGAGCGGCCGGCCACCAGGCCTCGATGGTGTAGGTGTCGTCCTCGCGCAATGCCAGGTCCCATTGCGCCGCACCATCCGTGCCGTCCAGTTGATGACAGGACGGGCCCCAGTCGTGATAGAACGGGCCGGCAGCCTTCCATTCGCCGCTGTCGTAGGTCACTTCCCGCCAGTTGCCCGTGGACGAGAAATCGGGGGCGAGATCGTCGACGATGTACTGATAGCGGGGCGCCTGCTGCCCCACGATGCGGTTGTAGCCCGGCCCCACCGTAATCGTTTGCCGCTGTTTCGTCCCGTTCAGCAAGGCGATGCCGTTCGTGAAATCGCGGCGAAAAACGTCGGCGGGGTGCTCGACCAAGCGCACGTCGTCGAGCCAGACGTCGCCCGTCCGCGCGCCGGCGAAAAACTGAATCCGCGCGTCCGAGGCGGTTTCGTTGGCTTCGAACGTTGCCGTGTACTGCTTCCACGTTGTGCCGATGGCCACCTGGCGCGACAAGCCGTAGTTGCGCCAGTCGGGGCTGCCCTTCTGCGATGCCAGACTGATGGAGCGCGGCTCATTGGCCTTCGCCCAGAATGTCAGGTCGTAACGCTTGCCCTGGGCCAGCGAACGGTTGGGCTGGTTGAAATCGACGTGCCAGTCGATGCCCTGGCCGGCGGATTGAATGGTGATGCGGGCCGACGCAGTCCCTTCGACTTTCTCGCTGGTGTCACGGCTGATAACGGCGGCGGCGCCAACTGAGGTGTTTAGAGTCAGCCGCCAGGTGCTGCCGAACGGCGCCTCGAAGCCGCCGTTCTCGATTCCGTTGGCCGTCGAGACCGTGGCGACCGGCACGCGCTGGGCCGGCCCCAGCGGGTAGCCCAGCTTGAAATCCAGCTCGTCGTACCACCAGTCCTGGCCGTGCATGGTGTCGCCCAACTCATGGGCGAAGAAGCCGTCGTTCAGCAGCGTGAAGGCCAGGCCGAAGCGCACGTTGGGGTACCAGGTGCGGGCGAACTCCAGCGTCGAGGCGGGCATCTTTCGCTGCGGCTCGTAATCGTAGCCGTAGGCGATCTGGTCCTGCGGCGACGATTCCACCATGGTGATCACCGGCTGCCGGCCGATCTCCCACCACTGGTGGTAGGCATCCCAGAGGTCCTGAAACGGCCTCTTGCCTTCCAGCACGTCGGCGGTCATGAAACCGATGCTGTCGCCGTTGAAGATGCCGCTGAATTCGGTTTGCGGCGGGCGCGGCAGGTGCCCGGAGGCCAGCGCGTTGGGCATCAGCTTCCGCCACATCTCCAGCTCGCTGTAAACGCCTTTCTTCCACTCGGCGTCGAGCCACGCCGCGTTGTCCTCGAGGCCGTCCTCATTGGCGTCGAGCTTCACTTGGTTGCCGTAGATGTCGTTCTTCAGCCACGACTGGGTGGTGAAGAAGTTGTCGAAGAAGCAGCCGTCGAACATCAGCCCGCTGTCCACGATCCTCTGGTAGGCGTAGCGGGCCTGGTGCTCGGCCACGTAAGGTTTGGTGAGGTTCAGGCGGAAGGTGCCCGGCCACACCTCGATCTTCTTCCCGCGGATGTCCTTCAGGTAGTAGTCGTCGGGCAGCCCAAAATTCTCGACCGTGTTGATGCTGGTCAGAACCAAAATATTGGGGTTGAGCGCGCGCAGCGCCCTGATCTGGGCGGGCGTGAGGCTGGCGCCGAGGTACAGGTCGATGCGGGAAGCGTATTCGAGCCCCTTGGGCGCCAAGTTGGACGATCCCCACAGGTTTCCGGTGCGCGGAAACTGCGGGTTGACGCGGGGCAGGCTGCGGTACAGCAGCTCCAGCGCGTAGGCCGGCTCCGAGGCGCAGCGCACATACACCTTGTTGACCTGGGTGGTGTCGCCGGCAAGGCCCTTGAACGTTGTCTGGTGGACCGTGGTTCCTTGCCCGGCGTCGAACGGGGTCATCTTCAGGTACTCGACCGCCGTGCCCAGCGAGTAGCCGCAGGAGGTGGGTTGCAGGGAACGCATCGAGAAGGCCAGCGAGGTGGTGCCGGGGGCGAGCAGGGTGCTGGGCGGATCGGCGTCGGCCAGCGGAACGCCGTTGTAAAGGAAGGCAGCGGTGGCGCAGGTGCGGGCGCCGCCCGCCGCGGTGGCTTCGAACACCAGGCTGGCGCCCGCCGGCACGCCGGCCAGCGGCAACCAGACCTCGTTGTCGCGCGGCTGGTCGAAGCGCCGGGCGTTGGCGCGCACCTCGTCGCTCTCCATGGCGCGCGACGAAATGCGTATCTCGTCGATCAGGAAATGCGCCGGCACGGCGGACAGGTCGCCGCCTATTGAAAAGCGGTCGCCAGCCGGCGAGGGCGGCACGTAGCGCTTCTCGTTGGTGTCGGCGGTGAGCACCCCGTCCACGTAGAAGCGCATCATGGTGCTGGCCGCCGAGTAGGTGTAGGCCAGGTGATGCCATTCGCCGGCCTTCCAGCCGCGCATCGAGGCTTGTCCACCGTAGGCGCTTTGCCACTGGCCGGCGGTGGTGCCGCCGGCGTAGAGCACGCCATCGCTTCGTGCCTGGGCAATGGCCATGCGGTCGCCGTTCGGCGCGCGGTATTGGAAGAGAATGTGATCGCGCCCGGTGTAAACCGGGTCGTCGCCGGCGGCCCGCGGCGCCACCCACATCTCGATCGACCCTTCGTTCAGATCCAGGTTCCCCGCTCGGGCATAGGTCAGCAGCCCGCTCTTTTCGATCGCCAGCGCCGAGCCCCACCGCCCGGGCTGATAAGCCACAGCGGGCGAGTCGAGCGGCTTCTTTCCTTCAGTCGTGATCAGGGAATCGTCGGCGTGCAACAGGAAGAGTTGCAAGGTGGCGCCTGTCTTGTACGTCTGTCCGTTCAACAGCCAGCGATACGTGCCGGCCGCCGGCGCGCTGCCGATCAGGAAGGCGTAATCGGAAGACGGCGAGACGGCGAGGTTGGCGCATTCGTTCTGCGCCCCGCAGACCACCGCGAACATCACCACGGCGAGGATGCTTCGCATGCCAGGCGGATATTATCACCAGCCGGCGCGGATTACCCACCGCCGAGGAACACGGATAAACGCCCGGCGGTTCTGGAGCGTCATAACAGCAGGGCTTGTTCGCGCAGGTCGCGCCAAGTGGAGCCTGCGACGCCCGGAGAACTGCCTGAACTCGCTCGTCCATGTCCCATGGCGCCTCGTGAGCGGCCTCGCGCTACTGGCGGCCGTGGTCTGTTCGGCGCTTGCGACGGAGCTCGAGGTGTCGACGGCTGCGCTGCCGGATGGGGTCGTTGGCGTCCCCTATCGCGCGCGGCTGGAAGCTCGGGGCGGCAAGCCACCGTACCAGTGGTCGCTGTACACTCCGGGGCTGGCGGAAGGGCTGGTACTGGACGCGGCTGGCGGCGAGATCACCGGGCGGCCTACCGCCCCGATTACCGCGCATTTCACGATCGCCGTCGCCGATTCGAGCACGCCGTCGCAATCGGCCACGCAGTTGTTCACTTTGCGCCTTGCCAATCCGCTGGCGCTTCTGACCGCAGCGCTTCCGCCCGGCTCGTACGCCGCGCCCTACAATGTTCAACTGCAGGCGAGCGGCGGAATTCCGCCCTATAGGTGGGAACTGGCGCGGGGCGTGCTGCCACCGGGCTTGCGGCTCAATCGCGAATCAGGCGTGCTTTCCGGTACGCTGGCGACCCAGGGGGATTTCGGCTTCACCGTGCGCGTGACCGACTCCGCCAAGCCCCCGCAAATCCAAACTCGCGAGCTGAGCACCCGGATCCCACCTCCGCTGGCCCTCGGCTGGGTGCGGCCGCCGCTGCTCAATGCCGGCGGCATCGCCGGTTCTGTCCAGGTACTGAACGGCACACGGAACACGGTGGACCTGACGCTGATCGTGGTGGCTGTCAACGAGTACGGCAAGGCCTTTGCGCTTGGCTACCAGCACCTGCCCCTGGCCCCGTTCCGGTACACGGTCGAGATCCCCTTCGGCGCGTCATTGCCGCGCGGCCGCTACACGGTGCACGCCGACGCGGTCTCGGAGTACGCGCCCAGCGTGAGCATTCACCGCGCCCGCCTCCAGGCCGGCCCCTTCGTAGTGATGAGTGATGAGTGACGAGTGACGAGTACAGGCTATCCATCCCGCGGCCACTCGCCACTCGTCACTTGTCACTGGTCACTGCCGTTCAGCGGACCTTCACGATGAAGTAGGTGACGGTCCCGTTCACGCCGCTGTACCAGTGGGGCGTGCCCTTGGGGATGGTGATCGTATCGCCCTTCGACAGCTTCCAGGTCTTCCCGCCCTTGATGCCGGCGCCGCGGACCTCTCCGGGACCGGTGTTCTTTGCGCCTTCGATCGTGCCGCCGGTGACAAACGTGGCCGAGCCGTCCACGATGTAAAAGACGTCGGTGTCGGCCTCGTGCGATTCGGCTTCGCCGGCCGTGTTACGGTTGAAGGCCATCACCGAGTATTTCGGAGTGTCCACCAGCCTGGTCCCGGGCTTCTTCATGGAAGCCTCGACCTCGCGGGCAGGCACGTAGACGACCTCGGCTTTCGCCGCCGCTTTCTGTTCGGCTTTTTTCTCGGCCGGCTTGGCGGTCTGGGCCGCCGCCTGGCTGAACAACAAAACCAAAGCAAGCAGGTAGTTCATCGCTTCCTCCTTAGAAACAGGCTGGAGGCTGGAGACCGGAGGCTGGAGGACCTACAGCCTCCAGCCTACAGCCTCCAGCCTCTTTCTACTCCCGTGGAATGGGTTTGCGGATGGCCAGCCCCAGCTCGCGCAATTGCGCCTCGCTGACCGGGGTTGGCGCATCCACCATCAAATCGACCGCGCGCGCGGTCTTGGGGAAGGGAATCACTTCGCGCAGCGAGCTTTCCCCGGCCAGGATCATCACCAGGCGATCCAGGCCCAGCGCGATGCCGCCGTGCGGGGGCGTGCCGTACTCCAGCGCTTCCAGGAAGAATCCGAAGCGGGCCCGCGCCTCCTCCTCGCCGAATCCCAGGGCGCGAAAAATCTTCGACTGCACGTCGCGCCGGTGAATACGGATGGAGCCAGAGCCCAGCTCGGTCCCGTTCAGGACCACGTCGTAGGCCAGGGCGCGGACCGCGCCCGGATCGCTCTCCAGCCGGTCCATGTCCTGCTCGTGCGGCGAGGTGAATGGATGATGCGCGGCCATCCAGCGCCCCTCGTCTTTGTTCCACTCGAACATGGGGAAATCGGTGACCCACAGGAACCGGAAGTCGCGGGGATTCAGAAGCTGGTGGAGGTCGTTGTACTTCTGGCCGAGGTGCAGGCGGAGCGCTCCGGCGGCGTTGAATATGGGGGCGTCGTGGGGAGTGACCGCCGGCCCCACCGGCGGCATCTCCTCGCGGTGCGGCTCCGGCCCCAATGCGGCAGCCACCAGCGGGATCAGGTCGCCGGCCTGGGCGCCCACCGCCTCGGCCACGCGGCGCGCCGCCTCCGGCAGGTTCTTCACCAGCGCGCCTTCCAGCCCGCTCTCGGTCAGCCGCAGGTCGGCGAAGCCGCGCGCGTCCCGGTCGGCGATGAATTGGGCCAGGTCGTCGCGCTCCTTGCGGGACAGCCCGGCGCAGCGCGGCGCGCGGAAGGCCACCAAAGGCAGCTTGGGATCAAACTTCAGGCGGGCCAATTCGTCGGCCGTGAACAGTTCATTGACGCGGACCAGCGGCGGCAGCCGCAAGTCCGGCTTGTCGCTGCCGTAGAGGCGAATGGCCTCGTCGTACTTCAAGCGCGGAAACGGCGGCTTCACCTCGACGCCGGCCAGCGCCGCCAGCCGGATCAGCAGCGGCTCCACCACCTCGAACACGCGCTCCTGCTGCGGGAACGACATCTCCAAATCGAGCTGGGTGAATTCGGCCTGGCGGTCGGCGCGGAAGTCCTCGTCGCGGAAGCAGCGCACGATCTGGAAATAGCGGTCGAAGCCCGCGATCATCAGGATCTGCTTGAACAACTGCGGCGACTGCGGCAGCGCGTAGAAGCAGCCGGGCTGCACCCGGCTGGGCACCAGGTAATCGCGCGCGCCTTCCGGCGTGGAGCGGGTCATGAAGGGCGTTTCGATCTCGAAGAAGCCCTGCTCGGTCATGTAGCGGCGGATCTCGGCGGCGATGCGGTGCCGCAGATCGATGTTGGCCTGCATGCGCGGGCTGCGCAAATCGAGGAAGCGATAGCGCAGGCGCGTCTCTTCGGTGACCGCGGCGGTGTCATCGATGGAGAACGGCGGCGTGCGCGCGTCGTTCAACACCAGGATCTCCTCGGCGGCTAGCTCCACTTCGCCGGTCTTCAGCTCGGGGTTGAAGGTCTTGGGGTCGCGGTGCACCACCTGCCCGCGCACCGCGATCACGTATTCGCGGCCCAATTCTGCGGCCCGCTGGTGCGCCGCCGGAACGCGGTCGCGGTTGAAGACAACCTGGGAGATGCCGGTGCGGTCGCGCAGGTCGATGAAGATCAGGCTGCCCAGGTCGCGCTGCCGCGCCACCCAACCCATCAACACCGCCTCCTGCCCGGCGTGCGCCGGGCGCAGATCGCCGCAACAGTGGGTGCGGCGCAGGTTGCCAAGAAAATCAAGCTTCATAGGTCAGGGGCTAGGGGCTAGGGGCTAGGGGCTACGGGCCGTCTGGGCCTAGCCCCTAATCCCTAGTCCCTAGCCCCTTGCTTGTGATTTCCGAAGAATTCCAGAACCTCCTGCTTGCTCAACTGGCGCGCTTCGCGCTGTTCCAGGTCCTTGAGCTGGTAGCGACCCTCGCGGAGTTCATTTTCGCCGATGATCAGCGCGTATCGCGCGTTCAGTTTGCCCGCCTGTTCCAGGGCGCGGCCGATTTTGCGAGCCTCCGGCGGCAGTTCGACGACCAGGCCGGCAGCGCGCAACAGGCGCGCCAGCTCATCGGCCTGCCGGAAGGCAGGGTCGGCGGCGGGCGCATCGCCGGCCGACAGCCATACGATGTATACATCGGGCCGCACGGCGGGCGGAGTCACTCCCGATTCCTCGAGCGACAGCACGAAGCGGTCTTCGCCAATCGAAAAACCGATGCCGGGCGCTTTCGGCCCGCCCAGCGCCTCCGACAGCCCGTCGTAGCGGCCGCCGCCCAGCACCGCGTTCTGCGCCCCCAGCCCGTGATGCACGAACTCGAACGTGGTGCGCGTGTAGTAATCGAGGCCGCGCACCATGCGCGGAGCCATCGTGTAGGCGATGCCGCGCTGCCGCAATACCGCCTGCAGCGTCTCGAAATGTTCCCGGCAGGCGGCGCACAGACAATCGGTGACCCGCGGCAGGCGCTCGATGATGGGCTGGTCGGCCGGTATCTTGCAATCCAGCACGCGCAACGGATTGGTGGCGGCGCGGCGTCGGCAGTCGTTGCACAACCGCTCGCCCACCTTCCCCAGTTCCGCGCGCAGGCGCTCGAGATACGCGGGCCGGCAGGCCGGATCGCCGATCGAGTTCAGCCGCAGCTCGTACTGCTTCAGGCCCGCGCCCTCCAGGATGTCGGCCAGCATCTGGAGCATCTCCGCGTCCACCAGCGGGCTTTCCGACCCGATGGCTTCGGCCCCGATCTGGTAAAACTGCCGATACCGCCCCTTCTGCGGCCGCTCGCGGCGAAACATCGGCCCCATGTAATACAGCCTGGTCAGGCCGGGCCGCTCCCAGAGCCGGTGCTGGATGTAGGCGCGAACCACCGAAGCGGTGGCCTCGGGCCGCAGGGTCAAGGAGCCGCCATCGCGGTCCTCGAAGGTGTACATCTCCTTGCTGACGATGTCGGTCTCTTCGCCGACGCCGCGCGCGAAAAGCTGCGTCTCCTCGAAAACCGGGGTTCGAATCTCGCCGTAGTTATAGGTGCGGAACACGGCGCGGGCCACGGCCTCCACCCCGTTCCACAGTTCGGTGTCGGGCGGCAGCAGGTCGCGCGTTCCTTTGATGGCTCGAATCATGACCAAAGAGTGAATCAACCACGGATGAACACAGGTGAACACGGATAGGACGGATGCGACTCCCCAAGATCTATCCGTGTTGATGTCGCCGCGGCGACTTCATCCGGGGCTAAATCCCGGTTCTGTTCTCACAAACACTGCTCCGCGTAGCCCGCATGATTGACTGCGCAGCGCCGACCAGGGCTACGGATCATGGCCGGCTCGCGCGGGCCCGGATAAACAACCAAAATTAACACAGCGGCAGGGCCTTCACAACCAAGCAGCGCAGCCGGTTTGCTGGCGACGGGCGGCGCCGCGCTACCCGCACTTCATCCGGAACCGGCTTGACATTCGCCTTTTATTCGCCTAAAGTTCAGGCATGGCGCTGACCAGGCGGCAGTGGGATGTGCTGGAGTTCGTCGCCGGATTCATTCGCAAGCAAGGCTACAGCCCCAGCTATGAAGAAATCTGCGTGGGCGTGCGCGTCTCGTCGCTGGCCACCGTACACAAGCACGTCTCCACGCTGCACGAAAAAGGGTTCCTGGTGCGCGGGGCGCACCAGAGCCGCTCCATCGAGCTGGGCCCGCGCTATTTCGCGGAAGCGCGCAAGCGGGCGCGCGAACAGCGCGCCCCGGCGCCCTGGGCCGGGGCCTTGCCACTGCTGGGGCGGATTGCCGCCGGCCGTCCGCTGGAGGCCGTCGAAAACCCGGAGAGCATTTCCCTCGCCGATTTCAGCGGCAGCAAGGACGTCTTCGTCCTCCAGGTGAAGGGCGATTCGATGATCGAGGAGCACATCCTCGACGGCGACTACATCCTGGTGGAGCGCGTTAGCGTGGCGCGCAACGGCGACATTGTGGTGGCGCTGGTGAACGGTTCGGAAGCCACGCTGAAGCGCTTCTACCAGGAGAGTGACGGCCGGGTGCGCCTGCAGCCCGCCAACCCCGCCATGTCCGCGATGGTGCTGCCGGCCGAGGCGGTGCAGGTCCAGGGCCGCCTGATTGGCGTGCTGCGCCGCTACTGAGGCTATAGGCTGTAGGCTACAGGCTGCAGGCTACAGCCGACTTCTGTGGTATTCTGCCAATCCAGACCTTTGGGACCTTGGACCCTTGGACCCTTGGACCTTTGGACCTTTAGATCGACCGCAGGAGAAAACGCTTGAGAGCTGTGCTGCTGATTGAGACTCGCTCATACGCCGTGGCCCGCCACGTGGCGCTGGCGCTGGGCTACAGCATCTTGATGGGCCTGCTGGCGCGGGTTTCCCTTCCGCTGCCGTTTACGCCTGTCCCGCTGACCGGGCAAACCTTGGGTGTGCTGCTGGCCGGGGTGCTGCTGGGCGGCCCGCTGGCTGCCTCCGCCATGATTCTCTACCTGGCGGAGGGAGCGATGGGGCTGCCCGTCTTTTCACCCGCCGGGCCCGGTGGCTTGGCGCAACTCGTGGGGCCCACGGGCGGCTTTCTGCTCAGCTACCCACTGGCGGCGTTTGTGGTTGGTTCCTTGTGCCGGCGGGGAAGCAGGCTGCTTGGCGTGCTGGCCGGCGAAGCGCTCATTTTCACCTTCGGCGCCGCCTGGCTCTGGACGCTGCTCCAACTTCCGGCGGCACGCCTCTTCCAAGCCGCCGTCTGGCCCTTCCTTCCCGGTGAAGTCCTGAAAGTCGCGCTGGTGTTGGCCATCGCTCGCCGCTGGCGCTGACGAACTGCAGTGACCAGTGATGAGTGACCAGTGTGGAAAGGTGATGGTCGAGGACCAGACCTACCCCTACAACACCGCTGTCAGAAGACCCTGGTGGCCGCCTGGCCTCCCGAAAGCAACAAAATGCAATGATCAGAGACTTAATAGAGCACGGCGGACTCGCCCTTGTCCTTGATGAGCTGCTCGAAGTAGGCGACGATCTTGTCGCGCCGCTGCATCACCGCTTTCACTTCGGCGCTGGTCAGATAGCCCTTGGTGCTGGCGGCCAGTCCCTTGGCGTCGAGTTGGCGAAGTTTCTCGAGCAGGTTGCGGTCACAGCGCTCCAGGTTTCTCGGCGACGGCAATTCTCCCCGCAGGCGAAAGGCGCGGGTAAAATCGATCATGTAGATTTTCCAGTCCTCGCCGATCAGCACGTTGGTCAGGTTCGGGTCGCTGTCATAGACGAGTTCGGCAAAAACGCGCTTGCGGTGCATCTGCTGGCCCCAGGCTTCTTTATCCGGAGGCTCGAGGTTCTTGCGTTTCCGTTCCATCTCGTCCATCTTTACCGGCAGCCACCAAGCCATGGAGCCGCTCATGCCGCTCCATTTCCGGAACAGCGTGACCGGCATCATGTGGTCCAGGCCGAGCAGCTTGCTGAGCTGGTAAGCCGCGATGTTGTACTTGTAGGAATCGCGGAAGTTCAGCTCCACCGACCCGTCGCTGAACTCGCGCGTCGGGCGGGTCTCATCGATGGGCTGAAAGTGGGCGTCGTGGGTGACATTGCCGAGGCGCATCGTCAAGCGGTACGGAGAAGTCACCCCTTTAGTGGTGTGCCGGCTGTTGATGACCTCGGCCTTGAGCAGGAAGTTAGCCATTTCCTCCGGCGTCATTGCCGGTTCCTGGGCGGGCAGGGCGCCGGCCAGGACCAGAAGCGCAGGCACGATCCCTAAACGGCAGCGTGTAACCATAAAGCCTCCAGGACGCGAAAGAGAGCGACCGCCAACGGTGCTCGTTCCTCCCTATCTACACCCGTTGCCGGGCTCCTGCAACAGGTTTGTAGGGGCGCCTCTTAAGAGGGGCTCCCGCAGGGGACCCCTGACAACCGTTCCCGCCGGACCGATCTTGATTTACTATTCGGGGGGAACATTGAAGCGGGATCGCGGCCATGATGGCTTCCGTGCAAAAGATGATGGGCGTGCGCCGGGATGAGTTCCTGCCCGCTTCCCTGCTGTTCCTGTACCTGTTCCTGGTTATCGGCGCGTACATCATCGGCCAGTCGGTGGGCGACGCGCTGTTTCTGAGCGTGTATCCCAAACGCCTGCCACACGCCATTGTGGCCACGGCGGTGGTGGCGGGCATCGTCTTTTCCGTTTACATTCGGCTGTCGCACCGGCTCCGGATGGAGCCACTGATCGCCGGGACCCTGCTGTTCCTTGCCGGGGCGTTCGCGCTGCTCTGGTGGCTCTCGCAGGCGCACCGCCGGCTGGCCTACGTGCTCGACGACGACATCGGCCTGGCGCAGAAGCTGGAGTTCGCCCGGCAACTGTGCCGCATTCCCGAGGGCTCCAACAGCCAGGCGGTCCGCACGCCGATTCATTCCGGCGACCGCTGGCTGGCTGCCTGCGCCATCTACACCGTCGGCGAACTGGGCCTTGATGAATTGCGCGAGGAAACCCGGAACCTTGAGGTGGGCAACGACTCGCTGCTCCAGGAAACGCGCCAGCGCGTGCTGAATTGCCCTGGGGCAGGTGTTGCCGAGGGAGATGGAATGCTGACCGTCCTGGGGAAAGTTGACATTCTGCAGAAAGCGCCGGTCTTTGCCGATGTCCCCACCGAGAGCCTGGCCCGGGTGGCGGCCATCTGCGCCGAGGCCAGCTATGCGGCCGGCGAAGCGCTCTACCGGGAAAACGAAGCGGCCGACCGCATCTTCGTCCTCCTCGAGGGGGAGGTGGCCATCGCCCGACACGGGGTGCCGGGCCGCAACAGGGCCGTCCGCCGCGAAGCAATCGTCGCGGCTGGCGAAGAAACCGGGGTCAGCCGGAGAAGGGCCGAAATGTCAGGTGATTAAAGTTCCGTGGAAATGGAGGCTAGGATGGAAATAACAACCGACAAGACTCTCGGGCTGCTCCTCTATTGGCTGCTTTTCTTCGTGATCTGCTGCGGGCTCGGTTACCCGACACTCGCCCGTTTCGATGCGCGCCAGGTCAACGTGGACGCAGTTGAGTACTTCAGGTTGGTTACGGGCAAGCCGTCGGAGGCTGGGGAGTTGCTTCGCTACAGAGTTCTTGTCCCCTGGGTGGCAAAGCCCTTTTACTGGATCAGCCAAGGGCGCACTCGCTCCTGGAATCCTGTTGCTTTCGGCCTGTTGATCTCCAATTCTCTGTTCACGGCCAGCGGCGCCTGCCTCTTACTGCGAATGGGACAGAGATGCCTTGGATCGCAGGAAGTGGCGTTCGCGGGCACACTGCTTTACCTGCTCAACTTTACAATTCCGAACAGGCAACTGGGCTGCGGGTTGGTGGAATCCGGCGAGTCCTGCTTCATGCTGGCCCTGTTCTGGCTGCTCTTGGAGCGGAAATTCTTATTCTTGCCGGCTCTCGGCCTGCTCGGTGCGCTCGCGAAGGAGTCTTTTGTCCCCATGTCCGCCATGGCCACGGCGGGCTGGGCCATCTGTGAATACAGAGGCGGGCGCTGGAGGTTGAAGGAAACGGTCTGGGCGCTCGCCATGGTTCTTGCTGGACTGGGTACCGTTGTTCTTCTGCAGTGGAGTGTAGCCGGCCGTCTGATTTGGCCTTGGGAGTTTGCCGGTTCACTGCGGGAGGGCGACAGTCTGCTCCGCGGCCTGGCCGGCTGTGTCACGGATCAGTACTTCTGGTATGTGTTTGGGTGGCTCTTGCCGCTCGGCGTTATCCGGCTGAAACGCCTTCCCACCGCCTGGATCTGCGCCGCGCTGGGTGGCGCGACCGCCGCCCTGGCCATGGGGGCGTGGAATTCCGCCGAGGGGAACACGGTTCCCTCAATCTTCAACTCCCTCGGACCGATTTTGTCTCTTTCCGCCGCTCATCTGCTGGCCCGCGGTGGAAGCAGAGTCCAGAGCAGCGCGGCAGCACATTGATCTTGCGGAAGTTTTTCATGGCGAGGAGGCGATTCCCGAGAGCCTGGATTCCCAGGCGCGTGCGGCAAGAATTATTCTGGCCCAGCCAGTCCCCGCTGTTCGTCGGCCGGCACCCGCCGATAGCGCCCCGAAAGGTTTTCCAGCCATTTTTGCCGGATCAGTCCGCTGGAGTGCATCACATACCGCACTAGCATCCAAAGGATACTCAGACCGTACCACACGCTTTGCCAGAAGCTGGCCGCCGATGCTTCGGGAAAATACTTGGCCCGAACCGGCACCTCCATGATCCGGAAGCCACTGGCTATGACCTGGGCGAGAATCTCCTGGTCGAAGACGAATCCATCCGAGTTCATGGAGAAGTTCACCGCTTCCAGCACCTTGCGCTGAAAAGCGCGGTATCCCGTGTGGTACTCCGACAGGCGTAAATGAAAACAGCGGTTTTCCAGAGCGGTCAGAAACCGGTTGCCCGCGTACTTCCACCAGGGCATCCCCTGCTTGATGGGCGATTCGCCAAGCAACCGCGAGGCCAGCACCACGTCGGCGCGGTCCTCCTTCAGCGGCTCGATGAGTTGCGGCAACAGGCGCGGGTCGTACTGGTAATCGGGGTGGACCATCCCAATGACGGCGCCGCCGGCCTTCAAGGCCTCCGTGTAGCAGGTCTTTTGGTTCGCTCCGTACCCGTAGTTGCGGTTGTGCACGAACAGCTCGAGGCCGAGCTCGCGGGCGATTTCCGCTGTTTCGTCGGCGCTGCCGTCATCGACGACGATCACCAGGTCCACCCCCGCGCGGGGCAGCGCTTCGTAGGTCATGCGCAACGTCCGGCCGGCGTTGTAGGCGGGCATGACCACGATCACCTTTTGCGCGGAGGCCATCGACAAACTCCCTTCCCGCTGCTCTAAGCATAATCGCCGAGCGGGTCGAGCGGGAACAATTCTCGCCGCGGGGAAAAGCGCCGGAGCGCGCTGAGTCGCCTTGGGACAGGTGTTGCCCGGGGAGATGGAATGCTGACCGGCCTGGATCAAGTGAACATTCTGCAGGTCGCAGGCGGCAAGCACACCGAGAACCCGCAGCCTGCCACCTGCTGCCTGTCACCTGATCACTTGGGGCGCCGCAGATCGATGCGTGTCGCGACCAGCCTGGCCTTTTCGTCGTACTTGCCCAGCACGATCACGTCGGAGCCGTCCTTGAACTCCTTCAGGTCGGCCGGCTTGTTGCCGTCCTTGGTGAATTTGGTCGCGGCTTCACAGACCACCGTCTTCTCGACGTTGCCCTTGCGGACCGTCATCGTATTGTTGGCCGCGTTGCTGCGCACGATAATGCCGTGCCACCGCTCCTCCTTGGCTGCGGCTGCCTTTTTCTCCTTTTTGGCTTTCTGTTCGCCTGCTTTCTGTGCCGTGGCCGACAACGCTGCCAGTGAGAGTACCAGCAGCAGAACCACGATGCGTTTCATGTGCTTGTTCCTCCTTGTGGCGGGCTCCCTCCCCACGGCGGGAACAGCA
>Ga0315279_10005947_pt1 | contig 15588 bp, 12 predicted proteins | sample YL17G06_20_MG_FD_203694 | JGI IMG/M metagenome (GOLD analysis project Ga0315279, IMG submission 203694) | Sediment microbial communities from Yellowstone Lake, YNP, Wyoming, USA - YL17G06_20 | ecosystem: Environmental > Aquatic > Freshwater > Lake > Sediment | place: USA: Wyoming | collected... | reverse complement strand
TATTTAGGAGTTTTATGCCCCAACTCCCTGTGCCGATCTGCCCTAAGAGAACCATATTACACTCACGGTTGAGATCATTATAGATGTTGACAGTATCTGATAAGTCTAGCATATTTTGTTCAATGACAGAGTAGGGTTAGAGATGTTGTCGCTGTCAATAAAAAGCTCATGCCATATTTCGAACATCATTAAATCCCATATCTGATTGTCACGCTTTGTTCTTTCCATTTGAGAGAAGAGCCCACCCAGGTAATTATAATTGAAGTATCTCTTTTTGCGAAGGTTATCGATTAGCTGTTTTCCGACTTCACCGAGTTCTCCCTTGAGCCACGATCTGAGAGGAATACTGGATGAAGCTTGTTTCTTTCTTTTCAAGATCGCTTTTGGCAGGAGACCAGCTTCGGCATTCTTGAAAATTCGCTTGTTTATTCTAAGATCTGGTGGCAGGTTATTACAGAATTCCATCAGCTTGTGGTCTAGAAAGGGCACTCTGGCTTCAACTGAGGAAGCCATGGTCATCTTGTCAACCTTCATCAGCAGTCTATCAGGCATCCAGACCTCCTGGTCGAATGATATCATCCTGCTTAAGTCATCAATGTCCTTTTCAAAGTATTTTTCGAACAGATGTGTGGTATCGAGACTCTCTGTTGCATTCAAGAGTGATTGCGAATAAAGTTGTAACTTCTCGTTCTCTGTGAATCCGTCTGTGCATAACCTGGCATACCATTCCACTTCTGATTTTGGCAAATATTCTGCCACAAGTTTGAAGTAGTCTTTTGTTCGGGATGTTGGCAGAAACCTGGCTGCGACTCTTAGAAGTGGGGGTATTGTGACTTTCAGTCCTAGTTTTGAACGGGCAATTCGTTTTGCTCTCATGAACAATCTGTACTTGTCATATCCAGCAAAGGCTTCATCGCCTCCCTCGCCGACTAGTGCTACGGTTACATATTTCTTAGCGATTTTTGAGGTGAGATAAATAGGAAAAACTGCCGGATCTGCAATGGGTTCATCTAAGTGCCAAGCTATTCTTGGGAGGTCATTGGCGAAATTAGGTTCAACGACGAATTCATGATGATCAGTGTCAAAGTATTCTGCAACGAGACGTGCATACTCAAATTCATCTGTTGATCTCCCGAAACCAAATGTGAAGGTCTTGATCGAATTTTCACCGGATCCGCTCATCACTCCGACTATCGAGCTTGAGTCAAGCCCTCCTGAAAGATAGACCCCCAAAGGCACCTCACTCATCAGATGCGTCTTCACGGCATCTTCGAAAAGTGCTCTAACCTTCGCGAGAACGTCTGTCTCTTGACTAGGCTCATAAGGGCCGAAATACGGCTCCCAATATTTCCAAACTCGAATTCTTTCCTCTTTGCGGCCCAGTTGCCAAGTCAAAACCTGACCTGGGAGAAGCTTTCTAACGCCTTCAAGCATTGTCGCTGGACCAGGAACATAAGACAAGGTAAGAAAATGATGAAGAGCTTCAGTGTTGACTTTTCTTTCAAGTTCCTCATATTGCAGCAATGCTTTGATTTCTGAGCCAAAAACAAGAAAGCTCTTTCCGAGATAGTAGTAAAGTGGCTTGATTCCTAGTCTATCTCTACCGATTATTAGGCATTTCTTTCCTGAATCCCAAATTGCAAAAGCAAACATCCCTCTTAGTTTTGTTAGAAAGGAATCACCGAATTCCTCATAGCAATGAACAATGACCTCCGTATCAGAATCACTAGCAAATCTGTGCCCCCGCGACTCAAGTTCGTTTTTTAAGTCTTTGAAGTTATATATCTCGCCATTGTAAACAACCACTATTGAACGTTCTTCATTATACATCGGTTGGTGCCCGTGGGCTACGTCGATAATGCTTAACCGGACATTGCCCAATGCTACATCCTTGTCAAGAAATGTTCCGCTGTCATCGGGCCCTCGGTGTTTTATTGTGGCGCCCATTTTTGCCAGAAGATTCTTGTCTTGGAAGCCAACAGTTCCAAAAATGCCACACAAGTTGATGCCTCCCGTTCATTTGCCCCATGGCAATTCAGCCAACTACTTGCACGCGCGCGCTTTAAGGCTGATACTCAGCTTTCCAATAACACGTTACGTTGTTATTGGGGCCAACCATAGTCACGGTTATCGTGGATGATGTTGCTGTCCAAGTCCACGCCGTGACCGCTGTCGTGTTGAAGCTACACCATACGCCAGTTGGTGTTCCTGCAAGACCGTGAGTTATTGAGAATGTGGTTGCTGTGGCGTTGACGGCTGAACCGCTGTTTTCAGTGACAAAACCAACATTATATTGAATGATCGTTGATGTTCCAGAATTGCTTATTGCTCCTGACGTGTTGTTTGTTATGACGTTGTTTTTTATGTAGTTGTTTCCAGATGTTGCTGCGACTATGTGGATTCCCCAGCCTCCGTTTCCGTAAACGGTGTTTCCAGTAATGTATGTGTAGTTGCCAGGTTCTAGGCGGATGCCTGTGCTTGTGTTGTTTGAGATGTCGTTGTTTAGAATGTATGTGTAGGTTGGCGTTGCGCTCACTACGTATATTCCGTATCGAGTATTGTTGACTATGTGGTTGTTTTGAATCGTGTTCTGGTAAACACTGCTTCCACTGACAAAAATGCCGTCTTGACAATATGCGATGGTGTTGTCCGAGATGATGTTTCCATGTGTTGTGTGCGCGCTTTGAGCTAAACCTATTCCTTTCGTTGAAGTACCGTTAATGACATTGCCCGTAACCGTGTTATCGCTTGCATCATGGAGGTAGATGCCGTATGCACTTCCGAGGTTTGTGCAAACATTATCCGCTACTGTATTTTGGTACCCTTCAACGAATATTCCGTGTGCTCCTGAGCCATTGCCATATCCTACCACATTTCCAACGATTGTGTTAAAATAGCTTCCTAAAAACACATGGATGGAGCTGAAGGTTGTTCGTTGCCCTGAATAAAGGCAGATGTTGTTAGCGATGGTATTTCTGTATGCTGTTGAAAGAACTATAGGCACATGCCCTTGGTAATAGAATTGATTATCTATGATTCGACAGTCGTGTGCGCCTCCCAAGTTCACTCCATCATTATAGGAGTAATTGATGCTGCATCCTTGAACAAGCACATTATAAGAGAACATTAAGGCAATACCGAAGTTTGTACTTCCGTTGATTGCAATGTTCAAAAAGTTAAGGTTGTAGGATGATTGGTCACAATAAATCGAAGATTCATTTTGGCTAACTGTCGTGGTAAGTGGAGGACCATTAACTTCTTTCTGCCCGTTCAAATAGCCTCCTTTTATTGTAACATCATGAACGCCACTATTTAGCCAAAAGAATGGAATATGCGGGGTAACACAAGTTAGCAAGGCTCCATCCAAGTCAAGAGCAGTATAAGAGGGAACCGTGATATAACCTGAAATTGAGAAATTGCCTTTGAACTTTATAGTTTCTATCCACGTTCGAGACGTAGTGAGGTTGCCTATTGCATTCTGTACGACTGTAGTGGCGTTTGTGCTTTTGAAGTCTAAAGCGCCTGTCGTACCATTCTGTAGCAAATAGTAGCCATCAAGAGTTGAAATCACATAAGAAACAGGCTGTTGCAAAGTGCTATTGACCGGAGTTTCGCGCGCGCGGTTTCCAATAGCCAACCCAACCACTGCTGTGATAAGGGCGACTATGGCCAGTATCGCCATGAGAGTGTTTTTATCCTTGCTGAATGTTGGTTTATTTTCTGTTGTCATGACACATTCCTCAAAACGATTTCGTTCCCTTGAATGTTGACGACTATATCACCCTTCGCTTTTACTTAAGCATTAACTGAACCTGCGCCAAGATTCATGACTTGCATCATGCAACTCCCTTTGGCCTGTAATTTACCCGAATCCTGACATCTGAACCTGCGCCATCAGCTATAAGCCAAAGATTCTCATCGGATTTATCATCTGAGAAAGTGGCGTTTGTAACGAGTTTCAAACCTTGAGCCGTTCCCGCAGTGTCTGTGTCAAGTGCGCGCCCCGAAAACGGCACAAGCTGTTCAGTAGTCTTGGAATGTGAAAACCGTACTCGTGCATCCTTTGCACTCTCAAGAACTAGTTTCACTAAAGCCCGAATGTCCAAAATGGCAAATCCCAGCGGTATTCTTTTGTTTGGAACTATGTAGAATGTAAAGCTTTGAAAAGGGTTCCATCCGAAGATAAGACTTGTCTTGTGGGAGTCCATATAGAAATAGTTCCTACGACTATCCAACGTCGTTCTTGTCGAATTTTCTCTAGGCATTTCGAAATCTTTGGGTACGAATCGTGTCAAGTATTCAAAAAGATGAGCGTTCCAACCTACAGTCGGGACAATGTCTTCCCAGACTCTCGAATGATTCCCATTTGCCCGACTATTGTCTGGGCTATTATAACCTAGGAAACTGGGAAATCCGCCGTTCGCCAGTTGCATACTAAGAATCGTGTCTACGGTTTCTGTCACATCAAATGATTGGCGTGTCAGCCTACTAGCATCATCCAACGCCTTAAGAGGGATTCCCGCTCCGGCAACAAACAGAGGGTACTTCTTTAGCGAAGATTTGGAGTAACCATGATAAAACAAGCTGAACCTTGGATCACGGAAGTTCAAAAGGTGTCTTGCGGCTCTAATAACGGCTTCGCTGTATTTTTTGTCCTTGGTCAGATAGAAAAGGTCATCAAGTCCACGGAGAGCAAGTGCCGTATAGATGCTCACAAAGTCCATTGGTTCTCCATCTTGATAAGCTATTGAACCATCAACAAGACTGTTGTCGGACCTACATTGGAGCGAAAGCAAGAATTCACCGACCTGTTCTGCTAATCGAAGATACTTTTGTTCTCCAGTGAAACTGGCGAGTTTTATGAGGTTTTCGACTGCGACGCTGTTCATGTTTGCAATGAATCGATCTTGTTTCGGAGAATAGTAGTCTTTTTCAGCGACTCTGAAAGCACTTTTTTCTTCAACCCAAAGTTTTGAGATCAGAAATCGATCTGTGTTGATTCTCACAGTGTCAATGTATTTCTTCACAATTAGAGCATACCTGCTTGAACCTTCTTCTCGCAATGTCTGCACAAGATCTAACAGTGAACAATTGGCCAAGGCATTATGAACTAGACTGCAGAACCTGTCATCTTCATACCCAGAATACATGTAGTTATAAGTCGAAGCCAATCGGCTCATTTGCAGGTTTCCAGCTTCAATCGCTTTTTCAAGCCACAATTCAACATTGGTTCTCTGATATAAATTTAGGAATGAATCGATAATTGGCGCTTGAGACCAAGGAGTATCATGGATTAGAAACATACGTTTTAAATTCAGTCTGTGAACAACATATCCATTGTACGCGCCGTTTTTTGTTTTCCACGATTCCAACCAAGCTGAAAGCTTGACTACTGAATCTGCAATTTCATTCTCTTTCATTTGACATTTCCCAAATCGCGCGCGCATTATTCTAATTCATTCTACATTCTGCAGTTTCCTCACAGTCCTTGCAGGATTACCTACAGCTACGGAATTTGGTTCCACATCTTAGGTGACAACAGAACCTGCATCGATCACGGAATTTTCGCCTATTGTCACATTTCCCAACACTAAAGCTCCCGTTCCAATCCCAGCGCCCTTTTTGATAATGATGTTCCTTCCGGTTCGGGGATAAGTCTTCCTTCGTTCCAAGCCCTTTTTTGAGAAATCATGCGTTCCGGTAACGAGAATCGAATTCGGCAATATGCTCAAATCGTCCCCAATGATTATCCAATCCGAATTTGTGTTTAGAATTGCGTTATACAAATGCACATTCTTTCCGAAGCTTATCCTTCTAGGATCCCCGAAGATGACTGGGTAATTAACATTTACGAAACCCATCTTAACAAAGGAAAGACCGTGATTCGTCTCAATGCCTTCGCTGGCAAACTAGCCGTCTTTTCCTTGCTCCAATGAGCATGCGCTATTCCGTGCACAACAAATGGCAGAACTAAGTGCTTTCTGGGATAGACTGCACACTTAGTCTTGATAGAAAGACTTTCCAAGCAAAAACATAAGCGTTATGATCTTGCCGTAAGCATATGTCGAGAACTTGAATGGTAAGTATTCGAAAATTGCAGCTAGGAATCTATTGATTCCTTCGAAAAAGACCTTGTGTTGGATAATTTCAAAGGCCAATTGTCTCGATGTTGGAAAGGCTTGGGGATGATATCCACCCCGAGGAGACCCCCTTTGTCGCCTGGCATCTGTAAGGTGTTTTCGTACAACAGATCCGTTCTTTTTGTAAATTAGTCCTGTGAACTGCGATTCCACAACTTGGTTTATACCTGTTCTGTGGGTGTCCAGACATCCATTCGATACAGCTTTGAGAAGTATGTTCTCGCCCATCTTGGTTCTGGTTAAGATCACTCCGACAGCGTCTTTTGAATGAACGCTGTAAATGTCGCCAACTGAAATGTCTGCCAGTTCATTTGTGAGATCGCTACAGAATGTGCATGCTTCTGATCTGAAAAGTTGCAAAAGTGCGCTTGCATTCGCCACCTGGAGCTCTTTGTCAGATAGTTTGACGTAAAAGCGACCTGGGTAACTATGCTTATATTCCAGTCTTTGAATGGCTTTTAGGTTTCTTATGCCTAACTTAGAAAGCAAGAAACTCGTTCCAGTAGTTCTGAAGTTCAAACCACAAAACAGACCTATGCGGAGGCATATCTTGTTTGATATTCCATGCGATTTTTCTTCTTGGATCATACGTAATCCACGTATGTGACAAGGCAAGCCTACCAAGGCGAACTTGCCGCTCATTTTTCGCACAGATTTAAGAATTGAATTCACTGGCACGACTGCGTATTTTGAGCCTGCTGCTTCGAGAATTTCCTCTCTCGTTTTTGCGATTTTCACTTCTGGTTTCCAAGGCTGTTCTTTATTCATACCAACGACTATTGCGCCATCGATTAGACCACTTTCAAGGGCACAAATCAATAATGCGGAGGTGATCCCACCAGAACTGCCTTTTGTTCTAACTCTTTGTTCTTTAGCATAACCTATGTAAGCTCCGATGACAGAACCTAGCAGTGGCGCATTAATGTCAAAATTCATTAATGGAAGTGACCAATCCTTGCGAGGAGGGACAGCCATGTACATAGCTGGACAAGTGTTAAGACAAGATTTGCAGCTCATACAAGTTATTTCTTCATCACATACTGGAACATAATAGCCATTTCTTGTTTCTTTCATCCTCAGCGCAGAAAACGGACATACAGCCACACACGTGCCGCACCCGACGCAGAACTGTTTCTCGACTATTTGCGAAAGCAGAAATTTGAAATTGGTTTTTTCATGATCTGTTCTTTCACTTGCAGTCAGGCTCAAGCAGTTCGCCTCCCATTAGCTCGCCACAGAAACGCAGGTCACCTCGGAACAGGTTGTTGCATACCTTCATCCGATCGATCAGACATTGATAACAGCAGACATGTCAGGTTTCAAGTATAAATCAAGGCTGGTCGACACACAGACGATGTACGTGTCTATTGTCTTGTGGGGGATCTCACTCCACTTCGTGGTTGCTTTGATTCCATCTTGTTTGGCCCTATCTACTGCGACTTTGCTTATGTCGTATGTCCACGTTTCCAACTTCTGCATGGCCGCATACGATGCTGTGGGAAGACCAACTTCACCTAGTCCAATTATGCATGCCTTCAAGTCTACACCTCTTAACTTGTCTGTCTCAAATCTTAACAACGATACGCTTTGTGTGGATGACCTCTCAGAGCAGTGATTGATAAAGTTGCTCTATTTCTTGACCGACTTTTCCTGGATTGAACATTTCTTCGGCGTATTTTCGAGCGTTTACTCCAAGAATGTTTCCCAGTTTAGGATCCAGCAAAAGTCTAGCTATCCATTTCGCCAACTCGTTGGGCTCACCTGCCCTGATCACTATTCCTGTCTTCATATGTTGCACGAATTCTCGCGGTGCTCCTACATTTGTTGTTATCACGGGTCGCTGTGCAAGCATTGCCTCCAAGACGACTCGACCAAAGGCCTCAAAACAAATCTGAGGAGCAACCACAATATCAGAAGTCGCGTAAAGTTTTGTTAGGGAATTCTTGTCCAATAGACCCATAAAAGTCACGTAATCCTCGATGCCCAGCTCTTTTACACGACTCCTTAATCTTGGTTCTTCAGGTCCTTTTCCAGCCAGAACAAAGTTGACGTTGCGAAATTCGTTGGATATGAACGGAATACTTTCTATCAAACAGCCAACACCTTTTTCTTGTGCGATTCGACCGACATATGATACGATGATAGATGCAGGATCAAGCCTCAGTTCCTCTCTTGTTCTCGTTTTGGATTCTTTACGGACTGAGTCAAGCATTTGCAGGAATCCTGGGTCATACATGTTAGGTATGACAACAATCTTTGATGATGAAATGCGATTGAGTTCAACCAGTCCCTTGGTCGCGTAGCTGAGTGTGATAAGCCTGTTCATGTTGTTTGCGGCGTATCGCCTCTCCCAAAGCAGGATCTTTGCTCTCAGGAAAGAAAGTAGACCAGCGGAAATCGGACCATACGGAGGAACACCAACACGCAAACAGTATTGCAAGTTTTGATAATTGCATGAAGGACAAAAGCTCCCGTTGGGCAAAATATTCGTTCCTTTGACGCACGTCGCCCAAAAAGTGTTGATGGTTGCGACTTGAGGGCAAGAAGTGAACAGTCTAGTTACTGGTGAAGGGCTAAAAGTGTACCAGTGAATTATATCTGGTTTCTCCCTTTCGTTGACGACACGGACAGCCAACGCGACTGTGATCCAGAACCTTTCGTTTTCTTTGAGGCTGTCGAAGAAAATGTTTCCTGTTTTTTTTGGACGCCACCCTGCTGGTGTATCAACCAAGCCGGGATACCTGTAGACTCTTCCGCTATCTCGATCCTCTACCACTGGATGTTGAGAATCAAATGCTGTTATGATCACTTCGTGGCCGCGTTCTTTCAGGTATTTTGAAAGCAGGTAGATGCTTAGGCTGTCACCACCCCAACTATCGGGGTAGATGCTTGGACAAACTATACATATCTTCACAGTCGTGACCTCATTTCTAAGAAGCCTTAGGGTTGACCAAGTAGATTGAGGCTTCCGCATTCGTATACCACAGCGTGAAATACGGGGAAGTGAATTTGGACAGTTGGGCATCAGAGAATTTCGTCCCGCCACCATAGACGCTAAATTGTGCAATGACTTCGTAGAATTTTGATACGAATACGTAAGTAATACTATCGTTAATGCAGTAGTTCCAAGCTTCAACTGTGGAATTGGTGCTGTATATTTCTGAGATATCAGAGATCGTTGGAGCCCTCAGATTTCTTTCAACAGGGGCGAGGCCGACTATTATTTGTCTGCACCTACCATCTGCAGCTATCCTTGAACCTGGAGTGGCGTTAGCAGCTATGTATTGGAGCGCAAGAATCTCATCAGAAGTGTGGCTTATCCAGTATCCGCCGACATAGAAATTGGTCTTGTTTGTCATTGGAAAAGCGGTCACCAGCCCCAGAAGCAACGTAGCGGATAACATTATGATGAGGACGTTGGAGAGTTTCGCACGTCCATGTAGGCTCACGCACGCTGCTCCCATTAACAAGTAGCCTCCAGACTGGTTTAGAATGCGCAGTGGTGGGAGATTTTGCGGTGTCAAGAAACTAAATAGAAACAAGAATCCTCCGGCCAAAACCATCGCAAGGATTTCAGTATGCTCTGGAATTTTCTTCCTAATCATGAACGGTACAATCCAGGCTGCTAGCATGGATAACAAGAATGCGTAGGGGAGGATGTAAAGGATCCACCACCATAGGGGCTTCGGCCACCCGGTGGGCAGTCCTACCATCGGATGTTCTACTTGAACAAGAAGAAGACTTGACAGCATATGCTGATAAAATTCAAAATAAAGAAGAAAGGCTAGAAGCATACTGAACCAAACAAAAAGCGCGCGCGCTAGGTTGGTAGTTTTCCTCTTTTGAAACATCAACACAACCACAATGGAGCCAGTAGCTAACAACACAAAGAAAGCAGTCAAGTGGTGAGTGAAAATAAGAAGAGCATAGACGCCTATCGTTGCAAGTGCATATTTCATGGATTGTCTGACAATGTTTCTGTGAAAAAGCAAAACTGTAGCAAACCCGATTCCGAGTGCAATAGTTTCGGGAATACTGAGGTACTGATAACTAATGTTCGCACACGCATACGTCATCAGTACTAGAAGAGCGTTTTCTGTACTCAAGAATTCTCTGGCAAGCTTGTACAGACATACAAAAGCCAAAATCCAGCCAAAAATTGGACCAAAAAAAGTTATCGTATTATATTGACCAAAAACTGGGATTGACAGGATCAGTAATGTTTGCAACACAGGGAGACTTGAATGGGCGTAGTTTCCACGGAGATCAAAACCCATGGCTTGTATCCGATGTACTGAGGCCAGCTCACCCCATGGATCAACACCGGGGTATAGGGAATGCGTAGCCGGAATGAGACGAAGAGAAAGCCCTATGAAGAAAAGAACAATCAGTGCAGGATAAACACGCTTTTTCCTTCTTGTCAGCACAAACACTATACTAATTGTCAAGATTATCCAAAAGACTGGGTGGACCTCTACTATTGGACCTATAAAGCCTATATCAAAATCTAGCGTCGATGAGAAAACAAGAGAGAGCCCGATGAGAAGTGCAAAAAGAAAATCGCTTGAGCTGGCGCGTGCGCGCGCTACAAGGTTCTCCACCATTTGTCTGAAACTAACCATAAAGCATCAGCATTCCTAGGAGACTTCAGCGCTCAACGCAAACACTCTTTATACACATCCACATATCTGGACACAGCCGTTTTCCACTCGAACTTCTTCGAAAACCGCTCTCCATTCATGCCAAGTCGGTTTGCATAGTCCTCTTCGGAGAGTACCTGAATGATTGCTTCTGAAAGCTGTTCAGAGTTCCTGGGCTCAACTAAGATGCCATTAAACCCTGAGTTGACTAACTCGCTGACTCCCAAGATTCTCGTTGCTATTATTGGTTTTCTATGTGCCATGGCTTCAAGCAACACGATACCGAACGTTTCGTAAAGACTTGGAAGCACAAAAACATCGCATATTTGATAAAAAACTTCGAGGTGTTCGTCAGTTACGTGCCCAGTGAACAATATATCACCGCTTGCCTTGAGATCGTTTGCTAGACTTTCTAGGTGGATCCTTTCGCTGCCGTTGCCTACAATCAGAAACTTTACGTTCAGGATCTTATTTTTGACCTTTGGGAAAGCTTTGATTAGGAATTCAACACCTTTCCTTTTTTCCAAGGCACCTACAAACAGGACTATTTCTTTCCCGAGCAAACCAAGTTGTTGCTTAAGCTTGCCAACATTGAATGCTTTTCTCGTCGAGAGTTCAATTCCGTTATTGATTGTCCTTAATCTATTCTCATCAATCCCTCTTCTTTTAAGTTCCAAACGGTAGGCTTGCGACGGAACTGTAATCAAATTCACTTTTCCTAAGATTAACCTATTTAGAATCACATTGTATATTCGCACAAGAAAGTTTTGCCAGCGCGCGCGCGCTACGGTGTCATTATGGAATGTTACTATGACCGGAACACGTTTCATTTTGCCGAAAACTATGGATGAAATAGCTCCGAAAACCGGAGGAACATGCACGTGGACCAAGTCTACATTTTCCCTTATCATGTACGGAAGGAATAGCGCAATTGGGGCCCCAAAAACAGTGATAAAGACGGGGATACGGTGGATTACCACTCCATCCTTGAGTTCATAAGTCTTGGATCTTGGAGAGTTCGTCGTGTAAACAATTGTTTGATGCCCTTCCCCAACCAGTCCTTTGGATATGTTGTACACGCATTTCTCCAAACCGCCGATACGCGGTGGAAAGACTGAAGTCACCTGCAAGATCTTCATTTTTCTATTTAGCTCCTGCTTATAAGAGGATCTCCACAGGATATTTGCGTGACTAGGCTTATTTGCACTCTTTCCAAACAACAGGTCTTCTTCCACGTAGATAATCTGCTAATCCGTAAATCATCCCAAGAAGCATTGCCATAAGGTAACGAAGTGGATTTCGCCCCACCACTACAAGGCAACTTGCTGCTATTACAAAAGTCACGATCCATAACACTGGAAGAGCGGATACAATCTCAATCAGGCCTATAAAGAAGAATATCGAGAAGAAAATGGCAGACAAGGGCAAGAGTACTAGCCGAACCAAGTATGCAGGGAAGATCACCAACCCAAAAACACCATAGTTTCTGTTAAATATCATGCCGCGGAATCGTGATGCTTCGAAAAAAGTACCAGAGACTACGCGTCTTGTACGCTCTTTCGTCCCAACTGATTGCGAAGGTGGTTTCTCATATACCCTTGCTTTCGGCGCCGAGACACAGCGAAAACCCTTTTGGCGGACGGTCAGAAGAATGTAGTAATCATCTACCACTACATCCTCAGGCAGACTGTCGACAAGCTGTCTGCGAAAGGCTAGCAGTTCTCCAGGAGCATAGGAGCAAGAATCAATCTCTGATTCCCAATTCTTCATTGCGCTCTTGTACTTATTGAAAAGTAGACTATGGAGTCTGTTCGAAGAACTATTTCCGACATAAATTAGCTCTCCAGAAACTGCTCCCACTTTTGGATCTGCGAACTGAGAGATCATATTCACAAATGCCCCATCCTCAAGCATACTGTCGCTGTCTGTTATTACGCAAATGTCATGCATAGCTTTCCGAAGCCCCATATTGATGGCGTTGGTCTTTCCACTTCTCTGGTTTTCCTCGATAAGTCCAATAACCCCTTGCTTCTCAAAGAGTCTTAACTCCTCTAGAACGTTTTGATCAGTTCCTGAATAAACCACGATTATTTGTATCTTGTCACGTGGGTATTGAATGGCGGTATTCAAAATCTTTTCTCTCAGCAACTTTGAGCCATGAGAAGGAATAATTACGCTCGCGTATGGAAATATTCTCTCGCTTCTCCAAGGCTTTCTCCTCGATTTTTTTAATACAAAAACAAGCAACGAATAACCAAAAAGCAGAACAATTGCAATCGAGATTGAAACCAACGCAGCAAGCATAAAAGGCATTTGCGAACGACTCCAAATGAAATGTATAGCTAAGATGGAGCAGAGTAATATCAGGTCTCAGCAGGCCGATGTTTTCGGACAGCCATCAAAACCTTCCAGTATGAATCTGGTGTACCAATGTCTATCCTTTTTTGTCCCTTTTCAAGTTCCACCGCATATACTGCCTGCCCTTTGTCTATCATGTATTGGATTGCGTTTGTCAGCTGAATCTCATTTCTTGCGTCCGGATGAGACGCTTCGAGGGCCTCATAAATTCTAGGAGAAAAAGCATAGATAGCAACTGCTGCCAACTTTGATGATGGAAATACTGGTTTCTCTTCTATCTCAGAAACGCGATAAATAGAAAACTGTTCAACTCGTTTATTGTCAGATAGTTTTTTCCCGTGTATGACACCATAATTTCTTGGGTCAGAAACTCTTTGAACATAGAAGACTGCATCAGCGCTGTACTTTTCAAAGACGTGGACAAGTCTTTTCACATATCGATCATTCTTCGATAGTATCAGATCGTCACCGGCATGTACCAAAAAAGGCTCGTTTCCGGTGAAATGTTTCGCCCTTAGAACAGCGTCCCCAAATCCACGGGGTTCAGGTTGATTAACAAAAACTATGTTGGAATTGTTGACTCTTTCATAGAAACCATCTAGTTCCTTTGCAGATTTGACTTTGTTGTTTCGCGACAAATCTTGCACAAAATTGGAGTCGCACGTGAAGTGATCTTCAATGCTTCTCTTGCTTCTGCCGACAACAAAACAGAAATCCTTGAAGCCCGAATCATAAAGCTGCTCAAACACTACTTGAAGGAACGGCTTGAGACAATATTCCCCATTTGCGTTCTTGACGAAAATGGGCAGCATTTCCTTAGGTTGTTCTTTAGTTGCCGGCAGCAGGCGCGTGCCCAAGCCTGCTGCAGGAATTACGACCTTTTCCATTGTCCTCACTTGTGTTTGATTATGCAGCATCTTGATGAATGTCAACTAAACTATTCTCGAATTCCAAATTCGCTTGCAATCTTCGTGTTGATTCTTTCAACAGCTCTCAGAAGTTCAGGTTCATATCCCAAACGCTCAGACATACTTATGAATGCTTGCAGATCCTTCGGCAAGCACTTTCCTCCAAAAGCCTTCCCGTGAACTGTTCCATACTTTCCTATTCTTTCATCCATGCCAGCAGTCGAAGCCACCACATTTGAATCTACGCCGAGCCTTCGGCATATCTGAAAGATTTCATTCCAGTAGGAGATTCGACACGCTAGTGCACAGTTAAATGAATACTTTATCATCTCAGCTGTTTTCAGGTCTGTACGGATAAAGTGTGTTCTTAGTGGTCTGTAAATGGCTTCAAGCATATCTCCTGATTTCTTGTCATATTCACCTATTACGACAAAAGGTTCGTTAAAAAAAGACCTTGCATAGGCCCTCTCATTAGTCCAAGTGTTATGGATTTCGGTTAGGAATTCAGGATTACAGCACAAGCCTATACTGTCACCAACATTTTTCTCTGAAAGACGATTGAGTAGTGGAATGACAACACTTTCTGCAGTAGAAGGAAGAACAGTGCTTTTCACTACGACGAGATGATAATCCTTCTTTTCTCTCAATGACATGGCAAGCCGTCTCACCACAGATTTCAGATAGCTTAAATCGATTTTCCCTGAGACAGTTGGTGTCGGTACGCATATGAAAGAAGCCTGTGAATTGAGTGCAGCATAGCGAATATCGTGCGTGGCGGCAAGGCCGAGAGACAAAAGATGATCAAGCTTCTCATGGTCAGTATCATAGAAAACTACGTGGTTTCCTATTTCTTGAAGACCTTTTCCAATATTCAGTCCGACAGTTCCACTTCCTAGAACGCTGATTGAGAATCCATCCTTTCTTCGGCTTGCCGATTTTCCTTTCATTTCTGTGATCAACTCCTTGATTTGCGGGTCGTATTATCGCATTATTTCAAACGCTAGCCCACTCCAATCACGAAAGGGCTTCAGCAAGAATTTTGCGAAGGATGCCGAATCCGTCTTCAAAACGACTGAGTTTTGAAAACCCTCTTCGCTCATAATACGAAACCGGTACTTCACAAATTCTTGCTCCTGCCTTCTTAACTCGAGCCAGCATTTCGATCGCAAATGGCATTCCATCTGCTTCTGTTTTGACTCTTCTTGCCAGATCGCTGCGGATTGCCCTGAGCCCGCACTGAGTATCAGAAACATCGAGTTGAAGAAGAATTCTCCCAACTAATGACAATATTCTGTTTCCAACTTTGTTGATAAGAGGCATAGCGTCTCCATCCATTTTGTTAAATCTGTTGCCTATAGCCATGTCCGCTTTGTTCTCTAGAACTAGCTGGAGCAACGAGGGAATGTCAAACGGATCATAGGTTCCATCAGCATCAATCATCACAATTATGTCCGCTTTGAAACTATCATAAGCATAAACGAACCCCGTTCTCAGGGCGTCGCCGTAACCCTTGTTCCGCTGAAAAATTATAGATGCTCCTTT